>Ga0316217_10005974_pt1 | contig 12294 bp, 5 predicted proteins | sample 1anoAmetaG_FD_203633 | JGI IMG/M metagenome (GOLD analysis project Ga0316217, IMG submission 203633) | Freshwater microbial communities from Trout Bog Lake, Wisconsin, USA - 1anoA | ecosystem: Environmental > Aquatic > Freshwater > Lake > Hypolimnion/Profundal zone | place: USA: Wisconsin... | reverse complement strand
TCGACATTGTCGACAAGGCCGGCAACATCACCGACGATTTTCCGTCGCTGGCCGCCGCCGGCGCCGAGATCGCGTCGATCACCATCTCCGACAACGCCGCCCTCGCGCTGACCCCGAACGAACTCGGCGGCGATACGGCCGCGATCGCCCGGCTGCGCGACGCCGACGGCGCCGCCGTCGATCTCGGCCCCTACGCTCATGCCGTAGGCGTCGCCGCCTTCCTGGCGAATCTCGCCAATTATTCTGCGCAAGCCGCCGCCGCGATCGTCGATACGGCCGCCAATATTTCGGCGAATTTCGACGAACTCGCCGCCAACGCCGCGGACATCGCCTCGCTCGCCATCGCGGACGATGAAGCGCTGACGCTCTCGGCCGACGATTTCCTCGCCCATTCCGGGTTGCTCGCGGTCACGACCGACGTCGACGGCGCATCGCTCCGGATCGACATTGTCGACACGGCCGCTCACTTACAGGGCGATTTGGACGCCCTTGCGGGCGAGGGCCAGGAAATCGGCTCCGTGACGATTTCGGATGGCGGCGCGCTGACGCTGAGCGCGAACCAGATCGGTAACGACGCGAGCCTGATCGCCAATCTGAAGACGGCCGCCGGCGCGCCGGCGCAGATCGTTCTTGCCGACACGGCGGCGGATTTCCTGCAAAGTATCGCCGCGCTCGGCGACGACACAGCGCTCATGTCGCAGATTGAAATCCGCGATTCGACAACCCTGACGCTCACGGCGGCGCAGGCGACGGACTATCTCGGAGCCCTGCCGCCCATCGCGACCGCCGCCGGCAAGCCCGAGACCGTCGACGTCTCCGACACGAGCGCGAATATCCTCGCCAATATCGGAGCGCTGCAATCCATCAGCGGCAGGCTGAGCGCCATCGTCGTCGACGATTCGCTGCCGCTGACCCTGACGGCCGCCCAGGCTGCCGATGACGCCGTCGCGCTGGCGCTGCTGAAAAACGCCGATGGCGCTCCCGTCGCCGTCTCCATTTCGGACACGACCGACGACATTATCCTCCATCTCGACACGTTGCAGGCGCACATCGGCGAGATTTCGTCCATCGTCGACGCCAGCCTTGGCGGCCGCGACGACACGATCACCGTCGACGCCGCGCAATTCCAGAGCGACGGCGCGGCCTTGGCCCGCATCGTCTCGTCCGACGCGACGCCGGCGGCGGCGCAAATCGACTTCCTCGACTTGGGCGCCTACATCGGCGCCCATATCGATGCCCTCGACGACGATCTGCGAAACGGGAGCCTTGGCGGGCTCGCGCAGAGCGATCTCGACGACGATATCGTGCTGACGGCCGCGCAATTCGCGCGCGACGGCAAGGCGGTCGCGACGCTGGCCGCCGGCGGCTCGAAGTTCGCCGTTCAGGACAGCGCCGCCGGCCTTATCCAATCGCTGCCGCTGCTGGCGAGCGATGGCAGCGCCAGCCTGATCGCGAGCCTGTCGATTGCCGACGACGCGCCGCTGGTGCTGTCCGCCTCCGAATTCCTTTCCTCGGTCTTGTCCGCAACGCTTCAGAGCCTGCAAAACGCCGACGCCGGGCTGCTCTACACCGTTTCCGACACGGCGCAGACGCTGTCCGCCGATATGGACAATCTGGAAAAGCAGGTGTCGTCGCTGAGCGCGATCGAGGCCTCCGACAATCGGGCGCTGACGCTGTCGGCAGGGCAGATCGTTTCCGACGCGGACGCACTCGCGCTGTTGCGCAACAGCGACGACCTGCTGCCGCTGCGCATCGACATCGCCGACAGCGGCGCGGCCATAAGCTCGGGTTTCTCGACCCTTGCGAGCCTGAGCGTTGGTGGCGCGAACCCGATCTCCGCCATCGCCGTCACCGACGGCGCCGCCGTGACGTTGAGCGCCGACGACCTCATCGACGACTCGCTTCTGGTTTCGGACATTCACGGCGCCCGTCTCGACATCTCCGACACGGCGGCCAACCTGCAGAAGGCGCTGCCCGAATTACTCACCGATATCGGCAATATCGGCAGGATCTCGATCACCGACTCCGACGATCTCGTGCTGTCGAGTTCCTTGCAGAAGAAATACGCCAAGGTCGTCGCCGAGCTGCCGAGCGGCTCGGTCACGACCTTGCCGGAGATTTCCTGGGCGACCTACCAGCAGGATCTGGCCCAAGGCAAGGTCCCCGCAAGCTTCGCCATCGACGATACCGCGAGCAACATCGAGACGAAAATCGTCGCGCTGAGCGCCGGGCTCCCCGGCCTCGTCTACATCGAGGTCAAGAGCGGCGCGCTGCGATTCGGCGCCACGACGGTCGAAGACGATGCGGCCACGCTCGGCGCGATCCAGACCCTATCGGGCGGCCTCGCGACCTTCGCCGTCGCGGACAGCGCCACGAATATCGTCGCCGCGCTCAATGCGCTGGAGAGCCTGAACAGCCAGATCGCGTCGATCTCCGTCACGCCGAACGGCGCGCTCGCCGGCCTCACCGCCGCCGACATCGCCGACGACTTTCCCGTCCTGTCGAAGATCGCGGCCAAGGTCGACGTCGCGGACGCCGCCGCAACTCTGGCCGACGACTTCGCGGCGCTCGGGCGAGACAGCGGCCAGATCGCCGAGATCGCCGTAAGCGACGGCGGCGCCCTGGCGCTCAGCGCGGGCGATGTCGCGGCCGGCCAGGCGACGCTGAACGCCCTCTATGCGGGCGACGAGCAAATCCAGTTCGCGGTCCAGGACGGCGGTTTCGCCATCGCGGCGGCGCTCGCCCAATTGCAGAGCAACCACGCCCATATCTCGTCGATCACGATCAACGACGGCGACGACGCCTTTAATGTCACCGCCGCGCAATGGGCCGACGACGGCGACGCGATTGCGCTCATCCAGAGGGATAACCAGCAGGCGACCTTCGCGCTGAGCGATACGGCGGCCGACATTTCGCGAAATTTCGACAAGCTTGCGGGCCTCTCGACCATCACGATCGCCGACAATGCGCCTGTGCCCCTGACGCTGGCGCAGGTGAGCGACGACAGCCTCGAGATCGGCGCGCTCGTCAATGCGAACGGCTCGGCGGCCGTGCTGGAAGTGGCCGATACGGCGGCGAAGCTCGTGGCGGCGAAAGCGAGCCTCGCCGAGCTGCCGGCGGGAACGGCGGTCGGGGTGGACGACAGCGCGAGCGACATTCTCGCCGACGCGGCCAGCCTCAAGACGATTTCCGTCATCTCCGCCATCAACGCGAGCGGGACGGCCGCCGTCATCGCGGCGGACGCCCCAAGCATTCTCGCCATCCAACCCAACGCGACGACGACCCACAGCTTCTCGGCAACGGACAATGCCGCGAACATCGCCGCCAATCTCGACGGGCTCGCGCGGGTCAAGGGCCTCGTTTCTGTGACGGTGACCGGCGGCGCCCCGGTCGTCGTGGACATCGCCCAGCTCGCCGCGGACGCCCCGGTCATCGCGCTCCTCGAAACCTCGAATCCCTCGGGACAGCCCCTGTCGATCAAGGACAGCTACGCCCATGCCGAGTCCGCGTCCGGCCTCGCGGCGTTGCAGGCCGCCGCTGCGCATGTCGCCTCGGTGACGCTGACGGGGTCGGCCCCAAGCGCGCCCTTCACCGCCGCGCAGTTCCAGACGGATCGGGCGGCTCTCGACCTGATCGGGGCGTTCACGAAGTCGCTCGCCGTCTCCGGCGCCGCCGCCGACATTCTCGGCGTCATGCCGGCCCTGCGTACGGACAAGACGGTCAAATCCGTTGTCGTAGTGGACACCGCCGCCCACATCGCCGCCGAGCTCGACAAACTCGACGACGCGCTGTCGGTCTCCGCCGCCGCGAGCGAGACCGGCATCGGCGCCATCGTGATTTCCGACAATGCGCCGCTGACGCTCGACGTCGCCCAACTCGGCGACAGCCTCGCGCTGGCGAAGCTGAAAAACGCGAACGGCAAGCCCTATGTTCTGACTATCGCCGACACGGACGCAAATCTCGCCAGCGGCGCGGGCGCATTGAAAACGAACGCCGCGCATATCGGTTCCGAGATGGTCACGACGACCGCCGCCCAGGCCCAAGCCGCGGAGAGCTATTTCAGCAACAACAAGGTCACGAACAAGAAGCTGTCCGGCGTCGAGGTCGTGGATACCGCGGCAGATATCGAAAGCGGCCTCGCGGCTCTCAATACCTATGCAGGCCAGATCGGGCTCGAGGCTACCGACACGGCCGTCAATGTCGATTTCGCCGACTTTCGGACCTACAACGCCTTGCTGAACGGCGTTGCCGGCGGCTTCGACGTCACGGATAGTGCGACGGACCTGGGGTCCACCTCAACCGCGACCGCGACCGCGCTCGGGCTGCTGCTGGGCGATCATGCCCACATCGCCCGCCTGAGCCTGACCGGGAGCCTGGCCGGCGTCTCCGCCGCTACGGCGATTGCGGACGCCGCCGTGCTGCAGGATGTATCGGGCGGATTCTCGGTGACGGACAGCGCCGCGACGCTCGCAATCGACCTCGGCAAGCTCGGCTCGGCCGCCGATTTCAGCGAACTCACGAGCATCGTCGTGTCGGGATCGCCCGGCCTGATCCTGTCGGCGACGGCGGCCGTCGCGGACGCGAGCGCGCTGTCGAAGCTGTCCGGGCGCTTCGTCGTGAACGATACGGGCGTCGCCCTGGCGAGCGATGCCGATAAGCTGGAAGCGGAGAGCGGGAAGATTTCGATGCTGACGCTCTCGTCGGGCGTCCTCGCGGTTTCGGCGGCGGTGGCGGCGCGGGACAATTCCGTGCTGTCGCTCGCCGGCCCCTACGAAGTCTCCGACACCGGCGCGAATATCGCGAACGATCTCACCTCCCTGCTCGCCATCGAGACCGACATCCGTTCGATTTCGCTGACCTCCGGCGCCGTCGATGTGTCCGTCGCGACGCTCGGCGCCGACACCGCCCTGCTGAAGAAGATCGCGGGCGGCGTGACCGTGGCGGACGGCGCGAGCGAGATCGCGACGGCGCTGTCGGCGCTGGCCACGGAGGTGACGTCGAAGACGGTCGCCAAGATCGATATCACGCCGCCTACCCCCGGCAGCTCGGCCTATCTCGAAACCTCAACCACCGCCGCTTCAACCGACGCCGCCGCGATAACGGCCATCGCCGGCGCCTTTGTTCTGGAGTTGACCGGCGCCGGCGGCGCCGTCGTCAGCCAGAAAGGACGGGGAAACGGCCTCACCCTTGTCGACTCCGGCAGGGGCGAAACCCTGACCGGCGGCGGCAGCGGCGCAACGTTCGAGCTCGAGGCCGGCTTCGGCGCGGCGGAGATCACCGACTTTCACAATTATGCATCCGGCAGTGCGCATGACACGATTGCATTTGCGCGTTCCGACTTTTCCAGCTTCGCCCTCATGACCGCCGCCGCCAAGGCCTCGTCCGGCAATATCGTGATCGCCGCCGTCGACGGCGACACCTTGACCCTGGACAAGCTGACGCTGGCTCAGCTCAAAACCGACACGGCCGATTTCAAGTTCGTCTAGCGCCGGCGACGAACAGGGACGTAATGGAACCTCACGCCGGGAGTTCCGGGCGGGGCAGGGGTAAGTAGTATCCGAGGCTGGCGTTGCGGATGCGCCAGCGGCAATGTGGCCGCGTGCGCGGCCTTCCCCCTTGGCTCGCCCGAGAGTGGGACGCTCGCCATGTCAAACGAAAGCCTGCTGGTCATCGTCGTCGTCGGCGTCTGCGCGGGATGGCTCGCGGGCCAGGTCGTGCGGGGCGCCGGGTACGGTCTTGTCGGCGACCTCATCATCGGCGTCGTCGGCGCCTTCATTGGCGACTCCCTGCTCCCCAGGCTGCAAATTCATCTGGGAAGCGGCATTGTCGCGAGCCTCATCGACGCGGCCATCGGCGCGATCCTGCTGCTGCTCGTGCTTCGTCTCGTCAGCGGACGCGGAGGCTGGGGCGGCGGATGGCGCCGCCGCTTCGGAAGCTGGCGTTGAGACGAGCCAGCATCGGGAATTCGCACGGGGTTCGGCGATTTTCCCACAGGGCGAAGCGTTCGTGCCGCAGACGCGACCTGTAGCCGGCCTCGCTGAAGCCGGCCCCGCCGGGGTCGGCGACCCCGGCCACAGCGGCGAATGGTTGCCGGCCCGGCCCCCGCCTTTTTTCAGGCCCTCGCCCTTCCGCCGCCCCCCTGCCCTCCCTACATTCCGGACAGAGCCGTGATCGCCACGGCGATTCGATCCAGGGACCGTCCAGCGTCGCTTCGGGGCGCCGGGCGGGGCCGAAGGGGAGCAGGACATGAATCTGGAAAAATATACAGAGCGCGCGCGGGGCTTCATCCAGTCCGCGCAATCGCTGGCGCTGCGCGAAAATCATCAGCAGTTCACGCCGGAGCACATTCTGAAAGTGCTGCTCGACGACGAGGAGGGTCTCTGCGCCGGCCTCATCGACAAGGCGGGCGGACGCTCGAAGGAGGCGCTGGCGCAGGTCGAACTGGCGCTCGGCAAATTGCCGAAGGTCGCCGGCTCCGGCGCCGGGCAGCTCTATCTCGCGCCCACGACGGCGCGGCTGTTCGACAATGCCGAGAAGATCGCCGAGAAGGCGGGAGATTCCTTCGTCACCGTCGAGCGCCTGCTGGTCGCGCTGGCGCTGGAGAAGGGCGCCGACGCCGCGCGGAGTCTCGCCAATGCCGGCGTCACCGCGCAGACGCTGAACAGCGCCATCAACGACCTGCGCAAGGGCCGCACGGCGGATTCGGCCAGCGCCGAAAACAGCTATGACGCGCTGAAGAAATACACCCGCGATCTCACCGAGGCCGCGCGCGCCGGCAAGCTCGATCCGGTCATCGGCCGCGACGAGGAAATCCGTCGCACGATGCAGGTGCTCTCGCGCCGCACCAAGAACAACCCGGTGCTGATCGGCGAGCCCGGCGTCGGCAAGACGGCGATCGTCGAGGGGCTGGCGCTGCGCATCGTCAACGGCGACGTGCCGGAGTCGCTGCGCGACAAGAAGCTGCTGTCGCTCGACATGGGCACGCTGATCGCAGGCGCGAAATATCGCGGCGAGTTCGAGGAGCGGCTGAAGGCCGTGCTCAACGAAACCACGGCGGCCGAAGGCGGCGTCATCCTGTTCATCGACGAGATGCACACGCTGGTCGGCGCGGGCAAGGGCGAGGGCGCGATGGACGCCTCCAACCTGCTCAAGCCCGCGCTGGCGCGCGGCGAGCTGCATTGCATCGGCGCCACGACGCTCGACGAATATCGCAAGCATGTCGAGAAGGACGCCGCGCTCGCCCGCCGCTTCCAGCCCGTCTTCGTCAACGCGCCCTCGGTCGAGGACACGATCTCGATCCTGCGCGGCCTGAAGGAGAAATACGAGGTTCATCACGGCGTGCACATCACCGACGCCGCCATTGTCGCGGCCGCCACGCTGTCGAACCGCTACATCGCCGACCGGTTCCTGCCGGACAAGGCGATCGACCTGATCGACGAGGCGGCCTCGCGCCAGCGCATGCAGGTCGACAGCAAGCCGGAGGAACTCGACGAGCTCGACCGGCGCATCGTGCAGCTCAAGATCGAGCAGGAGGCGCTGCGCAAGGAGACCGACGTCGCCTCGCGCGACCGGCTCGCCAGGCTCACCGGCGAACTGGGCGAGTTGCAGGAGAAATCGGATGCGCTGACGCAGCGCTGGCGCTCCGAAAAGGACAAGATCGGCGTCGCGCAGAAGATGAAGGAAGACCTCGAAGCCGCGCGCAACAGCCTCGCACAGGCGCAGCGCAAGGGCGATTACGCGGAAGCAGGTCGTCTGGCCTATGGCGTCATTCCCGAACTCGAGAAGAGGCTCGCGGCGACCGAGGCCAACACCGGCCCCGCCCTCGTCGACGAGGCCGTCACGCCCGATCATGTCGCGCAGGTCGTCTCGCGCTGGACCGGCGTGCCGGTCGACAAGATGCTCGAGGGCGAGCGCGACAAGCTGCTGAAGATGGAGCAGGAGCTGGCGAAGCGCGTCATCGGCCAGGCCGAGGCCGTCACCGCCGTCTCGACCGCCGTGCGGCGCGCGCGGGCGGGCCTGCAGGACCCGAACCGGCCGATCGGTTCGTTCATGTTCCTCGGCCCCACCGGCGTCGGCAAGACCGAACTGACCAAGGCGCTGGCCGCGTTCCTGTTCGACGACGAGACCGCGATGGTGCGCATCGACATGTCGGAATACATGGAGAAGCACTCGGTGTCGCGCCTGATCGGCGCGCCTCCCGGCTATGTCGGCTATGACGAAGGCGGCGCGCTGACGGAAGCGGTGCGACGCCGACCGTATCAGGTCGTGCTGTTCGACGAGATCGAGAAGGCGCATCCGGACGTGTTCAACGTCCTGCTGCAGGTGCTCGACGACGGCAGGCTGACGGACGGTCAGGGCCGCACCGTCGACTTCCGCAATGTGCTGATCGTCATGACCTCCAACCTCGGCTCCGACTATCTCGTCAACCAGCCCGAGGGCGAGGACGTGAAGGCGGTCGAGAAGGATGTCATGGCGGTGGTGCGCGGCCATTTCCGGCCCGAGTTCCTCAACCGCGTCGACGAAATCATCCTGTTCCATCGGCTGCGCCGCGAGGACATGGGCGCGATCGTCGACATCCAGTTCCGCCGCATCGGCAAGCTGCTGGAGGATCGCAAGATCGGGCTGGCGCTGGACGCGCGCGGCCGGCAATGGCTCGCCGACAAGGGTTACGATCCCACCTATGGCGCGCGCCCGCTCAAGCGCGTGATTCAGAAATGGGTCCAGGACCCGCTCGCGCAGTCCCTGCTCGCCGGCGAAGTGCTCGACGGGGCGCAGGTGACGATCAGCGCGAGCGGCGGCCGACTCACCATCGACGGCAAGCCCGTCGGCGGCGAGACGGACGCGGGTTCGGCGCCGGCGAAATCGCCTACCGTCGTGCATTTTCCCAAGGGCGCATAAACGCGCAGCGCCTCGCGGGCGCGGGAACACGCAGCGACGCGCCGGCGGGACTTGACGGTCCCGCCGGCGCCGGTGTGTAAGCGGCGGGACAGAGGAGCCGACGATGAGCAACGGAACCGTTTCGCATTTCCTCGGCGGATCGCTGCCGTCGGTGTTGCTGCGCCTGCTGGTGGTGAGTTTCGTCGTCGGACTTATCCTTGTCGGCCTCGGCTTCGAGCCGGAGAGCATCTACGAAAATCTGCTGCATATCCTGCGGCGCCTGATCGAGTTCGGGCTCGGCGACATCAAGCAGATCGGCCGCATTCTGCTGACCGGCGCGATGGTGGTGCTGCCGGTCTGGCTGCTGCTGCGCGTCACCAGCGCCGGCCGTTCGCGCTGACGCTTCCGACAGGGCCCGCATCGTCCGAGCCGGTCGCAAACCCACCGCCTTCCCCGAGAGCGCCGAAGCCGTCGCCTTGACGCAGCCGGGGCGCGCCGGCGGCGCGCGCCACGACATGTTCAATGCGCCCAAACCAGTATTTCTTAAACACATGCAAGTTATTGACAACTTTCATGCGTTAATTTAAGGCTATTACAGGTAGGGCCGCAAAAACAGAAAGCGCGTGCTGTATTTGTAAAACTTAATTGGCGTTCACAATACGGGGAGCTCTGGGTATTGCGGCCCCTTCGCTGAAAACTCAACATCTTAGCGTCACCGGGGCGCCGGAGAGGAAATTGCAAAATCCATTCGATTACGTCAAAATGCGACGACTTGCGGGGCCCGGCGACCGCCCCGACGCCATCTTTGGATAAGACGAATTCATCAATTCCTCTCCCGGATCTCTCGTCGTGAACGCCGTAACCGCAACGCCAAGCCCGCTCGAACCCGACGAGATCCCCGTCGATGAAGTGCGCACGGCGCTCGAGCGGGTTCTGCAAAACAGCGATTTCGCCCGCAACACGAACTGCTCGCGCATTCTTCGCTTCATCGTCGAGGAGACCCTCGAGGGCCGGGGCGCCCGGCTGAAGGCGTTCAGCATCGCCACGCTCGCCCTCAACCGGCCGGGCGATTTCAATCCGCAGGCCAATTCCATCGTCCGTGTTCAGGCCAAGCGCCTGCGCGAACTTCTGGGGCAATATTACGCCGACGCCGGCGTTTCCGACTCGATTGTCATCCATCTGCCGGTCGGCAATTACCAGCCGCAGTTCATCCGCCGGGCTCCCCGACCCCACCTGGCGCCGAGGCGGGCGCCGAAGCCCGATCCCATCGCCCCGGAACCGGCGGCGCGGCAGCGCGGATTGTTCAAGGCCCTGATTTGCGCCGCCATGGCGCTCATGGGGCTTGCCGCTCTCGCCGTCCGGGAGATCCAGTCCGCCCGCCCCGGGAACTCGGAGCCGGTCATTGCGATCGCCAGTCCGGACGTCGACGACACAGGCGCCAGGGACGCGGGACCGAAGCTCTTCATGGAAAGGTTGCGCGCCGAGCTGGCCGCTTTCGACCATGTCCGCCTCGCTCCGAGCGCGCCCTCGCGAGGCGCTCCGGGGCCCCTCGGCTACCGCGTCGTAACCCGCTTCGTTCGCACCGACGGCGCCGGCTGGGACATTGCGTTGAGTCTGGTCCGGGCGCCGAGCGGCGATGTCGTCTGGGCGCATCAATTCGAAAACGTCGACAGTCGGACGCCGGGTTCGTTCCAAGGCGCGCTCGATCACGCCGCGCGGGCGATCGCCGATCCGGGCGTGGGCGCCATCTTCAACGACATGCGGGCGCGTCAGGGGACGCCGGCGGCGCCGGTGAACGGATATGCCTGCTATCTCGAAGGGCAGGCCTATCTGCGCGATCGCGCGCCGGGCCAGGCTTCGCGGGCGCAAACCTGTCTGGAGGCGACCCTTCGCGCCAATCCGCGCGACATCGGCGCGCTGACGACGCTGGCGACCTTGCTGACCGACCTCTATCTCGTGTCGGGCAAGCCCGAGCTTCTGGCCCGCGCAACCCGGCTGGCGACCGAAGCCCGGCGCCTCGAGCCCCGACGCGCGGAAACCGAAGCGGCGATGTTCATGGTCGCCTTTTACGCCGGCCGCATCGACGAAGCTTTCGGCCATGCCGCCGCGGCGCTGAGCCTCAACCCCAACGCCACGCTGATCGCGGCGGAAATCGCCGAGGCCGATATGGCGCGCGGCCGCTATGAGGACGCGCTCAAGCTGTTGCGCGAAAGCGAGGGCGCGTCGCGCGTCGCCTTTGCCGCGGGCGCCGCTTCGCTCGCCATCGCCTCGCACATGCTCGGCCTGCAGTCCGCAGCCTATCGCTACGCCACCCGCGCCGGCAATTCGGAGACGCCGATGGGCCTGCTGGCGCGCATCGTCGTTTGCCATGACCATCCCGGTTCGAGCTGCGCGCCCGCCGCCATCGCACAACTGCGCAGCCAGTTCCCGCAATTCGCCGCCGACGTGCCGGGGGCGTTGCAGCGGCGCGAGATGATCGAGGAGACGCGGTCGCGCCTCCTGCGCGATCTCGAAGGCGCGGGTTACTTCGCCACCTCCGTCGAGTGAGGCGCGCCCGCGCTCAGCCCTCGGCCGCCCAGGCGCGCGCGCGCGAGCCGACCCGGTCCGAAAGGGTCCCGCTGTCGCCGACCAGCGTCTCGAGGCCCTGCAGGATGTCGCCGATCGCCGCCGGCCCTCGATAGACCAGACCGGTGTAGATCTGCAGCAGGTTGGCGCCGGCCTCGATCTTGGCGCGCGCCGTCTGCGCATCCTCCACGCCGCCGGCCCCGATCAACGTCAGCGCGCCCTCGCACCGCAGATAGGCGCGCGCGAGTTGCCGGGTGGACGGAGCGAACAGCGGGCGCCCCGACAGGCCGCCGGCCTGCGCGGACTCGGCTGAGCGCAACCCCTCGGGTCGCGCGGTCGTCGTGTTCGACACGATCAGCCCGTCGACGCCGCGCGCGATGGCGACCGAACAGATGTCGTCGAGTTCGCGCAGGTCGAGGTCGGGAGCGATCTTGATCGCCAACGGCCGCCGCACCGGCGCCGCATTGCGCGCCTCGGCGACGCGCGCGACGAGATCGTCGAGCGCCGCGCGCTGCTGTAGGCTGCGCAGGCCCGCCGTATTGGGCGAGGACACGTTGACGGTGAGATAATCGGCATAGGGCGCGAAGGTCCGGGCCCCAAGGACATAATCGGCGACGCGATCGGTCGAGTCCTTGTTGGCGCCGAAATTGACGCCGACGAGGCCGGCCCGCCGGCGACGCGCCAGGCGCGCCCGCGCAGCCTCGAAGCCCCGGTTGTTGAAGCCGAACCGGTTGACCAGCGCCGCATCCTCGGCGAGGCGGAACAGGCGCGGGCGGGGATTGCCGTCCTGCGGCCGCGGCGTCAGCGTCCCCACCTCGACGAAACCGAAGCCCAGCCCCAGCAAGGCGTCGG
>Ga0316217_10005973_pt1 | contig 12295 bp, 6 predicted proteins | sample 1anoAmetaG_FD_203633 | JGI IMG/M metagenome (GOLD analysis project Ga0316217, IMG submission 203633) | Freshwater microbial communities from Trout Bog Lake, Wisconsin, USA - 1anoA | ecosystem: Environmental > Aquatic > Freshwater > Lake > Hypolimnion/Profundal zone | place: USA: Wisconsin... | reverse complement strand
AAGCTGGCGTCCAATGAAAATCCGTTCGGACCGTCGCCGCTGGCCCTTGCCGCGCTGCGCCAGGCCATTGCGGGAGTGCACCTGTATCCGGATGGCAACGCCTTTTACCTGAAACAGAAGCTGGCCCCGAAGCGCGGCGTGGAGCCGGCCAATCTCGTGCTGGGCAACGGCTCGAATGAAATCATCGAGTTCGTGGGCCATGCCTTGCTGGGGCCGGACACCAATGTGGTGGTGTCGCAGTACTGTTTCGCAATTTATCCCATCGTCGCCAAAATGTTCGGCGCGGACGTGGTGACCGTGCCAGCGAAGCATTTCGGGCATGACCTGCCGGCCATGCTCCGCGCCATCACGGACCAAACGCGCCTGGTGTTCGTGGCGAATCCCAATAATCCCACCGGCACGCTCGCCGACCGCGGGGAGTTGATTCACTTCGTCAACGAGGTGCCAGACCACGTGCTGCTGGTGATGGACGAGGCGTACATTGAGTTCCTGGAGGAACCGCTGGATTTGATCCCGCTCATCCGGCTCGGCGCGCGGAAGAACCTGATTTTGCTGCGGACATTTTCAAAGATCTACGGCCTGGCAGGTCTGCGCCTCGGCTACGGCATCGCCGACGCGGAACTGATCGCGACGCTGGAAAAAATCCGCCAGCCATTCAACGCCAACTTGCTGGCCCAAACCGCCGCGCTGGCCGCGCTGGATGATGATGATCACGTGCGCAAGACGCGGGCGAATAATCTCAGCGGGCTGGACTTCTTTGCCCAGTCGCTGCGGGAGTTGAAGCTGGAATATGTTCCGTCCTTCGCCAATTTCATCCTGGTGCGCGTGGGCGAGGGGCAGCCGGTGTTTGATGCCATGCAGAAGCTGGGGGTGATTGTGCGGCCCATGGGTGGTTATCAATTGCCGGAATGGGTGCGGATTTCCATTGGCACGCGGCTGGAGAATGAGCGATGTTTGGCGGCGCTCAAGCAGGCGTTGGGGCGTGATGCGTGATCGGTAATGCGGGGCAGCAAGGAAGCTACGCGGCCAGCGGCTCTGCCTGAATCTAAAATATCCCGCAAGATTTTACGCGGTCAGCAGTATGGATGGAGAACGCCTGAACCGTGTGGTCAGGCAAGCAATCCAACGTACACCACGGGAGAACCGACATGAAGATCTTACCGCGAGCAAATGCCCGAGCCGGAGCTTTCACTCTGATGGAGCTCTTGGTGGTCATTGCCATCATTGCGATCCTGGCCGCGCTGCTGTTGCCGGCCTTGGCGGGCGCCAAACAACGTGGCTACCGGGTGGTGGATCTGAACAACCTGAAGCAGTTTGGCGTGACCATGAATCTGGTGGCCTCGGATAACGAGGATTTCCTGCCCTGGGCCAACTGGCTTTCTGGTGAGGAATCCGCTCCGGTTCCCCCGGGCTGGCTTTATACCCGGAATCTCACCGCCACCGGGACGGGGCAATTTGATGTGCAAACCGGCATGTTTTGGCCGGTGCTGAAGATTCCCAAAATGTATTTTTGTCCGAGCGATGACACCAACAGCGCTTTGTTTCAACAGCGGCCTCAGCAGATTTCCAGCTACGTGATGAATGGAGCGGTCTGTGGCTATGACCGCGCATTGAATCCGCCGGTGAAATTGACGCGTTTGTCGCCGGGCGGCGTGTCTTTTTGGGAATGCAACAACGCGACCGTCCAGGATAACCAGGAACTGTTCAACGATGGCGCCAGCAGCCCCGATGAAAACACGAGCGGCCGACATGGCAAAGTCGCCATCCTGGGGGCGTTTGACGGTTCGGCGGCGCTGATGCAACTCACGGCTTGGACGGCCAAAGCGACAGCCGGCAACGCCAACGAACTCTGGTGCTATCCGGACGGCCCCAATGGAAGGTAAATAGTAAATTAGCGGCTTCGGAAACGAATGGACAGACCGCCATTCGGTTAATAAACTTAGGGCATGAAAACGGCGCAACACTTTAAGTTGACCTGCTTGCTTGTGGCGGCTTTGCTCTTGGGGCTTGTCAGTGTCGCCCAGCCCGTCATCATCACTCAGCCCACAAATCAGATGGTAGGGAATGGCGGCAACGCCATTTTTAGCGTGGCGGTTTCCGGCCCCGGCCCGTTGAGCTACCAATGGCAGTTGAACGGCACCAATCTCCCAAACAATATCATCAGCACGGTGGCAGGAACCAATGGAGCCGGCTTTTCCGGCGATGGTGGGGCAGCCACCAATGCCAAATTGAATGCGCCTTATGGCGTGGCCGTGGATGCCCTCGGCAACATTTATATTGCGGATGCCTCCAATTGTCGCATTCGCGAGGTGCCCCCGAACGGGATCATCACCACCGTGGCGGGGACGAACACCTCCGGCTTTTCCGGCGACGGCGGTTCCGCCACCAATGCCATGCTGAAGAACCCTTGGAGCGTGGCCGTGGATGCCTCCGGCGATCTGTTTATTGCTGACACCTTGAATAATCGGATTCGGGAGGTGGCACCGAACGGCATCATCAGCACGGTGGCGGGCACCAATGGGGCCGGTTTTTCCGGCGACGGTGGGTCTGCCACCAATGCCCAGCTAAAGTCGCCTTATGACGCAGCGGTGGGTGCCTCCGGCAACCTGTTTATTGCTGACACCTCAAATAATCGGATTCGGGAGGTGGCTCCGAATGGCGTCATCACCACCATGACGGGAACCAACGCTTCCGGCTTTGCCGGTGACGGTGGTTCCGCAACTATCGCCAAACTGAGCTCGCCTCATGGCTTGGCGGTGGATGCCTCCGGCAACCTGTTTATTGCTGACACCTCAAATAATCGCATTCGCAAGGTGGACAACACCGGACTCATCACCACGGTGGCTGGCAATGGCAACGGGGCATACGCCGGCGACGGCGGTCCGGCCGCCAGCGCCAGCCTTTCGGGTCCCGCCGGCGTCGCTTTGGATGCCGCCGGCAATTTGCTCATTGCCGACTCCAACAACAACCGGGTGCGCAAAGTACTGCTCTACGCCGGGTATCCCATTTTCACCGTCAGCGATGCGGGCGTCCTCAATATGGGCAATTACTCGGTAGTCATCAGCAATTCCTTCGGCAGTGTGACGAGTGCTGTGGCCATTCTCACGGTGGCGGCGCCCCCAATCGTAACCTTTCAACCAGCCAGCCAAATCGCGGTGATGGGGAGCAGTTCGCTACTCTCCGTGTCGGTCGCCGGCGCGGGTCCGTTTGGGTATCTGTGGTTCCTTGGTGGCACCAACTTGATCCAGAGCGGCACGAACAACACGCTCGCGCTGCCCAGCGTCGCCACGAATAACGCGGGAAATTACTTGGTCATTATCACGAACTCCTATGGCAGCGTGACGAGCCAGGTGGCCACGTTGACGATCGTCTTTCCACCTACCTTGGCGGCCCAACCCGTCAGCCAAACGGCGCTTTCGAAAACCAACGTGATCTTCAGTGTCACGGCGGGCGGCACTGGGCCCTTTACGTACCAATGGCAGTTTAACGGCACCAATTTTCCAAACAATCTCATCACCACCGTGGCGGGCAATGGCACCAACGCTTATGCCGGTGACGGCGGCCCGGCCATCAATGCCAGCCTCTATTTTCCCGAAGGCGTGGGTTTCGATAGCGCCGGTAATTTATACATTGCTGACCACCTTAATAACCGTGTTCGGAAGGTGGATACCAATGGCATCATCACCACCGTGGCGGGCAATGGCACCAACGCCTTTTCAGGCGATGGCGGCTTTGCCACCAATGCCAGCCTCGCTCTTCCGGCGAATATGGCTTGGGATGCAGCAGGCGATCTGTTCATTGTTGACCAAGTTAACAACCGAGTTCGCAGAGTGGATACCAACAGCGTGATCACCACGGTGGCGGGCGGGGGTTCCGGCGGTACCGGCGGAGCGGCCACCAACGCGAGCTTCAATAGTCCCTACGGGGTGGCTTTGGATGTCGCCGGCAATTTGTACGTTGCGGACCAATACAACAACCGCATTTGCAAAGTGGACACCAATGGCATGATCACCACAATAGCGGCTGGAACCCTTTCTTATCCCGGCGGTGTGGCCCTGGACGCCGCGCGCAATCTGTACGTCGCAGATTGGTTGGGTGGCCGGATCCGCAAACTAAGCACCAGCGGGAGCGTTGCCACTTTGGTTCCCGGCGTGTCGCCTCTGGGCCTGACCATGGACCCTGCCGGCAACCTGTTCATTGGTGACTTTGGAAACAACCGGGTTTGCAAAGTGGACACCAACGGCATTATGACCACTGTGGCAGGCAATGGCATCCAGGCTTACGCGGGCGACGGCGGTGCGGCCACTAATGCCAGCCTTTGTGAGCCCCAAGGAGTGGCCATGGACGCGGCTGGCAATCTGTTCATTGGTGACTGGGGTAATCACCGCATCCGCGAGGTTCATTTTGCAGGTTTTCCGACCCTCACATTGACCAATCTGAGCCTCGCCAATGCAGGCAACTATTCCGTGGTCGTCACCAGCCCTTACGGGAGCGTGACGAGTTCGGTGGTTTCACTCACCGTTATCGTGCCGCCGACAATTCAGATTTCCAACCAAACGAACGGTCAATTCTCTTTTACGTGGAACGCGGTATCCAATCGCACCTACCAATTGCAATACACCACGAACCTCGGTTCGCCGGTTTGGACTGGCTTGGGCAGCACCGTCACTGCCACCAACAGTCTCGGATCAGCCGCCGATGCCGCGGCTTCGGACACCATCCGCTTCTATCGCTTGTTGGTTTGGCCATAGGCTTCCTGGGTCGCAGCTTCCGCTTCGTGCCAAGGCAACTTTTTGCAATTTTTTGACAACTTTCCTGTCCAATGGCGTATAATGAACACATGAACAAAATCTTATGGACCATGGGAGCCGTCCTGCTGCTGGTACGGATTCCCGCCGGCGCGGAAGAGAAATGGGCGGTTCACGAATGGGGCACCTTCACCTCGCTGCAGGATGAATCTGGGCGGGCTATCGGGGGCATCAATACCGACGATGAGCCGGTGCCGCCGTTCGTTCACCGGCTGGATGACTTTGTTCTGCTTAGCCCGTCTGAAGTTCCTCCGTCCTTCAACAAAGGCGCGCGCAACGCGCATCCCGATGTCACCATGCGGCTGGAAACACCGGTGATCTATTTTCATCCGCCGGCCGCGGTGACCGGCCTCCAAGCCGCCGTCGTCCGGGTGAAATTCCATGGCGGCTGGCTCACGGAATTTTACCCTGGCGCCGAGGCCGCTGCGCCCGGTCTTGTGGGTCGAACCAATGGAATCCCCCATTTGCTGCCAGACACGGAAAGCAGTCTGGCATGGAATGGTTTGCAAATCGGCGGCAACTGGCCGGTGACGGAAACGTCCGCGCATGTCTGGACTTCGCCGCGCGCCGTGCAGGCGGCTTCGGTGCAAACCACCAACGGCGAAAGCGAAAAGTTCCTGTTTTATCGCGGGGTGGCGCATATCAACGCGCCACTGCGGGTTTCCCGGGACGCGAATTCGGAAGAGCTGCTGTTCCAGAGCCAGTTGGCGGGCCTGCCGGATGGCCGACCTTTGAGGATACATTCCCTCTGGCTGGTGGACATCCAGCCGGGCGGAAAGACTGCTTTTCGCGCGTTGCCGTCCCTTGCGCTCGAGCACAATTCCAGGAAATATCTGGCCCACACTCCCGCCGAGTTCGCGCCCGGCGATTTCCGGGCCGGCAATCTGGACCAGTTGAAAGCGGCGCTGCTGGCGGCCCTGGTGGCGGAAGGGTTGTTCGACGACGAAGCCCGGGCGCTGTTGAATACGTGGGAGCTGTCCTATTTCAAAAGCACTGGGCTGCGGGTTTTCTTCCTCGTCCCGCGCGCGTGGACGGATTTTTATCTGCCGCTGGAAATCTCGCAGCCGGCGGATATCAGCCGCGTGATGGTCGGCCGCATCGAGCTGGTCACGCCCGGACAACGAAATCTCCTGCGGCAAATCGCCGGCTTTTCCACGAATGAAATCAGTCGGGGAGTCGGCCAGTTATACACCAACTACTTTGGGCGGTTGTTCCCAGGCATGATCAATAAATCTAGTGACGCGGACCCGGTGCAATTGAGCCGGCAGATGGAGCAAGGGAGCCGGGATGTGGCACCGGTGTACGCGGGGCTGAAACCGCTGGCCTCCTTTGCCGACGTTCCGAAGACCTATCAAACTTATCTGGACCTTGGCCGGTTCAGAAATGCGCTGATTTTGGACGAAGCGAAAGCCCACCCAACGGAAGGCCTGACCAATTTCATTGCGACCTACCGTCTGCAAGCCAGCCGGCCGGTGGAAGTTCCAGCTCCTCTCTAACCCGGATATTCATAGCCGGTCAAGCGGACGCAGGCAAAACCGGCGTACCGCAGGTTTCCAAACCTGCTGTTTCGCCGATTTCCAAATCGCCAGGGCGTCGAAAAGGCGAGGCGTCCGCGGGTTTTGATACCCGCGATACAGCAGACTTGGAAGTCTGCGGTACAGGATGGCTGCCACTACCTCGCCAATGCGCGCCACTTCATAATCGCGCGTTGTCAATCAGCCTGGTCTTGCCAAAGAAGGCCGCGAGCGCCAGATGATCGCCGCGTTTTACCAACCGGACCGGCTGCAAGGTTGTCGGATCAAAGAATTCAAGGTAATCCAGCCGCGCCAGCGGCGCGGCGGTGAAGAATTCCCGCAGCTCCCGTTTCAACCGCGTGGCCGGAATCGTTTTTCTGGCCACCGCCCCTTTTGCCGCCTGCAAGGCATGAAACAGGATCACGGCCTGCGCCCGTTGCTCGGCGTTCAGGAACTTATTGCGCGAACTCATGGCCAGGCCATCCGCCTCGCGATGGGTCGGCGCCACCACCAGGCGCAGCGGAAAATTCAAATCGGCCACCATGCGCTGGAGGATGGCCGCCTGCTGAAAATCCTTTTGCCCAAACACGGCCACGTCCGGCAAAACAAGATTGAAAAGTTTGGCGACCACCGTGGTGACGCCGCGGAAATGGGCGGGCCGGGAGGCGCCTTCCATCACCTGGCCCAAGTTTTCCTCCACCACATAGGTGCTGTAGCGGCCTTCCTGCTTGCCGGGATATATTTCGGCGTCGGCCGGCGCGAACACCACATCCACGCCCGCCGCCCGGCAAAGCTGCACATCGCGCGGCAGGTCCCGCGGATATTTGGCGAGGTCTTCCGTGGGTGCGAATTGGGTCGGGTTGACGTAAATGCTCACGACCACCCGGCCGTTTGTTCCGACGCGACGGCGGGCCTCGCGCACTAGGCTCAGGTGGCCGGCATGCAGGTAGCCCATGGTGGGCACGAAACCGATGTCGGTGCCGGCGCGACGCCAGCGTCTGGCCAGCCGTTGCATGGCGCCGGCCGAAGCAATGATTTTCACGGCCTTAATCTAGCGGTGAGACACCCGGCAGCTCAAATCAATTTGGCGACGGCCGGGAATGACCAAACTGCTGGCCTCTACATTTGTAAATAATCCGCTTGACATTATTTACATTTGTAGAGAACATCACCTCATGCCGCAACCCACCGTCGAACTCACTGAAGCCGAATGGTCCGTTATCAAGGCCGTTTGGGATGCCGAGCCCTGCACCGCGCCGGCCATCCAGGAACGGCTGGCCCAGCCCACCGGCTGGACCTACTCCACCGTCCGCACGATCATGGACCGCATGGTGACCAAGGGCGTGCTTGCCGCACAAAAGGCCGGCAAACTGACGATTTACCGTTCAGCCGTGACTCGCGAACAGGCGCAGCGCGGCGAGCTGCTCTATGCGCTCAAGCACGCCTTCAACGGCGCGCTCACGCCCATGGTGCAATGCCTCCTGGACAATCACGATCTGAACGCGGAGGAATTCGCCAAGATTGAGGCGCTCTTCCAAAGCCGCAAAAAAACCGCGAAGAAATGACCATATGAGGCGTCGGCAATTCTGCTTGCTTGGAGCGCGGCTCTGTGAGCCGCAGCAAGCTCCAAGCCCCCAAGCGCTTCCAAGTTTTTTAAGCACGTCCAGCCAGACGACGCGACTGCGGTCGCGCAGGGCGGATCCGGGCTTCATCAAACTCTGAACTGAACGGCACCCATGAATTCCTTCATCGAAAACATGAATCAACTGGGCGGTTATTTCCTGGATTTCGCCTGGCCGATGTTTTGGCAATCCAGTCTGCTTATCGTCTTGGTCTTTGCGGTGGACCTTTTGCTGGCCCGGAAAATCCGGGCCAGTGTCCGCCATGCGCTCTGGCTGGTGGTGTTGGTCAAATTGTTGCTGCCGCCCACGCTGGCGCTGCCCACCGGTGCGGCGTGGTGGCTGTTTCCCGTCCAACCCGTGGCCAAAACGACCGTACCGAGAACTTTGGTCGTCACCTATGACGATGCCGCCCCGCTGCCGGCTTTCGTGCCGGCAACCGTTCCTTTGGTCGAGCCGCCGCCGCCGCCAAAACTGGACCGGGCTGGCTGGACGTTGCTGGCGACCGGCACGGCGAGTGCGGGCTTGCTGTTATGGCTGCTGTTTCGCTGGGGCCAGGTTGTCCGCATGGTGTCCCGCGCCAAGCTGTCAGGCGGGTTTTCCGGCCCGATTGACGAGGCCCGGCGGTTGGCCGGTTTGCGCGGGCCGGTGCGCGTGAGAATTGCGGAGGACCGGATGTCGCCGGCGGTCTGCGGCCTGTTCCGGCCCGTGATCTTGCTGCCACGCACGTTGGCTGACCAATTGTCCGCCGAGCAACTGCGCGCCGTGCTGCTGCATGAGGCCATTCATATCCGGCGCTGGGACATCTGGGTGAACTGCGCGCAGGCCCTGCTGCAAGTCGCGTATTGGTGGCAGCCGCTGGTCTGGGTGGCCAACGCCCGCATCCGCCGCGTGCGCGAGGAGGCCGTGGACGACGCGGTGATGTTGGCGCTGGACGCCGAGGCGGAGATTTACGCGCCCACCCTGCTGGAAGTAGCCCGGCTGGCGCTGCGGCGTCCGCTGTTGAGCCTGGGTCTGGTGGGTATTCTGGAATCGCGGAGCGCGCTGCGCCAGCGCATCGAACGGCTGCTGGCTTTCCGCGCGCCGCGCCGTGCGGGACTGACGCTGGCCTCGCTCTGCGGAATTTTTGTGTTCAGCGCGGTGGCATTGCCGATGGGCGAGGCGCCGGCAAGGGTGGAAAGGGATATGGCGACGGACACCGAGATGCGGAGCGCGGACATTCCCTCGACAACCTCGGCCCAGTGCACCAATCCACCAGCGGTTTTGGTGGTGGCCGAGATCTACGAAATGCAAGCGGATGATTTGAAGAAATTCGTGACCGACTTGCACTTCAACCCCGGCCAGGCGGGCGGGGAGGGCTGGTGGTCGGCCTCTCCGGAAGAGTACTCCAAACTATCAAACGACTTGAAAAAATCCGGCCAGATTCCCCTGCTGCGCCCGCGCATTCTGACTTCCAGCGGAAAACCGGCGGACTTTTTTGTCGGCAATGGAACAAACTCAACGGAGCTTGACTGCCTGCCGGCAGTCGAGGACGGTCGGGTGAATTTGGCCATCCAAGGCGAGTTAATAGACCAGTCAGCCGCCACTGCCGCGACGAACCGGTTCAAAATGAATGCCTTGATGCCGAACCATGGCGGCATGGTGATGTGCCTTCGAGACGGTGCAAGCAATGCGGTTGTGTGCTTGAGCGTGGCAACTCTCACCAACGGGCCGACTGGGGCATTGGTCAAGCCCTCCGAACCTTTGGTTTGGTCCCTGAGCGCGGACCATCCCGCCAGCGGTCCGGCGGCAAGATCCCAACCATGGCCGATGCCTGCCCGGCAAACGCCGCCGGCGGAAGCCGCCCTCAATCCGCCCGTTTACACCGGACCCGGCCGGCAGGCGATCATGGCCAAGCTAGGCAATATCCATCTGGGAAGCATCTCTTACGATAGCCTGCCGTTGAGCGAAGTGCTGAGGCAGTTGTCCGCACAGTGCAAACTGCTCGATCCAGAACACAAGGGCGTCAACTTCTTGCTCAACGACAATCCCAACCTGTCCAGCCAGCCTGCGGCGGCATCCACGACGTTGGACGTCGGTTCGGTCATCATCAAAATCCCCAGCTTGACCGATGTCCGGGTGAGCGATGTCCTGGATGCCGTGGTACTCACGGCGGACCATCCCATCAAATATTCCATCCAGGATTTTGCCGTCATATTTTCCGCCCGGGATGCCGCAACGCCGCCACTCGCCATGCGCACATTCTGGGTGGATCCGAACACGTTCGATTCCGGGTTGGATCAGGTCGGCGCCAAAAACTTCGGCGCCGTCCAAAACCGCGGCAGCACCGGCGGCGGTGGTAGCGGTGCGCAAAACCAAAACAATGGCGCGGTGGTCGGGGTGGTAAATGCCTTTGGCGCTGGCGGCGGTTCCCCCAATTCGAGTCAGAACGCCGGTGGCAGCGGCCGTCTGGACCAAGCTGCGCCGGCTGCCAAGTCTGTTCAACCGGGCCTGCAAGACCAGAGCCCATCGGCTTCTGCGGATCATTTGGTGCAAGCTGGCAAAGTGTTTTACGAAATGGGTAAATATGACCAGGCGAAAGAAAAATTCAACGCCGTCCTGGCGTTGAATCAGGACGATGCCCGCGCAAATTATTATTTGCGCTTGATCAGTGACGAAGAGGTGCGAATGAGCCGCAAAGAAGTTCAAAATGTTCCGGGGCGTAAACAGATCATCACTCAGATTGACCGCATCCACCTGCCTCTGGTCAGTTTTAACGACTTAAACCTGAAAGAAGTTGCACGCCAACTGAGCGAGCTGGCCAAGCAAAATGACCCAGAGAAAGTCGGAGTCCGCATCTCCACTGCCACCAATTCTGTGTCCAGCCAATGGGATGAAATAGATTCTGTGATAGTCAAGCTGCCTTCTTTGACCGATGTCCGACTGGCAGATGTTTTGGATGCCATTGTCCTGGTCGCCGACAAACCCATCAAATATTCCATTCAGGATGATGGGGTCGTGGTTTCCGCCCGGGGTTCTGAAAAGCCGCAGCTTTTCATTCGGACCTTCCGCGTGGATACGAATGTCCTCTATTCCGCAGTGGAAAACGCGCGCGCGCAGGCCGGCCAGACGGCAAGTGCTGCGGATACACGTTCATCCGTATTGGCGACGGCGAGAATTTTTTTCCACCAGTTGGGCGTGGACTGGAATTCACCGCCCGGCAAGCAAGTTTACTTCAATGATCAGAAAGGTTATCTCTTTGTTAAAGCCACCGAGTCTGATTTAGATCAGATGGAGCGAGCCCTGCAAATTCTAAACGAAGCGCCGCCACTAGTTGACCCGGCACCGCCGCAAGTTCATATCAAGGCGCGGTTTTATGAAGTGCCAAACGGGACGCTGAAGGATCTTGGCAAATATCTGAACGCCACCAACCCCGTGGATCGCAAACCCATGGGAATTCTCACCAGTCAAAGCGAGACGGCAGTCAGGCATGAATTGCGATCATGCCAAAATATTGAAGTGTTGGGAGAACCCGAAATAACCATGCTTTCCGGCCGGCAAGCGCAAATGAGAATCACGGAATTGGTGACCGTCATCACGAATCTGGTCTCTGGAATCACACCGCAAACCGAGACCTTTGAGGCCGGACCGGTGTTGGACCTGATTCCGTATGTCTTGGCCGATGGTTATACCATCAATCTGGCTGCCATCCCAACCATGACGGACTTTTTGGGCTACGAGGTGGCAACCAATATTTCGGACCGGCAAATTGGGACCATTCCACGGCCCAAGTTTCGGGATACAAGGATCATTGCCTCGGCTAACTTATGGGATAATCAGACGCTCCTCTTAAGCGGGCGTTCAGAACGGGCTTTTGAGGCACCCAATGGACTTCCACCGACAGTGCAGGACAAGGAGCTGCTGGTTTTCATTACGGCCACCATCATTGACCCGGCCGGCAACCGGGTTCATTCCGACGATGAATTGCCCTTCGCGCAGGATGGAACTCCATCACAGCCGCAGGGGCAGGTCAATATACCATCATCTTTGCTGAAACCACCGTCACATATAATGACGTTTCAAGGGGGGCAGACTCAAATGAAGGCCTCGACCCTAAAGACCTACATCGGCGATTTTCCACCCTATCACAACGGCGACCCGATCCACAAGGGTCTTGAAGAGCCTGGTGCCGGCGCGTGGCCTTAAGCCGCTGCGCGCGCGACCAGGGCTTCACTGGGCGTCGCTTAGTCTCCCACGCGCTGCGCGCCGGGACGGCGCGCGGTTGTGCGCCTGTGAGTGCAGCAAATCAGTGAGGTGGAAGTCCTCATTCGGGGCAAAGACCTGGCCTCGATAGTCGAAGGTAACCGCCCCGCCG
>Ga0316217_10005972_pt1 | contig 12295 bp, 10 predicted proteins | sample 1anoAmetaG_FD_203633 | JGI IMG/M metagenome (GOLD analysis project Ga0316217, IMG submission 203633) | Freshwater microbial communities from Trout Bog Lake, Wisconsin, USA - 1anoA | ecosystem: Environmental > Aquatic > Freshwater > Lake > Hypolimnion/Profundal zone | place: USA: Wisconsin... | reverse complement strand
ATGCTTCCAGCTGGATGAGTGGAAATATACTTTTAGCTGTGATATCTCCATACTTTCTGATGGGGAATTATTTCATAAAGTTTCGGCTAAACATCGATACTCTGCTCATCTCAATGTGATGATTATTATAATACTCAACAACACAATCCTATCATTTTAAAACATTTCAGACAACCGTCACTCTAAAACATTCACCAAACCTACAGCTCATCAATTAAGATTCCTGCCAAAAAGATTCAGTTAGCTTACTTATTCGTTTTCAAGAAGTTACTCTTTTAGAAAATAATCAGGATTCAGATGTTTAATAGACAGAGGGCTCGTGTGTTTTAGCAATAATCATATTAGTTGTACTGAAATATTTAAAGATTGGCTAGGTTCGTTTTATTATAAACAATTTAGCAATATACTAAATGCGAGTACTATTTATCATCTTGACACTCATCGTAGTAGCCTACTCCCAAATCGTTGACGTTGTGGGTACTTTCCAAAATGTTGTGAACGGCATCAAGGACGATGCCAGCAATGCTGTTAGCAGTATTAAGGATACTGTGGTGAATGCAGCAAATAGTTCTTTTCAAGCGCTGTAAAGTCAGACTATGGCTGTGGTGGATGGAGCTAAGAATAACGTGGTGAACGCTGTAAATACTGTGAAGACAACTATCGAGAATGATGCGAACCAAGCTATCCAGGCCGTATAGGATAAAGCAAACTAGCTAAAGGATACTGTTGTATCATTGGCCAACACTACTATATCCTTTGTATAGTCAGAAGTGAACAAATTTCTCGACTAGCTCAAAGATATTTCAAACTTTATGTGCCAAAACGTATGTACATCATTTTTCAACCTGCCCTGTTTCCTCCTCTTCAGCTGTTCAGACAAAACCAGAAAGTTTTTCTTAGTCATGCTGCCTCCTACAATCGTCCTAATAGTGATAATCGTTGGCTTGAACTTAGGGTTATTTACTTATTCTTGCCTCTGCAAATTTTTTCTTACCATCACAGGAATCTACCCTCTTTATCGAATCATACGCTATTGCTGCAGGAAGGATCTATAGGCACAGCTAGCTAAAGTAAAGCTTTAATTGGCCTCCAGAGTGATTAAAGATAAGTGAGATTTTTCCCTGATTTATACACCTGATCTAAATTAACACTTTTAAAGTATAATTGTATCACTTTTTTTACTCAAAATTCAAGAGGTTTTGGGGCTCGGTATTCAATAGTTTTGAGGGACCCTGAGGTTCGCTACAGTTAATTTGGCATTAATTGGCAAATGTGAAAGGCATCAAATAGCCAACGCTCTTTGCTTGTAATTCAGCCAACCTGGCAAAAATAAACGCCATATTTGAACAGCTGGTTCAGAGTACTCCTTGTTTTTGAATAAAAGGAGTAGTGGGCTTGAGTGTAGATATGTTAAATATGATAGTATCATTTTCAGCTAAACTTGTCCAAAGTTTAACTTTTAAAAAACGAGATTTGGGTTTTTGAGTACAGATGTATGTATTTCAGCAACAATTATGTTATTTGAAATGTTATTTAAAGTCTGTCTTAATTCGAATGGTTATAATAGTTTAGCAATATACTAAATGCGAGTAATATTAATCATCTTAGCCCTTGCAAGCTATGGTTCATGTTTCGGCTTCTCGGACATCACCAATGCGGCATCATCAGCTATAAACAGTGCTTGGTCAAGTGTAGTGGACAGTTCTACCAGTGCAGTTCGGAGTGTTAGAGACGGTGTTGTTAATCAGGCAACTTCTACCCTGAACCAAATGAAGGATCAGACCATGGGTGTCATCAATACTGCAACTGGTACCATTTCCAATGCTATGAATTCGGCCCTGGATAATGCGCAGAAACTTGGGCAGAATATATTGGATAAGGTTCAGAGTATCACAAAATAGCTGATTGGTGACGTTTAGAATGTGGCAAACTCCGCCTTGAACTAAGTAAACGCGCTCGTAAACTTAATAAACCAGTTTTCAGAGTACATGTGCCAGACCCAATGCACATCATTTTTCAACCTGCCCTGCTTCCTACTCTTCCGCTGCTTTGACAAACTCAAAAGGCTCTTCTTAATTTTAGTCACCCCTATAGTGGTGGTCTTGGTAATGATGTGCGGCTGCTTCACAGGGTTGTTCGATATTTGCTGCTTTATTAAGTTTTTACTTACCATCACAGGAATCTACCCTCTTTACTTAATCATACGCTACTGCTGCTGCGAAACGGATGAACTGTAGAAAGAGCAGATGGAGGAGAATTAGAAAAAGTAGGAAAATTAGAAAAAGTAGAAGAACTAAACCAAGACTAATTAAAAGACTTCCAAAGTAGCCAAAGAAGGATGAGATTTATTGTGATTATTTGTAATTTGATTAGCATATTACGCAATCATTCAGTTTACATAGTGACTTTGACTGTGCGGCCTGCTATGTTTTATTTTTTCAAAAAGAAAAGGGAGTATGAAATCGCTTCAAAAACTAAAATTTTGGTAATACCTAAGCAGCAATTTATCCATTTTAGCAATAATCATGTTATTTGGAGGTAGCTTGTCTTAATTAGTATTAAAAGCAATTTAGCAATATACTAAATGCAGACAATAGCAATAATCTTAGGACTGGCAATAACAGTCTATACCTTAGACATAGGAGGTCAGATAAATGATATAATGAATAGCATTTAGAATGATATTCGCAATGTTTAGCAATCTATCGTGAATTAGGCAACAGGAGTTTTCAAGTAAATTGAAAACAAAACAGTGGGTACTGTCTCTAATGCTATTGGCACTATTTAGAACTTCGTCAATTCCACCGTCAGCTAGGTTTAGACTTTTGTGGTAAAAGAGGTGCAAGTGGTGGAAGACAAGGCACAATAGCTAGTCAATGAAGTTACAAATGCAGCGAAGAGTATTATTTCGATGATCGAATCGCAAGTACAAGGAATTTTCAGCAAAATAACTCAGTTTGCCGACTTTATGTGCCAAAATGAATGCACTTCGTTTTTCAACCTGCCCTGCTTTCTAATATTTGGCTGCGTTGACAAGCTCAAAAAATTCGTATTGATTCTGGTAGCACCCATATTTGTAATAATCTTACTCATGTTTGGTTGCTGCTTGGGCTTAGTGAATCTCAAATGCCTTTGTAAGTTTTTACTTTTCATCACAGGAATCTACCCTCTTTTTATGCTCATACGCTATTGCTGTAGGAAGGACCAGCAGGAAAAAGACATGAAAGTCAAACAATAAAAGGTCTCGACAGTCAAGAAGGACGAAGAGGATAAGGAATAAGATGAAAAGGACAAAGAACACAAGAAATAAGATAAAAAAGACGAAGATTTGAAGGATAAAGAAAAATGATTTTTTACTTAACTAAGCAAATAAACTGTTATAAAGTAGTATTGGATCATCTTTGCTCCTCGGCCTGCTAGGTCTTGCTTTTCGCACCCTCAAAGTTTTTGCGGCTGAGGTAGTAACCGAATTAGCTCGGCATTCGATAGTTTCCAGGGCCAGGCGCTGAGTGAGTCTAGAGTTACTTTGACATTTAGTGGCAAACGTGGTTCGCACGGAATGCCCAAAGGTCCTTACCTTTGAGTTCTGCAAGTTAGACAAAGAGTATTTTCCATGTTTGGATAGTTCGATGGTGGAAGTATTGTATTTGCCGGGACCGGGGTTGGGACTGGTATATTTTTTGAACCTCTCACCACCGCAGCTAAATTTAGATGCCTTATGATTGGTATATTTGGATATGGAAGATTCTCCAGTTGAATTGAATAGCTTGTTTTATTGATCTTTATAGTCCAGATTGTACATGCACCAGGTCCTGGGACTTTCTCGGCCTACGGCTGAGGGAATTTGATCTTTCCACGCAGCGAGTAGCCTATCTTCGCTACCTTCTTTAAGGGTTAGTATGCACCAGGACCTGGGTTTTTGTTGTTCTTGGTCTAGGCAAGGGGGCCAGTGATGGTCATCTCTTCTCTGCCCTACCCGAAACAGAACCCTTTTGCAGCCTTCTACCGATGATCAAATGTGTTGGGGATATTGTAGGAGTTGGGCGGTGGACTTTTGGGCAGACTAATTGAGGTCAAAGTTACTCTGAAGTGAAATCGTATTTGTTTCCATAGCCAAAGCTAGTGGTGCGTTTCGATGTGGTACTTTGTATATTGTAGAAGATTTGTGATCTGGGTTAGAGAGAGATACTTATTCTATTTGTTTTGGGCGAAGCGGTTAGACCTCGGGAAGGAGTAGGCCATTTTAGTGGGGGACATGTTTGTGGGCGCATCGCATATTTACTTCCAATTTGATACTGTGACAGACATTCTTCGAAAAAAATATAGATAAATTCTATTAAGGAATTTGTTAAAACTCCAAAAAATATCCCATCCATTGTTAGCCATAATTTAAGTAGGGTCAGGGTTATTGGTGTTTATTGGCTTTTGGTGAAGCAGCTTTTATTTTTTTGTCTTTTTGGTTTAGCAAACTTAAACAAATGGCAAGATTGAGAGTATTGCTTCAAGCCATCCTTTCTGGAATAAAAATAGTATCAGTGTAAAAATTGTAGTCTAAAAACCCAGATTATCAATTTTGCAAGTCTCTATAATAACTGCACTGAATTAAATCAAGTTAAACTGACTCGTAATTCATTTTTTATTTCTGGCCGTCCTCTTTTGTCCCAAAGTTACAACTATGCAGTACGACCTATTATTGGGCTGATGAAATAGTTATTGATTATTGCTATCTGATTTAAAACCTTCCTAAAAATAGCAGAAGATTTAAATTTTTAATAATCCCGGAGCTGTCAAAAAAATTTGAGTAAACAGCTATTTACTGAGCCTAAAATCGACTTGACCTTAACCCTATGTCAAAAGCAACATAGCTCTAGCTTCTTGAGCAAAGTTACTGATTTTAGACTTAAAAACATCTGATTGCTGATTCGTGGCGCTCGATCTAAGTAAGAGGCAGTTTTTAAAAAATATTTTATTGCAGCTTTGGAAGAACAAATTCATAAACTTATCAGCGTTTTGAGAATCTGAAACATTTCAGTCTTTGTTATTTTTCCGTCTTTGTCGCTGACAACGACCTTCATAAAGAGTTCACACTATTCTCTTGTTAGATTCTTGCGTTGATCTAAGCTTTTGAAGGAATCAGAGATAAGCTGTATGACGTCCTCAGACTCCAGTGTTCCTGTTTCCTGTGAATCATATCTTCGGAAAATGGCGTCAACCCCTAATCTCAGTTGTTCATCTGTTATTGTGCTCATACGTAATAAGTAATAGTGTTTAGGAATTATATGATCTAAGAATTTAAGAAAGTTTTCTGATATTTGTTGATTTTACTGTTCCTTTCAATCAAATCAATTTAAATGTTTTTTAGGCAGGTTTAGTCCTTCAACGACAGATCAACTTAAAACTGATTCAGATGACGTTTAAACCGTTTTAAATTAGCAAAAAAAGATCTAATTACTCAGGTTGTTAAAGAAAAACTTTCAGTAATCCATTGAAATCATCACACGGCACCACTTCTCACTAATCGACAAGCATTCCATCGTCGCAAGAAGAAAAGAAAGATAATCTTTGTTCATGAAACCCTATTTGAACGTAAGTAAATCTTAAAGCACATTCTTCTGATTGAGGTTTTAAGATTTCATTAGCTTACATATTCATCGCAAAATATATTAAGCTAATCATGGCTATTGACCTTGTAATAATTATGAGTGAACTATCTCTGAAGCGCCAAAAAATAGCCGAACAAATTCGACGCTCAGAAATACAGAAATACATTCTCAGCTGCAGAGCTTCCCTCGATGCCTATAACAACCCGCAGGGTAGTCCTTCTACTCTGACTGATTAAAAGCTGAAGGCATATGAGCAATAGTTGGAGGACCAAAATTACACGACTGAAAGCCTTCTTCAATTTTTAAATAAGATCAATGCAGCAGATTTGCAAATAGTCGATTCAGCCTACTTACTGGTTAAGTTGAGAAGGGTCTTGATGCACATTTAAGATGAAAGTTATCTTAAAAATGCAGCAGTTATCGCAAAGTCGATTTGTATGAAGATTTTGTCAGAAAGCCGAAAGAACAAACTTTATTTGAACAAATGCTTTCAATAGTTTTTCGAGCTAGTGAGTGAGTAAAAGTTGGGACTGTACTAAATATGGAGTAGCATTGCTATATTGAGGAATGAAATCTTCTTTGAGCTCAGCTTCAACATGTTCATCAACTTTGTGAAAGAGTATAGCAAATAGATCGATGAAATCATCTCTCTAATCTTAAAGACCATGCTCCACTTTAGCGCTATCTTTGATACTAAATCAGAGATAAGGCTAACGATTTGCCAGCAGTTCTAAATCGTAAGAATAGTAAATCTGATTTTTTAAAACTATACCTTAGGAAACTAGGATCTGAAAATGGCTGCCAAATTGCTGGTGAATATAGTTTCGCAGCAGAAGACACCTAAAATCGCAGAGGAATTGATCGACTTTGCTGCAGTTATGCCCATACTTCTATAAGCCATTCATGAAAAAGCATAAAAAGACTATTATTGTACATAAGACACTTAAGAAGCAGTGTTGGAACTATTAGCCCATGCAGTGACCGGATCAAAAAACGTCGTTTAGGCAGTTTTAAAAGCCTACCCTGAAACAATATAGCTCCTTCGCCAAAAGCTACCATTGAGATTATCTTTCAATAACGTAAAAACGATGAGGCCAGTCACTTGGATTCATCAAAATACAAATCTAACCTTAAGAGCTTTATTGGTACTCACTAATCTAGCTGCATTTCCCGAGCTATCGTTCAAATTCATCTCAAGTGGAGTAGCTAGTCAAGTAATTTAGCTGTCAGCTTATCCTTCTGACTTTGTGAAGGGAGAAGTGGCTATTTTTCTATGGAATTTAATAATTGAAACTCAAGAGTAGATGGTAGAAATACTTTGCGAAAAGGATGTGCTGTGGGCTCTCAAAAATGGTCTTGAAGCCGATAGCTATCCATTGGGGTTGGAATATAGTCTAAAATGTATGAGCTCGATTCTGGCTAAGTCTTAGCATTTCCCACCAAATAACCTGGCATGGAACTATTCCACGGCTAGGATAAAGAAATAGATTGAGAGTAACGGATATTTGCTATTGATATAACGTCAAATTTTAAGCAGCCAGGAAGAGATAAGCAAGTAGGCTATAAACCTTATGACTGTACTTAAAGAGGTCGAAAATTAATGATGAGCACTTTCTTTTTAACTTTTCTCACTCAACATATGACATATACGCACCAATCATAATATTAACTTTTTTACAATCTTTTTTTATCACAATCTTAGCTTTGCCATCTTTTTGTGCTTCCATAGCAAAAGGCTTGAAAGATTTTTTTTCAAAGTTTGGTTTATTACAAACAAACTGCCAATCAAATAGCTCAAACCTAAAAATTCATACCTTTCTATAAAATCTTAAAGATAATAGTAGCTAATTCGATGTTATGTCAATCAACCAAGAAAAACTCTATGCATCTATAGCTTGATAACTTTCATGGTCTGCACCTACTAGCTACCGATAAACTCAGCCGTTGAATAGTTGCTCAGGTAGACAGCTTCCTAGCAGTTGAGATTGACGCTAATAGTGATAGGCTCTTGACAATTTACAACGAATTCTTTGTTTCCCCAAATTAAGGCATTCTCTTAGCAGCGGATGATTTCTCCTTGCCCTTCATTTGTTATGAATACTTGCTTGCTTACGTCGAATATCATGCCTTTGCTTACAACCGAGCTCTTGGTAAATTTGTTCTCCCTCGAAAATGCATTTTGGGTGAATGCTCCAACTATTTTTTGGTTCTAAAGTTCAGCAATTAAGATGATATTAGGTGCTCCTAGCACGAACTCATGTATAGACTTTCCTCCTTTTTGTCTCAAAGAATACATAAGCCTAGTTTTTTTGACTGTGATCTTCTTGATAGCACTAACTTCATGAACAATAAAATTCCTCTGTCCTTCGCTTAAAATCTAGGTCTCACCTAAATAGACTTCATTTGAGATGGTTCCTTAGTTAATAGTTGAGGCTACAATTTTTTTTTAAACTGGGGTTATTGCTCTTCTGTCTTAGCTCATTAATATGGTTGAAACTGGGATTTGAGGTTGCCTTGTAGAAATCGGCCTTGTGTATGGACTAATTTTTCTGCTTTAAGATAAGGGAGAAGGAGATAGCCTCTTTTTTGGTGTGGTTGTTAGGGATTACAAAATGATGTTTGATGGATTTTGTCTTTCTTGGAAATTCACATTTGAGTCTCCGGGAGTTTTGGCTATACTAAAATTTTCTTATCTTTAGCTTAGTTGTCTTTTGACGCGCTATAGTTCCAATTTGAGAATCTTGTATTCATGTGAATTTTCAATATCTTATTTTTTGACAGGCCTCTCCACTTTTTTCGGAGTTTCATTGGCCCTAGCTGAAAGCAAACGGTCTCTGAGTTCAGACTCTGTCTCTTTTAGATTCTGGAGCTGTTATTGGCAAAATTTGAGCTACTCATGAGTTTATTGAAGCTTGCTCTGTATCTGCTATCTTAGATTGATCTATTGTGTTCTTGTTTACTCAAAAGATGCTAACTACTCCTTTAATTTTTGGACTAGATTCTAAGTGTTAAGTAAAGTTGTCTTAAGCTATTAAGCTTATTGTTAAATCGTAAAAAGTTTCTTTTGCTACGCTTAGAGGTTTGCTGTAAGTTGTTGATTCTGAATTTGAAGCGAGTTAATTTGGGCCTAGCTCTTTGTCTGATGTTAGAGATAATCATTTTGGCTTCTGATTAGTTCCTCTCTTATGCTGATGAGCTCGTGCTTTGAATTTTACAATTCATTCTGCAAGGCTTTCAACTAACCTTGATTCTGGCTTTGGTTTCTACTTGTCTATCTTGCTTTCTACAATTAATTCTAAAGCTATTTAATCTTTTAGTTTTCCAAGGCTTATCCTTAAAATCTGTGTTCTTCCTCTCTTCTCTATGAATTGACTTCAAGCTAGCTACAGCTCGGAGCTCTCTCCATCTCCTGAACTCTTTGGGTAACTTCATTAATGGTAGCCTAATATTGTTTTATTTTGTCGTTAAAATCAAGTTAAGTATTTCTTAGCCTTTCATCATATTCTCTCCTGAGAAGTTCCTTTTCCTTTGAGAAATTAATGGTCATTATGTCTCTTTATTCATGTATCTTATGTTGGGCAGCGTTGAGTTCATGCTTCAGATTGTTGATTGCGTTGAATTCTTCATCTTCAGAGGATCTCCTGCTTGGCTCATCTAGTTCGGTTTGGTTAATTACATGCTAGATGATCTCCTCTATTCTTTGGACGTAGAGCTGCTTTTCTTTCTGATACATTAAGATCTATTCTTTTAAGCTCTTTATTGTTTTTTCATAATCCTACAGCTTGCTTGATTTGGAGCTCACTTCTATTTACTCGAGTCTCACAGGAAATAAATCTTAGGTTTTTTGAGCGCTTGCTTTGCTTGGCTATTCGATTCTCAAAGATTCCGTTCTCTAGACTTTAATTTATTTGATTGGCTCATTGACGACCTATCTTTTTAGTGTCTAATCCTTTGGTAATTTCTAAACTTTGATTTATTTTTTGTGTTTCTCAGGTTTTAGCTAGACCGGTTTCTCCTCTGCCTTCTTACTAGGTATTTATTGATCAAGTTTTGGAGATGAAGATGTATGCTTTGATGAAGAAGGGGTTGAAAAAAAAGTGCGCACAGAGGTGAGGAAGTGCTAACTAGCTGAGAAGGTATTCCAGATAATTCTTGCAATTAAGTAAGCGATTGCGGCCAAGAATAGAATATCTAACATATATTTTATTTAAATTGTGAAATCAATCACTAAACTTATAAGCTTAATATTGCCTTTGGGCTATTAATCTTTGCTATAAAATCATTTGTCCGACAAACATGAAATTATAGCAGTAACACTCGGATATTTACTGTCTAGACTTAAATTTTCAGTCTCTTGCTTTTGTTTATTGCATTCCATGCTGTTATATTGCATTTGTAAATATTTTCTGATAATGCAGTCAAAAGCATGAATCCAAACCTTATTACGTGTTAAGAGCCAATTGTTATAAAGCAACCTTATTGCTGAAATGAGCAAGATTAATTTTGTTGAGAATATTTTATCTCTGAATAAAACCAATAGAAAAGATCTCTATTTAAGTGATTAGTACTCAAAAACAGAAATCTAGTTATGCAAAAGTATGTCAAAAGTAGGAAGACTTTTGTATGAAAGATAGTTAAGTTTGTGTACTTTTTATGGAGAAGCGAAAAATATAATCAGCAGCAAACCCATTTACTTTAAATGAGGCTCACTCTTAAATTCTCATCCTTCTTGTTTGCACTCTTTCCTTCTTCTTTCTGTTCTCCGATCTAATCTTAAGAGTCCACTGAAGAATTGCTGCCCCTGATATTTTAGAACTATTCATCGAAAGCTCCTTCGCTTTCGTTGATGCGACGCTGTATTATTTTATTGAGCTTGATATCCAAGAGCAGGAGTTGCTTATTTTGTTCCATGATTTCCCTTTCGCTCTATTCCAGCATGCTTTCTACTTCAGCCACCTTGAACACCATATTTCTGTGCTCTCCTTCCTTCTGTTTAATGGTCTTCTCCAAATTCTAGACTGTTTCGTTTAGCTGCTAGATATACTCCTACATATCTTTGTTTAATTCTTTGAGCGTAATGACATCACTGCACATCTTTGATTGGGAGTTGTTGTTTTCGGAGCCTCTTGAACTCTTTCTCTTCCGGTCTCCCATGTAGGTGAGATCAACAATCATCGATTTGGTGCTACTGCAGTCGAATTGGAAGGGGGACTAACTGAAAGTTTTAAAGCTAATTGAGCTGTCTTTGACGAAAGACCGAGGCGTGTAAACTCTAATCTAGAGAGGCGACTCGCTCTAGTAATCCATCTGTAGCGTTTTGATTTTGATTTTGTTGAAACTTGGAAATTAGGTTTTTACTGACATTTCTCCAAGCTACTTGGTCAATTTGTTCTTAGCTTTCTCAGTATAATTATTGTGTTTACAGTATTAGCTAATTACCTCTTGGATATATTTTTCATTAAGGCCGAATGTGGGCTACTCCCACCTTCTTTAGTTATGGTGCTGAATCACGAATTTCAGCGTCTGCTCGTCACAGTTCAACAAATCATATCTACTGTACCTGACCTGCTAATAAGACTAATTTTCGAAGGCGGCAAGGCAGAGGTCCTAGACTTCTCCCATATCAAAGGCGAGGGTCTTCTGGAGAAGGGGAAAGATCTCATATTAGTCGAAGTTGGCTTTAATATCATCTTATATTTGCCTTTTCAATTTGGTGATGTGTAGGCAGTGGACGATGTCGAGTATTTATAGCACATGGCTTCTGCATATCTTTAGCTAGAGGCTATACAGACAAGACAGCACTCCTTGAACCAGTTACGGCTATATACAATTATCCTTACATTTAAATGTTATGGGATTTAAAGATATCCCTCTTATGTTTGGAGTTCGAGGGCATGCAGGCTGATGTGTTTGAAGATGATGTTCCTGTGGGCTGGGTAGATGAGCTGCCTGTGCCTGATTTTGATGTCGGAAGCCTGTGCGTTGAGGAAGAAATGAGCCCACTTCTGGTCGGTGGTCTAAATTCTGAGGGCAATTTGATCTTAAATATCGGATTGGTCTGAGTAGATATCGGTGGAATTGAGTTCTGATTTAAACATAGCTAGTAATTATAGTGAGAAAATTGATTATAAATTTAGTCATTACTGGCCGTTTAATGCAAAAAGCGTTCGGCTATCCCAACAAGTAACCTTTGCCCACTCACCCCCGCCTTCCCCAGCTATTCTGCGTTTGTTTGCATAATCGTCGACTTGCTCATTTTGGTTGAAAAGACCTGGTTCTGCTAACTGCTTCTCACTTGAATAGTTAATATTATGATTAAACCAACCAAAACTTTATCTGCCCTCGGCTCAGAACCCAATAAAAATATAGGATTCGCGTCCTACAATTCGGAAATCGCACTCTGGTACTCCACTGTTTATCAAAATCGCAATCAATACCGAAAGGCTGCTAGTAGCATACCAGCCTATAAGTAATCGCATCCCTATTGCCTCACTCTGCACAGGATGAGTTCTTTGGCGATAAACAAAAAGGTAATTATGCAACAAATTAGCACGCCAACAGTAGTCTGTTCATCAACGTGAGTGGGTTCATGGCGACTGAGCAGTTTTAGATGTTGGGCATTCCTTTTACCTACCAATTTTAGTAGGGGTTGTCGAGAAACGATAGCAGGTGGTAGGTGCCACTCTGCTTGT
>Ga0316217_10005971_pt1 | contig 12296 bp, 11 predicted proteins | sample 1anoAmetaG_FD_203633 | JGI IMG/M metagenome (GOLD analysis project Ga0316217, IMG submission 203633) | Freshwater microbial communities from Trout Bog Lake, Wisconsin, USA - 1anoA | ecosystem: Environmental > Aquatic > Freshwater > Lake > Hypolimnion/Profundal zone | place: USA: Wisconsin... | reverse complement strand
CATTTTGCATAACGGCTTAGCATTAGGTTGGGGGCTCAGTGGAGAACCGAATGCCTCCTACATTTTCACCACCCTGCCTTCGCTTATTTTTCCATTTTCGGTTGTGATGCGGTAGATATAAAAACCGGCTGGTACGTTGCTGATGTCGATATTTAAAGAAACATTTATCCCGTCAGCACAGTGGTAGTTAAACACTGTTTGGCCGAGCATATTAAGCAGCTCCACGTTGCTGGCACCAGGCTCGTTACCGCATAAGGTTAACCGGTTGGTAGCAGGGTTAGGGAAAACGCTAACATCGTTATTGTTTATACCGGTAATACCGGTTGGTGTTCCTGTTACCAGGTTAAAACCGGAGGGTACCGTAACACCATCGCCATAGTTGTCCTTTATAATTAACTGCAGGTTGTAACTACCGGTGGCAAGCCCGGTAGTATTCCAGTTTGCCAGGGTATTTGCGTCAACCGGTGTAGTGTGAATGGAGTCGGTTATGGTCCAGGTGTTGCCACCGGATGGTTGCCAGGCCACATAGTAACTGGCAAAGCTCATTAAATGACTGGTGGGTCCACGCAAAATATATGCCGAACCGGTTAGCGGTACCACGTAACCCGAATCGCCGGTTTGAGGAGTGAGCATGCCCACCCAAATATCGGAACCATCATAGGCAATGGGTGGCGATATGGTGGGGGTTTGTATCATAATTAAAAGGCCGCTGTCGATAGCATAGCCCGTGGCCGCGGCAATGGAGCAAAAGCCTGTTACCACGGTACCTCCCTGCTCAGCACGCACAGAACAACTCATGCCGCAACCCGATGCCGTCTGAAAACCCTTGCCACTGGCCCAGAAATAACCACCGCTGCCATCGCTAAAAGCCGAAGAGCAACTGGTTTCGGCCATTCCGCTGGTGCCAATCTCGCCTGTTATGCAACTGGTAATGTTAACGTGCGTGGTATCGGTAGGATATATACCCCAGGTTTGTAGCGTGCAACTATCCAGCGTAAAAGTACGGTCGGTAAAAAAGGCGGGCGAGGTGGTGTAACTTGCGTTATCAGTCAAATTCTGCACATTGGCATTGTCCGTACCTCTAAAGATTACAGCCACCGACCTAACCGTAGAGTGGCTGATATTTACGTTGGTCTCGTTTTCGGGCATTACCGCCCAATGAACCTGGGCAATGTTATCAAGTTCGATGTTGTATTGCAAACCGCTAACACCGGGAGAGTCGGGCCCAATGGCATAGTGCTGCAGTTGATAGCCATTGGGGAAGGTCCACGTTAAGCCCGCGCCGCGCTGCACATGGTGCCATACAATAACAGTATCAACATTTCTGAGGCTAAGAAGGATGGTATCAGTAGCTACTATTTCACCCAATAAATTGGCGGTATCAACAATGAAACTGGCATGACCATTTACGCCGATGGTAGAGGCACTGGAAGTAAAATAAACGTTTTGAAGATTGAAAGTCGATGAATCGGTCATGCTCCAGGGAGTGGCCATGTTATTAAAATCGAGCGTGCAGTGGCGCATTTGTAAAAGGCCGTGGCCATCGCCTTCAAAGCCCCACTGATAAAAATATTGCTGGGGAAAAAGGAAAGACGAGTTGTTGGCAATTACCTGGCCGTTTCCCACAACTACCAGTGAGCCACTGATGGTAGCCTGTGCATTGTTGAAGATAAGGACCCCGTCGTTCACCACAGCCACCGATCCGGTGTTTTGCCACGCACCGGTTACAACCATGGTATCGTGTGGGGTGGCGCCTATATATAAAATACCGTCGCTTTTCATGGTAGTTGACGCCTGCAATCTGCTGGTTGCAGTTTGTCCCAGGTATTGCTCTTCCAGGTAATGATGTATGCCCGACTGGTAAGGTTTACTTAGTTGCGTTGTTGATTGGGGTACCGGTATGGGGTTACCTCTTTCGTCCCATCCTTTTTGAATTGCCTCGTTAATTTGTTGCTGGGGAAACGGATGTTCAGTATCTGTTTGCGCTATACAAAAAACCGGAAGTAGTAACAAGAGCAGAAGTAATTTCATGGCGGGTGGATTTTGGATATGAAAATATGGCCATTTTAAAGGTATTAAAATTTTTGGACTGCGTGAAGAATACATTTTTAGCCAACTGTTGCCCGTATGATGTGCAGCCCTTGGCAAAGTTCCGTAAAACACGCGGCGCACCGTTGTTAGAAACCTTAGTACATCGCAACTTCAAACATTACAAAACAACAGTCTCCTTATTCAACGTAGTTTCTATTAAAAACTGTCTTGAGCTTAGCTTCGGCTAAAGCATTTCCCCGGTCAAAACTACCGACCATTAAAAATGCGATAGAATCTGTTTTATCGATTGATTGGTTAAAGGCTTTTCAAGATATCCCGATACAAAACTATAGGCCATGGCCCGTTCCTTATCTTCGGGCATCAGCGATGAGGTAAGAATAAATATTCTGACGTAATCAGGTAAGCGTCCGCAGTTACGGCACGATTCCAGAAAATCAAGTCCGTCCCAATTGGGCATATTTAAATCCAGTAAAATCAGGTCAGGGCTTCCATTGCAGTCTTCCATGTATCTCAGCGCCTCATAACCATCATACACCGAGTCTATCTGGCAATTGATGTTATGCTCGTTCAATACCAGTTTCTGCAAAAAATGAAAAGCCTTGTCATCATCTACCAGCAACACTTTTCTAAGGGGCATGTTGCAAATATAACCTGATGAATTGAAATTTCCCCACCCCATGCTCGCCTGCCGACCCAGGCCACCCTTATTGTTTCTTCAGCAAAACAAACAACACGTCTTGTCCCTTAATGGTACTAGTGATGCTCTCCTTCGTACTTCCCAGCTCTTTATTATGCCAGATGTCAAACACGGTATAGCCGCCATCAATGTTGTACGTTTTTTTATAATCGGGGTCCATGACCTGCTGTTGCCAGTTAAAGTGAAGCGTTGCATGTTGCTTGCTCCGGTTTAAAAAGCAAACCGCATAGCCCCCATCGGCCAGCGGTTTTAGCCAGGCCTCAATACCATTAGCGTTGGCCCACAAAAAGCAAGGAATGCCCAGCTTGTCCTGGTCGATAGCAATCGCTTTTTTGTTAGTCAGTATTTTTAGGATAGCCGGCTCCATCAACAGCAAATTATTACCGGCCATTAGCGGTGCCGACATCATGCACCAAAGTGTAAAATGTGTTCTTGATTGTGTTTCATTAAGTCCAATGTTGCCCGCCTGCAGCATATCGGGGTCGTTCCATGCATTTGGTTTGTTATATATCCGTATGCGGCTCATTTCATCAAATATTTTCATTACACCGTGCCCGGTGGCAAATCTATCCTGTATATCCTGTGTAGACCGCCATAATTGACCCACGGTATCTCCCCATAACCAGGGCTGGGCATCGCCTCCCGTACAAATACTGAAAACGATGGGCCTTTGGGCACGGTAAAGTGCATCCCGCATTTTTGAATACTGCACAGGGGCAGTCATGCCACCGGTATTGCACCAGTCGTATTTCAGGTAATCCACGCCCCACTCGGCGTACCTTTGCGCGTCTTTATCCTCATAACCCGCACTGCCCGGGCGTTTCTGGCAGGTTTGTAATCCGGCATCCGAATAAATTCCGAACTTCAGTCCTTTCGAATGCACATAATCTGCCAGAGCTTTAATACCTGACGGGAATTTGACTTTGTCGGCAACAATGTATCCGTCTTTATCGCGCGATTTCTGCCAGCAATCATCAATAACAATGTATTCGTAACCTGCCTCCTTCATACCGTTGGAAGCCATAGCATCTGCCATTCGTTTGATATTGGCTTCGGTAACGCGGCAGTCAAAAAAGTTCCAGCTATTCCACCCCATAGGTGGCCTGGGCGCCATGTTGGGATATTTCTGCGCATTTGCTATTACAACAAACAAAATCAGAGCGACCAGGAGGGTAAATTGTTTTACCATAGTACGGAGGTTTTGGCGCTCAATTTAGCAATAGAATATTACCAAACAGTTAGCGCCTGTTACTGCCCAACCTCATTAACGGTTCTGTTGCAATTGCTACTGTGTTTTCAACAATTTAAAAGCAACCTGCTCCTCAGCAGTATAAACGGTAAGTATATAAGCGCCGGGTATTTGCTGGTTCATTTCAACCACATTGTTTTCGGCTACCAACCGGTTTTCGTAAACAACGCGGCCCTGGTAATCCATTACGGTATATTTTACCGTGCCTAACCTGGCCAGCTGCTCATCAAGTTGTATGGAAAAGTGTGAGCTAAAGGGATTAGGCAAAATTTTTGTCCCCTTTGCCAGTGAAATTCCCGTGGAGTTTGTAAACATCGCTGAAGCCGAAAGTTCAGTTGACTGGGCCTGCGTTTTTCCAACAACCAGGCATACAAATAAAAGCGGAAGCAGTTTTTTCATGGCAACAGGTTTAAGGTAACTTAAATGACAGATATGATTATATATTGCCTGAAGGGTTTAATACTTGCTCTGAATTTTAATTTTTTTGGGGAGATTGAATCACACAGCTTTCACAAGCCCTTCGGTTTCCTGTAAAAAAGTTCCTCACCGTTTTTACTTATTCTGTACCGGCATTTATTAGTTTTGGTAATTCATACAACCTGTGTTACCAACATGCATCATTTCTACCGTTAAGGAATTTTAAGATTTTTAGGCACGTATTTTGCAAATCTTCGCATATCCATTTATTAAACTTGTTGCTAACGCTTCAAGTCACACTTAAAAATTAAACAACCATGAAAAAGTTACTGATGTTATTTTCCATTTTTACCATGTCGGTTACAGCTGTTTTCAGCCAGGACGACGTGTATTATACCGATGATGAAGCAAGCGTTACAGTAAAGGCGCAGGAGGCCCCTCCCGCTTTGCCTGATTATGTTCAACCAGCATGCCCCGGCGATGGATACCTTTGGACTCCGGGCTATTGGGCATGGGGAGCAACCGGTTACTATTGGGTGCCTGGCGTTTGGGTAATGCCTCCTGCGGTTGGTTTATTGTGGACTCCCGGCTACTGGGGTTTTTACCACGGCTATTACGGATGGCATCATGGTTACTGGGGAACCCATATTGGCTATTACGGTGGTGTTAACTACGGCTTTGGTTATTTCGGCACCGGCTTTTATGGTGGCCGTTGGGAAGGCGGACACTTTATGTATAACGCCGCTATTTGGCATGTAGGCAATGGTTTCCATGTTTACCGCGAAGAGCATCATTTTGAAGGCGGGGTTCGGGCCAGTTTTAACGGACCTGGTGGAGTTAGATACCGTCCTACAGCAACCGAAGTTAGTGTGATGCACGAAAGTCATACTGAGCGCACCCACGAACAGGTGACCCACCATGACGCAGCAGCCAACGACAGAGGCCAGTTCCATAGTGTTAATCATGGAAGTCCTGCTTATCACTCCATGAGCACTCCTGGCGGACAACGGTTTAATGCTGCCGGACATACCGTAAGCGCACCACGCGGCGGTGGCGGACGCGGCGGACGCAGATAATTAGTTGATTTGGTATTATGATATTGAAACGCCGGGCTACATAACAATAGCCCGGCGTTTTTTTTTAATTAAGGTATCCCGAAATATGTAAAACAATTGAACAGCCCAGTTACTATGATTTAAGCGAGGTCCATGGCATTAGGTATTTGGCATATAAATTGCTTAATTTGGCACGTCCGTTTTTAAACTTAGTTTTAAGATACAAGTCATAACCCGATTCATAAACCAATTTATTTCTTATGAAAAAATTATTGCTTATATTCTCCATATGCTCTTTGGCTGTAACCTCAGCCTTTAGCCAGGACGATGTATACTATACCGGCGATGAAGCCACCGTGGAAGTAAAAGCGCAAGAGGCACCGCCGGCCATGCCCAATTATATTCAGCCGGCTTGCCCTACCGAAGGTTACATGTGGACCCCCGGCTATTGGGCCTGGGCCGCAGCAGGATATTACTGGGTACCCGGTGTATGGGTGGCACCTCCTCAACCCGGCTTTTTATGGACCCCCGGATACTGGGGTTTCTACCATGGCTTTTACGGATGGCATGCCGGCTATTGGGGGCTGCACGTAGGTTATTATGGTGGTGTTAACTATGGTTATGGCTATGGCGGTTCGGGCTTTTATGGTGGCCGTTGGGAAGGTGGCGCATTTCGCTACAACGCCGCTGTTTGGTCTGTTGGCGCCGGCTTTCACAGTACTTACAGAGAAAGCGTAAGTGTAAATATAACCAGCCATGCCAGTTACAACGGACCCGGCGGCGTTGCAGCCCGGCCTACTCCTAATGAACAGGTAGCTATGCACGAAAACCATGTGCAGGCAACCAGCATTCAGCAGTCGCATCAGGTGTCGGCCAGCAATGACAGAAACCAGTTCGCTTCTGTTAACCACGGTAAGCCCACAACCGCAGCTATGAATACGCCCAACGGTCAGCATTTTGGTCAATCGGGCCATGCAGCCAATCCATCTTCTAATCACCAGATGAGTAACAGTAATTCGCATCCTTCCAACTCGCACCCAACCAGCAGCAATTCACATCCCGGAAACAATAATACATCACACGCTCAACCCAGTTCGCATGGCACACAGCAAGCCCATAACAATGGTAATCAAAGGGTGTCAAAACCTGCCCAGGCTAAACCGCAACAACGCTCTGCGCCGCGTGCAGCACCGCATAACAGCGGCAGGAGATAATTACTTTATATAAAGCGAAACGCTGATTTTCTAACAGGAAAATCAGCGTTTCGCTTTTAGGATAGTGGCAAAGCCCTGAACTCAAAAAACCTGTAAACTATTATTTCTTTTCTATTACGTTTGCGCCCTGAATTGTAAAACTAAAACTTTGAAACCGTACAAAGCCATACTGGTAGTATTATTCGTGCTGTTTTTGGACCAGGCATTAAAAATATGGGTAAAAACCCATATGATGTTGGAAGATGAAATAATGATTACGCATTGGTTTAAAATTCACTTTGTTGAAAATAGTGGCATGGCTTTCAGTATGGAACTGCCCGGCCGCTGGGGTCCCATTTTACTGCGGTTAATGAGGCTGGTGGCGGTGGTGGCAGGTGTGGTTTACATCAAGCGCTTGTTTGAAAAGAATGCGCATTGGGGTTTCATAACGGCCAGTTGCATTATACTGGCTGGCGCAATAGGCAATCTTATTGATGGTGCCTTTTATGGCATGTTTTTTTCGGACAGCTTTGGCAGGGTAGCAAAGTTTTTACCTGGCGGGGGCGGTTATGCAGGTTTTATGCAGGGCGATGTAGTTGATATGTTGCGGTTCCCGCTGTTTCATGGTTTTCTGCCACGTTGGCTACCCGTTTGGGGGGGACAATATTTTGAATTCTTTAATGCCATTTTCAATATTTCCGACGCAGCCATTTTTATTGGCGTAATGCTCATCATTATCTTCCAGAAACAATTCTTTAAAAAGCCTCCGGTTGAGGAAGAAAATATAGCTGCAAGCGAGGTGAGCACAGTTGCTGCAACTGCTCCTGAAAACCCCATTGAACCCGGCCAGAACCAGTAACTGTTTTATTGAGGACGTGCATATTTCTGCGGGTCGGGTATACTATCGAACATCACATCAGAAGGACCATGAAATAATGGACCGGGGTCGGTGCTTTGAATCGGAAAACTTGTGTGCGGAGATTCGGGACCGTTATTAGGTTGTAGGGTATTGCCGCTATTGGGAATGCCTGCGTTGTTGGAATTGCTGAATAGTGAGTCACGCGCACCCTGTGCAAAAATTATTACCGCCGCAGCCTGCGTAATAAACATCAATGCAATTATTTTCCGCCTCATAAAATACCAATTTGTTTTGCCATACCATTTGTTATCAAAACCGTGCAACCATATTGCATAAACCTTGTAAAGCAACAACAACCCACTGCACCATTTTGTTGTCACTTCAATAATTTCATATATCGCAGAGGTACCCGCTACAAAGCATTGATATTTGAAATAAGTTTTTTTAATATCTGATTTATGATGGCCTCAACTGCCGGCCTCAGTGCAAACATGGGCATATAATGCAAAGGGCCGGCTTTCAGACTTACATTCGCAACAGCACTGCATTTGTGTTTGTTGTCTCCGGCAAGTATTATCTCCATATAGGGATAGAAAGGTCCGTCATTGCAGCGAACTCCGATAATTTTGTTTTCAGTATAAGCGGTAATCACATAAGCCAGTTTTAGTTCAAAGCCCAAAAAATGAGTAGTTTCTTTAAACGTCATTCCGTTAAGGTTTTCCCCCTGCACTTTTTTCGTTATGATAGTATCATCTACAATATACATAAACTCTTTGCGGCGCTTTATCTGCTTTAGATAGGCAAATGCCTCATGTCGCGGTTTGTCAAAACTTAAGTCGTACGTAAAAGTTAACTCCTGGTTGGCGTCCATCCTGTCGGCTTTAAGAACATTTCTTGCTGTTTGAAAATATCATAGCGTATATAAACTGTATATATAGTATTTTGCCTCCTCATAAGACATGATTATAATTAGGCAATACAATGACGCTCGTTACCTTGAAGCAAACAACAATAGTTCATATTAGGGCCTCTAAATAATCAATCCATGGATAAACCACTTAAGCGGATCGACCACATGATGTGGGATGCCGAAGCACCTAACAGTTTGGTAACCATCGCCGGTTTGATGGTATTTAAAACGCCGGTAAAAAAAGAAAAGGTTGTGCAGGTGGTAAAAGACCGGCTGCTCAGATTTGAGCGCTTCCAGAAAAAGATTGTGGTAAAAGAGGGGAGTCCCATGTGGCGCGACGATGAGTTTTTCCAGCTTCATACGCACATCCATCACATTGCCCTGCCGGGCAAAGGCACTTACGCAGAATTACAGGAGTGTATCAGCGACCTCATAAGCCAACCATTAAATTATCACAAACCCCTTTGGGACATTCACCTGATTGATAACTACAATAAAGGGAGCGTTATATTATGGCGTGTGCATCATGCGGTGGGCGATGGGATGGGCCTTGTTAAAGTCGTTTTTTCTTTAACCGGAAAAACGGCGTCAGAATCGTTGAAGCTGCTTGATGTTAAGCCGCCAATAAAAAAGAGCAAAGAAAAAATATTGAATAGTATTGCTCACACCGGGCAAAGCACTTACGAAGAGGCAATGCATCTGCTTAAAAATCCGTCGCTGTTGCGACATTCGTTGGAGGGAACCCTACAGGCCACCAGCGAGATAAAAGACTTGTTGTTTGGCAAAACATTGCATACTATTTACAAAGGTCAGTTGGGTATGGCAAAAAAAGCAGCCTTTACCGAACCTTTGCCACTCGAAACTTTCAGGATGATAGCACATAATCACGGCGCTAAAATAAACGATGTATTATTGGCCCTGGTAGCCGGGGCCATTCGTAAGCACCTGCTTTTGCACAAACAAAAGGCAGCAGAAGGACTTAAAGTGATAATACCGGTTAATCTGCGTAAGGAAAATGAAGAAACCGTATTGCATAACGAGTTTAGCTTTATGTCGCTTGACCTGCCCGTTAATTTAAGCAGCTTTAAAAAACGTATTAATTACATAAAAAATAAAACAGCTATGCTAAAACCATCAGCTGAACCTTTGTTGCTGAATGAACTGGTGCATATAATGGCTGATTTTATCCCGGCTGCACCCAAGCAACTTCTTCTTGAACAAATGGGCAAGCATATTGCTGGCGTGATAACAAATGTACCGGGTCCGCGCCATCCTATTTTCCTGGCCGGTAAAAAGGTAGAGGATATTATGTTTTGGGTATCGCATACAACCACGCTGGGTGTTGGTATTACCCTGATGAGTTACAACGGCAAGGTTTATTTTGGGGTGGTAACCGATATTGGACTGGTTAACGACCCTGATGTAATTACCTCGGCCTTTACAGCCGAGTTAAACAGGCTGCAGCAAGGGGCCAAAAACAATTAGCCTGATCAAACCATCCACCATTGCGTTATAAAAGCATAATTATTACTTCCAATGGTGTAGTGGCCGAAAATTTCACAGCTCACCTCAATGCTCATTAAAAACGCGGCATCAGCACCTGGCATGTCAAAATATTTCCTGTAAAGAAATCGTTAACTGCATAGAAGAGAAGAACAAAATAATTAAAAGCCTATTTTCGACGCAGATGAAGTGTGCATGATGGAGCCGGAAGGAAACAACACCAATCTTTCTTTTGTGTCGCGCAAATGGCTACCGCTTTGGGTAGCGCTGGCGGGCTTTCTTTTGTACGCCAACACCATAGGCAACGATTATGCTTTGGACGATGGGGCCGTTATCTCTTTCAATCCTTATGTTCAGCAGGGGATTAGTGGAATTCCCGGAATTTTTACTACCGACCTGTGGCATTTTGAAAACGCTGATTTAGGATATTACCGCCCCCTCCCCCTGGCAACATTTGCCATGGAACACCAACTTTTTCAAAACAATGCCCATATAAGCCACCTGGTAAATGTTTTGCTGTATGCGCTTACCGGTCTGCTGCTCTGTTTACTGCTTTTCCGGGTTTTCAGCAATTCAGGCGTGGTATTTTCATTTCTGGTTGCCTTGTTATTTATCGCTCACCCGGTTCATACCGAAGTTGTTGCCAACATTAAAAGCCGTGATGAATTACTTTCATTTCTTAATCTTTTGCTTGCGGCTTTACTTCTGCTTCGGGGCATAGGTAAAAGCATCACCTGGAAATGGCTGCTTCCCTCCTGTTTCTTTTTTTACCTGGCATTACTTTCAAAGGAGACTGCCATAGTGGGGGTGTTATTAATACCGCTGCTTGCTTACTTTACCGGCTCGCTCAACTCCAAACAAATTATTAAAATCACAATCCCGTTTATATTACTTGTTCTAATTTTTCAGCTTCAAAAATACATGGTGCTTGGCACCTTAACCGGAGCGGCTAATCACGACATTGTCAGTTTTCCATATGCCGATGGTGGGGCCCAATGGCCTACCGCCTTTCTTCATTTAGCCTGGTACATAAAGCTTATTTTCATTCCATATCCGCTTAGTTATAACTACGCCTATAATCAAATCCCTTCAGCCGCCTGGAACTCACCCGGTGCCATTTCCGGGATTCTCCTGACAGGTTTGCTGCTTTACTTCAGCATCAAAAATCTCAATAAAAAATCTCCACTGGCTTTAGGCGTGTGCATTTTTTCAGTGCTTCTTATCCCGGCTATTGCCTTCACTATTCTTAAAGGTGGCATTTTGGCAGAGCGCTTTTTGTACGCGCCCTCACTGGGTTTTTCCATTGTAATTACCTGGCTGATATTGAAAGCTCAGGATCGGATTGCAAAGTCGTCCGGAGTTGGGTTTAAGGGGCCTACACTGCTACTAACAGGCGCCATCTTCTTGTGCTATTCTTTTACCACCATATCGCGCAACGGCGATTGGAAAAACGACATGAGCATTACAAGCCACGACTCGCAAATTTCTACAAATAGTTGCCAGGTTCACCTTCACTACGGAAAGAACCTGGTTGATGCCGGCGTTGCAGAAAAAGAAGCTGCTAAAAAACGTGTTTACTTTCGCGAAGGAACCGGGCAGTTACGCGAAGCCATTAATATTAATCCGCATTACGCCAGGGCCTACTTTAAACTGGCCTACGCTTTCCAGGCATTGGAAGAAAACGACGATTCTTCCTTGTATTATTACCAGCGCGCCATTGACGAGGCTCCCGGTTATGCCCTCGCTTATAACAACCTGGGCACCTTATACGCAAAACTCGGCCGACTTCAGTTAGCCACCCGCTATTTGAAAAAAGCGCTGGAAATAAATCCACAACTTGGCGGCACAGCACAACTATTACAAAAAATCCAAAACAATGATGTGCCCGTTTCGTCCGCTGAAAAGAGCAACGATTCTACTTCGATGTTCAAGTCATATTCTAACCTGGGTGTTAAGTATGCGCAGGAAAAAAATTTTACCGACGCTCAAAAATATTTATTACTTGCCATCAAACTAAATCCTGCCTCAGCCGAAGCCCGGGTAAACCTGGCAGTTTGCTATGGAATGATGAACGAATACGATAAAAGCCTGCTGGCTTTAAATGATGCCCTCAAAATTGACCCTGTTAATAAGAGTGCCTTGAAAAACATGGTTGCCTTATATCATATTACCGGTAATAAAGCCAAGGAAGATGAATACAGGGTTAGACTTAAAAAAGCGGAAACGCCTCCGGGCCCTTAAATTGCTTAATTTCAGGCCACCCAAATTGCTATATTAATAACCCGTGAATTAGTATTATATGTTTAAACACGCTGCTTTCATTGCCTTATTAATCCTTGTTTCTCAACATGTCTTTGCAGT
>Ga0316217_10005969_pt1 | contig 12297 bp, 12 predicted proteins | sample 1anoAmetaG_FD_203633 | JGI IMG/M metagenome (GOLD analysis project Ga0316217, IMG submission 203633) | Freshwater microbial communities from Trout Bog Lake, Wisconsin, USA - 1anoA | ecosystem: Environmental > Aquatic > Freshwater > Lake > Hypolimnion/Profundal zone | place: USA: Wisconsin... | reverse complement strand
GCCTACTGCGCTCGACCTGCTGTTGTAAACGGCTTTCAGGACAAGGTTCCTTGCATATCGCATCTCCGATGCATCATTCAGGTAGTCCGTATTGGTCGCCCACAGCTTCCCCGATCGACAAATACCAAGAAACCCGGCAGCATTCGTATAGTGCCAGAGAACCTCCGGTTGAGGCCTTGACTGATCTTGGAGGAAACCGACCATTAGCTTGTCCAACGTGTCGAGTACACTCACGCGGAACTCCCTTCAGGGCTTGATTTTATCGCTCCGTCTCCTTCCGCCGAGATCTATGACGGATTCGTCGTTCGCATACGGCCCTGGATGCGCCACACAGATCCTCAGTATATTCAGAGGCGAGCTCAGTATAGAACTCTGCCTCATCTGGCGCTACAGCCCAACGTACTCATCCAGCGCGGTTTAATAGCCAAATGCGGGTGCCCCCGGTCTCTCGCATTTGGAGACCGGGGATTCCACCGACCTCGGCCTACAGGCCGGGAGCCGGACAATCGTCACCCTGATCGCTCCCAGCAAACGCCGGCCCCTTCCCCCATCGGAAGATTACACGGCAACTTGCAGATCATTTCTTTCCTTTGCCGCACAATGGTTCTAAGCGCAGTTCAGGCCGAATCCACCGCACCGGGGCGCTACAGATTGGCAGCCGAACCCAAAAATGCCGCCCATGCGCCCGTAACCCCTTTGCTGAGAGGATTTTGCGGATAACTTCAATGGTATGAGGATTTTAGCGCGATACCCCTGCCGCATCCCGTTGAAACCACGGATTTTATCCCCAAAATATGGGGGGGGGGGACACAAACAAGCGCCGGGCCGGGACCCCATCGCACAAAACGAGCCTCGTTAGGGTTTCGCCCCGGTCACAGCCTTGTCCACCGCCAGCATCCCCTGTGCGCGCAGCCAGGTCTCCAGCAGGCTGGGCCACTGGTCGAGCGCGGCGTCGCCTTTGCCCAGCCCGGTACCGTGCGGCCCGTTGGCGAAGATATGCGCCTCGGCCGGAACGCCCGCCTTCAGCAGCGCCTCGTAGAAGCGCAATCCCTGCTCCAGCGGAACTGTCTTGTCGTTGAAGGTGTGGTACCAGAATGTCGGCGGCGTGTCTTTGGTGACGAAAAGATCGGGAGAGTACGCGGCCCGAAGCGCCTCGCAGGTGTCCATCACGTTGAAGAGCTTGCAGTAACTCAGGTGGCTGGTATCGCTGGAAATCGCCCCGATCCACGGATAGCCCAGCACCAGAAAATCCGGGCGGCTGGAGACGCGTTCGATGGGGTCCTCGGCATCGGGCTTGCCCGCCACAAACTGCGTGCCGGAGAGCGCGGCCAGATGGCCACCGGCCGAGAAGCCGATGACCGCAATGCGATGCGGATCGATCTGGTAGTCCAGCGCCCGCGCCCGCACCGTCTGGATGGCCCGTCGGGCGTCGATCAGCGGCACCGGCAGCAGATAGCCGTGCGACGAGAGCCGGTAGCTGAGCACGAAGGCGCGAAAGCCGCTCGCGGCGAACCAGTCGGCGATTTCGCGGCCTTCCAGATCGCCCGCCAGCCGGAGATACGCGCCGCCGGGAAAGATCACCACCGCGGAGCCATTGGCGCTGCCCTGGCGCGGCGAGAAGATGGTCAGCGTGGGCGTGTCTTCGCAGCCCGTGCCCTTGGCCTGGGGCACATCGCCCGGCCACAGGCGAACGGTCTGAATGCCGAGAAATGCGCTGTTCTCGCCGGCCACGGCGCAGGGCTCTTTTTGCGCCAGCGCCGTCGAACCCGCCAACAATCCCACGGCCAGCATCGCGATTAGCTGCTTCATCCGAAACCTCCCAACGGTTCGGGAGAATTATAGCGGCTGCCCGGCCGGCCTTTATTCCCTGTTCCCTATTCCCTGTTCCCTGCTACAGCCACATCGCCGTATGTCCCGGACACACGTTCGCCGCCTGCGCGGTAATCTCCTCCGCCAGTTCGAAGCCGTGGCGAGCAAAGTAGTAGGCCGCGCCGAGGACCCGCTCCTGCAGCACGCCGCCGGGAAAGAGCGCCTGGCCGATGGCTTCGGCCTGACGTCCCAGCTGGGCTTCCTTCTGCAACTGGAAGTTGGCCGCCAGCCGCCGCAGCCGGTTCATCTGGTAGCGCATCTTGCTGGCCGCGGTCTCGGCCGACTTGCCCAGCCCCGCGTCCAGACCGTTCATCCACTCCAGCACCGCGGTCAGTTCGGCGTCGAGAGCTGAACCTGCCGCGGCCATCTTGCGCTTGCCTTCGAGGGGCATCGAGCGCGCCGCCAGCAGTTGCGCCAGCGAGTCGGTGCTTTCTTGAAGCACCCGCTCCAGCGTCAGCTCGTGCTGGCGAAGCAGGCCGCCGATGGCCGGCTCAATCAGCGTAGCCGAGAAGCGCGGCAGCGCGGGCGTTGTGCGGCCCAGGATGCGCTCGAAGAGCACGGCGGACTGGGCAAAGTACGCGATCTCCGCCGGCCCGCCCACGGTGGCCGAGTTCGAAAACAGAAAATCCTGAAACACCGGACGCAGCAGCGCCGAAGGCGAGATGCGTTCCGGCTCGGCCTCCAGAATCCCCACCAGTTCCGCCGTGGAATAGTTCTGCCGCCCCGCTTGCCACAGCCCGTTCGGCTCTTCCGCGTTGGGCGTTTGGCGCTTGAGCGCCAGCCGCGCCCCGGTCTTTTCGTCGAGGAGAAAGAGCAGGCTGGATTGCGGCGTGACCGCCACCTGCGCGTGATAGCCAGCAGCCATCAGTTGTCCATTGCGATCAAGCAGGGCCGCGTGCAACTCGTCGGCGCGTTCCAGGGCCGCGCGCAGCACGGGCGCGCCCATGCGGTGGACATCGCGCCCGCCGGCATCGAGCACCAGCAGCCCCTGCGCGGCAAAGGCCTTGGAGTAGAACTCGGCAAAGGCTTGGGCGAAGGTGCGGCCCGGCTGGTAAGCCGCGGCCAGCGCCTCCATCGCGTCGGAGGAGCCCAGCAGTTCCCACGCCTGCTCGATGAGCGGAGCGATGGATTCGTCCAGGACGATGCCGCCCACCGGACGCGCCGCCGCGGGCGCTTTTGAATAGACCAGCTTGCGCAACGCGCGCCGCGCGGGAAAGACCACGTGATCGATCTCGGCAAAATCGTGGTCTTCCGTCGCCAGCCAGAAGATGGCGGCGTGCGGACGGCCTGCGACGGTAGCCTGCCGCGCCCGCGCCAGGGCGGTCGCTGCCTTGAAGGGCGTATACAGCGGCCCTCCGAACAGCCCCACTTGCTGGCCGGTCACCACCGTTCCCGCGCCCGCCGCGAGAGCGACCAGCGCCGCGGCGGCAGCCGGCGAGGGCGCGGAATTCTGCTCTGTCAAGAGCTGCACCAGTTGCGGCCAGTGCGCTGGAACAGCAGGGCGCGTCTGCCAGCCGCTGTCGGTCGGCGTCGAGGCCAGGAACGGCCGCGCCGCCGTGTTCCCGGCGCAGTAGTCGAGAAACAGCCGGCTCAGGCCCGGCGCAATCGTAATGGGATGACAATCGGCGATCGGCAACTCGTTCCTTTGGGTCGCGCTTCGAGCGGAATGGCAATAAGACGCGATAGCTCGGCTGGAATGCCGGCTGTGTTAAGGATGCCACGCCGGGCGGAATCGATGCACAAGTGCCTTTTTTCGCATCGGCCGTCAACCAAAGGTGCGTATACTTCTTATCTGTTGCGCATGTTTGCGCGTAGAGGAGAGACACGGAAATGCCCAAGAAAGAAAAGACGCCCAAGCCCGCCGCAAAGAAGAAAGCAACCAAGAAAGCCAAGACCGCAAAGGCCGCGGTTGCAGCCGTCGTGAAGCAGAAGGCGCCCAAGACCGCCAAGCCTAAGTCAACCAAGCCGGCAAAGCCCAAGGCGTCGAAGACCCCAAAGCCCAAGGCCAAGAAGACACCCAAGCCGGCGGCTGAAGAGCGCGCGCAAATCCTCAGCTCCGAAGTGGTTTTCGAGGGGCCGCTGTTCAAGATCCTGCGCGATCGGCTGGTCGAACCGGGCGGCGCGGAAAACGTCCGCGACGTAATCCGCCACAACGGCAGCGTCGTCGTTCTAGCCATCGACTCCTCGAAAAACAAGAAGGACCCGTGGATCGTGGTCGAGCGCCAGTATCGCCACGCCGCCAACCAGTTCCTGTGGGAGCTGCCGGCCGGCAAGCTCGACGAGGGCGAAGACGCCCTGGCCGGCGCGCAGCGGGAACTCCAGGAAGAAACCGGTTACAAGGCCAAGAAGTGGACGCCGCTGGTCGAGTACTTCGCCAGCCCCGGCTTCCTGGGCGAGTCCATGAAGGTCTTTCTGGCCGAGGGACTGGTGGCCGGCGATGCCAATCCCGAGGCCGACGAGCAGATCGAACTCCGCCTGGTGAAGCTCTCCGAGGTGCTCAAGATGATCGCCAAGGGCGCGATCCTCGATGGAAAGACGCTGACCAGCGTGCTGCTGTATACCCGCAAGTTTGCCGCCAAACTGAAGAAATAGCAGCGCATCCCGGCAGTTTCAAGCTGGATTTTGTGGCGACGGGCCGGCCCTTTGGGGTCGGCCCGTCTCATTTTGCGGGAGATCTCGTAAAAAAATAGATCAACCTTTCCCGGCCTTTTTGCGTCTTAGAATGTATCGGCGTGTGACGCACCTCACGCGCCGAATCCCCGTAAGACCAAAAGAAAGCAGGAGCCTGTGGCTCAGTACAAAGGGAAGGTCAAGTGGTTCAACAACGCCAAGGGCTACGGATTCATCGGACGTGAAGACGGGCCGGATGTATTCGTCCACTACTCGTCAATCCAGTTGGACGGATACAAAACGCTGAAAGAGGGCGATGACGTTGAGTTCGACATCGTCCAAGGTCAGAAAGGTCCCCAGGCGGATGCAGTGATCCGGCTGCGGGATGCTGCTGCGCACAACGCAGCCTAGAGGCGCGACGAACCGAACGTGAGAGTAAGACCCGCGCCCGGCGGTTGACTTGAGTTGTGTCTGAACCGCCCCCTCTTATCACAATCGGGATTGCAAGACCGCAAGTCTCTCGGCGGATGTGGGTTCCGGTTCCAGGTCAGGAAAGCGGCGAGAAGATTTTTCTCCTCCCGGCTTTCCCGCTTGCGTTGCTGCGTCCTGTTCGCCGACACTGTTTCGGATGGACAACTCCACCATGGCGCGGCTGCTGGCCGAGACCGCAGATCTGCTGGAGATCGACGGGGGCGACGGGTTTCGCATTCGCAGCTACCGTCGCGCCGCCGAAGCCGCCGAGCAAACCACCGTGGACCTGATGGCTGCCTCGGCGGATACAGCGCGCCTGCTGGAGATTCCCGGTATTGGCAAGGGCATGGCCGCCAACCTGCAGGCCATTGCCTCCACCGGCACTCTGCCGCTGCGCGAGGAACTGCTGGCCAAGTACGGCGCGGACATGCTCGAACTGCTCAAGCTGCCCGGCATGGGCCCCCGAACCGTGGCCATGCTGTGGGACGCGGCCCGTATCTCCGGCATCGACCAGTTGGCCCAGGCCATCGAGGCCGGCCGTTTGACCTTTCTGCCGCGCATGGGCCCCAAGCAGATTGAAAAGTTGCGCAAGGGCATCGAGGACTATCGCCGCAGCGCCGGCCGCTTCCGCATCGACGTGGCCGAAGAGGCCGCCGAAGCAATCTCCGCCTACTTGCTGGCCCTTGCCGGCATCGAGCGCGTCACGCCCGCCGGCTCTCTGCGCCGCGGCCGCGAGACCGCCGGCGACCTGGATCTGCTGGTCACCGGCCCGGCCTGCGACCCTGGGCACACCGAACAGGCCGTCGCATACGTGGCTGCGTACCCCGGCATCCAGGACGTAATCGCCAAGGGGGAGAACAAGGTGAGCTTCCATCTGGGCAACGGCCTTCAGGTGGACGTGCGCCTCTTGCCTTCGGCCAGCTATGGCGCGGCGTTGCAATACTTTACCGGCTCCAAGGCGCACAACGTGGCGCTGCGCCAGCGGGCCCTGAAGATGGGCTACACGCTGAGCGAGTGGGCGCTGGCCCGGCTGGACGATAACTCCACCGTAGCCGCGGCGACCGAGGAGGAGATCTACGACGCGCTGGGCATGGACTGGATTCCCCCCGCGCTGCGCGAGAACCTGGGCGAGATCGAGAGTGCTTCGCGCGGCAGTCTGCCGCTCCTGATCGAACTGAGCGACATCCGCGGCGACCTGCACATGCACACCACCGCAACCGACGGCCACAACTCCATCCGCGAGATGGCCGAGGCCGCCCTGGCCCGCGGCTACGGCTACATCGCCATCACCGACCACTCGAAGTTCCTGGCCATGGCCAACGGACTGGACGAGAAGCGCGCGCTCGAACAAATCCGGCGCATCCGCGAGGTGGATCTCCAGATGGAGGGCCGCATCCGCGTCTTCCCCGGCATCGAGGTGGACATCCTGGCCGACGGCGCGCTGGACCTGGACGACGAAGTGCTGGCGCAGATGGATGTGGTCATCGCCAGCGTGCATAGCCGCTTCGAGCAGAACCGCGAGGAGATGACCGGTCGCATCCTGCGGGCCATCGAAAACCCCTACGTGCGGATTCTGGGCCATCCCACCGGCCGTCTGCTGCTGCGCCGCGAGCCGTATGCGCTGGACCTGGGCGCGGTGTTGCGCCGGGCGGCGGAGCTGGGCGTGGCCATGGAGCAGAACGCCGCTCCCGAACGGCTGGACCTCTGCGATCGCGACCTGCGCCTGGCCCGCGAGCTGGGTTGCCGCATGGTCATCTCCACCGACGCCCACGACACCCGGCACCTGGAAAAGATGGACTACGGCGTCCGCCAACTGCGCCGCGCCTGGCTGGGCCCGGAAGACGTGCTGAATACGCTGGAAGCGGACGAGTTTCTGGGGGCGCTTCGCCGCAGGCCGCACCGGTTGTCAACTTAATCTAAGTTGACAACCGGTGCGCCTGGACATACACTTGATTCAACTCACCTACGGCGTGCCGTAGGCCCAGAAGCCGTCGCATGCAAGTGCGGCGGCTTTTTGCATGTAAAATGCAGGACATGAGAACTGTCGTTTATGTGGATGGGTTCAACCTGTACTACCGCGCCCTGAAGAACTCTCCACACAAATGGCTCAACTTAGGCGCGCTTTGCGCAGCCGCGCTTCCCAACGCCTGCAACGTCGTTTCCATAAACTACTATACTGCTCGCGTTTCCGGCAGCCGCAATCCCGCCTCTCCGAAGGATCAGAATGCCTATCTGAAAGCGCTCGGGACTCTGCCCAACCTGCACATTCACTTCGGCAACTTTCAAATCACCAATACGTGGATGCGCTTGGCACAGCCTTGGCAGTTCTGGCCTCCTGGCGCAACACCCCATCCCGTTCCCGACTCCGTATACGTGGTCAAAACTGAGGAAAAGGGGTCAGACGTCAATCTGGGAGCGCATTTGGTGCGCGACGCATTCACTGGCGCATTCGAACATGCTGTCATTGTCACCAATGACACCGACCTGAAAGAGCCGCTTCGCTTGGTCGTTCAGGAAGCCAAGCTCCCGGCCACGCTGTTGACCCCCTCCAACAATCCGGCAGAAACATTGAAAAGGCTCGCCACAGATATCCGCCACCTTGGACCATATCTCGGCGTAAGCCATTTCCCGGACTCCGTAATTGGGCTGGATGGCAAGCCCATCAAAAAACCTGCGGACTGGTGATGCCCCCCGCAGGAAAGGCCGGACCGCTGCCCAAATCATGCTTTTCGCGGATCAGATCCCCAATTGCCAGACCGCCCAGGGTATCCCCCTTGCGCAGCTCGCGAATCGCGCCTATGGCCTCGGCAACAGTGCGTCGTCGGACCAGCTCAACGGGGCGCGCAATGAGGATCTTCTCGATGTAGTGGTGGAGCGCCTCCCCGCGAGCCTGCGCTTCCGCGGCAAGTTGGGCCTCAATCTCGGGTTGCAACTGGATTTGGATCATGGCTCCTTCGCCCTTCCCCGCCTTTCTTAGCTTGTAGCGTAGCAAAACAAGCCGAGAGCTGCTACATGCCAGGCGTTTGGGAGTTCCCATTCCGCGACCAATCCCTGCCTCGGTCCGCGAGCCGCCCCGCTGCCCGTGCCACTCCGGGCACGATTCTCAGGGCATCGCCGGATTTTATGGCTCGGTTTGCGCCTATCGCGGTAAGATAGGGGCGCCATGAGCCTACTTCATCAGGATTCTCCAGAAGAAATCGACGACGCCGCACTCGGCGAAGAACTCACCAAGGGAACCAGCCACGTGGTCATCGCCACCATCGTTGCCGTGGTGGTGGTTTCCATCGCCATCGCCGCTTACGTGCTGGGCGGGGGAAGGACCCCCTTGGCGACCGGCGAGGTGGTGCAAGTCTGGGCTCACCCCCTGCACACAGTCGGTTCCGCAGTCGACGCCAACGGCGCGCCCATGGCCCAGGAGCCCTCCGACCACGTCCTGGTCTTCGCTCGGGTGAGGCTGACCAATCCCAATAAAGTGCCGTTCTTCCTCTACGAGATCAAGGCCAACGCCACCCTGGCAGACGGCATCCACACCAGCTACGCGGCCACCAAAACCGATTACGAGCGTGTCTTTGTCGCCTATCCCCAGTTGGCCGCATTGCACGGCACGGGACTCTCCCACGAGACCACCCTCGAACCGGGCCAGACCCAGGAGGGAGATTTCGTCGCTTCGTATCGCATCACAAAACAGGAGTGGGACGCGCGCAAGGACCTGAACTTCAGCTTCGCCTTCCGCTATCAGAAGGGCCTGGTGCTCACGCCCCACTCCGCGGTTATTGAACAGTAGGCGGCACAGGCGCGTTCTTGGGCACAGACAGATACCCGCTCACCTGGTTCTTTTGGCCGATGGAATTCACCACGATCTCGAAGAGCATCGGATCCTTGCCGCTATAGAACTGCAACGGCTCGTTCACGCCCCGGTCCTTCTTCTCGTAGGGCTTGTCGTCGGAAACGACCAGCAGGGTGAACTTGCCCTTCTTGAGATCGGTCTTCTTCAGTTCCAGGCTCACCGTGCCCACCGGCTTCTTCTGGCCCTTGGTCAAGGTGAACTCGTAGAAGGTGCGATCGCCCTTGTGCTTGAGAACCTCCAGCTCGTCGTGATTGCGGGCGATCAGGCCGCTGTGCCCGTTCAAATCCCCCCTCATCGACTGCAACTGGCTCACCGCATTCGCCAAATCGCTCTGCGTCTTGGCCACGTCGGTCTTCACGCCGCCCACATCGGTCTTCACATTCGAGACCTCGCTGGATACCGCGCTGACTTGCTGGGCGGTCTGCTTCTGGGCGCTCTCCAGCCGCTGGCTGTTGGCCTCCTCGGCCTGCTCGCGGCGGATAATCTCCGAGGCGCGGGCGTCCATCTGCTTCTGCGTCAACCCCATCGATTTGCTCAACTCGTCGGTGGCCACGCGGCCGCGGGCATCGGTCTCGCGAAGCTCTGCGGCCAGTTTCTTGATCTGATCCCTGGCATCGGTCAGCTCGGTCTGCTGGCTGGTCAGCCGCCCACTGAGCGTGTAGCTCCAGATCAGGCCCCCTACCGCGCCCAAAAGGGCCACGGCGATGGCCGCCAGCAGTGCACCGGAGTAGGATTGGGGAGCATTGTCAACTTCACTCATGGATTTGCCTTTCTTGTCTGTGGCGGCCCATCTCTTGAACCGCTCTCTTGGGCCTGTCAATACCACACAGGCGGATGGCGCCATCCTGTCTCATTAGACGCCCTTGCAAAGAATCGTCCTATCGAAGATCCCTGCCCTCGCGGAGGTCGATGCCTCCTGCCCACGTTGCAGCGATTCCGCTCCGGGCAATTCCGGGCGGAACCTACAGAATATAGAAATATTCCCGGACGTGCAGAAAAAGCTGGTCTGAACGGATCGGCCTCCCACCCGCGGCGGGCCTCCAGTTCCCTTTTCGCTCCCCGCCGTCCCGCACTCCGTGACAACCATCGAACGGCTACGTTATAAACATGATTACTGCAATTTTTGCGCCAGGCTCTCTTTCGGGAGACCGAAGACGCGTCTCATCTACCAGGTAATCTACGCAAGGGGGAGATCCGAAAGCTATGTCGACTGCTGTCGCTGGGAAGGGTCTGGAAGGAATTGTTGCGGCGAACTCCGGGATCTGTTGGATCGACGGAGACGCGGGCGTGCTGGCCTACCGCGGCATCGACATTCACGAATTGGCGGAGCACTCGACCTTCGAGGAGACCACCTACCTGCTGTGGAACGGCATTCTCCCCAACCAGTTCGCCCTGCGCGAGTTCCAGTCGCAGTTGTCGCTGGCCAGGGGCCTGGATTTTCGCATCGTCGACATGCTGCGCGGCATCCCCGCCTCAGCCACGCCCATGGAAGTGCTGCGCACCGCCGTCTCCGCGCTCAGCTTCTACGACGCCGACGAGAAAGACAACTCGCACGACGCCAACGTGCGCAAGTGCTACCACCTGACCGCGCAAATGGCCATGATCGTCGCCATCTACGATCGCCTCCGCAAGGGCCTGGAAGTCGTCCCCCCCGATCGCTCGCTCAACCATGCCGCCAACTTCCTGTGGATGCTCAACGGCGTCCGGCCCTCGGAAACGGCCACCAAGACCCTGGACATGGCGCTGGTCCTGCACGCCGAGCATGAACTGAACGCCTCCACTTTTGCCGCCCGGGTCATCGCCGCCACCCTGGCCGACGTGCACTCGGCCGTTACTGGCGCCATCGGCGCGCTCAAGGGGCCCCTGCACGGCGGCGCCAACGAAGGCGTCATGCGCCTGCTGCTGACCATCGACAAGCTGGGCGCCGATCCGGTCGAGTATGTGAAGAACATGCTGGCCGCCAAGCAGAAGATCTCCGGCTTCGGCCATCGCGTCTACAAGACCGAGGATCCCCGCGCCACCCACCTGCGGGAGATGAGCAGGCAGCTCGGCCAGGACGCCGGCGTGCCCAAGTGGTACGAGATGTCCAGGGCCATCGAGCTCTACATCAACTCCGACAAGAAGCTCAACGCCAACGTGGATTTCTATTCGGCTTCGACCTACGCCACCCTGGGCATCGACATCGACCTCTACACGCCCATCTTCGCCATCAGCCGCATCGCCGGCTGGGCCGCCCACGTCATCGAGCAGTTGGACGACAACCGCCTCATCCGTCCCCGCGCCGAATACATCGGCCCGGTCTACCCGGCTCCCTGGATTCCCATGGAGGAGCGGGGGTAAGCCCGCTCGAAGTCGCCATTGGGCTGCGGGAAAATGAGGATCGTTGTATCATGGAGGCCATATGGCGCACTCCGTGATCATCACGACCCCGCGGCTGACCCTGGACGAGCTTGGCGAGCAATACGGCCTGAGCAAGGCCGAACAGGAGTCTCTAATCCGCCTCGTCCGCGAAAAGCGATCCAATGGGCAAACATCTCCAGCTCAGAAGTCGGCTTCGCTGCGGCGAACTGAACGGCGAACTGAAGCGAGGCGCAAAACGAACTAGCCGCGCCCCTGCCGGCTTGAAAGGGAATGCCGGACTATCGAGGAAAGTGAGCGCTCGTGTACGTGCAAACGGCTGAGTATTCAGAGAAGTCCGTATTCCTGAACATTCCCTACGACGACCGGTTTCGCCGCCTCTATATCGCTTACATTACAGGCCTGATTCACCTCGATCTCAAGCCTCGCGCCACCATCGAAATTCCCGGCGGCAAAAACCGGTTGGACAAGATTCTCGACCTGATTCGAAGTTGCTGCTACTCAATCCACGATCTCTCCAGAGTCCAATTGGATCGCACGCCGCCAGTGACGCCGCGCTTTAATATGCCGTTCGAGCTTGGTTTGGCCGTGGCCTCCGCCAAACTCGATACCACGCCCCACGACTGGTTTGTCTTTGAGACCGTGCAGCGCAGAACCTCGAAATCGCTCAGCGATCTGAGCGGAGTAGACCCCAACATCCATCGCGGTACTGTCGCTGGCGTCATGCGGGAGCTTTGCAACTCGTTCGTGCGCCAGTCGCAAAGCGAAAGAGCCACAGTAGCGGAAATGATGAGGACCTACCGGGCCGTTTCCAGTCTGGCAATGGAAATCCAGCGCAGAACCCGCGCGCAGAGCCTCTTTGAAGCCAGTACGTTTCGCCGAATATGTTTTGTCGCCGGAGAGGCGGCTGGAGTCCCGCCAAGCCGCTAGAGCGGTTTCGATTCAACAGTTGACCTTTTGAGATCGTGCAAGGTGGCATTTTCTTGAGAAGAATGCCACTCGGCTTCGAGCTTTCTGTAAAGCGCTGAATCGAAGCCGCTGTAACACCCGTATGTCACCCTTGCCGCGCCTTCCACATCAGATAGAGCGCCCAGGCCGACAGCGTGCAGTTGTCGCGAATCGTCCCGTCGAGCATCATCTCC
>Ga0316217_10005967_pt1 | contig 12305 bp, 8 predicted proteins | sample 1anoAmetaG_FD_203633 | JGI IMG/M metagenome (GOLD analysis project Ga0316217, IMG submission 203633) | Freshwater microbial communities from Trout Bog Lake, Wisconsin, USA - 1anoA | ecosystem: Environmental > Aquatic > Freshwater > Lake > Hypolimnion/Profundal zone | place: USA: Wisconsin... | reverse complement strand
CGCCATCGGTTTTTCCACCTCCCGCACGCTCAATCATCGCACCAGCACCGGGGAGCCGACGCCCACCCTGACGGCGGCGGAGGATGAGCTGTGCGGCATCTCCGAGGGGCTGGGCCGGGCGGGGCGGGGGGTCTTGCAGGTGGTGTCGGACTTTGCCGACCTCGAAAGCGAATTCGCGCTGATCAGAAATATGGTGCGGCGCTCCGCTCGACCCCTGTCGTTTTCGCTCCTGCAGTCGCCCAAGGCGCCGGACGGATGGCGCGCGCTGCTCAGACATCTCGAGGCGGCCACGGCCCAAGGATTGCCGATCAAGGCGCAGGTCTGCGGGCGCCCCGTCGGCCTCTTGTTCGGACTGGAGCTGACCACGCATCCGTTCGCGCAGCGCCCCAGCTATCGGGCGATCGCGGGTCTGCCGCTGGCCGCACGGGTGGAGCGGCTGCGGGACGCTGAGTTCCGCGCCGCGCTCGCGGCGGAGGGCGGGGCGTCGTCCGACCCGCTGGCCGGCGGCGTCCTGACCGCCTTTGGCCAGATGTTCCCCATGCATCCTGGGTTCGACTATGAGCCGCAAGCCCGCGACAGCATCGCCGCCATCGCCGCCAGAACCGGGCGCCCGGCCGAGGATGTGGCGCTTGATGTACTGCTCGAAAACGATGGCCGGGGCATGATTTACATGCCTTTCCTCAACTATGCGGATCACTCCCTCGACCCCGCCTTCGCCATGCTGCGGCACAAGGACACCGCGCCTGGCCTGTCCGACGGGGGCGCCCATGTGGGCATGATCTGCGATGCGAGCTTTCCGACCACAAACCTCGCCTACTGGACGCGGGACCGGACGCGGGGGGAGCGGTTTTCGGTGGAGGAGATGGTGAGGTTCCAGACCGCCGACACCGCGGCCCTGGTGGGCTTGCGCGACCGGGGACAGATTGCGACGGGGCTTCGCGCGGATATCAATCTGATCGACTATCAGGCCCTCGCCGCCGACAGCCCCAAGGTCGTCTATGATCTTCCCGCCGGCGGACGACGGCTGATGCAGACGGCGACGGGCTATCGCGCCACCCTCGTCGCCGGAGAGGTGACCTATCGCGACGGGGTTCATACCGGCGCGCTGCCCGGACGGCTGGTGCGCGGGCCGGCGGCATAAGGACCAGCTCGCGGGTTGCTGGAGCGGGGAGGGTTCGGTTTACTGCCGCCGACCTTCCATCGCCCGCGCGCTGAGTCGGACCGGCAAGAGCCAAGGTTCGGGGGCGCTGCGGGCCTATTCGGCGGCTTCCATGCGCGACGTGCTTTTGAACTGCGGCCTTGGCGTCAATTTCGGCTGGGGCCTTCTGGGGCTGAACATCTTTGCCCAGTGGGCGCACGATCCCGATATCCGGCCCTTGATGGGGGCGCCGATCAGCGCGCCGGACCTCAACGGCCTTGATCCCTTTCGCGTCTCGCGCATCCTGCCCGCCGCGCGGGTGTCCAACGCCGCGCTCGAGGCCCATCAGGCGGCGAGCGAGGCTGTGGCGGACCAGATCCAGATCGATGGTCTTGGCAACGACTTCATCGCGCCCTTGAAGCGATCCTCCCGCCGCATGGTGGCGCGGGCCATCTTCGAGCACGCCGATCCGGCCACGGCGACGGCGCGCCTTTCGCCCTATGAACACCTTCTGACCGCCTCGACCTGGACGGCGGACTGGCTGAAGGCCGCGACGGGCCGGGAGGCGAAGGTGATCTTCGAGGGGATTGATCCGTCGCTGTTCTGTCCGGGCCCAAGGTCGGGATGGATGGACAAGAGCAAGTTCTACATCTTCTCCGGCGGCAAGCTGGAATGGCGCAAGGCGCAGGATCTGACCTTGCTCGCCTTCAAGCGGTTTGCGGAGCGGCATCCGGACGCCGTGCTGGTCACCGCCTGGCGATCCCCCTTTGTCGAGGGCGGGCGCGGCTTTCGCGGCCATCTGTCCCGCCCCGCCAGCATCGGCTCGGACGGTCAGATCGACATCCTGCGCTGGGTGGGGGAGAACGGCGTGGATCCCAGGCAGGTGATCGATCTTGGGCTGATCCCCAATGTCCTCCTGCCCGGCGTGCTGCGCGAGATGGACGTGGCGCTGCAGCCGTCCCGCGCCGAGGCGTGCACCAGCCTGCCGGTGAAGGAGGCGATGGCCTGCGGCCTGCCGGTGATCGCCGCCCTCAATTCGGGGATGAGGGATCTTCTGTCCGACGAGATCGCCATCCCCTTGCGCCATCAGCGGGACTGCGGGCCGCAAGGCGCGCCGCCGGTGGAGGGCTGGGGCGAGAGCGACCTTGATGAGATCGATGCGGCGCTGGAGCAGGTCTATCAGAACCGCGAGGCCGCCGCCGCCATGGGCCTGCGCGCCCGCGACTGGCTGATCGCCCATCGCCGCACCTGGGCCGACCATGCGTCCGACCTCAAGGCCTGGCTGCTCTCCATCGACCGATAAGGCGGCGTCAGGCCGGGGATTTGGCCCAGTACTCGTCCCGGATCAGGCGCTTGTAGAGCTTGCCCGTCTGGTGGCGCGGCAGCTCGGCGCGAAAGTCGATCCGTCTTGGACACTTCACATGGCTGATATGGGCTCTGCAAAAGCTCATCAGCTCCGCCGCCAGATCGTCTCCGGCTTCGGACGGATCGGCAGGCTGGACGACGGCGATCACCTGTTCGCCCATCTCTTCATGCGGCGCGCCGATCACCGCAACATCGGCGACCTTTGGGTGGGTAATCAGAAGGTTTTCAACCTCCTGCGGGTAGATGTTCACCCCGCCAGAGATAATCATGAAGCTCTTGCGGTCGGTGAGATAGAGGAAGCCGTCCTCATCCAGCCAGCCGATGTCGCCCAGCGTCGACCAGCCGTGCCGGTTGCGGGACTTCGCCGTCTTTTCCGGGTCGTTATAGTACTCGAACTGCCCGCCGCCCGCGAAGAACACCTCGCCCTCTGCGCGGGGGGGCAGGGGCGCGCCGTCCTCGTCGCAGATCTTAATCTCGCAGTTCAGCGCCTTGCCGACCGAGCCCTTGTGCGCCAGCCACTCCTGCGAATTGAGGGCGGCGAACCCGTTGCCTTCGGTCCCGGCATAGTACTCGTGCACGATCGGCCCCCACCAGTCGATGATCGCCTCCTTGACCGGAATGGGGCAGGGCGCGGCGGCATGGAACACGCCCTGCAGCGAGGAGAGGTCATGCGCCTTGCGGACGGCCTCCGGCAGTTTCAGCATGCGCACAAAGTGGGTCGGCACCCACTGGGCGTGGGTCACCCTGAACCGCGCGATCGCCGCCAGAGCCGCCTCAGCGTCGAAATGCTCCATGATGACGACGGCGCCGCCCAGCTCCAGCACCGCCATCGTCCAGCCCAGGGGCGCGGCGTGATAGAGCGGGGCGGGCGACAGATAGATCATGTCGGGGTGAAAGCCGTAGAGGCCCATGCCGATCATCGAGAGGGCGGGGAGGTCGTCGAGAGTGCGCACCACCGGGGCCCGCCGCACCCCCTTGGGCTTGCCCGTCGTGCCGGACGAATAGAGCATCGCATCGCCCAGGCTTTCGTCTTCGATCCGCGTGGTCGGCTGACCGCTCAGGCGGGCGGAAAGATCCTGGAACGGCCCGGACGCGCCGTCGGTCATCAGAAGGGCAAGGCCGCTCACGTCCTTCACCGCCGCCTCCGCCAGAGGCGCAAGACTGTGCGAGGCGATCAGGACCTTCGCCTCGCTGTCCTCCAGAATATAGGCGACCTCGCCCGCGGCGAGCTTGGTCGACATGCAGGTGTAGCGCAGGCCGGACCGGTGCGCGGCCATCACAATTTGGTGAAACCACAGGGAATTGTCGATCAGCAGCGAGATCGCGTCCCCCGCCTTCAGCCCCATCGACCGGAAGAGGTGCGCGATCTGGTTCGAGCTGGCCTCAAGCTCTGCATAGCTCAGCGTCTTGCCGCTGGACGCCATGATGAGCGCAGGCTTGTCCGGGGTTTGGATGTGGCGATAGGGAAGCATCAGACGCGTCCTCCTGTGGTGCGAACCTCGGTCTTGTCGCCGGTCCTCCACAGATTAGGCCGAGGGGCCCTCCGCGCGCTAGGGCGCCCTTGGGTCAAGCCGCCCGCCGCCGCCGTGCAAAGGCCCTGTGTGCGCTGCAACATCCCCTGTTGAAAATCGGCAGGGATTGGGCGACATGAAGGGAAGGTCGCGGCTCACCCTTCTGATCTGACCGCCGGCTTCGAAAGGAGCGCCTATGTCCGCCAAAACCGTCGCCAATGCCGCAAAGGCGCTGGAGGGCCTGTTGTTCGACGGCATGACCATCATGTCCGGCGGCTTTGGCCTGTGCGGCATTCCTGAAAACCTGATCGCCGCCATCCGCGATCACGGGGTCAAGGACCTGACCGTCATTTCCAACAACTGCGGCGTCGACGGGTTCGGCCTTGGCCTGCTTCTGGAGAACGGTCAGATCCGCAAGATGGTCAGCTCCTATGTGGGAGAGAACAAGCTGTTTGAGCAGCTTTACCTCTCTGGAAAGCTTGAGCTTGAGTTCAATCCGCAAGGGACATTGGCCGAGCGCATCCGCGCCGGCGGGGCGGGCATTCCGGCCTTCTACACCAAGACCGGCTATGGCACGGTAATCGCCGAGGGCAAGGAAACGCGCACCTTCAACGGCGAGCATTATGTGATGGAGACCGGGCTCACCGCTGACCTGTCCATCGTCAAGGCCTGGAAGGGCGACACCGCCGGCAATCTGATCTACCGAAAGACGGCGAGGAACTTCAATCCGATGATGGCGACGGCGGGCAGGGCCTGCCTTGTGGAGGTCGAGCATCTTGTCGAGCCCGGCGAGATCGACCCCGATCAGATCCACACCCCCGGCATCTATGTCGACAAGATTTTTGAAGGCGCCGTATTTGAAAAGCGTATCGAGCGGACGACCACCCGCGAACCTGTGACGGGAGCCGCCTGATGGCCTGGACACGCGATCAAATGGCCGAGCGCGCGGCGCAGGAGCTGAAGGACGGATTTTACGTCAATCTCGGCATCGGCATTCCGACCCTGGTCTCGAACTATATTCCCGACGGCATGACCGTCACCCTGCAGAGCGAGAACGGCATGCTGGGCATGGGCCCCTTCCCGTTGGCGAGCGAGGTGGACGCGGATCTTATCAATGCGGGCAAGCAGACGATCACCGAGCTGCCCAGCTCCAGCTATTTTTCCTCGTCCGACAGCTTTGCGATGATCCGCGGCGGGCACATCAATCTGTCGATCCTGGGCGCGATGCAGGTGGCGGAGACCGGGGACCTCGCCAACTGGATGGTGCCGGGCAAGATGGTCAAGGGCATGGGCGGGGCGATGGATCTCGTCGCCGGCGTGCGCCGGGTCGTCGTGGTGATGGAGCATGTGGAAAAGTCCGGCGCGCCCAAGCTGTTGAAGGCCTGCACCCTGCCGCTGACGGGCGCCAAGGTGGTCGATCTTGTCATCACCGATCTTGCGGTGTTCGCCGTCGACAAGGCGGCGGAGCGGCTGAAGCTGCTGGAGCTGGCGAGCGGCGTGACGCTGGATGAGGTGAAGGCCAAGACCGAAGCGGCGTTCAGCTAGGCAGAGTTGCCCAAAAGGGGCTACGGGTTTTGGGGTAAAAACTCTGCTAAAACAAAAATATACAAGCAGGTTTCGTTGGTTGGGCCAACGAGCCCTGCTTAGGACCATGGCCGTCAATCGCGGCTCAAGCGATTGGACTATCTCTCTTTTTGTCGTCCGCCTAAGATGACGTCTTAGATAGACGCAAAGCTCTGCCGGATCTGACGCATGTTCTCACCCCTGTCCATCGGCGTTCGCCTGGCGATCTTTGGTCTTCTCTTGTCGTCGGCGCTGTTCGTCCACTATCGCGGGCGGGTGCGGCTGAAGTTCCTGCGCCAGCTGACCGACCATTCCACCTTCACCGCGCCGTACAACGCCCTGGTCTATCTCTTCTCCGCCGTGCCGAACCGGCCGATGCTGGATGTAAAGACGTTTCCCGAGGTCGAGATCTTGGCGCAGAACTGGGAGATGATCCGGGACGAAGGCCTCGCCCTGATGGGGGAGCAAAGGATCGCCGCCGCCACGGGGCACAATGATGTCGGCTTCCACACCTTCTTCAAGCGCGGCTGGAAGCGGTTTTACCTCAAATGGTACCACCACCCGATCCCCTCCGCCGCCGCCCACTGTCCGAAGACGACCGCGCTTTTGGAGACCCTGCCGACCGTGCACGGCGCGATGTTCACCCTGTTGCCGCCGGGGGGGAAGATCGGCAAGCACCGGGATCCGTTTGCAGGCTCTGTGCGCTATCACCTCGGCCTGTCGACCCCCAACAGCGACAAGTGCTGGATCGAGGTGGACGGGAACCGCGCCAGCTGGCGGGACGGGCAGGGCTTCATGTTCGATGAAACCTATGTCCACGAGGCCTTGAACGAGGCTGACAGCCGCCGCCTGATCCTGTTCTGCGACGTCGAGCGGCCGGTGCGCTGGCCGTTCCGAAGCCTCAATCGCTGGATGATCGCCCACGTCATGGGCGCGACCGGGGCGCCGAACGAAGCGGGCGAAAAGGTCGGCGCCCTCAATCGCTTCTTCGAGCGGATCTACGGCGTGCTCGAAAGCGGCAAGGCGCTCAAGGCGAGGAACCGGCGGCTTTATTATGCGATCAAGTACGCCCTGATCGTCGCCGTCCTCGCCCTGATTATCCTCTGATCCGTAGCGCTTACTTCGCGCCGCGCACCAGCGCGCCGCCCTTCATCACGAAGGTGACCTTTTCCAGCGTCTTTACATCCGTGGTCGGGTCGCCCTCGACCGCGATCAGGTCGGCATAATAGCCCGGCGCGATCCGCCCCACCTTGTCGCCTAAGCCCATGAGGTCGGCGGCGTTGACGGTGGCGGCCTGGATGGCCTGCATCGGCGTCATGCCATAGCGGACCATGGTGGAGAACTGCTTGGCGTTGTCGCCGTGGGGATAGACGCCGGCGTCGGTGCCGAACGCCATCTTCACCCCCGCCTTCACGGCGCGCTCGAAATTGGCCCGCTGCAGCTTGCCGATCTGGCGCTCCTTGTCCATGGAGGCCGGCTCGATGCCGTTCTTTTCGCCTTCGGCCAGGATGAAGTCGTCATTGTAGATGTCCATGGACAGATAGGCGCCCTTGGCCTTGGCGATGCGGATGCCTTCATCGTCGATCAGGCTGGCGTGCTCGATGGAGTCCGCCCCCGCCAGCAGCGCGCCGCGGATGCCCGCCGCCCCGTGCGCATGGACGGCGACCTTGCGGCCCCACATATGCGCCTCTTCGACGATGGCGTTCATCTCTTCCTGTGACAGCTGCTGGCCGCCGACGGAGTCCCCATGCGACAAGACGCCGCCGGTGGACATGAACTTGATGAGATCTGCGCCGTATTTGCAGTTCTGCCGCACCTTGGCGCGCAGGGCCCAGGGACCGTCCGCCGCGCCTTCGCTGACATGGTGGTACTCAAAGGGCAGGAGATTGTCGTCCGCGTGTCCGCCGGTCGCACCGATCGCCGGACCGGAGACCAGCATTCTTGGCCCCTCGATCTCGCCCTCATTGATCGCATCGCGCAAGGCGACGTCGGAAAAGCCGCCGGCGCCGACATTGCGCACGGTGGTGAAGCCCGCTTCCAGCGTCTTCCTGGCGTTGGCCACGCCGTTGATCGCCTCTCTGGGCGTGGTCACCAGCACGCCGTTCAGCCCTTCGTCGCTGGCGTTGGCGGTCATGTGGACGTGGACGTCGATCAGGCCCGGCAGGACCGTCGCGCCGCCAAGTTCAACCCTTTTTGCGCCCGCCGGCGGGACCAGCGTCGCGGCCGGCCCGACGGCGCTGACCTTGTCGCCGGACACGAGGATCATCTGATCGTCCAGCACCTTGCCGCTGGCCGGATCCACCAGGTGTCCCGCATGGATGGCGGTGACGAGCTCGGCCATCGCAGGGGAGGCTGCGGCGAGGGCGAGAGCGGCCGCTCCTGAGACGAGTGCAAGGCGCATGACTTAGAACTCCATCGATGATCTTGAGGCGAGATGTGGCTGGCGCGCACATTGGCGTTGTTTGGAGCGCAATGAAAGGGGCGGGGGCCCCGCGTTCCCCATCGTTCGGGCCTTGACCTCAACGACGAAACCGGGCTTTAAGGCCCCTCCGCCGGATGTCCCGCTGTTGCAGGCGTCCGACGAGGCGTTCGTTGCGACGCCCGTGCCGCCTTAGCTCAGTGGTAGAGCGCATCCTTGGTAAGGCTGAGGTCGACAGTTCAATCCTGTCAGGCGGCACCATTTTTCCTTCTCTCGAGGAAGGCAGATCCGAAACGGCCCCGTGTCATCTCAAATCAGGCGACCTCTTCCAGGGGGGTGATGCTGTCCAGATCGGCGCTGGGTCCGCTCCAGGTGCGAAGGTCAAAGGTCGCCTGGAGGTTCAGCCAGAATTCCGGGCTCGTCCGAAACAGTCGGCCAAGTCGCATGGCGGTGTCGACTGTGACAGGGGTGTCGCCCCTGACCAGCCGCTCGATGCGGGTGCGCGGAACATGCATGCGCATGGCCGCTGCATAGGGCGACAGGCCAAAGGGCTTTAGAAACTCTTCGAGCAGAATTTCTCCGGGGTGGACGGGGCCTACGGCGTCCATCGCTGGATCATCGGTCGTCATGTTGTTGATGCCTTTCCACCAAGATCTTCTGATGCGGGTTCAATGGTAATCGATAAATTCTACGTTTTCAGGGCCTTGGGGCGTCCATATAAAGCAAAGGCGAAACTGGTCGTTCACACGGATGGACTGTTGGCCCTCTTTGTCGCCGACGAGCGCTTCCAAGTGATTGGCCGGGGGTGAACGAAGGTCATTCAGCGTCTTCGCCGCATTCAGCATCGCAAGTTTACGGGCCGTGGCGCGGACCAGGTCGGCCGGGAAGCCTTTTCCCGGACGCCGACCGCTGAAAATCCTCTCGCAGTCAGGATCCTTAAAGCTCTGGATCGCCACCTTGCATCTCTCGTCCCGTCGCAATTGGTATCACGATATGACACAGCATGCAATGGCAATGTATCTCAGCGTGATACTAAGTCATATCGCCGAGCGCTTTATACGGGTCATGAAGGGGCGCGAGCCGCGCAAGCGTCTTGCTCAGCCCACGCCTGTCGCGCGCGCCATGCCCTTCGCGGCCGCGAGGGGCCGCGACCACCAGCCGTCTTCGTGAGCCACAAAGCCGGTGTCGCGGTAGACATTGCGCGCCGGCGCGTTTCGGTCGGTGGGGATGATCTGCGCGCGCAGGTCCTGAGCGCGTCCGCTGAAATCCTCGGCGATACGGCCGATCAGGGTCTGCTCGACCTTCAGGCCGATGACGCGGCAGCTCATGGCGAAGCCCAGGATCACCCCGTCCGCGCTGACGATGGCGGCGCCGGAAAGGCCGTGGTCGCCAAAGCGATCCTTCACGCTGGCGGCGTAAATCCCCCCGCCCTCGGCGGCGAGGCGGGCAAGATCGCCGACAGCGGGCTTTACCCCGGTCGTGTTGAACTGGGTGGTGCGCTGGAACAGTTCGGCGATCCGCTCGAGTTTTGCGCCTTCGCACAGGACCTCGATCTGCGTTTCCACGCCCAGCGCCGCCAGGAAATCGGTCTCGTTGACGAAGGTCGCGCGGGCTTCGGTGCGTTTGAGCTGGGCCTTGACGAGGTCTGTGCGCCCCGCCGCTTCGGCGGTGATCCTGGGAAGTTGCAGGCGCGGGTCGCTGAGCAGACGCCGCCGGACCTCGAACAGGTTTTCGCCCCAGGTCTCGACCTCCGGCAGGCGCTCGCGCACCCGCTCGCGCTCGATCGGATTGTCGTCGATGAACAAAAAGGCGTCGGTCCGGAACCCCAGCTCCTCGGCGATCGAGGCGATATTGGCCGCCTTGTCCCCCCAGTTGATGCGGGTCGTGACAAAATCATCCAGGGTGAGCAGCCGGTCCTTGGGATAGTGGTCCGGATAGGTCCAGAGCTCGCGCACCACATGCTCGTCATTCTTGGACACGCAGGCCAGCACCACGCCGCGGGATTTCAGAGTCTTCAGCGCTTCATGAATGCCGAACCAGAAGCCTGCAAAACTGTACTGGCCGCTGATTTCCGGGGTCCAGGCGAAGGGCGCGCCGGTCTCGGCGATCACGCCGGGCCACAAGGTGCCGTCAAGATCGACGATCACACACTTTTTCCGGTCGTGGCCGGTGAGGGTGACCAGCCGGTCCACATGGGTGCGGGCCATGACCGCTTCGCGTCCGTAAGGGTCGCCGTCCAGCACGTCGGCGAGGGGGGCGAGATCGGGGAACACATTGAAGACGGCCGCGCGCTCGCTTTCTGGGCGCTGCAACAGCCAGCCGGGCGAGCCGAAATGGGTAAAGCTCATCAGCCCGTCGTCGACGAAACTTTCCAGGCCCTTGGCGCTAAGGGCCGCGGCGGTGTCGACCAGATGCACGTCGTCAAAGGCGTCCACGAGCTCGGCGAGGGCGAGGTTGGTGCGACGGAAGCGGTTTCGGTGGCTCAAGGGCCCCCGGTCGGCCATGCCCAGCGGCTCGACGGTGGGTTCCGCCAGCCCGTCCAGCAGAATGGGCTTGGACGTCACGCGTCTCAGCTGTTCGATCAGATGGCGCGCCTCCATGACGTATAAAAAGGACGGATCGCCGCCGATCTCGTCGGGCGTGCCCATCACGACCGCGCGCCGGGCCCGGAGCGCGCCGATGATGATCGCATCATGCGCCCGCTCCGCCGCCAGGCTCACATCATCGGCAAAGCCGGTGGCGATGCGTAAGTCGAGGCCCCGCCGCGCCCCTTCGCGCCGCAGGAAGTCGGTCTCCATCTGAATGTCGCACTCGCCAAACAGCAGAAGGTCTAGCCGTTTGCCGCCGCCTTTCAGCGCGGCCACCCCCAGCGCTTCGCCGGTCGCCCAGCTGGGATGGGCGCCTTCCTGCCGCGCGCGGCGGAACCTGTCGAGCAGGGCGTCCGGATCGCGTCCGTGGGTCGGGGACAGGGCCTCGGCAATGTCCTGCAGCTCCTCCTCCGGCGACCGGTCTGTAATCAGCCCGCGGTCCATCAGGGCTGCGACCGTGTTGAGGACTGTATCGAGGGGCAGGCCCAGCTGGTCCACCAGGGGCGCCATCTCTTCGGGCATCTGCCTGGGACGGCTGAAATAGTCGAGGATGCCGTCGATCTCGGCGTCGATGGTCAGCCGCAGATGGCTGATCGCATGCACCGCCAGACGTCGGTCGGCATCCAGGGGGACGATGTGCAGAAAACGGGATCTGTTCAGAATCAACGGGTCGGCCCTCCCAATCCGGTCGGACGCTCGTCCCGCTGCGCTTTAAGTATGGTTAACGCGCTCGCAAGATTTAGTTCACTAGACTTCAGCAATCCCCTCCGCCTCAGGACGTCCAGATGAGCACCGAATATATGTTGAATGTCGGCGACCCCGCGCCGATGATCGTCGGCGCGAGGCTCAGCGGCGGCTTTTTCACGCTCGAGGCGCAGCTGGGCCGGACCGTGGTGCTGCTGGTCGGCGACCGGACCCCGGTCGATATCCGGACTCAGTGGGTCGACCGGTTTGCCGCCTCGGAAGAAGACTTCCAGGCGAACGGCGCGGATCTGGCCATGGTGCTGACCATGGACGCCGACCACTACAGCGCCCATGTCGCCGGCGCGTCCCGCCACATCGTCATCGCGCAGCCGGGCCTTGCGCCCTCAGGACTGAACGGTCGCGGGCACGCGCCGGATGTGGTCGTGATCGACCGGGCGGGGCGCATCTTTGACGTCGTGCGGGCCGATGACGCGGAAAGGGGGGTGGAGCGGGCGCTGCAAGGCGCCCGGCGCCTCGCCCCCCGCCCGCCAAACGTGTTCGGCGCGCTGGCGCCGGTGCTGATCGTCCCCAATCTGCTGGACGAGGCTCTGCGCAAGGGTCTGATCGCCGCCTTCGAGGCGGGGGATCATCGCCAGGGCGGCATGGCGTCCATCGACAAGGATGGGGCCGTCACCACCCGCTATGACGACACCAAGAAGCGGCGGAGGGATCTGGAGCTTACGCCCGATCATCCGCTGCACGCCGAGGTGTTGAGTGTGCTCTCACACCGTCTGGCCCCGGAAATCCTGAAAGCCTTCCAGGCGAACATCGCCCATGCGGACCGGATCCTCATTGCCCGCTATGATGACACCGGAGGCTACTTTCATCGGCATCGGGACAATGTCGCGCCTCAGGTCGCCTTTCGCCAGTTCGCCATTTCGCTGGCGCTGAACACCGGCGAGTATGAGGGCGGGGATCTGGAGTTTCCAGAATTCAGCGACGATCTCTACAGTCCGCCAGCGGGCGCGGCGCTCGTC
>Ga0316217_10005966_pt1 | contig 12305 bp, 8 predicted proteins | sample 1anoAmetaG_FD_203633 | JGI IMG/M metagenome (GOLD analysis project Ga0316217, IMG submission 203633) | Freshwater microbial communities from Trout Bog Lake, Wisconsin, USA - 1anoA | ecosystem: Environmental > Aquatic > Freshwater > Lake > Hypolimnion/Profundal zone | place: USA: Wisconsin... | reverse complement strand
TTCCTTGAGGAGCATTTGCTGGGGTCTTGATTGCCTAATCTTCAGGAGGCTTTTTACCTGATTTTCTAAGTTTGATGAGTTCCTTAATCATGTTGGCTTAGTTTAAGTCAACTGGAATCTTAGTGTAACCATTCGGAACGTTGGGATAGGGAGAGTTGGAAACAATCACCATGATGTCATTTACGTAGGGGACTTCAATTCTTCTGCAGTGTATCCTTACTTTTGCCGATTCAATCAGCTAGGAAAGTATTTTGTTAGATTTGATTTGAAGGGCATAATGAATGAGCTATGCATGATATTAGATGGGGAAAGCCTAGCTTGCTTTCCTCAGCTAAGATTCTCGAACAAATTTGTCCTCCATTTCTCTCTTCTTTTTGATTTCTTAGTTGATTTCTTGCTGAGTTGCATTCAAATTGCTTTTAAATGTGACTTCTCTTTCAATTTTCTCCTTTTGTTGGTTCAAACCTTTAGTAAGTACTTACATATGTGATTTTATCAGATCGTACCCACTTTGCAGTAGGTTTTACTTGAAGTTTTTCATATTCTTGGTAAAAATATTTGCATGCTTTTTGGTTTATGTTTTGAGGGTTTCAACTAGACACGTTAACTTGGCTTCGTTGTCTTCTCCTAGCTCTTAGTCAACCTTTTTTCTCCAATCTGCAGGTATTAAGCTGCCAGCCTGAATACTGTATTTAATCCAAAAAATCTTCACAAGTTTGATATTGTTGTTCAAGACAGCTAAAACATAGCTAGGCACTGGAGGATCCTGCTCATGAATGGTCTTGATATTTTTGTAGGATTTGATTGCTGTGTCCAAAAGGTTGACTGCTTCTTGGTAATACTACCATTACTAATAGATCTTGCTAACTTTCAAGTAAAGCTCAGTCCTTTTGTCTAAGTACTTCACATCATTGAGGATCAAATTTTCCTCCATTGACTTTATTGCCTCTAGGTAGATTGAAATGATTTCAAACGAAAAGTTAGTTTTCCGGATATGCTCTGAGATGTCTAGTATGTAATTGATGGCATTATAAGTGACATGGTATTGTTTGGCTCTCTCTTCTACTTTCATTTGGTTGATCTTTGCTAAGATGGTCTTGAGTTGCTAGAGTAAAGCTAGTATGCCCTTGCAAGTGTCCTCTCTTGTGATAAGCGGATCACTGTCAATATATGATTTGCACTAAAGACTTATTCGGGAGTAGATAGTGAGGAGTTCTTCACTAAGATTGTCTTTACCTAACATTTGTAACTTAATTTAAATGATGCTATAATTTGTAGTTTTGATGTATAATTAGAATTATATTTAAATCATAGAAGTATGGAGAAGCCTGACTCGACTTTTACAGTGAGTCCTAAGAACATCTTGCTCAATTAATCCGAAGATATCATCAGATTTAACGTCAAAAATATAACAAATAAATCCTCTCATTTTTAGATGTTTGTGCCTGATTACGACCATTTTAAAATATTTGGCAATCGCACATTCACCATCGCTCCTGGTATCACCAAAAATATCAAAATACAGCACTGCAAAAATGCTCAATGTAGCGCTTTGAGTTCCAAAATCTAAATCGCGGATAGTTTGGGAAACAGAAACTATGTATATTTCAAATGTTTTCAAGAAAAAGTGAAAGAAGTCAAGTTGGTGGAACTTCCTTAGTATATAAAGCTCTAAAAGCTAAAAGTAACTGAGTAGAAGATGTTAGAAATTCCTGTCAAAAACTTGAGCTAAGTTAACTTGAGAGTAAAAGCCTTTTACGCTTTGCCCAATTTTCTTGTAGATAAGGTTCAGCTAACTATGGAGGAAGATCAAATGATTTTGCTAACAGGGACAGCAAAGATCTTTAAGCTAAAACTCAAAATATTGAAATAGGCGGAGGTTTCAATCAACATTGGCCTTGAGTTCGTGAAAGAAGAATCAAGATTCAAGTGGGTTGAGCAAGTAAAAATTTACTGTAATTCACTCCAAAGAAGCCAATTCATTGCTGACTATCAACAGAATAGGATTGACTATATCCAACACTAGATTTTAAATGGCACAAATGTGAAAGGAACTTTTAGTCTTATCAACAATTACCATTAAGAATGTCCATTCAAACTGTTGGAAATCATAGAAATTGATGATTATAAGTCTTATTGCCAAAGGCTTGATGAAATAACACTTAAACTCTAAGAAACTGAAGGAGTCATTCCGGCTAAAAGTGAAAAGAAGATTAACTATCAAATATTTACCAAACCGAACTAAAACGATAAAAATTTTACAATGCGATACAGCCAACTACAACCTAAAGATGAAGTCAATGCTTACAAGCTAAGAAATTCCAACTTTTTTAGAAAGAATTTATAGCTAGTACTCAAAGTACATTTTGGAGTAGATAATGCAAATTATTGTAAGCTAAGAACCCATATTATAAATCCTGCGCTTAGAGTATCGAGAGTTTCATCCAAAAATGCTTAAGCTTTAGAAATTGCAAATGACACAAATCTCGAAATACCTTTTAAGATTAACAATAATTTGTATTTTAATGCTTCAATGACCAAGGGAAAGCTTAAGTGTGGGGTCAATCCTTTGTAGATTTAATGGAGAAAAATCGACAGTTCTTTTGTGAGTAAGGAAAACATAGCAGAAGTCCTGAAGTGTATGGTCAAGATGTAGCTTCCAGAAAATTAAATAGTTTTGTATGAGCCTATTTGCTTATTGAAAAGGCCTAAAACTGCGTTATTACGAAGCTAAAGTGCTAATCTTCTATGCAGGTCTTAGTTAAGAGAAAAGATTACTCATAGAGCTCCAACAAAACTGGGTGATGTTGGAATAAAAGGATTCAAGGAGCTCAACCCCTCCGATTTCACTTAGAAACCTAATAAGTATTTGAAAGGACAGTTACTTGTTGAATAGTAGTTTAAGTTTTTGCAAATCAACCAAAACGAAAAAGGAAATGTGATTACTAATTCTCACCCTTAAAAAAATCTAATTGCTTACTTTCCTGATAAAGGCTATCTTTTGCTTTAGTCACAACACAGTTACCTTTTGAACTACGAAAAGAAAGGACTCAAGTTCGAGATATGTGGAAAAGGTTTTGAAGTAAAGAACAAGTAGATTGAAGATAACCAAATTTACAAGATTATGAAGAAGGAACTGCTTTTTTGTTTTTCCCAACAGCAGAAGTAGTTCTAAGTGGTGAAATAGGTCTAGATAATAAATAAGTCTAACGATTTCTTAATGGTTTATTGCCTAAGCATTGAGGATGAATTTTTTCATTCTTTAGAAAAGGAAAACAAAATTTTGATTTCTCCCAAAGGGACCAGCTTATATAAAATAAGTTTCTGTCCTTCGGCTGAGAGGAAAGTAAAAGAAAGAAAAATATCAAGACAGCTGGAGTTTTTGATTGGCTAACAGAAATAAGTGGTAACTTGCGAAGGAGACTTCTTAAATGCTGATGTATCCTTTGATTAGAGATCTATCTCTTTCAATAATTGTCTTTACTCGGAGCAGTAAATGAGCAAAACTTTAACTCTTTTCAATTCAGGCTTAAATAAAATTAGTTTTCAAATTTAACACACTTAATTCGTCAAAGTAACACCAAAAGTTGGTTCTATTTCTTAGAAAGGTAAACAACCTTTGACTTTCTCATTTAGTCCTTCAAAACTTTCGAAAAAGTACTAGGAACAGATAAAAGTTTGGATTAAAGGCTCCCATGTTATTAAAATACCTTTCGTTGTGAATACTTTGTAGCCTGATATATACTGTGAAGAAGAAATTATCGATTTTAAGTAAGGTTATATAAATGAAACTCTGAATACCTCCATAACAATAAAAAATCAAAACACCTATCCTTGTAGATTAAACTTCAACTTTGATCAAGCTCTTTTTTACAAAACCGAGAGAAAGATGGTCATCTAAGGAGAAAAAACTAAAAAGCATGAACTGAAGATGATGGTAAGTGAAGTGGGAGAAAAAATGATAGAACTGCCTCCAAACTTTTTAGAGCTTTAGGGCTATGGCATTATAAGAGGCCCGAAATATGTGAGAATCGTAGGAAAAAAGACTATTTTACAGATAGTTCCTGACAACCCCTTTAAAGATCTCGTTTTTTCTCAAATTCAAGAAATCAAAAGGTTCAAAATCAGAAACATTTCTCAGTCAAAGACAGATATAAACCTAGCCTTGACTAATAAGCAAACCGAAAGACTAGTTATCTTGAGTTGCTAACCAAATAATGCTTAGTTATATCCTGGAGAGTAAAAATAATTTGTTTTACATTCGATAAGGGCTGACGAAGACTCCATCAGCTAGTAGTCGAGAATAATCAATTACAATCTTTCTATCTATTTTCAAAAAGGAGGTCTTTATAGAAGCTTAGATTTCAATATATGCTTGCCTCCTCCTTAACTATAGATTAACCCTCAAGAAGTCTATTTTCCCCTAGTAAGCGTGGGTATGTGGTCGAAGTCTACCTTTAGTATTTGTAACAAAGGATACAAATAAGTCTTTATCGCCATTAAAAAGCCCACAAACATTGTTTTTGAGTTAGAATACTAATTCTAGAAGAAAGAAAACAGACTCACCAAACTGAAGAACATCTGCGAAGTGTCAGTGACATTTAAAAGCAAAAAACCCATATCTTTTAGAGTAGTCCTTTAGATTTAAAACAACTTTGGGAAGAAATATGAAGTCAAACTGAATGGAACAGCAAGCAAGAGCCCTCTTCTTAATTGTGACAGGCTGATTTGCTCTTCAATTAAAGGATTTTCTCATAGATAAATTAAAACAACACAATCTTCACTTAAATCTATCTCTGGGAATGAAGTAATAAACGAAGAAACTGAAAACATTCGATTTTTCAGCAGATGGATTCATGGGATCTTTCCTGAAAGCACTAAAGACAACGAGTTCTTTTTTGTGTGGCTTAAACATTCTCGAAATCTATTGACTTTTCTTCATTTCATTAACGCAGGAATTTCAAATCTCAACAAAGAAGATATGAACTTGAGCTCCATTATTGAGTAGCTGAAAAAGTTAGGTTATCCTCTTTATACTATTCAAAAATAAAAGTTGATGTAAGGAAACGCTAACTAATGGGCGATGTTTTTATGGTTCCTTCTCTCTAAAGATTTTGTAGTCGAAGATTGTCTTAAATGGGTCAACAAAGTTTGCGGTATTAACCTTTAAACCTTTTAAAATGCATTCAATCATCATAAAAAAGTGCTTGTGGACCTATTATCAAGGATTTTAGAGCCTCTTTTTAAAGCAAGAGTCACTGAGTGGCATAAAATCGTTGAAATACTCGAACCCTCTATCCCTATCTTATCCAAAATAGACAACAAAAGACAATTCACATTATTACTCAATATTCTGTACAACAAATTTTCTAAGCTTGAGAAAAAGCATGCTTACACTTCAAATTTGGCTTATCAAATAAATTTCCATCAAGGCTACTCAAAGGAAACAAAAAATTGTTGGATTTTAGGCACCAATTCCTTTGAAAACTAGCTATCAGCTAACTGTAGTCACTAAAAGTTTACTCCTGAGAAGAAACTGATTACTTTTTCCTACTAAGGAGAGGCCTCAGCAAACCTGAAAATAAAATAAGATGTAACAATACTGGTTTGGAATAACTCATTTTATGAGCCTGCAAAGCTAATCTAGCTAATAATTAGCAAAAAACCGCCTATTTCTCACAACATCGTGATTTAGTGCTAAGACAAGTGTACTCAAGAATGGAAGCTTCAATTTGTTTGTTAGATTTAATCCTAGTATTTCTTTTAATTTAGTGGAGGAATGGAGTTCAAATGCAAAATGCCAGATGTAGGAGTCATTTAGGCTGGATAAGTGATGGAGTTTAGAGTCCTTTATTCTCCAACCAACCTCAAATAGCATCAAGGAGTGCTCAAAATATGCAACAAGTACTAAGAACATATCTATAATCTCAAGGGTAAGCCTTTGAAGTCCAATTTTATAGAAATCTAGAAAACAATCAAAGTACCACAAGCACAAAGATGGGTTTAGAACTTTTCCATCCCTGACTAGACAGTTAATAGTGAAAACTATGTCTATAAAATCTAGGAAATTGGTATAAAGTCTGATTAGCTGAAGGCTTGTGAGGCCAAATCGAATAAAAAGTAGATAATTATGAGAATTTAACTTGAATTTCACTCAATTGTCCAAAACAAAGAAATGATTTTGAGAATCACCAACAATGATTCAACGTTTTGTAGGAATATTAGGTTAATCATCAGTGTTGTACCAAAGCCCATAGCTATTCAAGCTGAGCTCAAGGGAGTAGTTGAAAAAGTTACTATTGAAAAAATACCAATCACCAACTGCTTAGCAGTAAAGCAGGCTTGTTATATCTCAATCATTAGGCTTACGAAGGAAGAGTTCTCCAACTTTAACATTCAAAATGTAGATCTTTATCAAAATGTGTAAAGCTAAAAAGGAGATTTTTAGTTTAAGCTGAGCCATCTCGACAAAATTACCTTAAAACCCAAGGAAACAGTGAAAATGCAGCTAAGCTACTTGCCTTTTACCTTAAACGAATGCTTTTGCCAAATCAAAGTAAGATTCTAGATTTCCGAAGAGATAATCATCTACAATTTCATGGGGATTCCTTAACTTTCTTATTCGGATAACCCTCTTACAGTCATTTAATGTGAGGTATAGAAATAATCAACTCACACCATTAAAATACCAAACAAGCTTAAAGAAAAACTCAACTTTGAGGTCTAAACCAGTATCAACTTTGTGGCTGGAGCTGACCAAATTACTCTGCAGCCCAAATAGAATTACATTTATTCATTTAAGTTGCTTCCTTTGCATGCTGGAGAGTATTTCGGACAATTAGTTTTTAAAAGTGAGAAGCTAAACCTTTCATATCCTCTAAAAGTAAGCGTAGTTCAGAACAAAAAGATAAGAAAAATCAGGGTTTTGAGTAAAATAAGAGTTACTAGCACTCTTTAAATCAAGCTTAATAACAAATCTGACAAAGAGGTTTAATATGAGGTGTGCTGCAACAGTTAATTCATATCTTTTAACCCTAAATTTATGATTCCAGCCAACTCCTAAAAATAGCTGATGCTTCACTACACCCCTCTTTTTGTAGGAACCAAAAACACTGAAATAAAACTCTTTAACTAAAAAATGCAAGAAATCTGCTATTATCTTTAAATGGTCTCTGAAGATCATAAAGAAAACTACAAGTACAACTGCGAACTTGGCTAGAAGAAAAAGATAAAAATACTTGTCAAAAACCTAACTTCCATAGAATCCAAAATATTTGAGCCTAAGTTGCCTATATTCCTTGCTGCCACCCATTAAACTTTTCCTATCAATCTTCCCCCCTACTCCAACGCAGTGGTGTAGCTTGTTTATACTCAATTGAAATTGCTAAGAGAATAGAGCTGCAGAATACAAATACAAACTGATTCGATCGGAGTATACACTTACGATTTGACCTTTCACATTGCAAATGAAAAACTGATGCCGATTACAATCATTCCTTACGATTTTCACCAGTCTGGAGAGCAAATTTGCAAAGAATTTTACCTTTAGATTTTCAATTCTTTTGATGAGGTCATCAACTACAATATCCAAAAGCAGAAAATCGAGTATAACAAATATGTGTTGGCCAAAACAGAAGATTAAAAGTTCACCCTGAGGCCTTACGGTACCAAACATTTGAAGTTCGTCACTCTCATTAAAGCCTATGATTTGAGCTAAAAAGATTGGGATCTCTAAGCCTTAAATGATAAAATCTAGATAACAACTGGAGAGTTCAAGATAGTTTTTCCTTTCAAAGTGGTGCAAATCCATGCCATGAAAAATAAAATTGAAATCAATGGATCTTGCCACGAATTGGCTAGGACTCGAGTTTCCCTGAGGCACGTGAAGAATCTGAAAAACTGGGAAATATCCAACTTCCCCTAGTACAAAGATATAATGAACATTGCTTATCTTAGTTCAAAAGATGTTTATCTTTAAGTCATCATTAACAAAACTTGTGATTATGTTGGCGAGGCAACTTTCTATGATGAAGATATGATCTGCGCTGAGAAATACCCATTGCATATCAAAATAACGGGCAAGAAGATTGAAACTGTGCATATTTCAGCAAACGTGGGAGAAAAGGGCAGAGTAGACATCAAAATAAAGAATGGTAAAGGAAAATTCCATGTCTAGATAAAAAACAACAAACTAAAGGAGTTCGACGTTGTTCCAAAAGAAGGTTAGTTCAACTAAAAGGGTGACAACATAGTGCGATTTGAGTATAATCCGGTCTAGTATAACGGATTCAAGAAGGCTGAAGCAACGATTTACTCCTAGTCTGGAATATTCAGTTTCTTGCTGGTTGGCAAATTTCCTCACCTTAAATGATAAAGTATTTTTGTTTGAATATTTGGTGAATTATGAATCAGCCATTCCAAAAATTATCAGGAGCAGGCTTTCTAGTGGTATGGGGTAAGTTAGTGGCTTGTTTTAGTGTTCCTTATAAATGTTTATTCAAGTAAAGTCTGAGTTTTTTCGCATTTTATAGGTGATTTCTCAGCTATTGTTACTCTTTTTCAATTCTTTACAACTACTTTTTCATCTGGTCGTAATTCTTCTTTACTTCTTCCTTTTTGTTTTGTAGTGCTGTTTGTTTTCTTTGCAGATCTGTCTTTTTTTGCTCCAAAACACTGTTTTTCTTATAGTTTAGCTCGATATTCTTTCTATCTTAGTTCACTTTATTGTCTTTATGGGTTATCTTTTAGTTCAAAATGGTATTATCTTCAGCAATCTTTCGGACTTAGGCTTCAGCATCAGCCCTGATTTTGTTTGCAGTTTCTAGCGTATTATAGAGTCCTTCATTAACTTTCTAAATAAGAACAAAAGTACATCACCTAAGGTTCTAGTTTAGTTTTCAATAAGCTCTTGAACCTTAATCTACTTTTCCTCAAGTTCAGCAGTTAGCTCTTTCCTCTTTTACCTCTATTGCTCAAGAGTGTTCTGCATCGAGCTGATTTAATCCTGGGTATTGGCAAATTTACTTCAACTTTGTCTAGCTGCTCCTTGAGCATCGCAATGAGTTCTTATTTGGTTTTGGGGACAGGCTTTTACGCCATGCTAATTAATAAATGTTATATTGCTGTTTCAAAACTTAAAGGTATAATTATATTTAGCTTATCAACAATGGAAATAGAACCCAAAAGATAAGTCACTATTCTATGTCCCATGTGTGGCATACAGTTCTTACCTTCTATAGGAAACATCTGCGAGGCCTGTACCATTGCTAAAGCCGACATTACCATTGGTATCACCAAATAGGGAATTGTTAATTTCTGTAGATTTTGCCATCGATACATGAGGCCTCCTTGGGTTGCTTGCGATAGGGATAGTAAAGAACTTCTCTCCTTGCTCCTCAAAAAGATCAAAGGCTTGAATAGGACCAAAATTCTAAAGGCAGGGTTTGTTTGGACTGAACCTCACTCCAAAAGAATTAGAGTCAAACTTACCATAGAGAAAGAGCTTAATAACAAAACAAGGATGTAACAAACATTTATCACTGAATTCATTGAGGTCTACACACAATGTGATGATTGCAAGAAGGAGTTTACTCCACATACATGGGGTGCAGTTGTGCAAGTAAGGCAGCATGTGGACCACAAAAAGACATTCTTCCTTGTAGAGCAGCTAATTCTAAAGCACGGAGCTTATGATAAAGTCCTAAAAGTCTCAGTTGAAGATGATGGAATCAACTTTTACTACAAAACTACCACTCACGCTCAAAGACTTATTGATTTCTTGGGTTCCCTTTTCCCAATCACCGTCAAAAATTCGAAGCAACTTATTTCTCATGATCAAAGTTCCAACGTTTTTGTCTACAAGTACGCATTTGCTGTAACACTTCCCAAAATCTGTAAAAATGATTTAGTTATAATCCCTAAAAAGCTCACAAAAGAGCTTGGAGGTTGCTCACAACTACTACTCTGTGAAAAAGTGGGTTAGAGCATGGGTTTCATTGATTTACTAAATTTCAATTACATTCTGATGTCCAGTGCACAATACTACCATTATTAAAAAGACTTGCATATGCTCTCTTTGAGTAAATACAAGAGTGAGTTCGAAATTCTGGACTCAAATCCTGCAGATCGCAAAAAGTATCACAAAATCAAGTCTACACTCAATAAGTACGCTTCAAAAATTTACTATTATAACGTTATTAGACCCACAGAATATGTAAACATCGAGATTAGAGGAAATTTGGGGGATTTGGAGGCAGGAACAATGGTCTAAGGTTTTGATTTACTAAAACTTAACTACACCTAATAGGTTGAAGAAATTGACGGCTTCCAACAAATTGTACTTGTAAGAATGGCCAAAAAAAAGGCAAGTCACTCAAGAGTATTCAAGCTGAAGAAGCTTGAAGATGAAGGAGTAATGATTTAGGAGGGCTAGAACTTCAAGAAGAAAAACAAGAAGAAGGAAGAAAAAGAAAATCAGGATTATTAAGACTTCATGGATGATATTTAAGCAGACAAAGATCTCCAGAAAGGAATCAAAATGTTCAAAAATGATGATAGACTTAAGCACATGGATAAGGAACAACTTTAAAAAGAAATCGAAGAGATGGATTTGATTGGCCTTCTCTAAGATATGAACATCAACGAACCTGCTGAGCAAGTTAATGAACCTGTGCTAAGTAAAGAGGAGTCAGATGGCATTGATGAGCTGATTGCCAAAATGGAAAAAGTCACAATTGACAAATAATGATTTTGTTGACTTCTTTTATAGTGATTGTAAAAGATTAATAAATTGGTTCATAGGGAATGTCATCATGATCCTAGTTTTTTTTCAAGAACTGCCAAATCTTTGTTGAGCTGCTCCAACTCTTTGCTTCCATTCATTCCCCATTAAGACAACACCTCCAGGACCATATAGTAATATCTGTTTTGTTTGCGAATTATTTCAAAAGGCAATGGTTCAGTGGGAACTTCAGTGGTCTGAGGTGGAGGGAAATTCTTCTTGTATTCTTCTAAAAGTTCGCTTAAAATTTGATTTTCGTCTTTCAATTCGTCAACGTTAATGTTGCAAGGAACAAGGGGAAGTTAAAGGCATTAAAGAAGTGCTGCCTTGGTGATTTATTTATCTTTGTTGATCGTCAGAAAGTGAATAAGATTGTTGTAAACATTTTGCCAAATCTATGATTTGGAGATCCTTTTCCGCGTTGATTTTTGTTTGTTCTGGAATTCCTTTTACAGCTATTGATTATTTTGCTCAAGAAGATCATTGTTGAACACAAGTTCTGAGTTCTCTCTTTATAGTCTTTCAATCTCTTTTCTGAAATCATTAAGAGTACGTTGGCTTTAGCTTTCAAGCTTATTGAGCTCTTTCTCAATGTTCTTTTTCTTCTCATTCAAAGACTTTTACTCATTTTATAGTTTTTTTATCTCAGCTTCAAGCTCTCGATTGTTTTGTTGTACTTAAGGCTTAGGTTGAGGGGTTGTGGGTTTTTTATTTGGGCTTACTTCTTCGTTTTGAACCGCTGTCTTTTCTTACTTTTAGAGAGCTTATTTATTTTTACTTGAGAAAACATTAATTTTCAATTTCAAAATTGCTGTCAGTAGGAAAGATTTAGATTTGTTTGTAATTAGTTTTTAGATTCTGGATAAATTCCTGACTTTTCTTAGCCTATTTTTTCCAAAAATGTTCACTTTTGTAAAGGTTTATCTAAGCTTATTTAGGTAGATGGTGCTGAGTCTGGAGAAGATATGAGTGTTTTTAAAAGTTCCTACTTTAGCTTTGAGCTGACTTCTCAATCTCAGTTCTTAAAAATAGCTTTTAACCTTGGTTTTTTATAACTTGTTGGCAATAATAACTATGAGAGTTGCTGACTTGTTTCTCAAATTTTACTTCATTTTAGCGTTTTCTTACCTTTTTGTTGTATAGAAGTTGATTCTGTTTGTCTGTAATGCAGATAATGATGATTTAAGGTATTATCTTGCCTTTCTTTTTTGTAGCAAATGGAGCTTATTTAGTAAAAAGGTTGAATATTTCTTTTTTAGCTGCCAATATCTCTTTATTTTAGCCCAAGAAGATTGAGTTGACTGCCTGTTATGAGATTTCAATAGAAGGTTGATGACATTAAAAGCTGATTCCCAGTGGCGAAGTTCCTATTTGGACCTTTCCTTTGGCACAAACTCAGGTTATTTGGGTTGTTATTTAACAGGAGATGGCTTGTTTCCGTAAGTCCTTAACATTATCACGAGTATATCTAATAAAATTAAAATAATCTTTGTATTGAGCTTAACATCTTATCACCATTATTCAA
>Ga0316217_10005965_pt1 | contig 12306 bp, 14 predicted proteins | sample 1anoAmetaG_FD_203633 | JGI IMG/M metagenome (GOLD analysis project Ga0316217, IMG submission 203633) | Freshwater microbial communities from Trout Bog Lake, Wisconsin, USA - 1anoA | ecosystem: Environmental > Aquatic > Freshwater > Lake > Hypolimnion/Profundal zone | place: USA: Wisconsin... | reverse complement strand
TAGAAGATCTTAAAGTGGAAGATAGTTTGCTTTTCGCCCTTATTATTTGACGGATGTGGTGCACCAAAAACCAAGCAGTGGTCTGTGTAACGTCGATAAACCCAGGTGATTGAAGCGAACGGATTCTTTTGGAACGGTTGTCTATGATATATGGCAAAGACCCATTTGTTTCGGGGGATTTTGGTATGCTCATATGATACGCCGACCGTACGCTAAATATTTTGTTGCACTGTCTGTTTCAACAAGCAACCCATCTGGCATCCTTTAGGAGATAAATTCTTTCGCTCCTACATTTTGGTTGGCAAGATTTGCCATGCCAACGCTTTTCTTCAAGGTATAGCCTGCACTATTCATCTGTTCCGAAATGTTCTTGAAATTCAATTTAACTCTAAAAATTCTTTATTGTCCTTTGGAACTTTAATATTAAATAATAAGGCAAAGGTAGATTGACACTGTGCACTGTATTTGTGCAGTAAATAATTTTATAAAGATATTTTTAAGGCACCGCGGCAATTAAAAAGGGTCGGCTTGCGACCAACCCTTCCAAACTCTTTCTTAATCAGGGTCACTGAAATGTAAACGTGTTTATATCTTCATTAATGTTCAGCTGAGAAAATGCGGCTTTAGTGGAACAATTGAAATCCCCTGCATCATCTATTTCATAAGTCGGCTGAGTATCTACGCAAAAGTAAGTCGATGCGCCCCACTGATCAAGTATACCACCGGTATCATCCGGCATATACCCATGGACATAAGCAATTCCAGCATAGTTGTGCATGTTAACGCTAATCTTCTGATTGGCCTTAATGCAATACCAACCTTTTGTTATCCATTTTCTATTTGTGAAATCATAGAAAGCGATAGATACGTAAATATCTTTGAATACTGTATTTACAAGCCACAAGGTCTTTTCGGGGGAAGTTACAACCGGTTTATTATCTGATGGATCATCAGTTTTAGAGGCTTCTGACTTATGATTTTTTAAACTGTTCCAGAGAAAATCTGGCAAATCAAAAGTAACCTGACTTTGTGCAGATGCCGAAATTACAATAAGAATTATTATAGTCAATATGCCCTTTGCTACTTTCATGATATGCATTATTTAATTACTACCTTTTGACAATATGTATTTTCGCCTTGCGTAATCCTGACCAGGTATATTCCTTTGGATAACTGACTTACGGAAAAGTTGTTTTCACCCCCCTTCAGTTTTGCTGAAATAATTTCCCTGCCAGCTAAATCATAAATAATAAAACTTGAGACTGATTGAGTTTGAATTGTTATCGTGTTGGTTGCCGGATTTGGAAACAGGTATATCCTGTTATCGCTTATTGATTCAATGCCCGTCGCATTGCTGATGTAAATTATGTTGGATTGCGGGGAAGCACATCCATAACTATTTGTAATAATATCATAGTAATTTCCGTTTTGGGTGGGAACATAATCCTGGTTTGTTGCGCCCGTAATAATATGGCCGTTCAAATACCACTGGTATGTGCTGGCTGGCTGCGAAATAAGTGTGTCGCCAAGAACGCTGATCGTAGACGTTAATGGCTGCATTTGTCCTACGTCTATACTGTCATTATTAATACATCCGTGCGAATCAGTCACGGTCACCTCATAAATACCTGAGCCTGCATTATGCAAAACACTATCAGTCTGCCCATTGCTCCAGGCATAAGTGAAAGGTGAATATCCCGTTGCATGTGCAGTCGCATCTCCGCCGTTAGCTCCGCCTGAACAAGCATTGTTGTTTAATTGAACTGTAACCAGAGGAGTTGCCGATGAATTTAACGTGAAGGACGTTACTGTGAACTGACCACCGCTACCACCCCACTGTGGGTTAAAATGGTTTACAATCGTAATATATGTATAGTACCCGCCCGCATGAAAGGTAAATGTATTGGAGCCGGAAGTCATAGAGTTTGTGCTGTTCCAAAGTAACTGACCGGTTTCATCGCAGGCACTGTAACCGCCGTAAATTTCGCAGGAACAGATTCCACCGATATTACTCAGGTTTATCGTGCCTATGTACTCAATTCCGATAACCAAAGGCATATTCAATAACTGCGTTATGCTTCCATCGCCATAAAAACTGGCATTCGGGTTATTTGTAGACGATATTACCACGTTGCCGCTTGAAACTGTGTAATTGGCATACATGCCACCATTGCAGCCGATCCAGGGATGCGGCGGAAATGTGTCGTTTCCGGAACCTTGAAAATTTGGATTTTGAATAACTGTTTGCGAGGCACATTGGGAGGACGCTTCAAGGCAAATAAATGCCATTAAAGCAGTTAAAATTCTTTTCATGTATTTTGTTTTGTCTTTCTGCGCCCAACCCGGTACAGGGGTTATAAAAGAAGAGGCGTGGGTTGGGTAAACACTCGCAGAGAGGTAGTGGAATACCCGCAGTCAAATGCTACCGCCCACGCCAAAGCGCGAGCGTTTGTAGCTTTTTTGACTGCATTGAAATTTTCCACTTTTCTCTGCCAAAAAGGTCTAACGCCTATAATTTTGAACTTTCGTTCTTGGGACGAAGTTACATAATTTACGAAATCGCCAAATAATTTTGTAAATACTTTTTTATAAATATCAATTCTTTAAAAGTAATTTGTCGACCCAATTTCATTATTTAATTTCTCATTAAATTAAATCAGATAATTTATTAGTTTAACTTGCTTACAAAATACAGTGATACGGGATGATAACGAACGAATTGAAAAATATTACGGCTGAATTTTAGGACGTGAAGTAAATCACCTTAAGGCGCAAGGTATATAAGAAAGAAGAAGCGTGTCTTCGCAGAAAACTCAAATCGCTTAATGAGAGGTATTCCTGTTTAAAGACATTGGTAAATATTGATAGCTGTGGCGCACCGTTGGTCGATGCGGCATTAGACTGTTATTTAGTCGGTCTTCTGAGATAGTTAATCTCCAAAAAGAAGTCACATTGGACAATTTACTGCCGATGATGCCGGTAGAGTCATTCGGAAAGGGCCAGGATAGGATCAGGTAATTCCTCTACTTCAGCTTTAAGGTCAGATACCTGCTGCTGCAATCTAATAATAATTGCCTGCGAATTTTTATCACCAATGTGCTTGCCATATTTATAAGTGACGTACAACACCACACCGCAGCCAAGAGCAATGCCCAGATATCTCCATGTATTGTTTTTCGTCGAAAGTGAGGAATGAATAGCTCTGAATAGCGCTTTCTCCGTCATTGGCAATGTTTCATCGAAGGTCATGTTATTTCATTTTATGAATTATGTAAAACCCTTTATTGTCGTACTCAAATCCGTAATTGAAGAAAAAATGAATAGGCCTGCCGGTATCGGGATTCTCTCTTAAGATATTGCATGACGAGGGGTCTATATTTTCATATCCGAACAATTCTCTGCTGACCCGGTCAGCCTTTACTTTGAGCATATAATTATATAATCGGGCAAGAGACCTATCAGTTTTTCTGAATCTGATTTCCTGCTGCCGGATTCGATCTGTCTCAGATTTATTTTCTAGATAATTTTTCCTAAGCCGGCAGGCTTCGCTGCAATGAATCTGATTTGAGCGGTTCGGCGGGAACTCATTGTCGCAATTCGGGTTGGCACATTTAATTTTTCTGTAATTGAACTTTTTCATTTTCCTTTGGGGTTTTAAAAAATATGTGCGAATAATGGTTATCTCACCGACCATAGCTATTTAGATACTTAAATATTAAGTACCGAAAAGATGACATCGGCATTGGTTAATGATGCCGGGACTATTTCCTTTTTTCCTACGTATTATCTTTTATAGGCCGCACGAAAATCTTTGTAGTTGTTCATCGCAAAAGTGGCCAGCTTCAGGCTAAAGCCTGCAAGGCCTGTAAGTGCTAAAGCTGAAGCTGAGATAACTACTATCTTTCCAAATGGGTTTTCCCATATTTTTTTTAAAAGAGGATCATCAAGCGGTTTTTCCGGGGTGTCATTATTATTAGTCATAGTTTTAGATTTTAGGTTTGAAATTCTTTTCGGCTAAGTAATTATCGGCCTATTCATCAATCCACCGCGAATTTAATAAATATTATTCAAACAAAAATAAAATAATTAACATATTAAAATTAAATATTTATTTGAATCTGTTTACGTAATTATTCAAAATTATTCAAGAGCCTTTATCTGATGATGCCTTTACCAATGGTACCTTCGATTAAACCCTCTTCGTTTCAATTCTAAAAGCGGTCAAAACTTCGATGACAGGAACCTTGAATAATTTTTATTCAAAAGTTAATCCCGAATTCAAATGGGTCATACTCATCCTGTAATTTCTTATATAGCATCTTGACGCCGTTTGGGGTTGTTGTTATAGGCTTATGCCCGAGCATACTTTAAAGAAACTACTATCAATCGGTAATTCGCCCAATCCACTAATTGCTTGTATTATGGTTCTTGCTTTTAGTTTCACATGTAAAGTCAAAGAAGCTTTGGTACTGGGCGATATAGCTGCTGCCGTTATCGCTGAGCAATTTACGGCGGTTTTCTTTGGGAAGATTTGTATAGGATAATGCTTTACGAACTATGCTTTCTGCATCTTCGGCTCTCATGCCTTTGCATAATTCCCATTAGGTAATGTAACGGCCCTAATCATCCAGCACTGTCGTTAGGTAATACTATCCGAATCCTGGAATTTTGAAGTAAGTAAAATCAGTATGCCACATCTGGTTGGGCCGAGGGCAGCTCTTTCCTCGGGTTGTCTTACCAAACGGGGTAAAGCCGAGTTAGCCGGCCTAAGCGGGGGCGATGATCATCAATGCACCTGTGCCAAAGGCCGCTCAAAAATGACGGAATTTCCTTACGTAAGCTGTAAAAAAGAGGGGAACAAAGCTTGTGTAGTTGACGGATTCCTTCTTATGAAAAAATGTATAGGTTTCTTGTCCTCCTTTTATTCGAGTTTTAAACTGTCGAGATAAGGATAATCTTTGAGCACAACTGTGCCGGTAGTAAGATTAAACGTCCTTACGATACCGCGGCTTAGTTATCCCAATGGTCATTTATTTTTTCGGTAATTAATGCCAAAAAATCTTTGCTTGGCTTGTACAGCTGTATGCCCTCTAATACATACCCTTCACTACTAATATAAATTTCTTTGTAATATTTCCCATCTTTGAATTTGACATACACGCGGAAATCTTCTTTCAATCGTTCTACTTTGGCTGTGTCATAGGGGACTAATTTGTGAAAAGATTTAATTAAGCGCTTTTCGTAATCTTTATCTTCAAAAGTCTGACATTTGGCATCGCGGTGACCGGCAACCCTTTCTGGTAAGACTGTCTTGTAATACGTATTATATAACGGAATATTACAAATGGTAATGTTTCCCACTAATAAGACTTTCATTAATATCAGAGTGAATAACTTCATGGGCGCTTTAGTTATTGTTAAGTTGAATCTCTTTTGCTCCGGGATTCTGTTCAACGGTTGGCAATGCTTCCTCATTTGAAGTTGATGATCGTGCCTTAAAATCAGCGCCCCCATAATGGTTCTGCCTCAGGCCTTCATTATAATAGGTTGCTACATCTTTCTCTATTCCGTTTATAACTCTCTTTTCCTCAGGATTGGTATATTCAGTGTTGTTGGGTTTTGTTTGTAAATTATAATCTGCAATATCGGACGCTATATTCCACACATGTCCAAATTCATGCGCTAATATTGTCATCGGTGATTGTCTCCCGCCGGTAGGTTTACCGCTATTATCTACAAGGTTAGTTCCAAGGTCAGCATTCCAAGTTACGGTTATGTCCTTATTTGTGCCGGAAGTTGAAATGCCATCCCCAACACCAGCTTTCCCGTTAATATAGACATTTACGCTCTTAGTGGATGAAAGTTGAGTAATTATTTGATTGGGAGTTATCTTTGAAAAATCTTCTTTGCCAACTTCATTAATGTCGTTCAACGCCGCGACGGTTTTTTGAACAAATTCATTGTTCACAGGCTTGATGCCCGGCTTATATTGAAATGCTTGGGTTTTCCCATTATCATCGGTGTAGTAAATAAAAATTTCCCTCCCATCTCTATCAATCAAAAGTATGGGATTATTATTGGTAAAAACATAAGGTGATGAAAATGGATACTTCGCGGCTAACGGGTCAGGACTCAACCACTTGCTAACTATTTGCGGTTCCAGCGTGGCTTCAGAGCGCAGGGTATCCTGCTCTACAAATGCAACAATTTTACCGGTATTGGTGTTGAACAAAACTGTGCCAATCTGTACGACGGAATCTTCATCGAAGGATTCGTCATACTTGCCCCCGCTCAATGTGAGCGGCTGAATGTCCTTACCTAAATCCTTATAGGTGCTCTGGGCCTGGTCCTTTGTTAATGAAAACAGCAGCAAACCAAGTCCTATCAGTTTTATGGCGCTCATGGCACGGGATTTTTGGTTACTTAAAAGTAGGAATTTTTTTATTCTGATATTTTTCTTTTTGCACACTCAGTTCATCGAGCCAATCCTGATACATTTTATCTGGCATCTTCCTGTATCCCAAGGAGTAAATTTTCTGATACAACCCCTCGAAGTCTTCGTATAGCTTCCTCGCATTTTCGTTGACGAGCGCATCTTTAGCGTAGGACAGGTGGTTCCGCTTCATATAGTTTTCGAAGACTCCTTTTTCGGTTTCGGCTTTCAACAGAAGCGCGTTGATGTATATTGAAAAATAGTGCGTGGCCAGGTTACAACAGCGAAGAACAAATGCAGTGCTGTCCTTTCCGAATTTGTGCTGGTAGCCTTCGGCGAGGTCAACGAGACACAGGGCAAGTGACTGCTGCATACTCAGGGTGTCCATGTAGATGCCGTTCTGAACGGCGCTAAGATGAATGTATCCCGATGCCATCAGCCAGGCATCAATTGGAAAGCTGCCATTCGTCAACTCGGTATTAAACCAGCCGTCCTTTTTAGAATAGTGCTTGATGTAGATATGATTCGGGGCAAGGGCCAGGTAGGCTTCTTCTCCCATTGATTCTGCGATAATCTTGTATAGGAATGGCAGGGAGTGACAATTACCGGAATGCGTTCTGAGCAGCTTAGTAACAAACATCTTGCTCCAATCAGTATTTCCCGCGAAGTCCTCAAAATCATACGAATAAGGAAAGTAAAGAAAGATGCTGCTGTCAGCCAACATTACGGGTAGGGTATCCTTCATCATTAAAAAGATAGACGCGAACTTCTGAATTCGCTCACTATCGGGATAGTCGTATGTCAGGTGCCTGCTTTTCCGAATCTGGTTGCAGAGGTTCCTCAGCGTAGTTATCTGCTTGTCGAAATGTTCGTAGCTCATGGTATTATCGAAATACGCGTTCTCGGTAACAAACACAGCACGCTTGAAGCTGACGTCCTTATTCTGCCTGAGCATCCGCTCTATTTCAGCGTAGGCATCCTGATAGTAGCGGTCTTTCGATACCGGCACCGGAAGAGCTTTAGCGGTTGCCGTGCGTGATGTTGCAGTATCCCGAACCACCACCGGTTGACTGATAACCGACCCCGGTGTTGCCGATGGTGGCGTGCTTTTCCTTGAACAGGAAAACAGCGTAATCAAGATGAACAATATGTATAAGCTGCGGAACATCATTTTTCTTTCATAAGATTTACTCTGTCACCTAATTCTTTTCTCATCTTCTGGTCTTCCTGTTTCTGCTTCATCTCGTTCACCGGCATCAGCCAGTTCTGATAAGCATCGCTTGGCATATCCGTATAGCCACTGTTGTCAATCCAGTCATACATCTCATTTCGCTTCACGTAAATTTCCTTTGCCCTTGCGTCCTGTAGCAGCCGCGACAGTGTTGGCTTACCGTATTGCTCGGCAATGTAATTAAGCAGCAAGGAGTAGTAGTCCGACTTCACCTTCATTGCATTGATGTTGCTGGGAAAATAGTGAAGGGATGAATCTATCGCCCTCAGGACAAAATCATCGTAGCCGAATTTGGCCGTGTAGCCGGTCACCAAATCCTCCACACATTGCGCGACAACCTTTCTGGTATCAAGTGTATCCAGGTATATCCGGTTTTTGAGGGCCTCTCCTTTTACATATCCGCTGCCGAGTATCCAGGCATCGGTAGTGAACCTCCCGTTAGTTAATTCGATGTTGCGCAACCTTCCCCTGCTATCTACAAATCGTATAAAGCAGTGGTCGGGTGAGAATGAAAGGTATGCCTTAGCCCCCAACTCCTGGCAACACACCAGAAACAACATTGGTAGTGAGTGGCATTGGCCGGAGCCCTGAGCCAGTAGTTTTGTTACAAACATTTTCGACCAATCCTTCATGCAGAGGTAGTCCTCGAAGTCATAGTAAAATGGCAGGTGCCGGATTTTCTTTTTGCTTATGGGGTCATTGTAAAATGTGGTGTCGCTAAAGAAATGATACAGGGCCATGATTTTTGTCGTGTTATCCACCGGTGCCGATGACTTCTTTTCTTTTACCTGCTGACGACAGGCTGCGGCAATCGTTTTAATGGCCCGGTCAAAATCGGAATATTTTACATGATTACCGTAGTAGGCGTTCTCGGTGAAGAACACCGCACGGCTCAAATCAAGAGGTCGTATACCCTGCAACATCATCAGTATACTATCAAGGGCCTGCTTGTAGTAGATATTGCCCGGCTTCGCCGACAGGGACGGAAATTGGTATTGTATGGTCTTCCCGCCTGAACCCCTGATTTCCCGATACATGTCATCTAACTGTTTTTTACGCTCGGCCTGGCGAATCATATCCTGCTGGTGTAGCTGTAGGCCCTGGTTCGGATTGTTCTGGTTCTGATTCGCCGGGGCTGTTCCGCCCGGTGTCGGAAACTGCGGGATTTGGGGCCCTTGTATCTGAGCTAAACCAACATAAACGGAACCACAGGTCATTACCGTTAGGACTATCCTCGATATAAAAAAAGGCGGACGATTAAGTAGTAGATTTTCCCAAGCCATCGAGAATAAATCTTTGTTGATAGGGGAAATTTACATTTATTTTCACAAACCAAATGATTCATTTCGTTCATATTACTTCCTCTATGACACCAAGCGCTAAACTTGCCTTCGTAAATAACAGATATGGAGGCAATAGAATTCGTATTCAGATACCTAGACTACATCAACTAACTTGAAGAGGTGGTGAAGTCCGGGTATCTTCCGGCCATCGAGAAGTTGAGGGCACTTGACCCGCACGATATAGTTAAGCCCGAGTACTACTTCAATAGCGAGGCCGAGGCGGTGGGCGGTGGACGTGGTGTTAAGGTTGTTCCTGAGACAGATACTCAAATGACTACCATTACAACTCAGTTCAAGTATCTTAAGCTGTGTTCCTTTTTAATACGCTCAAGCTTTTCCTTTTTTCTTGATAACGTTGGCAACCACCGTCTGTATTTTTTCCGGTAATACTGAGGCACCCTGGGCAGGAGTGCGCAGTTCCTGTAGCCCTCGGTTGTATCCAGCGCCTTGTAGTAATCAATTGCGATTAGGAGAAGTGCTTCGCCGTCGAATCCAGTCGGATTTCCAACCGGTTCAAAGAAGCTATGCCAGTTGAGGTTAAGACAACTAATAAAAAATTATATATAATGCCCTTCATAATGGCGTGCCTTCTTTTATTTTCTTCCCGCAGCAGCACCTCCTCCAATGGCCATCGCTTTAACCGGTTTCTAGAGGCTCGGCAAGCAAATAATACATGAAGAGCCGTGTTGCTGCATGTTCTCGCCCAAGTTGGAGCGATTCCTCATTTAAAAGCAGATGTGGTATGGAACGGATTGGACAAAAAGAATTAATAGATTCTATTGCAGCGTTTATATAATTTGCGTTGCGCCATTAAGAATAAGAATGTCAAAAAGGTAGATGGTCAACATATTGAAGCAGGAATTGCTAAATGCGCCGGAGTCATAGATCTCCCCTTTTCTAAAACTTATTGAAGCCGCGGGATTACGATATCATTAGTTTATAATTTTTTTATCAAGTTCTCTTTCTTCTCTTTTTATTTAATCTTTCTCGGGTTTCTGAGATCTGTTCATCCACAAATCCATCTTTAAGTATTTTCATCAGGTAATCTTTCTCGTACCGGGGATGTTTGGGCGATAATCCTACCATGGGTTCTATTTTTTTTACAGTCTGCCAGTACCTTAACGTTCCTAATGGCACTGATAGGAAATCCGCTGCTTCTTCCTGTGTTAGGGGTTTGATTATTTGTTCGCCTGCATTGTTTCGAATAAGGTTCGGTAGTTCTTTAATAGCATTAATAAGTTCGCGAATTGCATTGTGTAAATCATCATCCATTTGCAAGGTGTTTAAATGTTCAAAGCAAAAATGGTTCAGATTATTGGGCGTAACTGGTTATAACCGGTTAATAACCGGTTATAAAATTTAGAGCTAGTTGAGGATATCTGCAAATTTCGATGGGAATTTTTGCGGATAATATTGTAAATAATTATTCCGAGCTTAAATTCGCTGAATAAATACTCATCGAGGTCATCAATAGTGAACTGTGAACATAATTTGGAAGCCGCGCATCTTAATGCAGGATAGAATTGATATGGTACGGTAACTTTAAATAGAGGTAAGGGGGGGAAACACTGATAATCCTTTCACCAATTAGCAATCTATGAACTATTGTCCTGTTACCTTTTTAAAATCTTTAAGTTCCAAAATAGTTTTTTGTTGGTTTGGTGGATCCCCTGCAAGTAGGTCAATAATTCTTTCGAATAATGTAACTCTATTTTTATTTTTTTCATCGTTTCCTTCATCATTTATTCTGCCCTCACGTTTCCGATATTTGTTATACCAAAAAGTAAGTTTTTGACCTGAATTCCATCCGTTTTGCTTCGCGATGGCAGCGCAATTTTCCGAATTAATTCGTTCGCCTTTGCAGGCAAATAGGAAACCAATTTCCTGTAAACTTAATTGCTCTGGTTTTTGGGGTTTGATAATATCCTTTTCTGTATTTACATTATTAAATTTAATGTCTTTATTATTTCCGGGCCATTTAATCGTATCGTTAATTTTATCACTTAGATTATTCAGTTTAAGGTCGTAATCATTTTCAAGTCCTTTAATGGTAGAGTTAATTAGATGAATTTCTGTAATTGCATTATTAAAGTTAATGTCTTTATCATTTTCAAGTCGTTTGACCGTGTCGTTTGCTTCACCTGTATTCGTATTATTTAATTTAAGGTCTCTATAATTTCCAAGTCGTTTGACCGTATCGTGTATTTCATCCAATATTTTAGAGAAATTTAAACCCAATTTAGTTAAGTCATACTGCATAATGTATTCATTTATCATAGCTTCCGCCTGCCTAAAGGTTTCAATTTTCTCCCAAATTGTGCTTTTTTGGTCGGCCTTAATACGGTGATATTCTAAAATCAATTCAAAAAATCGCCATATCAAGAAATCTCGTTGTTTATTTGCTTTTACAACACTGGCATAATAACAGTCTGATATTCCCCCTGTGCCGCAGTGACTTATAAAAAAACCAACCCGGTCTAAATCCTTTACAAAGTCTCTATCTGAAATGTCACTAGTATCTTGGTTTAAACACCAATAGTGCAGTTGAAATTCATGTTCGAGGTAGATTTCAGAGGGTTCCGGTTTCATAAAAGTTTAGTTAAAGCCAATTGCACATTCCCCAATAATTGTTTTCTTTGTTAAGGATAGCGAAGAATAACCAATTTAACAAAACATTTGACCAAAGCTGTGACCATAAATAAAAAAAGGCTTCAGCGAAAAACGCTGAAACCTTTATCTGTATTAGTGTGGAGGATATCGGAGTCGAACCGACCACCTCTTGCATGCCATGCAAGCGCTCTAGCCAGATGAGCTAATCCCCCGTTGCGGGTGCAAATGTATTTTTTGATTTCATTCTTTCAAATACTTTGCGCTTAAAATTGAAATGAGGTGGAAATTATATTGTGCAGCACTACTGAACGGGCTTGGTTTCGTCTGTCTTTTTCTTTTTTACCTTCTTTACTTTTTTAGTTCTGTCCTGGTCAAAGCCATCTTCATCTTTAAATACTTTTTTGCTGAGAACCAGTTGCACCCCGATATTAAAGCCGATATTACTGAACGGAAATACCGGACTAATATCCTGCTTGGGTTGATTGATGTTATAATGGTTGGGGTTATACTGCGCGTTGTTGGATTGGCTGTTAAGGCTTTTTACGTATATCGTTTCTTCGCGGTAGGGACCCCGGTAAGGGAGCATATCGTTTCCATCTGCATTCCATTGGGTTACTAAAGTGTAGTTGCCTTTCATGTTCAGATACTGGCCGTTTAATTCGGCAAAAAAGTTTATGAAATTAACGGGC
>Ga0316217_10005964_pt1 | contig 12307 bp, 8 predicted proteins | sample 1anoAmetaG_FD_203633 | JGI IMG/M metagenome (GOLD analysis project Ga0316217, IMG submission 203633) | Freshwater microbial communities from Trout Bog Lake, Wisconsin, USA - 1anoA | ecosystem: Environmental > Aquatic > Freshwater > Lake > Hypolimnion/Profundal zone | place: USA: Wisconsin... | reverse complement strand
GCCCAAAACGGCCCGGCAGTGACGACCGATTCCGCCCTGCCTGCGATGGATGCCAGCGCAGAGACCCCGAAACCCGCAGCCCCATCGGCGACCCCTGCCAAGACGGAGAAGAAGCGCCTGGGACTTACCTTTGGCGTGAACGAGCGCTTCCGCCTCAACTCCTACAACAACATGGACAGCACGTCGTGGTTGCCCACCAAGTCGGGGGGGAACGACGAAGTGCGCGACTTCCGCTTCCGGACCCAGCTCTGGCTCAACATTCCTTTCGGCCAGAATGTGGACGGCTTCGTCCAGATGGCCAACGAGACGGTGAAGAAGCTGATCAACCTGAAGGCGCCCTACAACGGCTCGGCGTCGCCGATGGTGGCCGGCGAAATCTGGTTCGATCAGGCCTACATGAAGTTCAAGAAGCTGCCGATTCCGGGACTGACCCTGCAGGCCGGCCGCTGGAACCTGATGGAAGGCGACGGCTGGTTTCTGGGGGACGGAACGGCGTCCAACGGCGGCCGCGATTACTTCTTCACGGCCTTCGATCTGGGCTATCAGATTCCGAACACCAAGAGCAAGATCGACATCATCGGCATCATGAATCCGCGCTGGGATGACCAGTTCCCGGTGTTCAACGGGCGTAACCCGTCGGTCCCCGGCCAGGGCGGCTGCACGGTGTATACGGTCGGCTGCAACGGCTACACGGGTACCTTCCCCAGCGTTCTGAACGATGTCGACACGGACGGCTTGGTGGCCTATTACACCAATCGTTCCAGCAAGAAGCGCGACATCGATCTGTATTACGCGTTCAGCAAGGAATACAACTTCGGATTGAATCCGGATTGGAACCCGGTCACCTATTCGCCGGCCTACGTCTTGGCCAATCCGAAGGCCTCGACGAACAAGTCGGCCTACCTGTATCAGCCGGACCGCCACCTGAGCACACTGGGCGAGCGCATCGTCTTCAAGCTCCCGCATGCGATCATCCTGAACGAAGAATTTGCCTACCAGATCGGCACCCAGGACACGATGGGCGGGCTGTATCCGAAGATCAACATCCGCGCCTGGGGCTCCTACGGCCACCTCACCAAGTTCAACCCCGACATGAAACTGAAGCCGTATATTCGCTTCAAGTGGTGGCTGGCTTCCGGCGCCGACCCGAAGAACCCGACGACGGACGGCAACTTTGATCCGAACCTGGGCGGCCGCTACAACATGAACCCGGGCAGCATGGGCGATCCGCAGTACGGCTACTCGGGCCCGATGTGGTGGAACCTGCTGACGCAGAACATGACCAACGAAATCACCAACAGCGCCTTCTACCCAGCCAACATGAAGACCTTCGGGCCGGAAATCGGCTTCACCCCGATCAAGAACATCCAGCTGATCCTCGACTACAAGTGGGTGGGCTCGATGAATCCCTGGTCGGTGAACCCGGCGCACTTCGGCATTTCGACGGCCTTCCTGCCGGCGCGTTACGTCGCCCCGGTGGGCACTACGTTGGGCACGAAGCGCTTCGATCAGTTCGGCATGAACGTCAAGTGGACGACGAAGATCGGCCTCAGCGGCACGATCATGTATGAATACGCCGCCTTCGGCAGCTATTACAACCCCAGCTACCGCGACGGTGCCTTCTTCTTCCGCAACGAAATCAACTACAAGTGGAGCGGCTTCATTCCCTTCACCAAGAAATCGCAGATGTAGTGCGATAGCGGCTGTGTAAGACCCGGGCCAGAGGCTGGAACTACAACTTCCCGCCTCTGGCTCTTTCTTTAGCACGAAGTATCCAACCAGCACTTTTGCAATGCTAGAAGGGGAAGACTGATGGATCGTCGAGACTTCATCTCCAGCACAATTTTGGCGACCGCCGGCGCAGCGACCGCCTTCGGTGCAGACCTCAGCCTGGCGCCTTCCGCGCCGCCGCAGAGTGCCACCGGCAAAGAACCCCAGCCCGTAAGATCGGGTGAATTTCGAGTAATTGCCCTGGAGGAGCACTTCGTCAGCCCGCGATTCGCCGAAGGCCCAGGCCGTTCCGCCAGCGCGCAAGCCAACAACCCGGCCGATCCGGCCTTCCGGCTGGCCCAACAATTGCTCGATGTGGGCGAGAAGCGAATCGCCCAGATGGATGCTGCCAGGGTCGATATGCAGTTTCTCTCTCTGAACTCGCCCGGCGTCGAACAGCTTGAAGCTGCGGAAGCGACCGCCATAGCCCGCGAATCCAACGACTATCTTTATGAGGCGATGAAGCGGCACTCGAAACGCCTGGGTGGATTCGCCGCCCTGCCCACCGCTGACCCGAAAGAGGCGGTGAAGGAACTCGAACGCAGGGTGCGCGATCAAGGATTCATGGGAGCCATCATCAACGGGCACAGCCAGGGCCGCTACCTTGATGACAAATTCTTCTGGCCGATTCTGGAATGCGCCGAGGCGCTCAAAGTCCCAATCTACCTGCACCCGACCGCTCCGCCCGAAGCGGTGCTCAAGGCCTACTACCGGGGTTTTGCTCCGGGCGTAACCGGCATGCTCTCGATCTCGGGCTGGGGCTGGCACATCGAGACCGCCGTTCACGTCATAAGGCTGATACTCGGCGGTGCGTTCGACCGCTATCCGAATCTGCAAATCGTGATCGGCCACATGGGCGAGGCACTTCCCTTCATGGCTCCGCGCCTTGAAGACAAGCTGAAGATGCCGACGACGAAGCTCCAGCGCACTGTCAATTCCTATCTGCGCGAGAACGTCCACTACACCTTCGGCGGATTCAACTACACGACGACGTTCCTGAATCTGCTGCTGCAGGTGGGCATTGACCGGATCATGTTCTCCACGGATTATCCTTTCGGCTCCCTGGCGGAAGGTCGCAACTTCCTCGATCAACTGCCCATCAGCCCGGACGACAAGGCAAAAATCGCGCATCGCAACGCGGAACGTCTTTTCAGATTGTGATCGACAGCGTGACCGCCGTCGCCCGTCCGGCAACGGACGGGCGTGGCGGGTATCAGCAGCCTGCACCAGATTGAATTAGACAGATACTGCGCATTTTTCATAAAGTCACTTGCCCCCCGAAAGCCAACCGCAGTCTGCTTGAGCACTTGGCTCTCGGTCTAAACTCGGGCCTCACGCCAGAGGAGAGCCATGTCAGACAAGCGCGATGTTTCGCAGCCCGACCGGTCGTCCGCCGAATCCGGTCTGTCGCGACGCGCCTTTATCAAGGGCGTCGGCGTTACCACAGCCACGGCCGCTGCCGCTACAACGGCCATTTCCCAATTACATGCCGAAACCGCTCCCTTGCCCAAGGGTATCCGTAGCGCAGTCGTTCAAACTGAGATCAACGGCAAGGCGTACCGCCTGACCGTCAAGACTCACTGGACGCTGCTGGATGTGCTTCGGCGCGAGTTGGGTATGACCGGCACCAAGAAGACCTGCGACCGCTCCAGTTGCGGCGCCTGCACGGTACTGCTCGACGGCAAAGCGGTATACGCCTGCGCGCTGTTGGCGCTCGACATCGACAAGCGCAAGGTGACCACCATTGAAGCCCTCTCTGACGGCGATCGAATCGACCCCATCCAGGAGGCCTTCATCCGCGAAGACGCGCTGCAGTGCGGCTTCTGCACGCCGGGGATGATCATGTCCTCCAAGTCGCTGCTGGACCGCAATCCCTACCCTACTGTGGCGGAAGTCAAGGAGGCGCTGGCCGGCAATATCTGCCGCTGTGCCGCCTACCACAAGATTATTAAGGCAGTCACTTCCGTTAAGGCGTAGGACGCCGAGCATAGGAGAGAGGACGCCATGAACGCGGAATTCAGAATCATCGGTAAGCCGCAGCGCCGGCTCGATGCCTTCGACAAAGTCACGGGCCGCATGAAGTACACCTCGGATTATTCCCTGCCGGGCATGCTTCATCTGAAAGCCCTGCGCAGCCCGTACCCCCACGCGCGGATCGTAAGCATTGATGCGCAACGCGCGCGCGCGCTTCCCGGCGTAAGGCTGGTCTTAACCCAAAAGGACTTCGCCTCGGTTACGTGGATTCCGCCACAGCCGGCAATGAGCGATGTGGCGAGATTTGTCGGCGACGAGATCGCCATAGTCGCCGCCAAGGACGAAGAGACTGCCATCGAAGCATTGGCGCTGATCGAGGTGAAGTACCAACCCCTGGCCTTTGTCATTGACCCGGAGGAGGCGCTGAAGCCGAACGCTCCGAAGATATTTCCGCAGGGCAATCTCATTGGCGGCAAGCCCGTCGTGCTCAGTAGAGGCAGTATTGAAAAGGGCTTTGCCGAGGCGGACCTGGTCTACGAGGCCCGCTACAGCACTCCTTATCTGCAACACGCCACCGCCGAAACGCGCGTGTCGGTGGCACACTGGGACGCGGGGAAGTTGACGCTATGGGAGTCCACCCAAGGGCCCTTTGAACTGCAACGGGCGATTGCCAAGGCCCTCAAGATTCCAGTCAGCAAAGTGCGAGTCATTTGCGAAGCGACGGGAGGCGGCTTCGGCGACAAAGGCAGCCCTGGACGCCAGGCTATCTATGCCTCGACCGTGGCACGCCTGACCGGCCAGCCGGCGAAGATGGAGTTGGAACGCGACGAGAATTACTTGGCAGCCACTCACCGCTTCCCCGTCATCTGCAATTTGAAATATGGGGTAAAGAAGGACGGCACGCTCACCGCCATTCAGGCCAAGGTGACGGCCGATAGCGGTGCCTACTCCATCGCCGGACAGGCCGCGCTGAGTTCGCTGGAATGCATGGCTTCGGTGTATCGCTGCGCGAATATGCGGGGCGAGGCCATTACGGCCATTACCAATAACCCGCCTACGGGTCCCATGCGTTGCGTCGGCCATCCGCAGGGTACCTTCGCCCAGGAAGTCCACATGGACGTCATTGCCGAGAAGCTTGGCATGGACCCGGTCGAGTTTCGCCGCAAGAATCACGTTCACCTCGAGGACGGCGACCAATTCCGCAAGATTCCCTTCACCAGCAATGGGCTGGCCGAATGCATCACGCGGGGTTCGGACGCCCTTCAGTGGGGCCAGCGCTGGGCAAGAAAGCCTCAGACCAGCGGCCCGGTCAAGCGCGGTTTAGGCATGGCGCTCCACGGCTGCCGACACGGCAGCATGCTTCCGGTCATGGCACTGTCTGGCTTGGTGAAGGTCAACGTGGACGGCACCGTAAATGTATACACCGGTGCCACTGAGCTCGGTAGCGGGCAGAGAACCACCATGGGCATTATCGCCGCCGAAGTGTTGGGGGTCCTGATGGATGATGTCTATGTGACGGCTGCCGACACCGACATGACCACCGACACCGGCACCACGACCGGTAGCCGCCAGACCAATACGGGTGGCAACGGTGTCCGACTCGCCGCCCTTGACGCCCGCAATCAGCTGCTGGACATCGCAGCGACGGAGTTGAAGGCTGACAAGAAGAGCATCTCGATCCGCGATGGCAAGGTGTTCGTCGGCAGTTCCGAAAAGGGCGTGCCGCTGGAGGACATTGCGAGCAAGGCTCCGGGGGGCGTCATCGTCGGACGCGGCGTGATGCGGCCACCCTCGGACGTTTTCTCCCATGCTTTCGCCGCTCATTTTGCCGAGGTTTCGGTGGATACGCGCACCGGGACCGTCAGGGTCGAACGCCTGGTTGCCGTCCACGACCTGGGCCGCACCATCAACCTGTTGGGCGCGGAGAATCAGATTCAGGGCGGTGCCATACAGGGGACGGCATTCTGCCTGAGTGAGCGTCAGCGGTTCGATACTCCAACCGGTATCTGCGTTAACCCTGACCACCTCAACTACAAGCTGCCCACGATCAAAGATGCGGCGCCAGTGGAACCCATGATGGTCGAGTCCATCGATGCCGTAGGCCCGTTCGGTGCCAAGGGAGTAGGGGAACCCCCGTACTCGGGGGCATCGCCCGCGATTGCCAACGCGATCTACAACGCAATTGGAATTCGCTTCACCGAACTCCCCATCACCAATCGCGAGGTTCTTGCCCGCTTACAGGCCGGCCAAGGCCAGCGAGGAGAAAAGCGATGACGATGCGACCTTTTGACTACTATCGCGTCTCGACGATTGAGCAGGGCGTTGCCGTTCTGGAGAAATACCAGGAAAAAGCCGCGCTGCTGGCCGGCGGAAGCGATCTGCTCGGATTGATGAAAGATGCCGTCGGCAGCCCCGCCATGCAGGTTCCTCAACACCTGGTCGATGTTCGAAACATCCGGGGTCTCGCCACGATCCAGGAAAAGCCCTCAGGGCTGCGGATCGGTGCCGCTGTCACGCTTGCCAAGTTGGCATCGTCGCCCCTAATAGCCGAGCAGTATCAACTTGTCTCCGAGGCCGCTCGGCAAGTTGCCGTGCCGCAGATACGCAATGTCGCCACCGTCGGCGGCAACCTGTGCCAGCGCCCGCGCTGCTGGTACTACCGCGGCAAACTGTTTACCGAGTGTCTGCGCAAAGGCGGCGGTACCTGTTACGCCCAGGAACCGACGGCCGAGAATCAAGATCACGCCATCCTCCAAAACGCGCCTTGTGGCATGGTTTGCCCGTCCGACCTCGCCCCGGCTCTGGTGGCGCTCGATGCCCAGGTTGAAATCGCCGGTGCTAAGGGCCGCCGCTTCGTCGCTCTGGAGAAGTTCTACCTCTCACCCGAAAACAGCTTCACGCAAGAGACCGTCCTCTCCAAGGGCGAGATGCTGCTGGCGGTGGAGATACCCGCGGCAGCGCGGGGACGGAAGGGGGTTTATCTGAAAGTGCGCGAGCGGCAGGCCTTTGACTTTGCGCAGGTCAGCCTCGCCCTGTCCGTCACGCTGAACGGCAGGCAGGTGAAGGACGCTAGGGTGGTCTTCGGCGGTTTGGCTGCGTTTCCGTTGCGCAGCAGGAATGCCGAAGCGGCCCTGAAAGGAAAAGAACTGGGCAAGGACATCGCAAAAGAGGTCTTTGCCGTTTCCCTGCCCGCAGCTACGCCGTTGAGCAAGAACGCTTACAAGCTTTCCATGGCGCGCGGCGCCATGGAACAAGCGCTCATGCTGATCTGAGGAAAGCGGCGATACGATTTATCCCAGAGTCCGGCTCCTCGGACTCTGGGCCTAAACCACAAAGAGAAGAACCGTCTCGGGAAGTGCCACCTCCGGACGACCGACGTCTTCCCTCCATTCGTCAGTTTGGCGTTTCCTCGCAGCCCTCGCTCGCGGCCGCTATAGGCTGAGTCTTGTTCCGCTGATTCGCTAGGTAAATTCCGCCCAAAACTACCACGCCCCCCGCGATCTGGTGATGACTCAGCGATTCGCCCAAAATCGGAATAGAGGCAAGGGCCGTCACGATTGACTGTGCCAATAAGCTGACTGATACCGGCGCAGCTCGAAGGTGACCGAGTGCATAATTTAGCGCCAGCCATCCGATCATGTGTGAAACCAACCCGAGGGCAAGCAGCGCCAACCATGTCTTCTTTGAGTAACCGCCCAGCGCGGTCCCCATCGCCAGATTCAGTGCCAGCAGGATCAGGATCGACGGCACGAGCGACCATGCCATGAACGTCAACGTATCGACTCCCCTCCTCGCCCGCTGGGCAATCAGCAGGTACGCCGCATAAAAGAAACTCGAAATGCCTGCCAGCAGGTCTCCAAACTGCAAATGAACCTCGTGCCCGGACATGGCCCCGACCAGGATCACCATCCCGACCAGCGCCAACAGCAGCCCGCACCAATAGCGAAGTGACAACTTCTCGCGGAACATCCACCACGCCCCAAGTCCAACCCACAGCGAGGCATTGTTTGCCAGCAGCGTCGAATTCGCCGCCGACGTGTACAGCAGGCTGGTGTTCCATAACGCCAACTCGATCCCGAAGACCACACCGCCGGCTGCAATGAGAAGCGCCTGCCGGCCGCCGAGCCGAGCACGACGGCGGTATCTGTATAATCCCCACGGCACGACGGCAATCCCGGCAAAGAGCACCCGGTAAAACGCTGAAACCACACCAGGCGCGCCGGCAATTTTTACGAAAATAGCTGAGAAACCGATGCACACGATGCCGATCGCAAGCGCCAAGTACGCTAACACGCCGATCTGTTTTTGCCTTTGCATTGAGGCTCTTACGATTCTAACTGCTCGTCCGCGCGTCCCGGGCTAGACCGGGAACAGGCTCTCTCAGTCTTTCCATCATGTCCCAATCCGGCTCTGCGAATGCGGTCCGTCAACAATCTAACCGAATCTCAGTCGCTTCCAGCCGCAACTAAAGATCGGGTGCTCTGTTTCAGTAAGTAGCGGCTCCGGCCGCCGGTATCCGTATGTCGTAGTGGGAGGAGTTTCCGTGGCCAGAAAATCAGTCTTGCATATCGCGTTTGTACTCGCAGTCGTTGGGGCCATGCTTTCCGCCTCATGGGCCGACTCACTCGAACTCAGAAATGGCAGCCTCATCAAAGGTCGCTTTTTAGGCGGAAATGAATCCGAGATTCGCTTTCAGGTAGGCTCTTCCGTGCAGCGCTTCGCGGTGGTTGACGTAGAAGGGCTCCATTTCGACGCCGAGAACGCATCGTCCGCGTCTCCGATGCCTCCGCCTTCCGCGCGTCGCGCCGAGGAAGCACCCGAACTGGCGCCCCGTCCCTCGGAAACAGATATGCCACCGGTTTGGCCGGAACGCAGCCGCGCCTTGAATCCCGAGACTATCAACCTTCCCACCGGCACGCGGATCATGGTCCGGACGATTGACGCCGTGGATTCCGACCGTAATCAGGTCGGCGACAAATTCCAGGCATCGCTGGAGCAGCCAATCTTGCTGGATGGCTTCACGATTGTTCCCAAGGGAGCTGATGTCTATGGCCGCCTGACGCAGGCCAGCGAAGCCGGAAAGATCCAGGGACGCTCGCAGTTGAAGCTGGAATTAACCGGAATTGTCGTTCGTGGCCAGACCTATCCCCTGGTCACCGGCGAATACTCCGTCGCTGGAAGTTCGCGAGGCGCTTCAACGGCCAAGCGCGTGGGCGGCGCTACGGCAGCAGGAGCGGTCATCGGGGCAATTGCCGGTGGAGGAAGGGGAGCGGCCATTGGCGCGGGAGTCGGCGCGGGCGCCGGCACGGCGGTCCAGGTCGTCACCCGTGGCGAGCAAGTGCATGTGCCCAGCGAAACCCTGCTCGAATTCACTCTGCAACAGGATGTCCGGGTGCCAGTTGCAGCCCGCGATTACGACAATGGTAGATAATTTCAGGCACCCCGGTGAATACCCCAAAGGCCGCCTGCCATGCGCACGCGGCCTTTGTTGCGTCCAACTCGCTATCCGCTCAGAAGTGTAATCCTTTACCGTTCCAGCAGTGCATCCAAGGTCGAGAAGAAATCAGGAAATGAGATGCGTGCGGCGTCAGCGCCCTCCATCAGGCTCTCCCCTTCCGCCCTCAGGGCTGCCACGGCAAACGCCATTGCTATGCGGTGATCGTCGTGCGACTGCAGGGTGGCGCCATGCAGTCGCTGATTCCCGGCAACGCGCAAGCCGTCTTCCCGCTCCTCGACTTCGGCGCCCATGGCCCGCAGGTTCTCCGCCACGGCAGCAATGCGGTCCGACTCTTTCACCCGCAGCTCGCGCGCATCGCGAATCTCTATTCCCCCGGTGGTGTACGGCGCGATCGCAGCCAGCACAGGCAACTCGTCAATCAATGCCGCCGAGAGCGCTCCTGAGACGGTCAGGCTCTTCAGCGTCCCGCAGCGTGCCTGTATGACTCCGACCAATTCTCCCTGCTGCTGCTCCACTTTCATCACGCTGATCTGCAGTCCCAGCTCGCGCAGGGCGTCCAGCAGCGCGGCCCGTGTTGGATTCAGTAGCAGATTATCAAATACCAGGTTGGCCTCCGGGAAGAGCGCTGCGGCGCAAAGGAAAAACGCCGCCGTGGAAATGTCTCCCGGGATGACGGCATGCACCGGACGCAGCGTCTGTCCGCCCCGCACTCGCCAGCGGTTAGCACTTAGTTCTTCGACCTTTGCCCCGAATGCCCGCAAGGCCAGTTCGCCATGATCTCTCGTACGGACCGGTTCCTCGATGACGCTCTCGCCTTCGGCGCTCAGCGCCGCCAGCATCAGGCAGGTCTTCACCTGCGCGCTTGCCACCGGAGTCTTGTATTCGATGGGGCGCAACCGTCCCCCGCGTATGCGCAGCGGCAGCCGGTCCTTCGTGGACTGAATTTCGGCGCCCATGGCGCGCAGCGGCTCGATGATGCGGGCCATAGGACGGCGTGAGAGCGATGCGTCGCCCACCAACTCGCTCACGAAAGGCTGTCCGGCCAGAATGCCGGACAACATACGAACCGTGGAACCTGAGTTGCCGCAGTCCAGCGCAGCCGTGGCCGGCTTGAGGCGCATTCCGCCACCCTCAACTTCGACTGCACCGCCCGTGGCGTCGCGCACCACCTCACAGCCAAGCTGCTCGAGGCACGAAAGTGTGCTCGCACAGTCGGCGCCCGTGGCGAAGTTCTCCAGACGGGTCACGCCTTTCGCAATGCCCGCCAGCATGGCGTAGCGGTGGGATATCGACTTGTCGCCCGGCAGACGCAGGCTTCCCCGTATATTCCGCGCCGGACGAATTACCACCCCTGCACTCATCGCTCGCTCCCGTTCGCCCTATTTTGTCTGGCGTTCGCGTTGCAGTTCGGGCGGAACCTCCGTGACGCGAAGGCCGAGTTCAAACCACGGGTTTTCCGGACCTCGCCCCCAGCGGCTCACTTCCCAATGCGCGCGCAAGACGTTGACCTGCGGCAAATCGGTCAGGTTCACCAGGAACGGAAAGCTGCCCGTGTAAAACTGCTGCGGAAGCGTTGCCACCGGCGCCTTGCCTATACCGGCCTCGTCCGGGCCGCCATAGAGGAATAGCTCCAGCGCTTCCTGCTCCACCACGCCGGTAATCTCCAGTTGCAGCAGGAAAGACCGGTTAGCAGCCAGGCTGATGTCCACTACGGCGCCATCGCCCTTGCTGGTCACCGTAGTCTTGGGAGGGATCAGATAGGTGTCAAACATGACCATTGATTGTAGCAGCGCAGGTTCTCCTTTGATGCGATTTCCCTGCCCTGCGGGTAACGCCAATCCGGCCGGGCCGGTCTGTTTGCTCAGGATTTCAGGCGCGCTCGCCGCAACTCGGGGAACAGGCGCGCCCAGAGTCCGATGACGACCAGCGTCCCAATGCCTCCCAGCACGACTGCCGGCACGGTGCCGAACCAATACGCCGTTATGCCGGATTCAAACTGCCCGAGTTCGTTGGAGGCCCCGATGAACAGCGTATTCACCGCGCTTCCGCGCATTTCGTCCGGCGTCTCCAACTGCACCAGTGACACCCGCACGATAATACTGACCATGTCCGTCGCGCCGACAATGAGCAGCGCTGCCATTGAAAGCCACAGATTGCGCGACAGTCCGAAGACGATCGTGGCCGCGCCAAAGCCCGCCACGCACCACATCATCGTGGTGCCGGGACGCCGCAAGGGCCGGTGCGCCACCACGATTCCCGTCAGGGCCGCCCCAATTGCCGGAGCGCTCCGCAACAGGCCCAATCCCCACGGCCCAGTGTGCAGAATTTCTCGCGCATAAACCGGCAGCAATGCCACGGCCCCACCCAGCAGCACGGCAAACATATCGAGCGAAATCGAGCCCAGCACGATCTTATGGGTCCAGACGTAGTGCAGTCCGGCCACGAGCGTCTTCCAGTTCACGTCTCGTTTGATCGAGCGGCGCACGGCCCGTACCCGCAGAATATTGAAGATGGCGAACAGACTGGCCAGCACAGCAATTGCGTATACCGCAGTCGGTCCGTGAAAAACAGCATAGATGATGCCGCCCAGCGCCGGCCCGGTGATGTTGGCCATTTGTCCGAAACTCGACTGCCACGCCACGGCGGTCGGGAACATCTCCTCAGCCACCGTCTGCGGCAGAAACGATTGTGCGGTGGCATGGTGGAAAGAACGCACCGCCCCCATCAGCACCAGCACCGAGTAAATCGGAAGCATGGAGCGGACGCCCAGCAGCGTGAACACCATCAGCAGGGCGGAACAGAGCGCAAAGCCCGCATAGCAGCACAGCAGCACTTTCTCGCGGGGGAATCGGTCAATCACCTGCCCGGAAACCAGGAAGAGAAGAAATGCCGGCAGAAACTGCGCCAGGCCGACCATGCCAAGCGCTAGCGGTTGCCGTGTGATCTCGTATACCTGCCAGGCCACGGCAACAAATTGCATCTCGGTGGCCAGCACCGTGCTGCAACGCGCCATCAGATACCGGGTGAAATTCGGATTGGAAAAGACCGCTCGCGCGGATTTTGAAGCCTCAGCCGTGGCCATCTGTATACCTAATTTGCCACAAT
>Ga0316217_10005963_pt1 | contig 12307 bp, 9 predicted proteins | sample 1anoAmetaG_FD_203633 | JGI IMG/M metagenome (GOLD analysis project Ga0316217, IMG submission 203633) | Freshwater microbial communities from Trout Bog Lake, Wisconsin, USA - 1anoA | ecosystem: Environmental > Aquatic > Freshwater > Lake > Hypolimnion/Profundal zone | place: USA: Wisconsin... | reverse complement strand
TATCGCTACCGGTAAATAAGCCGGTTAGGCCAATATGAGGCTGCAGGTACGAAGCCCCCATGGAAAAAAAGAAAAAAGTGATGGCGGTAAAAAGCGCCATAGAATTTAATAAAAGAAAGGTGTAAAACGAAGGTACCCTAAACAAGTACCCTATTACGGCTATTGTTGCCAGCACTGTAACAAAATGCAGGCAGTATTGCGCTGCCACTTGTATTTTTTGCCGCCCGGAATAATGCCCCAATAAACCCAGGCCGCACAGGAAAAAAGAAAGAGCTGTGCCGGCCGCCATTCTGCCGGGCGCGCCGCCCATTAAAGGAAATTCATCGCGCACAAAAAGCTGGTCGATGTGGGCGTTGTAATTAAATATAAATTCCGAAAGCTCTATGCCACCCAAAAGCACCAGGCCCGCCGATAACGCCAGGCTTAGTGTATAACTGATATCCTTTTTTTTCTCCCCGGCAAAAAACAAGCTGGATCCGGCTGCCATAAACCCCAACGCCGTGTTAAACTTCATGGTTGGAAAACCGGGCACAATGGTGGTTAGCACCTCAATATGCAAAATCCACCCAGTAATGGTAACCACTCCTATAAGTATGGTGGCTATACCAACATAACGGGTGAAATTATTTTTTCCGGAGTCAGACATTTTTATTTTTTCAACGCCATTTAAGCTGCTTCGTTTATAAGCTTAAGCCTGACTAAGTTATCAAAACGGATACAATATAACCATAGTTTAAAACCACAAATTGGGTACGAAGAAAAACATAAAGCCCTTAAACTGAAAACTGGTGGTTGAAAACTCTAAACTGTCAATTGCATTTTGTTATTTTTAGCCCAACGAAAATTAGCCTCTGTGAACCTGATTCTGTTCGATTGCCATAAGAACCGTGAAAATTTATTGCCCCTTACATTTACCAGGCCTGTTGCCGATATACGGGTTGGAATATTGACCATTCGTGAGAAATGGGAGAAGGCTTTAAGCCAAAAATCATTTTCGCTTACCGAAGGTTACCTGGAGGCCAAGTACGCGTTTTGTAACGATGCTTCGGCTGGTTTGTATATAAATGGTGGGGTGCTTCCCGATGAAAACCTGGTTGCAGCGATACGTGGTTTAGGCGCCTTGCAATCGCTTACAGCCAATGGCTTGCTTATTGCGTTTAAGACTGAAAAGAGCCACTTAAATTATGAGAACTTTGAAGCCATCTCAAAAAGCTTTGCGCAGGTAAATTATGTGCACCCTTTTTTAAGTATTGGCCACACCTGGGATATTTTTAAACTAAATGGCGAAGCCCTGAAAGCCGACTTTGATTTAATAACCCGCGGAAGGAAGTCTGCACCGCTTAGCCCTACCAATCAGGTCATCGGCCCGGCAGAACATGTTTTTATTGAACCCGGCGGTAAGGTAGAAGCAAGTATACTTAACGTAACCGGCGGGCCCGTTTATATTGGCGCGGATGCTGAAATTATGGAAGGTTGCGTAGTGCGCGGCCCCCTGGCCTTGTGCGACCATGCGGCTTTAAAGATGGGGGCCAAAGTTTACGGAGCTACCACCCTGGGCCCGCATTGCAAAGCCGGCGGAGAACTGAATAATGTAGTATTATTTGGTTACAGTAATAAAGCGCACGACGGCTTTTTAGGTAATTCGGTTATTGGAGAGTGGTGCAATTTGGGTGCCGATACCAATAACAGCAACCTGAAAAATAATTATGGCAGTGTAGATGTATTTAGCTACCGCGAAGGCAAAGCGGTTGATACCGGTTTAACTTTTTGTGGCCTTGTTATGGGCGACCACTCCAAGTGTGGCATTAATACCATGTTTAATACCGGTACGGTGGTAGGTGTATCAGCCAATATTTTTGGTGGCGATTTTCCGCCCAAATTTATACCCTCGTTTAGCTGGGGCGGGGCGCAATGGCTGCGAACTTTTACTTTCGATAAGGCTTTGGAAGTGGCTGAGCGTATGATGGAACGGCGTGGGCTTAAGCCTGATGAAGCGGATATAAAAATACTGCGCACTGTTTTTGAAAGAGAGGCGAAATACAGAAAATAGTTTACCCGGAAACTAATCTTAATACGAGAACTTAAAACCAAAGTGATGAAAAGGAAAAAAATAGTTGCCGGAAACTGGAAGATGAACCTCCAGGAAAGTGATGCCATTAAGTTGGCCAACGAGGTGAAGGCCGCCCGCGGTAATTTTAACTGCGATGTGGTACTTATACCCTCTTTTTTATTTGTGACAGATGTAAAGCATATTATTTACGCCAGCGGCATTCACCTGGGTGCGCAAAATTGCAGCATTTTTGAAAACGGCGCATACACCGGTGAGGTTTCGGCCAGTCAATTGAAAGGAGCCGGAGTTGAGTATGTTATTATCGGTCATTCGGAACGCAGAGAACATTTTGGCGAAAGCCATGGTATTTTGAAACAGAAGCTTGAAATTGTTTTGAAATACGGATTGAAACCCATTTTTTGCTGCGGTGAACCGGCACAGATACGCAAGCATGGTAGCCAGAAGGAGTATGTATTGAAACAGCTAGAGGAAACTTTGTTCGGCCTTTCGGCGAAAGATATAGCGAATATTGTAATTGCTTACGAGCCTGTTTGGGCCATAGGAACAGGGGTTAATGCCACCCCCGAACAGGCACAGGAGATGCATGCATTTATAAGGCATGAACTGGCGGCTAAACATCCCATAGCTTTGCAAAGCCGCATTATGTATGGTGGCAGTTGCAAGCCCGATAATGTGAAAGAACTTTTTGCCTGCCCCGATGTGGATGGCGGCCTGGTTGGCGGCGCTTCTTTAAATGCCAAAGATTTTATTTCTATAATTGGTGCTGCCTGATGAACTATACGGTTTACGAGTTTTTTACGAAAGATGAAATTGAACGCGACTGGCTGGTTTCTATACTCAGCGATTATGAGTTTGATGGATATGAGGAGACCAATGAATCTATCAAAGCTTATGTGCCCGCCGGCAAGATAGACAACGATAAAGTGCAGGGCATATTAAACGATAACGAATTTCAGCACATCAGTTTTTCTTCAGCTCCGCTCGAAAACAAAAACTGGAATGAAGAGTGGGAGAAAAATTTTGAACCGGTGGTAATTGGCGATAGGGTGGCCATCAGGGCTCCGTTTCATCAACCCATCAAGGCTGATTTTGAAATCATCATTGAGCCCAAAATGAGTTTTGGCACCGGTCACCATGCTACTACGGCCTCCATGATTGAGATGATGCTGAAGGAAGATATGGCGGGTAAATCGGTGCTTGATTTTGGAAGCGGTACCGGTGTGCTGGCCATTTTTGCCGAAAAGTTAAAAGCTGCTGATATTGTGGCTATTGACAATGAAGAATGGGCTTATCATAACTGCATCGAAAATATTGAACGTAATAACTGCGTTTTGATAAAAACGATACACGGCGATGACTCATTTGTTTTCGACCGGAAATTTGACATAATTTTAGCCAATATCAACCGCAACGTTATTCTTAAAAACCTGGCGCACTGGAATAAATTGCTGAATGAAACAGGCGTGCTGATGGTGAGTGGTATTTTGCTGAACGATGAAAACGATATTATCCGCTGCGCCGAAGGCTGCGGTTTGAAAGTAAAAGATAAATTGAAAAACAACGGATGGATGGCCATCGCATTTCAACATACGTAAACTGATTAAATGAGAAAATTTTTTATTGCTTTTGTCTGCCTGTTATCAATAGCTTTTTTGAATGCTCAGCAGTTAAGTGAGTTTTCAACTGAGCATGATAAGTTCATGAAGGAACTTGAGCAGCACCTTACTGCCGGCAAACTGGAAGCCAACGTTAAAACGATGGAGCAGTTTTCCAAATTAGTTAAGGAAGGTAAGATTAGTTCGGGTTGGCTTGATAAAATAATTATCACTTCAAACCTGATGTTGGGCAGGTCGATGGGCGCGTATCCTCACTTTAACGATTACCTTACTGCTATTATCAATGCCGTTAACAGCGGTAAAACCGATGCCCAGTTTGATGAATGGAGCACTGTTGTGGACGACCTTATCCCTAATATGAAAAAAGGGGACAATAATGAGTTCATCAAGTTTATGGACTTTTCAAAAGCGTTTTTTAAGGATAACGCTTTGAACACAACACCGGCCAAAACCTGGAAAGTTGAAACCACAGACTATAAACTTAGCTATACAGATAATAAGCCAAGCCTTCATTTCCCTACCACCACTTTAATGGGTTATGTAAAAGGAGATACGATATCTGTAAAGCAAACCTCAGGCGATTACTATCCGCTGGAGACCAAATGGGTTGGCAAGTCGGGCAGGGCCGATTGGGCCCGGGGTGGTTTTGACCCTAACAAGGTTTTCTGCACGTTTAAGGACTATACGGTTAATACATCTAATTTCTACTATGGCGTTGATACCGTATTTTTTAGTTATCCCGAGTATTTTAAGGCGCCGCTGCAGGGTAAATTCCAGGATAAAATGGTTTCGAGCGCCGATTCAAATACCATGTCTTACCCCAGGTTTGAGTCGTATGCAGTAGGAATGACCATGAAGGATATTGCGCCTAACGTGGTTTACACCGGTGGGTTTTCACTGCACGGTTCAAAGGTTTTGGGTTACGGAAAACCGGATGAAAGCGCCGAGCTTACTTTTTATGCGCGTGATGGTAAAACAAAAATACTTACAGCGCGCTCGCAAAATCTTACTATCCGCCGCGGGCAGGAGTTGAGTGCCGAAAAGGCTGAAGTATCTATCTACTTTGGTATTGATTCCATTTATCACCCGCAGTTAAACCTGGTTTATAAAGTTCAGAAAAGAGAAATGCGTTTGTTAAGGGGTGAAACAGGTATTGGTCAGGCCAAGTTTACCGACTCCTACCACAATGATGAATTTCAGACAGATGCGATTTTTTGGAATCTTGATTCATCAGTATTGAATTTGAAAATACTTTCAGGGGTAGGAAAAAAGCCGGGCGTTTATGAATCGGTAAATTATTTTAACCAGGAGCTGATGCGTAAAACCCAGGGCCTTGCCAGTTACGAACCGCTTTCAGCATTAAAAAGGCTGGTAGACAAACAAAACGGGTTACGCGATATAAATGTTATTGATTTTGCCCACGCGCTCGACCCTCATTTGAAAGAAGACGAAGTAAAATCGTTGCTATATGAGTTGCTGGGTAATGGTTTTATTCTGTATAATGAAGACCAGTCAATCATTACGGTTAAAGACAAGGCCATTAATTATGTTTTGGCCAGGAACCACCGCATTGACTTTGATATTATCACCATCAAATCGGCCCCGCAATCGGGTAATGATAATATTGATTTGAAAAACAGCAACATCAATTTGAAGGGCGTGTTTGAAGTGCCCATCAGCGATACGGCATATGTTTACTTCCGCCCTAAAAACTATAACATAAGCCTGCAAAAGGACCGCAACATGCAGTTTGATGGTTTGGTTTTTGCTGGCCGTATGGATTTAACCGGTGAGAAATTCCATTTTCAATATGCGCCATTTACCGTGGAGTTGAATAAGGTTGATACCATGCGTATCAATATTCCCGACAGTAATAAGGTGGATAAATACGGCGAGCCGGTTTTAAAACCAATGAAATCGAAAGTGGAAGGAATTAAAGGTTTGCTGGAGGTGGATGCACCGGTAAATAAAGGAGGCCGCAGAAGGTTACCTCAATTCCCGAAATTATACAGCCGCGAGAAATCGTATATCTATTACGATGATTCGGCCGTTGCCAAAGGCGCCTATAACCGGAAAAATTTCTTCTTCGAACTGGAGCCATTCAGGTTAGATAGTCTTAATAATTTCAGCCCTGATATTATTAGCTGGCAGGGCCGCCTTGTTTCGGGCGGTATTTTCCCCGATGTGAAGGACAGCGTGCATATACAGGGTGATGAATCACTGGGCTTTAAATCCGAAACTCCGGAAGGAGGGTTCGATTTGTATAAGGGCAGAGGAAAGTATTACGGCAAGTATGAGCTTAATTACAGCGGCTTGCAGGGTGACGGACGGATTACGCACAGCACCGCAGACTTCACTTCTCACGATATTCGTTTGTACCCTGATTCCATGCTTGGAACTACGGATAGTTTTAAACTGACCAAAACATTTGAGGGCGTTAAAACACCTGCAGTAACCGGTACCATGGACCGGATATTCTGGAAGCCGGTGGCTGATAGCATGCATATTATTATGACAGATAAGGCGCATGCATTTGCTATGTATGACGATACTTTTACCAGCTTTAAAGGTAACCTCCTGCTTACCGGCAAAGGCTTGAGAGGAAACGGAACACTGGACTGGGACCAGGCCACGTTAACTTCAAAAGATATCAGTTTAAAGACGATGGATTTGAGCGCTGATACAGCCTCCCTGAATATTAAAACCAATGGGGATAAGGTTTCGTTTAAAACTCCGAACGTTTCCGCCAAAGTGGATTTTAAAACCCGTATCGGCGATTTTAAATCGAATCAGATTAACATTCCTACCGACTTTACTTACAACCAGTACAACACCGCCATTAACGAGTTTAAATGGTATATGGATGAAAAAATACTTGACTTCAAGGCCCCGGCACAAGGCCAGGGTGCTTATTTCAATTCCACCCGACCTGACCAAAAGGGATTGCGGTTTTTGGGTAAGCGGGCCATTTATAACCTCGTAACTTCAGTATTGCGTATTGAACAGATACCCGAAATAAGAGTGGCTGATGCCAGCGTGATACCTGATAGCGGTGTTGTGATTATCGAAGCCGAGGCAAAAATGCATCAACTACGAAATGCCGTTATTCTGGCTGACACGATTACTAAATTTCACCGGTTTGATAGTTGCACCGTTGATATTTACAGCAAGGAGCAATTGAAGGCTATTGGTAATTATCATTATACCACCAAAGACATTAAGGAAACCATCAGTTTTGGAGACATTTCAACGAATAAGACCACCGAGGGTAAGCGTAAAAAGGAACATGATTTATGGACTGTAGTTGCTAAAAGCAATATTGATGAGAAACAGAATTTTGTTCTATATCCAAACGTAGGTTTTAATGGTGAGGTAAGCATTCTGTCGAGCAATCCTGCTGTTACGTTTAAAGGATATGCAAGCCTGGGCCTTACCAACCCCAAAGCAAGCACCACTCCGTTTTTTATAGACCAGGATGTGGACCCCACAAAACTGGCTCTTAATTATGATGCCAAAACGGTAGATAAGAACAATAATTTGCTGAGTGCCGGTATACATATTTGTCCGCTGCCTGATGCGCCGTCTATATACAACACCTTATTGGCAGCCAAGAAAAGCAATAACGATGTTACCATATTCAATACTGCGGGCATTGTAACCCAGGTGCCTACCGGTGAATATGTTTTTGGCGATGAAAAAACGATGAAAGGCGAGGGAAAGTCGGGCAATGTGATGCGTTATGATGACAAGAAGGGAACTATCAAAGCTGAGGGTAAATTTGATTTGGGTACTAAATTCGGGGTTATTAAAACCTATGCCGGCGGTAGCGCTGATGTAAGGATGGATAGCGCGAAGTACAAAATTAATTTAACCCTGGGCATTGATGCGCAGATGGGGGACAAAATGCAGGACCGCTTTGAGTTTTATATGAGTGGCGATGATGCAGACCAGCCGGATATTAATTACGACAATGAGAAAGCGAAGAAGGCCATACATGCATTTGCCAATGAAAATGATGACAAAAAAATGCTGGAGGATTTTGACAAAACATCGTTGTTTGTAAAACGTCCGAAAGCAGTTAAAGCCAATCTTGTTTTTACGGATGTGAATTTTGTTTTCGACCCGGATGATATTTCGCTGCGTTCGGTTGGCAAAATTGGCGTGGCCATGATTGGTAAAAAGGTAATCAACAAAAAGCTGGAAGGATATATTGAAATGCAGTATAAAGGCGGTAATGATGTATTTACCATTTACCTGCAAACCGGCACCAAAGGCTGGATATATTTTGAATACAGACCCGGCTCGCTGGGTATTCTTTCATCTTACGATGATATTAATAATAACCTTAAAGCGCTGGCGCCGGATAAGCGGAAGATAAAAGGTGATGGTAAGGCATTTTATATGTACACCGCAGCTTCGCCGCTAAACAAGCAGGATTTTGTTGATTATATGAAGGACCGTGCAAATGGTATAAGCCGCCCGCGCCCTGAGCCAAGAGCCCCGCTTGAAGAGATACCAGTGAATGATACAACCTCCATTCCCGAAAATACGCCGCCAACTGATACGCTCAGCCATCCAGATAACATAACACAGCAGTTAAAAGAGACCGAACAACTGAAACAAAATGGCGGTGGTCTTCTCTCAGCGCCCCCTCCGGGAAGAAACAGTGAGCCAAAGTCGGATGATGTGCCACCGGCTAAACCTGACCCTGAGCAACTAAAGGAACAACAGCAAATACGCGAAACGGAGCAAATAAAATCCAGCGGTGGCAGTCTGCTTTCGGGCCCGCCGGCTGATAGAAAACCTGCTGCTACACCTGAACCCGTGAAACAGGATACCGTACCTGCGGTGGCTCCAACTCCGGTGCCTGCTGAAAGTGTTCCGGTATCGCAACCGGTTACGCCTGTTAAGGAGGATATACCTGTGGTTCCTACCCCTGCACCTGTTAAGGATACTATTCCTGCAGTTCAGCCGAAAACCGATACCCCGGTTCAGCCGGCAGAAACTCCGAAGACGGAAGTAACGCCAGCTGCACCGGTGGCAACACCTGCGACAATTGTTCCAACACCTGCTCCTGTAAAAACGGATTCAGTACCGGCAATACCTCCGGTAACACCTGAAGTGCCAAAACAGGATAGCGTGGTGACTCAACCGCATTAAAAGATGATTTATTTGGTTAGCTTTATGAAAGGTAATTTGTATAACTGTCTTTTATGAAGCGATTATGTTTGTTATTTATCTTATTTCAATTAGCGATTAGCGGTTTCGCTCAAGGACCTGACTTTTCCACGATAAGGGAAGTATATGCCTTTGCAGTTGGTGACACCTTTGAATATCAAGTAGGAAGCCGCCAATCTTATGAGCCTTATTGCCATTATGAAGGATATACTCTAACTATTATTACCTCATTTAACACTTCGCACGACACAATATTATACACGTCTAGAAACTTCAGTGAAGCCATAGGGGCCTGCTGTCAACCAGGTTGCGGGTTTAGTCAATATGCCTTTAGCAGTGGTAATGCCATTATAAAAAATGCAGACTCTTCAATTTTTTACAACACATTGTGTCCTAATGGGGATGAATGCCTAGATACTGAATTTAGCAGTAGTAGTTATAATTTTCATAAACAGAACCAGTTCTACGATAATGGATTCAACTTTGTAAATGAAATTTACGCCGATAGCCTCGGGCTAGTGTATAGCGATGAAATCGCAGAAGACAATATGACAGAAATAACCAGCCAGCTTATATACCTCCACAAAACTACAGGTGAGATATGGGGACAACCACAGTCGATTGTTAGTGGGGTAAAAACATTACAACTTGATCCACTAACTGCACAAATATTTCCAATTCCGATAGAAAATAATTTCAACCTTACGCTTTCCCAATCTCCTTTTAGAAAATTGGATTTTTTATTGTTTGATGCCACAGGTAAAACTGTTTTTAACCAACCCATTACCAATATCCAAACGGAAATGGACCGTAATGGTTTGTCGGATGGGTTATACCTTTGGGAACTTATCTCAAATAATGAGGTTTTACAAAGAGGGAAATTGGTTCTACGTTAGTATAGCCTATGTTTGAGATATATCAGTAAGACAGAAATCAGAGCCGCTTCGTAATGTAGGCGGCTCTTTTATTTTTTACATTTCTTCCATTGCTCAATCACCCATTGGGGGGTAACCTCGCGGTCTGAATTGAAGTACTCCTTATTCATGAAATTAATGATATTGGCAATTTGCACTTCATCTAATTTCAGGGTGTCGAACGGATACATGGTTCCATCGAATAAAGTGTCGTTTACTTTAATAGGATGATTGAGTCCGAACTTTAACCCGCAGGGGATGGAGTCAATATTTTTAGCCGCAAAATCGGCATGGTTTAGTGGCGGAACGAGTGATTTAATTCCCTCTCCATTTTCGCCATGACACTCGGAGCAGTTTGCTTTATATCCGGCCTGCCCGGGATGCACAATAGAGCCATTTGACCAGATGTCGAAAATAAAAACCGCGATAATAAGCACGATGGTAAAAGGTGCCAGGTATTGTATGATTTTTTTAGCGTTCAAGGGATTGAGGTATTAGTTTTCCTTCAACAGGGTTTCAATATCGTCCATCAGTTTTTGGACCTTATCTTCCTTGGTTCCATCGTAATAGCCACGTATGCGCCGGTGCTTATCAACTAAAATAAAATTGCCGCTGTGTATATGCCCGCCGGGTGCATCAGGGTCTTCACCGGCACTTACCAAAAACTTATCAGCCAGGTTGTAAATGGAATCTTTATTACCCGTTAGCAGATGCCATTTTGAACTTTCAAAGCCAATCTTTTTTTCATAATGTTTCAACCGGGCCACACTGTCGCGGTTGGGGTCGATAGAATATGAAAGGATAATTACGTCTTTATTCGCCTTGTATTTTTCATAAACCAGGTCCATCTCCTTCATCATCTTTGGACAAATACTGGGGCAGGAGGTAAAAAAGAAATCTGCCACAAATATTTTTCCATGTATGGTGTTCGAATCTACCCGGTTGCTGTCCTGGTCGGTAAATTGAAAGGTGGGCAAGGCATAATCAACACTGTCAATTGTTTTCCTGCCGTCTTTCATCACTTCAACGGTGCTCTTGGGTCCGTATACGGGCAACCGGGTGTTGAAATTACAGGAGGCAAGCATAAGGCAAAGTGCCGGAAGGAATGAAAAAAAACGCATAACCAAACTTTGTGTTTTTTGCCGCAACGTGGTTTGCTGCAAATAACCGATTACTCAAACAAGGGGCTAAAGTATTTTTCTTTCAGCCACTTTGCAACTTCGTCGGTAATAGGTTTATCCAAAAATTGTAAAACCTCGGGGTAAGACCTGGCTTTTTCGTGGTCGCCGCGGTAATCAGAAGAGGACAGGAGGTAAATTTTGGCCTTAAAGGTTATTTCGTGAGGTAAGCTTCTGAACTCTTCAATAAAGTCCCAGCCTGTTTTAATGGGCATATTCAAATCAAGCAAAATCAGTGCAGGGTATTCGGTTTCTAATTTTGCGCCGGAGATTCTTTTCAACTCATCCATGGCCTCGTCCACCAACCTGAACTGGCGGAAGTTGCTAAGGCCCTGGTCTTCAAGCATTATGCGCGTAAGGAAGTTATTGGCCTTATCGTCATCAATAATATAAATCACCTGTTCTTCCACGCATCTGGTTTTTTCAGCAATTGCCCAAGGGGGCAAGCAATTACCCTGTAAATACTTTCTATAATGGGTGAAGACTTTTTGAAAAGCAATAGGAATGGTGGTCTTAGTGCCTTAGGGAGCCGTCTTCTTACCACTAAAGTAGTAATTGTTAATTCAAATTACGAAGCAAATCTTTGTTTTTATCATTTTATTGACGGTAAGGTAACTTTTGAAGCAATTTTTGTCAAGCACTAACTAAACAAAATTGGCCGGAAAAGGGTTCTTTGTTCTGGTTTGTGAGTTGTGAATCAATTAAATTTGCGCGATGTCAGATACTACACCCGCCCAAACAAGGGTTTTAAAGCCGGAATGGCTGAAGATTAAACTTCCTTCAGGAAAAGAATTTAGCGAGGTAAAGCAGAATGTTGAGCAGCATAAACTTCATACCATTTGCGAAAGCGGCAAATGCCCCAATCAAACTGAATGCTGGGGTGCCGGAACTGCAACCCTGATGATTTTGGGCAATGTTTGCACCCGGTCGTGCATGTTTTGTAATGTGGATACCGGAAACCCGGAGGTGGTGGATATTACCGAGCCTTTACGGGTTGCTGAATCTATTAAACTGATGGGTTTAAAGCATGTGGTTATTACGTCGGTAGACCGGGATGATTTAATTGATGGCGGCTCCAAAATATGGGCGGCTACTATCAGGGCCATCCGCAGGCATTGTCCGGGGGTTACGATGGAAACCTTGATACCTGATTTTAAGGGGAATGCCGAAAATATTCAGCGCGTTATTGAGGTAAAGCCTGAGGTGGTTTCGCATAATCTTGAAACTGTTAAGCGGCTTACACGTGAAGTTAGAATACAGGCCAAATATGAACGCAGTCTTGAAGTTTTATTGATGTTGAAAGAGGGTGGTATAGAAAGAACCAAATCAGGTATTATGCTTGGATTGGGC
>Ga0316217_10005962_pt1 | contig 12307 bp, 13 predicted proteins | sample 1anoAmetaG_FD_203633 | JGI IMG/M metagenome (GOLD analysis project Ga0316217, IMG submission 203633) | Freshwater microbial communities from Trout Bog Lake, Wisconsin, USA - 1anoA | ecosystem: Environmental > Aquatic > Freshwater > Lake > Hypolimnion/Profundal zone | place: USA: Wisconsin... | reverse complement strand
CAAGACCCCGCAAGCACCGGGCCGAGCACCGGGCCAAGTGCCAGCTTGCCATCGGCCGCGCTTGGCCCTAGAGCGCGCCCACCCGCAGGAGTGTAGCTCAGTTGGTAGAGCATCGGTCTCCAAAACCGAGGGCCGTGGGTTCGAGTCCCCCCACTCCTGCCAGGGATCTTCCGTTTGCCGCATGACCTTGCCATGACCTCCGCGCTTACCCCCGCGCCCACCCTGCGTCATGTCGCCCGGGCTGATGGCTTCTGGCTGGCGGTGGTGCTGGCGTTGTTGTCGTGCCTGCCGGTGGTGGTGGCGCGCTATCCGCAGATGAGCGACTACCCGGCGCATCTGGCGCGCTATTATGTGATGCTGGACGGCGGGCGCAACCCTATGCTCGCCCGCTATTACAGCTTTGAATGGCAATGGACGGGCAATGTCGGGGTCGATCTGCTGATCCGCCCCTTTGCCGCGCTGTTCGGGCTGGAGGGTGGGGGGCGGATCATCGTCGGCCTGATCCCGCCGCTGACCGGCTTTGGCATTCTGGCGGTGGAATGGGTGCTGCGGCGGCGCATCGGCGTGGGCAGCCTGCTGGCCTTCGCCTTTATCTGGTCGCCGATGATGCTGATCGGCCTGCTGAATTATGCGCTGGGGCAGGCCTTGGCGCTGTGGGCTTTTGCGGCGTGGGTGGCGCTGGCGGGCAAGCGCTGGCGCTGGGGGCTGTTTCTGCCCTTGGGCATGGTGGTGTGGCTGTGCCATGTTTCGGCCTGGGGCCTGCTGGGGGTGATGGTGGCGGGGTATGAGTGGTCACGCCGCAAAAGCCTGCCCAGCCTGCTACGCGCCTGGCCGCTGGCGCTGCCGCTGGCCTTCATGCTGGCCTCGCGCCTGCTGTGGGGCGCGGGGACGAGTGGCGACTTTGCCTATGGGGCCTATTGGTGGGTCTATAAGCAGGCGATCTGGCTGAAGGCGATGCGCGACACCGCCTATCCGCTGGACTTTCTGGGCGAGGTGGCGGTGATGGTGGCGATTGGCGCCGGCGTGCATTTCCGCAAGATCGACGGGCGGCTGGGCTGGGCGGCGTTGGCGCTGGCGGTGTTGTCCCTCGTGGTGCCACGGCATATTTCTGGCGGGGATTATGCCGATTATCGCATGGTCACCGCCAGCCTGATGCTGGGCTGCCTGGCGATCGACTGGCAACCAACTGGCGGCTTCGGCCGCGCCATCGTGCTGTTTGGCGCGCCGGCGCTCTATCTGGCGCGCCTCGCGGTGACGACCCTGAGCTGGCAGGGTGATTCGGCCACAACCGGGCGGCTGTTGCAGGCGCTCGACGCCATTCCGCGCGGCAGCCGGGTGGCCTCGGCGGTGCTGGTGCCGGGCGGGGTGTGGGAACTCAACCATTTCGAGCATATCGGCGCCTATGCGGTGCTGCGGCGCGACGCGCTGGTGAACAGCAATTTCGCCCTGCCGCATGTGCATATGCTGCACTTGAAGGTGCCCTATGCCAGTGACCCTTCGCACCGCCTGCTGTTGAAGGCCAACCAGAGGGTGGAGCTGGCGGCTTTCCAGCCAGCGACCGATCCCGCCGCCGCCGCGCAATATCTGTGGTATGTGGGCGGGCGTGGGCCCGACAGCCTGCCGGTGGGCGCGCGGGTGATCTGGCGCGGCGAGGATACGCTGGTGGCGCAATTGCGCGCGCCTGTGCCGGTTTTGGCCGCTGCGCAGGGCAAATCGGGCCCCCCGCTTGCCAAACCGGGCAATGCGCACTAAATCGCGCCTCATCTCCCGACATCGGAGCCTCCCCCAGCCCTCCCGCGATCTGCCGGGGCGGCGCGGAAGGCATGGCCGAAGCGGGGGGCACAAAGGGGCACAGGCCACCCGTGCCGCCAGAACGAGGACCCGAATGATGAGTGGCCCAAGCGACAAAGCCCCTGCCGACGCGGCGGAAAAACCCCGCACCAGCCCGGCCGAATTTACGCGCCAGGTGCAGGCCGAAATGCGCAAGGTGGTGTGGCCCACCCGGCAGGAAACCCTCACCACCGCGCTGTTTGTCGGCATTTTGATGGCGATCCTCGCGGTGTTTTTCCTTGGTGTCGATTCGGCCTTTGGCGCGCTGGTCAAATATCTGCTGACGCTGGCATAGAGGCCGGCACCCCCACCCCCCTTTCAACATTGAAGAGAGCATCATGGCCCGCTGGTATATCATCCACGCCTATTCCGGCTTCGAGAACAAGGTGAAGGAGGCGATCCTCGCCGAGGCCGAGCGGCTGGGCCTGGCGCAACTGGTGGAGCAGGTGGAGGTGCCCGCCGAAACCATCACCGAGGTGAAGCGCGGCAAGAAGGTGCAGGTGGAGCGTAAGACCATGCCCGGCTATGTGCTGGCCAAGCTGGCGCTGAACGATGATGTCTACCATCTGGTGAAGAACACCGCCAAGGTGACGGGCTTCCTGGGCCCCAATGGCAAGCCGCAGGCAATCTCCGACCGCGACGCCGCGCGCTATTTCGGTGCGCGCGAAAAAGCCGCAGCCGAGCCGAAGAAGCACATCAGCGTCGATTACGAGATCGGCGATTCGGTCAAAGTGCTCGACGGCCCCTTCGCCAGCTTCAACGGCGTAGTGGAAGAGCTGGACTTCGACAAGAACCGCGTCAAGGTCGCCGTCTCGATCTTCGGCCGCGCGACGCCGGTGGAGCTAGACTTCGAGCATGTCGAGCTGGCGAAATAGGCGCCTGCACAACCTTCCTTAACCCTCTTCCAACTATAGCCGCACCTCGTGAACGGATGCGGCGAAATGGGCGACAGCGGGTCAAAGGGCATTGACGCACAGCTTGTGGCCCCCCGCACGGGCACGCGCCTAGCCCGGTTTGATGCCAAGCTGAAGGGCATGGGCAAATGAACGCCCGCTTGCCCGCCGGCCCATGGGGTGGCCGCCCCCCGTCGGCATTGATGTGCCTGGGTTAGATCTTAGAAAAAAGAAAATAGGGTCTTCAGCCCGGATAGGCGAGCGCGGATGCGTCGGTCTCGGTCATCGTCAGCACAGGCTCATCCGCGTAACCGATGCAAAACACGTGGCCATAACCACCTGGGCCCAGCGCCCAGAACAGCGGCGCACGCGTCTTACGGAGCGCGGCCACCTTGCGATAGGCGTTGTGATCGGCCGGTTTCATCTCCGTCTCGTCCTGCAGCGGCAGCGCACAAAAATGCTGCATCCGCATGACCAGCGCATCAATCTCCTTGCGGGTTTTCTTGATTTCGCCGGCGATGCGAATGCCGTTGCCCTCGGGCCAGCGCGCCGCGACATCAAAAGCCCAATATTTTCTGGGCGCACTCAGGCAGCCTATGGGCCAGCCATGATCGATATGCAGCCGCGTGACCGAAGCAATGACGATGATGTGGCAGTGACACGCTTGCAGATGGCTCGAATACGGATCGGGCGACAATTCGGCATCGTTTCCAGCGACCGGACAAAGCGATTTAATGGCTATCTGTGCTGCCACTCTGGTGGCACTGTCACTTGAAGGTCGCGTTCAACGCCATTTCTTACAAGATGCAGAGTGATTGGTTGCGGACCGCTTATCGCCGCATGCAAAATGTCGGTATCGAACGGCTGGCCGCCGATTTTGATAATAATGTCACCCGGTAATATGTCTGCCCTGTCAGCGGGTGAACCGTCACGGATGGCGCGCACAACAAAGGCGTGTCTTGTTCCAAGGTTGCTTGCTTCGTAATTGTTGAGAGGACGACTCATTACCCCCAAACCATATTTTGGCACTTCCTGAAAATAAATTGCCTGCTTGGTGAAGCGGTTGATTCTAATCGGGATGTAGGTGGTTTGGCTGCCATATGTTGTCGCCGTGCCGGAATAGCTACCGTTCGCGTATCCACCGCTTCCATAGGCGGAGACATTGCCGTTGCTATATGTAGTAGTCGCGTGAGGCACGGTCATAGGCATCACGGTGGTTTGTGAGGACGACAGATTGACGTTCAAGATCAGGTAGCGCGCCTGAAGCTTCTTGGCCAATCGTATTGCATCATCGGTCTTGTTGTTCGTTGTATTGAATGCGGTGGCTCCGATTGAAGCAAAGCCCCGTCGCCACATTTGCTCAATGTCGGCGTCGGCGCTGCCGCTGGAAGGCAACATCTCAGGGTCTACGGTTGAAGGGATGGTTCCCGAAGCATTTGGGTTTGGGCGATAATATTTTTCCCAATCGTTCGCGCGTGCGGTTCCGGGGAGAATGACATAAGTTAGGGATATCGTAAAAAGAGCAAAATTATTCAATGCTAAACGCCTTGTAGTCATCCCCTGTCTCCGCATTTCCGGCTGGTGCCGGGTGGTTGAACACGCGGACACAGGGAACACGCCTCCCGTATTTCCTACGAGAGGTATTATATTCCGGGAGCCACCCGACTCATCGGGGCTCCTGTGTCAGCGCATTGCGCGTCGCTGGCGGTGTTCAAGCCGGTCAACGATAGATGCTATATGGCATGGCGCGTGAGATTTTGCGAGGGTGTTTGAAGCATAGTCCGGGCCACCGCGCTGCAACGGCGTCATGGCCACTTTCGCTTGATGTTTGTTCTGTTTATGTTTCGATCTACGAATCGGAGTGGAGCTGTGCGCCTGCCGACCCAGATCGAAGATTTATATCTTGATTTCGAGGGCTTCTTTGCCTCGGTCGAGCAGTTGCGCGACCCCTCTCTACGCGAGTGGCCCGTGGGGGTGGTGCCCTATGAGGGGCCGGGGCGCATCTGTATCATCGCCTGTGGCGAGATCATGCGCCTTGCCATGCCGCATCAAGGCGATACGGCAGGCTTTGTCGGCGGGATCGCGTGAGAGCAACGGTCAATCAAGGAAAAGAGATACATTTGCGGGCAATAGCTGAACCCACTCCAAATTATTATCCCGTCATTATCCAAACGAAAAACGCCCCCTTGCGGGGGCGCTTCGTCGGCCACCTAAGTGGCTGAAAACGCGTGGTGCTGCTGGGGAGGATTGAACTCCCGACCTCAGCCTTACCAAGGATGCGCTCTACCACTGAGCTACAGCAGCTTGCCCCACAATGCCCTTGCGCCAGTGCCTTGCGGGCGCCCACGCCGGGCAGGGGCGGGCTTTGGCGCGCGGGCAGGGGCTTGTCAAGCACGGGCTTGGGCGGCCATAGGCTTAGCGGCAAAGTGGTTAACAAACTGGCAGTGATGGCCGAGGCACCCGAAACCCCAACCCGCGAAGCGCGCCTGGCCGCCAAGCTGCGCGAAAATTTGCGCCGCCGCAAGGCGCAGAGCCGCGCCCAGGGGCAGAGTGCGGCCCCTGCCCAGCCTGGCCCTGCCGAACCGGGCCTTCCCAAAGCCGGCCCGAAAAGCTAGGGCTTATGCTGCGCGCCGGCGCCTTGCCGGCACACGCAGGAACGCCGGCGCAGGGGCCGGCTCTTTTGATCGGAGCCCGCCGCCGCCATGCCGCCTGCCAACCCCCGCCTTGTTCTGGCCCGCCTTGTTCTGGTCCGCCACGGACAAAGCCAGTGGAACCTGGAAAACCGCTTTACCGGCTGGTGGGATGTGGATCTTACCGCGCAGGGCGAGGCCGAGGCCCGCGCCGCCGGCGCGCTGTTGAAGGCCAGGGGTGTGCTGCCGACGGTGGCGTTCACCAGCCTGCAAACCCGCGCCATCCGCACGCTGCATCTGGCGCTGGCGGCGGCGGGGCGCGCCTGGGTGCCCGAAACCAAGGACTGGCGGCTGAACGAACGCCATTATGGCGGGCTGACCGGGCTCGACAAGGCTGAAACAGCGGTGCAACACGGCGAGCATCAGGTGAAGATCTGGCGACGCAGCTTTGATGTGCCGCCGCCGCCGCTCGCGCCTGGCTCCGCCTTCGATCTTTCCGCCGACCCGCGCTATGCCGGCATTGCCATCCCCGCCACCGAAAGCCTGAAGGACACCATCGCCCGCGTGTTGCCCTACTACCAAAGCGCCATCGTGCCGGCGTTGCAGGCCGGCGCAACGGTGCTGGTGGCGGCGCATGGCAACAGTTTGCGCGCGCTGGTCAAGCACCTTTCGGGCATATCGGATGCCGACATCACCGGCCTCGAAATCCCCACCGGCCAGCCGATTGTCTATGAGCTGGACCACAATCTTTCCACCACCGACCACTATTACCTCAAGGAGCGCTGAGCCGATGACCATCCGCCCCGGCGCGCGTGTCGCCATTATCATGGGCAGCCAGTCTGACTGGGCGACCATGAAGAAATCCGCCGAAATCCTCACACAACTGGGGGTGGTGCATGATGTGCGGATCGTCTCCGCCCATCGCACGCCCGACCGGCTGGTGGCCTTTGCCAAGGGCGCGGCGGCGGAGGGGTTTCAGGTGATTATCGCCGGCGCGGGCGGTGCGGCGCATCTGCCCGGCATGGTCGCCAGTATGAGCCACCTGCCGGTGCTGGGGGTGCCGATCCAGTCCAAGGCGCTCTCGGGGCAGGATTCGCTGCTGTCGATCGTCCAGATGCCGGCGGGGGTGCCGGTGGGCACGCTGGCGATTGGCGAGCCAGGGGCGATCAACGCCGGGCTGCTGGCGGCGAAGATTCTGGGCCTGGCCGACCCCGATCTGGCCGCGCGCGTGCGCCACTTCCGCACCGCACAGACCGCCGCCGTTACCGAACGCCCGGTGGGCTAGGCCACACGGCGGATGATCGCGCAGCCATGATTGCTCCGGGGGAAACCATCGGCATTCTGGGCGGCGGCCAGTTGGGCCGTATGCTGGCGATGGCGGCGGCGCGGCTGGGCTATCGCGTGCATATTTACGCGCCCGAGGCCGACAGCGTCGCCGCCGAGGTGGCCGCCGCTTTCACCTGCGCCGCCTGGGAGGATGCCGCCGCGATGGCGCGCTTTGCGGCGGATTGTGCCGTCGTCACCTATGAGTTCGAGAATGTGCCGGTGGCCCCGCTGGTGGCGCTGGGCGAGGTGCCGTTGCGGCCGCACCCGCGTGCGCTGGAAACCGCGCAAGACCGCCTGACCGAGAAGCGCTTCGTCGCCAGCCTGGGTGGCACGCCCGCGCCCTTTGCCGCCGTCGATAGCTCCGCCGAGCTGGCCGCCGCCATCACGCAGATCGGCGCGCCGGGCATCGTCAAAACCCGGCGCGACGGCTATGATGGCAAGGGGCAGTGGCGAATTTCGGGGCGGATCATGCCCGGCGAGCCGCTGCCAGAGCTGCCCGCGACGCCGCTGATCTATGAAGGCTTTGTGACGTTTGCCGCCGAGTTTTCAGTCATTCTGGCGCGGGGGGCGGATGGCGAGGTCCGCTTTTGGGAAAGCCCGCAGAACGTCCACGAACACGGCATCCTCGCCAGCTCTACCCTGCCGGCGCCGCCGCTGGTGCGTGCGCAGGTGGCCGAGGCCCGCGCGCTGACCGCGCGTATCGCCGAGGCGCTGGGCTATGTCGGGGTGCTGGCGGTGGAATTTTTCGCCACGGCGCAAGGCCCGGTGTTCAACGAAATGGCGCCGCGCGTCCACAATTCGGGCCACTGGACGATCGAGGGCGCGGTTACCTGCCAGTTTGCCAACCACATCCGCGCCATCTGCGGCCTGCCGCTGGGCGATACGGCGCTGGCGGCGACGGGGGTGGCCATGCGCAACCTGATCGGCGCGGAAGCACATGGCTGGGCCGCGCTGCTGGAAGACCCCGCCAACCACCTGCACCTTTATGGCAAGGCCGAGGCGCGGCCGGGGCGCAAGATGGGCCACGTCACCCGGCTGAGGCTGTCGTAGGCTTTCCACAGGTCTTCCACATTCTAATAACAGGCTCCGAGGCCTCTTCTGCCGATAATCTGGGCTGGCTTGCCAGATAAGGCTTGCTCCGAAGCTCCAACTTTGATTCTAAGATGCTCAACCAAGCGGGGGGGACAATGCACCAGCACCTGACATCGATTGTCGCGATCGATAAGCGCGGTGCCATCGGTTGCAAAAACCGGCTGCCATGGTTGCTCAAGAGCGACATGGCATTCTTTCGCAAGACCACACTGGGCCACACCGTGATCATGGGGCGTAAAACCTATGATTCGATAGGTGGCGGCCTGAACGGGCGGCACAACCTCGTGCTTTCGCATAACTACAACCTGTTCGCGGCCAGCGATAGCTGCCGTCTGGTTCATTCATCCGACGAGGCGCTTGCCGATGCCGGGGCGGCTGGTCATGCCGAAACCTTCGTGATTGGCGGCGCGGCGACGTATCTGGAATTTTCGGGGCTGGTTGATCGTTATCTCGTGACGATGATTGACCACCTCGTCGCCGATGCCGACGCGTTTCTTGCCACAACAATTCTCAGCCAATTCGATGCCTGGGCTTGCGAAGAGGTCGGCGTGTTCCCCGCCGTGGCCGGAAAGGATGAATTCGCGTTTCGCATCGTGGCGTTTACGGCGCCCGATGCGCCAGAACGCCGTGCCAGGCGGCAAGCAATAGCAGAGCGGCATCTCGGCAAACGCTGCAATGTCGCCGTGCCACGCGCCCGGCCAAAGCCCTCATCCATGCAAGCTTTCCAGCCGACATTTTCGTTTTAAGCCCCAGAGGTTTGGGGCGGACGTGCTGATTGCCCGGGGCAGTGTGGCGCTGAGGTGGCGCATGGCCACAAAGTTCTGGCAACACTCGCGCGCTGGTTTCGGCGGCTTTGGGGCGCAATGGTGGCCAACGGCGAGGCGCCAGAGCACTTTTTGGTCCGACGAAATCGGATCGCGCGCTCTAAATTATTATTTTACCGCGGTATCTTATGCCAGGCTGCATTGATGCAGGCGCATCGCAGTTTGGCTTTCCCCAAGCGCCGGACGGGCTTAACCAAGGCGGGATGAGCCTTTCTCATTGCGTCTTGGTATTAATCGTCAGGTGATTACCTGCGGTGAACTTCGTTTCCACCCGACTGGAAAACGCTCTACCCCCCTGCCCCAAAGCCCACAGGGCAAGGTTGTCATGGCCCAGAGGATTACACGCCGGCTTTTCACCGGCATTTCTTCCATGCTTATCAGAAGATCGCCTTATGGTCGGGGAGACAGGATTCGAACCTGCGACCCTCTGCTCCCAAAGCAGATGCGCTACCAGGCTGCGCTACTCCCCGACTTGGCGAAGCGGGGGCTTTGCCGCCCGCTCCTGGTGGTATGGTGGGCCCGGCAGGATTTGAACCCGCGACCTAGCCGTTATGAGCGGCCAGCTCTAACCACTGAGCTACAGGCCCCCCGGCTTTGCCCTTGCCAATTACCCGGCATGGGTTTCACCGTGAGCATCTTGTGATGCCCGGCACGTCCGTTAGCCCGCCCGACCGCCGCTGGCAAGGCCGAGCTGGGTGCCGATTTCGCGTGCCGTGGCGGATTTCACCCCACACGCCGCCAGATGCGCCAGCACCGCTCGCCACCAGGCATAAAACCGCTCCAGATCTGCCGCGTCGCGCACATAGGGGGTGCAGCCGGGGCGCAGCGAGGGCGAATGGAACGACAGCACCAGCAGCGGCAGGCCGTCCGCCAGCGCCTGGTCGATGGCGCCCAGCGCCTCGGCAATATTGACTCCCTCGGGCGTCAGCGGCACGCGGTTGAGCAGGCCCGAACGTGCGCAGATCCCCCGCAAAAGGGGGGCCTTGCCCAAAATCGGTTCCATCTGGGGCCCATGCCGGCGCAGCACGCCGCAAAACACCGTGGTCAGCGGCAGTTCCAGCAGCGTGCCGGGTTCGCCCACCCACCAGGGCTCGGGCCCCAGCCCGCCGAAGTTGGGCCCGCCGATGCGGCTGTAATCAAAGCGGGCGCGCACCGAGCTGTCGATCAGCAGGCCCGCCTCGTGCAGAATGGCGGCGGTATTGGGCCCCACGCCATAGCGCCCGGCGCGGTAAATCAGCGGCGCCTGGCCAAAGTTGCGGGTGATGGCGGCTTGCAGCTCTTGCAGCTTGGCGCGCTCCAGCGCGAAGGGCAGGTTACCGGCAAAGCTGTTGGCATTGTTGATGTCTTCTTCGAACGGCGGGTTGACCCAGGGGTGGAGCTGCACCCCCACCTCGGCGTGGCCGCCCGCCACCGCATCACCCAGCGCCGCCACCGCCGCCGGTGATGTCGCCAGCGGGTAATCGAGCAGATAGACCGGCTTTGCGCCATAGCCCTCGCAGAACTGCTGGAAGCTTGCCAGCTCGGGCACGGTATCGAGGCGGAACTGATCACGGGTGAGGGGGGCGGCCCAGTCAAACTCTTCCTCGGTGTCGACTGTCAGCACGAAACGCGGGTGGATGCCTTCGGCAAAGGCCACCCGGCTGCCCTCGGCCGGAGGCTGGGTAATACGGAATTCGGCCAAAACATGTCCCCCTGCGGCGGGGCGATGTCAGGCTGCCGGTCCGCTGGCCTTGTCGATCGCGCCGTGGTGGTCAGCGCTATGGCCGGGCGCGGCTGTGGTCAAGCCCGGCAAGGTGAGGGTCAGCCATTCGGCCTGGCGCAGCAGGGCACCGCCTGCCGCATGTGCCTCGGTGGCGGCCAGCCGCAGCGCGAAGCCGGTGCCGAACATGCCGGCCACAGGCGTCACCCGCGTGCTGGTGGTGGCGGCATGGAACAGCGCCTCGTCATCCAGGCCGGCCAGCGCCTCGGGCAGGCGCAGCGCGACCTCGACCGTGGCGCCGGCGGCAAAGATGCGCAAAGGCAGCACTTCGCCCGGCATGGCATGGGTGGCCAGGGTTGCCAGCAGGCGCCAGCACAGGCGTTCGGTATCCGTAGGGGCGACAGGCACCAGAAATGGTGCCCCGCCAACCTCTGGCACCCCCGCATCCTCCAGCACAAAGCCGCCGCCACGCTGGCTGGTGTGTGGTGCCAGTTGGGCGATAGTGGCGGCAAGGCAGGCCGCGAGGTCGCTGTGGCCCTCGGCCAGCGACATGGCGCCGGTATCGAGCCGGGCATAACGCTCCAGCTCCTCAAAGCCGGCCAGCATATGCGCGGCATCGGCGGCGATGGCGGCGGCCAGCGCGCGATATTCATGCGGCGTGGGGCCGAAGATCTGCTGCTGGATGATCTCGGCAAAGCCCTGAATGGCATTCACCGGGGTACGCAATTCGTGCAGCATCTGGCGCAACCGGTCCGATGTCGGGGGGGCGGGCGGGGCCCCCGCATCCGCCCCCCGGCGGCCCCGTCCGATATAGCCGGCAAAGCCGCCCCCCGGCCGTGTGAAGCTGGCGATGGCATCAATGCGCCATGTGCCGGCCAGCGCCGCCGCGCCACCCAGCACCAGCATTTCGGCACGGATGGGCTGATGTTGGGCGATGGTCCGCGCCAACGCGGCTGCTGTGGCCAGGTTGGTGCCGGCCACCATGGGCGCGATCCGGTCGTCGGCCCAGACGATGCGGCCCTTGGTATCGGTGGCGAAGTCAAAGCTGGTGACGGGGGCCGGCATGTTGCCCGCTTGCTCCTCCAGAGGGGGGCCCAGCGGCAGGTGAGGCGAATCGGGGGGCAAAGCGGGTGGCGTGCTGGTGGCGGGCGGCAAGGGCACACCCGTCTCCTCGCGCGCGCGGCGGAAAGCTTCGATCCGCTGGACGATGGCGCCGATTCCCGTGATCTCGGAGCTGGGGGTTGTTTCCTCGGGCGTGGTGGCCAGTGGTGTGGCGTCTATGTTCGACACCGGGTCCGCAGCCGGTATCACCTCTGCCTCTGGCACCGCATCGACGCCCGGCAAGGCCAGCCTGGTGGCGCCCAGCCGCGCCAATATGGCGCGTATCGAGGGTGGCAGATCGCGTCGCCCGGCCAGGTGCACCCGTGCCGTGGCGGGCAGCGCCGGCACCAGATCGCGCCATTGGTCCTCGGTGAGTTGCGCCGAGGCCAATGCGGCACGCGCCACCGGTGGCTCCGCCGCGGCCAGCACGGCGACCAATCGTGGCGAGCGCAGCCGCAGCCCCGGGTCGGCCAGAATCGCCGCGCGGGTGGCGACGGGCAAGTGTTCCGCCAGCCCCGCCAGGCGCAGGTGCGCGGCATCGCACAGATCGCCGCGCGAATCGGCCGGCGCGGTGCCCAGCAGGTCTACCAGTTGGCGCCACTGGATGCGCGCAAAGGCGCTTGTCCCGATCGGCAGGCGCAATACGGTGGCAAGGCGGTCATCATGGCGCATGGGGTTGCGGGGGCTATTCCCAAAAGTGGACCAAGGCCCCCGGTGGGTGCCTCTGTGTGGCCAGATGGCGCGGCGAACACCCTTGCCAAGGCCACTAGATTAGCAGTTTCTGCCTGGCGGGAAAGCGCGCCGGCCGCCGCGTTGCAAAGCGGGACGATTGCAGGCATAAATAATAATATTGCCGATGCCGCGCCGCGTGGCCGGTATTTGTTGCCCATAGCGCCAGCACCGGCGGTATCA
>Ga0316217_10005961_pt1 | contig 12307 bp, 5 predicted proteins | sample 1anoAmetaG_FD_203633 | JGI IMG/M metagenome (GOLD analysis project Ga0316217, IMG submission 203633) | Freshwater microbial communities from Trout Bog Lake, Wisconsin, USA - 1anoA | ecosystem: Environmental > Aquatic > Freshwater > Lake > Hypolimnion/Profundal zone | place: USA: Wisconsin... | reverse complement strand
CATTCAGTGAAAAACTACTTCGTAAATCATATCTAATGAAGGCTAGTCATAAGAAAAAGATTGACAGAGAAAGACGGATGAGGGTGGATTTGATGAACCAAATTAGGTGCAATCTTGAAGAAGAGGGAAATCTGAATATTATAAGACTTAAGCCCAACACTCAAAATAATAGGAGAGAAGATCGAAAACAAACTTTAGAGCTGGAGGACTAGAGGAAAGATAGGTCACCTGAACTTATTGAGTATCATTCAGTAAATCAACTTCAAAATATGATCCCTTAGCCAGCCAAGTTTTATTCTTCTATCAAAGAAAGAAGAGTTAGTTAGGTAACAGAAAATAAAAGAATTTTTTTGAAGAAAACCATCAAAAAGGAGGATTTTCATTTTATCTTTGGAGAATTTAGGCAAAACCAAAGTTAAGAAGAGCAACAAAAATGTAACCTTTTAACTATTTTAGTAAAACTTCTCTACTACAGAGATTTTATCTGGAAAATTGTTTTTAATAGAGGGTTTCTGCTTGAATCATCTCTAGAAATTCATCGCTTTTACGTAGGAAAAGGGAACAACAGTCGTTTGATTAGAAGAATAATGGCCAAGAGGCCTTGGTGGGCTTAATAAACAAAACAAGAAAACGCCAACTTTATTTGGACTCAACTCAAGATATACGATGTTTATAAAGCTCAGAAAAGTCTCAAAAACCAGATTGTAGCATAAAATATATTTTTAAGTGATGTCCCTGAAATGAATGTGGCCAAAAGCTGTGATTAAATGGTAACTACGGAAATTCGAATTAAACTATAGGCTAATAAACAAGACAAAAACAAATATATACTGAATGAGCGTAAGCACCAGCTTTGGAGAGAGTACATCCGACGTAAGGGAGGCATGGAAAAGCGAGCCTATTAAGATATGAGGCAGAGAACGGGTTTGAAAGTGGAAAAAGTGAGAGTGAATCATAAAATTACAAACCATTTGTAGTTTAGCAGAGTCGTAGGCAACAAAAAAGCATTGTATAGAACTATGGAAGCTTATTTTAAGGTCAATAATATTCAAGATTGGACTATTCCTCTTACTTTCCATATCACAGGAGGACTTTAAAACTAGGAATATTTGGCATTTCTCAGGGACTACTACAAGAAAAGTAAGTAAGGCTACAATTGTTGGATTGTCAAGCCAGGAGAGCTCAGCAACCGAGGCAGAGATATTAAATTTTGTGCTAATTTGAAAGAAATAAAAGACTAAATCAAACAAAAAAAGACAAACTCGAACGGAAGCCCTCGTACTTACATAGTTCAGCTTTATTTGGACAAACCTTTCTTATACCAAGGCAGGAAATTTGATTTAAGGCACTATCTAATGATAACCTCAACTCAAGGTAAAATAAGAGGTTACTTTTATCAAGAAGGATATGTAAGGACAACTTCTTACCCTTATTCCTTGTAGAATGATAGTCCTGGTGTTCATCTGACTAATGATGCAATCCAAAAGTATCTGCCAAATTATAGCAAGTTCGAAAAGGCGAACAAACTTTCCTATGAGCAGCTAAATGAATACATGCTTAAGCTTAACCCTGAAAAAGGATTTTTTAATCTTATTTTCCCTCAAATAAAGGCGATTAGTAAGGACATCATTCACGCTGCTTTTCCTTTTATCGACCCAGAAAGAAGAGAGAATAACTTTTAGATTTTTGGGATAGACATCATGATTGACGAAAACTACAAATGCTGGCTGATTTAGGTCAACACAAATCCCTGTATAGAAGTAAACTGTCCAGTCCTTTCAGCAGTGATCCCATCAATGCTAGAAAACGCTTTTATAATTGGATTAGACTCTCTAGTCATTCCACCGTTAGGAAAAGCCAAGATAACCCAAAACAACTACCTTTTTGACAATAAATTTTAGCTTGTTTTCGACTAGTAAACCCAAGGGCATTAGATTTTGCTGAAGTACAGGGACGAAAATATCTAATTGGGAAACTACGGCGATGACGATGACAATTACGAAAGTTGCGAGGAGGACTAATGTGAGACTTGATACATTTCTATCTGTAATGATTGAAGTTTGTAACACTAGGGCTAATATAAATAAGATTATTAAATAAAACTTATGAAAAATAATAAATTAAATACAAGTAACTATCTCAAGAGGTTTGGTTCAGCTGATCTCTTTATCACGCAGCGGGTGGTCCCTAATTCACTCAAACATCGTTATGTGCCGGAAAATCCACTTGTGTTTTCGCTACAGTCTAAAAACAGAAGTAAGTTTGAGCCGTTTAGCCAACAACAGTCTACCTATTATGGCGTTTTTTCGCTGGAAAAAGCTAAAACTTCCAAAGCACGAGAGCAGAGATAGGATTTTTAAAAGACTAAAATTCACACATTCAACATCAAAAAAATATTAGACAAATCAATAAAAGAGGAAAGCTTCCTAAAAGGTTAAAAAACATTCTATAAAGTAGGGATTAAAGAAAGGTTAGATAGAAACATGTAAACAAAAATATGGAAAAACTTAGTTTAGAATGAAATCAAAAACTGTGAGATTAGTAATTAATTGGCAAATTTGAATAGAGATTAGGCAGCTGTGACCACGCGCTCAAAAAATACCAAATCTTAGGTCGTAGAACGCAGAAACAGTCGACTGCTTTACAAAAGTGATAGCTTGAACGAATAAAGCTTAGAAAAAAGTGTGAATAAGGAAAGAGCTGCTTACTTCGTAAACAATTTCATTAAAACCCGAATTAAAAGAAGAGCTCAGGTTGATTAAAGTCCTCTAATCAAAAACTCTAAGTAAAGAGCAGCCTAGCTTAATGTAGTTGGCAGAAGATAAACACTCCCCGAAATAAATTGGGTGATCCCTTGGTAGAAAAGCCACGATACAGAAGAAGATAATTTCATACAAAGTTGATAACTTTGTTTTTGCTTATATTTTTAAACAAACTATCACAAATCATCAAAATAATCATCTTAGTCCTCAATCTCCATTTCCGTCGTTCTGGAGGAATTCAGTTCATTTTATTAATCTCCACTCACGAATTTGATATCAAGGCTGAGCTTCTCGTCATCTTTCCATATATGCACAACTCTGTTCTTCTTGAGATGGAGTTCCAGGCGATTCATAAAGATTGATTCGACATGGGCCTATTCATAATCAATCTTGTCTTTTGAGTCACTAAATCATTCAACAAGTACAAATAAGCGAGAACGTTGCCGACTTTGTAGTCGAAAGATTCGGTTTAATGCACTGGAGGCCAAATATGAGATTATTCGAACTTGTTGTTGATCAGCTGTTAGTAAAAGGCAGCCATCTCTTCACTTAGCTTAGTATATCCCTTTTTATTTCGCGGAAATTTGACTCCATGTAGTTTATTGATCATGAAATCACCGTAAGCATTCTAAATTAAGTAAAAAGTACATTTTTTCTTGCGATTTCTTAAGATGGTACCTTTTTGGTGGAAGCCTTCATCAAGAAATTGAGTAGCATTTTGTCACCTTGGATGTGGTTTCTCAGCAGCTGGTTTCTATTGATGATAATGATAATCCATTGTTGGATAATGTTGGAGTCAAGAGAGTATTTTTAGTTGTGAATCAGGCCTTCTTGAAGGTTTCTAAAGGCCTGCAGCCTCAAATCTTTGAATTCATCTTGGACGCCAATTATCTTCTCAAAAAGGATGAAAAACTGCCTGTATCTTTTGGATTGGAAATCTTTCAATCCCTGGAGCACCAATCTATTCAAAACTACTAAAAACTATCTATGATTTGTGCTCAGATAGCACATTAGGTTTATAAATTCATACATTTGGAACTTGGTTTTGATCTACTCTAAAATCTTGATAATCTTTGTGTCAGGTAAGTACAGATAGTTTTCTTCAGCTGGTGTAATGTACTCTTTCAAGGGCAGATTTAGCTCCTTAGATCGAGCAATAACGAGGTTTATAATAGCCCAAATATAACCATTTTAATTATCTAATTTCAGCTTTTTTTCATTTTCTGTTTTTTCAAAAACTATTTCATTACCTATTTCACTAGGTGCTTATGGCAGTATTTATAGCTTCTACACAAAGACTCTTGGCTCTTTTCTGATAATATTCTAAATAAACCTCCCAACAACCCCATTTTTGACCAAATAATCCAAAGATCTTGAGCATTTTTTGCCAATTTAGTACAAAATCAAGCAATATTACAAGCAGTTTTCATTCTCCTCGACTAGTTTATTAAGAATGATGTTGCAGAAATACGATTGGCATTGTGTATTGCATTAGCTGTAGTATTACACTAGCCAGTATGAGAGAAGCTTTTTCACTTCTCGAATTATGCAATTTTTGAAAAATTCATCAAATACTTTTTTTTAGCTGAAAAGGCTTACTACCCATTGTTTGAGTTCATCGTTTTTCTACAGTTTGCTATTGATCTTCTTCAACATGGAATATATTGCTCCTTCGCTTTTTTAGCGCAGAGTTATAGTCAAATAAACGGTTATTGTGTATTTAAGGACTTCTTTTTGTTGAAGTGGACTGAACTAGTTTAAATGATCCAACAATCCATTTACAAAAGAATTGTATTGTTCCGAGAAAAGGAGAGATTGTATCTTTTGTTCGTTGTTTTCGCTAACAATTTCTTTCAAAATGGGATAGTTAAAGGGTTTTTGTATGATTTCTTATCTTGGTATCGTTGTTTATTTCTAGTTTCCCAGTTTTTTCTATCTTTAGTAGATCAGCATATATGCATTTTTGATCTTTTACTTTGCTTCGTACCCTGAAGTTTATCCACCAAAGGTTTATTCAGCTAAATCATCAATGTTGAAGTTTCTAACAATGGTGTCATTAAACTCAAACCATTTCAAGTTTTCCCTGTCTTGAATATAAGAGTAATAATGTCCACTATCTGCGTATCCCAGGTGTACAACAACTCCTTTGAGTATGTAACTAAAGTAGTCATTTGAAAGATCATCCTCTTCTTCAAGTGGTTTGCTACTTTCCTGCTTTCTTAGGAACTGCCTCGAGTACTATTTTAGATTTAAATTGGTTGGGAATTCACAATACTCGTTGACTTTCAGCTTCATCATCTTTTCGTAATCGAATTAGAATCGTTTTAAGGTGACTATAAGGTAATCTGGTAACTTTTTCAGGCTGACTCTCTTTACAGCTGAAACCTTTTTGTTACATCTCTAGCAGAAATAAGCATTATCACCATCCAAAGTGTCTCCTTTTATCATTGTGTCTAAACTTTGGTATATATTTTTCTTGTTTTTCACTGTTAAACTTATTGAGAGAAAGTGTTATTAAGTCTCCGAAAAGTGAGGGCAACCTTTACAGACGATTTAATTCGAAAAAACACCACCAAACATATCTTTGATAAGAGTGGGGTGAGTTGTAGGTCTCATTTGGTTCTATAGCCGATCAAATAGTATGTTAGAGAACTCATCAATATCCATCTGCTCTGTGACGTTTGTAGGATTACCTTAGTAATCTTTGAAAGCATAGCAGAATTCCTTAGGATTGTAGAATTTTTTCTGACTCAACCAAAGATTCAAGAACATTTTTTGGACTTGATACAGGACATTCTCCTATTTCAAGTCGGCAGTGAAAGTTGGGTCTTCGCAACTTACCATAGCATATCTTAATTTGGGTATCATGAAAAGTTGCTGCATTAAACTGTTCATGTAGCATATACAACCTAAGTTTTTGATGCCTACATAACCTGTAGAAGACTTCATTTTGTCGCTTAGAGTGATAGTCCAGTCATCGAAGCGTTTTGTACGCCATTGTCCTGTTCTGTGCAATTAGGCTAGGTATTTGCTTCCTTTTTAAAAAACTTGTTGGCCTAGGCAAAATAATATTCTAAGGAGGCTGAAACTTTCACTTCTAGATTGCTTGCTTTTGCAGAAACTTTAGTTATCTGCGAATAAGCATTTAAATATGATAAAGTCTGCGATTTTTTGTAAAGTAATCTAGTCTTAGCCTTTGAGAAAGTACTTAAGTATAGATAGATATCCTATTAAGAGCATATTTGGTGTATCGATTGAAACTTAAGGAGCCTAATTTAGAATCAACTCAAAAATAGTCAAACCCAAGCTTTTTTCTTGCTTCTGACTATATTTAATGATCTCTTCGGATGGCATCAAAGATAAAAAGTAAGAGGTTAGTATAAAGTATTCTTTGACTTATTTGGCATTCTGCATAGCAACCACCAATTTTAGAATCCTGCCCAGCAATATATCAAGGTAAGCTTCACTCATTTCCAATTAAATCGATTTCAGCAAAGATTTTAAACTTTAAGCGAAAGTTTTTCTCAGGGGCATGTGGGGAGCTTTAATCAGTCCTAAAACCAGCAGCTATTAACACTACTTATACTGGATGAGTTGCTGGCAAATTGAAAAGCTGATTTTGTTTAAGTGCTCTAGAATACTAAACAAATTTTTTATTATATCGATCTCTAGCTCCAGGTTTTTTACTCCGTCTTTATGGATGATGATAAAGAGATTTCTGAGAATCTAAAAAACGGTGCCAATTAAAGTCTCAGGAACTTCTATATCCAAATCTTCTTTGTCACTTATGGCTAGCATTTTATCGATGATCTATGTCAAAGTAGCCATATATTCTAGCTCAATATGCGTCTTAAAGTTGACTTTGTGGAAATTATGCATAAGCTGGGCAAGATTGCCTCCAGTTGTAAATTTCAGCCACCATTATTCTGAGAGTTCAGTGACTACTTTGAGTTAGTAAAGCTCTTTATAAAAGCCAGCTTTGTTGATTTAGGAAAGGATATCTTAAGTCTAGACAAGTTTGAACTTCAACTCATCTGAAATAGGCAATCTTTAGACGATACTCCAAACTTGCTTCTCAATTCTTTTATCATCTAGAAGCTAAAAGAAAAGGTCTAAGTTAGAGTTGAGACAGGTCTTGACGATGCTCTAGTACTAAGAATTTTAAGAGATTTAAAATTTGCCAGAGGCTATGAATAACTCATTCATACTCTTGTAGTATGATTAGAGTTTGATGGCTTCTTGCTTGCTGTTGTAGACTATTAATTTGAATAGTGGAATTGAGAATTTCTAGCTGACGAGTTTCTTGAATTCGTAAAAATTGTTCATACAGTTGAATTTGATGGTCTTTTCTTAATTTGTGTCTTTATTCACGACTATATACTCTCTGAGGTAGCTCATCCTTGGAACATAGCCTGAAGAAAACACTTCTTCATCTCGCAAAATAAGTTTCTAAGTCAGAGACAGCAGTCTTTTGACATGTTCAATATCTTGAGATTCAATCGACGTCCTGATACTACTGCTAATGTTTTAAAGTAAGTTTTAGATTGATTCATTGAGATCTTTTTGATAGTTTGTATGTATCTAAGCCAGCAAGTCGCAGAATAGTTAGCTAACTTTGTGATTATTGGCAAGTTTCAGAGCCTTCCAAAGTTTTTAGTAGCCTTAAAGTTCGAAAGACAATGGGCGAATGATGATATTATAACGGTTCATCTTGAGTTAGCTGATATTCACGCTTTTAAACAACTAAATAAAGAATGTCGCTTAGTTTTAGTCCATAATTTTCATATCTTCATCGTTTTCCCAAAGAATCTGAAGTAGATGCTTACGATGCTTTTCGTTGAGGCAATGATTTAGTGTTACTCTTCCAGTTTCCTTCTTTTTAAACAGCCACTTCAAAAATATTTATCTGTGACTAGATTTTACTAGGCCTTTCCAAATTTGATCAATCTCTTAGACTTAGATATCTTTGCTTGTGTTTTTAACAACTTCAGAAAGCAATTATAGTGCATCTTCAATAATTCTGCTTGAATTTTATGCTAGGTGGCTTAAGATGCATTTAACAAGGATTTATATCAAAGGATTCGGCAGTTTATCAAATGTATCTATGCGATTTTGGCAAATCATCAGCAAAATTTTGATATGAATCCATGTTTTGGTCTGCTTTTGAATGTTTGTAAAGCAATCCTACTGAAACTTAGTATAAATCTTGCTTTTTTATACTCTGTGAAGAATATGGAGTAGCTAATTCAAGGCAAACTAACTTTCCACCTTAACTGTATACTAATAGACCATAAAGAATCCAAAGGGCTAAAGTAGTTTTTAGCGAAGATTCATGCCATAGCAGTTTTCAGATAAATCTCTAATCATATGTATGTAGTCTTCATCCCATTGATCTTAAGGTAAATTTGCTACTTTTCTGAAAAGTTGCAGCTTTTATTCAAGGCTACTTTAGTACAAAGCAAATTAGGCTACAAGGGTATAAATTTACTTAACAACAGTCTCATGTTTACCTATTCTTGACTGCAAAATGAGGTCAATGTCTTTTTACGTAAGATTAGCTTTAATGTATAGAAATTTGACTAGTTAGCAGGCCTTTTTTGCGAATTAGTGATTGTCATTATTAAGAAAGAGGATTTAGTAGAGTTTGACCTTTTCCGCCCATTTTTTAAACAAACCATTTTTTAGGATGAAATCATTTTTGTCACAAATTTGAATGAGATAGCCTATTCCTTTAAGCTTCTTTTCAAAGTATGGGCAGACAATCAACTTTAGAGAAAGCTATAGCTATCTTTCTGTAGTCCACTCTGAAATATGCTCTTAAAATTGTGTCTTAGATGCTAGGTTGACCAAAGCTGTCAAAAAGTTACTAACCTGATGTTTGTGTAGTTCTTTGAGGTCAGATTACTTCAACTTTGCGAAATTGTTCTCTCCAACTGAATTATCTAAAAGTTACCTTTTATCATTTTAGTGATAAGATCTTCTTTTTATGTCGTACTAATTAAGTTGTAAATAGCAGTCAACAAATTAGTGAAGGAATGCAAAAATAAAAACGGAACTAGCTCTTAGTATTGCAACAGCTTAGCTATGATTGAGCTTATAGCTTAAAGTCCTTTGTGTTAGATTAGTAGCTTGGTTACATGAAATTGCAGCACTCTCTTGGCATCTTTCTTCGCCTAGCCAAAATGAGCTTTTATTAATTCACCATTGTCTCGGAAAAAGCCAGTCAAGCGATCATAACAGCCCCAGATTGTATAATTTGTGTCGAAGACTTCATAATAGGATTTGAAAAAGGCTTACCTAATACTCCACAACTCTATATCCTGAATCTTGGCAATCGTTTTAAAGTACTGAATAAGGGGAAATCTACCTCATCGAAGCTATCGTCAATAGTTTTCAAGAATTATGATAAAAATAGGACGTTTAGCTCGAAATACTCGATTGCCGCTGATATACCTTCTTCAGTGTGAAATTTATGAGTCATTAGGAAGTCATTATACATGTAATTATGCCCTCTCAGCAGCTGATTCAATTCATGTACTGAATACTTCTAAGGCTATGCCATAAAAGTCTTTAATTTCTCGACTCTCTGAAATAAAGCCACATTTACTTTTGCATAGTCACTAGGGATATATTTCCAATCTTCTCGGACAGCTGGGTTTTGTTGCTGCCCTGTATATCCGGCAACAATCGTTCTGAAGGGTCTGAGCTTGGGACTGTTGTGTTTGTAGGGCTGAATTGACCTATGGATACTTAATCATATTTTGAGCTCCATCCGTCGAAACGTATTTTGAAAATTTTGGTGTGCTATAATTTAGCGATGATGTAGCCTACTCTCCAGTCGCCTTGGTTGTCCTTTGCGTCGATAAAGTCTTCCTAGTTGTAAATTTCCCACAGGGTTAGAGCTTTGTTATCTTTTGAAGTAGTCATGTAAGATTTTATATTAAAGAATTATCTTACTTTTGAAAAAAGATTCAAAGCAAATACTGTGCCCTACAAAACAACAACTTCTAATGTCTTACAATCAATAACCCATTGTAAATAATTAGAACTGCTAGTTCTCAGATATATTGGCTGTCCTTAAAGCTTTTGAATCTTTAGCTATAAAAATAGTTTAAATGAGAATGACTGATTGTTTAATTGAATGTTTTGGTTAAATTGTAGATAGTATTATTTGCAAACTTATAAAAGGCACTCAAACATCAAAGTAGGCTGAGTAATCTTCACCTAAGTCTTAGCTTTGTATGACGTTTTGAGAGTAAAAAATGATCTCATTTTCCTCCTATTCTTTAGTAAAGAAATTAATGGGCTACTGTTCCATATGATCTCTGTCCATCATGAAAAAGTATTGGTTCATCTTTGTTGACAGATTATCGTTTTATTCGATAGTTATGGGCTGCTCCTCTTCCATTATCCCAGTCTCACAGCTTTCTTTTTTTTCTGGTCTACAGCCCGTAAAGAATTGATACATTTCCGCCTGTTTTTTAGCAGCATTTTGCATTGCCTGCAGATGCTTGGCAAAGGTTGAAGAACGACGTGCCCCCACTGCAGTGGTAAAAGATACGCTTTGGATTTGGCTGGGAGATATGTAATCTAGATGCTAGAGCTGACTTTTCAGGTCTGAAGGCAGAAAATTCTACTGGTCTCCCTGACGAAAGGGATTGGCGATTAGCAGTTATTGTTCTTTTGAACGTCTTTGTTTAGAGAGTCGTTTTGATTTTCGTGTGAATCTGGGCTTGACTCGGTCCTGGATGAGGGGTGAACTCTTAAAGCTATTCATACCAAATAACCTACTTACTAATTAAATAATACTATTTATTGATTACACTTTAAAAATAAAAGACAATTTAGACCTAAATAAAGCAGCTTATTTTTGATATTAAAAACACTGAAGCGATTGTACGAATCTTCTTTCGTTGAAAATCCCAATATACAAGCATTAAAGAATTTAACTCTAAGACAGACCAGAAAGAAATTCGCTGGAGTTTCAATGCTTCGTAAGAAAATAGATAACTTGGATAAAGACATTTAGATTACTTACAAACAGAAGGTAGTACAAATAATCTCAATCATTTCCATTATTAAACAGAATTCCTCTGCAAAGTTGCCTATATGGTTCTTTAATCTTCTGATATCAAGACATTTCTTTTGTTTTATGTGTTTTATGTGTTTTTAAGCATTTTTCTAGTATATTGGCAAAGGATTGGAGGACATAGTGAATAGCTCAAGACAAAATATAATTCACTTTCAACTGATTTATAAGCTGATCCTGTTAAAATATTCTACATTCGCTTAGTTTGTCTGCTGAAATAGGTACGAATCAACTCCCAAAAACCAATAATTTTGAAATAAATTGATTTGAACTTTTTTATTTGTTAAATAAATCATTTATGTCATTTAGGGCTAAGCAGTCTTTTAATTTTGTTCTGCAAGGTAAAGACAGCTGGAACATGCTCTATGGGGCTACGATCGATATAGATTATTAGTATTTTATAAAAAATCTGAATAATCAGGTAAACGCATTTTTATAAATCAGCAACTCATTTTCAAGCAGCCTTTCCTCAAAGTTTGTAAAACCTGGATGATTCTCTCAAAGTAATGCTACATCAAAATGGCAAAAAAGTACAGGAAAGTTTACAATGTCTTCGCTGCCTTCAAATAGACCTTTGTTTTGCTTGCCAAAGTTGATTATACTAAAGATTGTATCTCTCATGTCGACATAAACGGCGAAATCCTTTACGAACACACCTTTGACTAATCAATCTAATGTGCCAGCTTACTCTCATAAAAGTAAGTAATAATTCTGCACCCTCGCTCTCATGCTATCATCCTCTTCAACTTGTAGCACTACACAAGAAAGAAAATTCCTCACCAGTTCAGATACGAAGAAATCGACCAAAGCAATTTGACTACTTTTTCTGACAGCAGGCTTTTCTGTATAGAGGAAAAGGGTAAGTACGGAGACAATCGGTATCGTTTGAGCTACTACAATTATGAATTGGTTTGTTAGGGGTAATTGAAACTGATGAAAGTATTTGAACCCACATATGAAGAATGGAACCATGCTTATGTGATTTAGAAAGCAAATAATCAGTCTTCGTTTACTTGGTTTAAACCCTTACAAAGAGAGAATTTTTCGTTTTATTCCTATGACCTGAAAAAGGGTCTGAAATACTTTGAGATAAAACACTAAAAGATTGCAGAAGCAATGAACTACGATTCAGCCAAATACGGTAAATTAGAAATAGGGTTGATTCACGTGTGGAAAATATCTGAAGACTCCTTCTTTTTAGTAAGCCTGACAAGTGAAGTGAAACCTCCAAGTACGAAATTTTTCATCTTCGATTCTGCCTTATTTAGGCTGAGGATTGCAAATTTTACTTTTGGAGCGCAGCAAGATAACATCATGAAATCTTACAATATGGGCAAAAGAGGCGTGTTTATGACCTACAAATAGGAATAGTAAAGGGTCAGAGAGAGCGCAATCTATTACATTGATTTCAGAGTAGAGTCAATAATAGGCGAATAAATTTGGAAATGTAACAACG
>Ga0316217_10005960_pt1 | contig 12307 bp, 11 predicted proteins | sample 1anoAmetaG_FD_203633 | JGI IMG/M metagenome (GOLD analysis project Ga0316217, IMG submission 203633) | Freshwater microbial communities from Trout Bog Lake, Wisconsin, USA - 1anoA | ecosystem: Environmental > Aquatic > Freshwater > Lake > Hypolimnion/Profundal zone | place: USA: Wisconsin... | reverse complement strand
CTTCCAGATCCGGTTCTCGGTGAGCAGGGTCTCGTACTCGTCGATGCAGTCCGGGAAGCGCGCCACGAAGGCCCGGGCCATCTTCTCGAAGCCCGGGGGCAGGTCCTCCCGCAGGCCGCCGATGCGGAACGCGGTGGTGGTGAGCCGGGCGCCGCAGAAGGCCTCGAACAGGTCCAGCACCGCCTCCCGCTCCCGGAAGGTGTAGAGGAACACGGTCATGGCGCCGATGTCCAGGGCGTGGGTGGCCAGCCAGATCAGGTGTGAGGCCAGCCGGTTGAACTCGGTGAGCATGGTCCGGATGTACTTGGCCCGCCGGGGCACCGTGACCCCGAACAGCTTCTCCACCGCCTCGGCCCAGCCCAGGTTGTTGGCCACGGCGGAGGTGTAGTCCATGCGGTCGGTCCACACCTGGCCCTGGAAGAAGGTCTTGTTCTCGCAGATCTTCTCCACCCCGCGGTGGAGGTAGCCGATGACCGGCCGGCAGCTGGTGACGATCTCGCCGTCCAGCTTGAGCTTGAGCCTCAGCACCCCGTGGGTCGACGGGTGCTGCGGTCCCATGTTGATTTCCATTTCCTCGTTCTTGAACACAAGGAACTCCTCGTTCGACTGGTTTAATCCGCTTTGGGGGGCTTGATGTTGATCCCCAGGTTGCCGGCCTTCTCCATCGCGATGCGCATGAGCACGCCGCTCCGGTCCTCCCGGAAATCGATGTCCCGCTGGCCCAGCCCGAGGGTCGGGTATTCCTTGCGCAGGGCGTGGCCCTCCCAGTCCTCGGGGCAGAGGATCCGGGTCATGTCCGGGTGGTGGGCGAAGCGGATGCCCAGCATGTCCCAGATCTCCCGCTCCAGCCAGTTGGCGGTGGGATAGACCGGCACCGCGCTCTCCGGCTCGAAGCCCTCGGGGACCAGGATCCGCAGCCGCAGGCGCTTGCTCCGGCGGATGCTGGTGAGGTGGTAGACCACCGAGAAGGCGAAGCCCTGGGCGGCCGGGTAGTGGGTGGCGGTCTCGTCGGCCAGCATCTCGTAGTGCAGCGCCTGGTCATCCCGGCACAGGGTCAGGGCCTCCAGGATCGCCTCCTTGGCCACCTGGCAGGTGAGCTCGCCGGCCTGCTGGAAGCACTCGGTCACCTTGTCGCCCAGGAGGCTCTGCAGGTGCAGCAGGTCCGGATCGGTGGCGGGGGCCGGGGCGGGGAACTTCATGTCGTTGGTGTCGGGCTTGGCCACCGGGCGCACCGGCGGCTTGGGCGCGTCCTTGCCCTCGGCCTCGGCCTTGGCCTTGGCCGTCTCGTAGTCGGCCTGGGTCTTGGCCCACTTGGCCTCCTCGGCCGCCACGGCCGCGGCCTGCTCCGCCAGCCAGGTCTTCAGGCTGGGCAGGGGTACGGTCTTGGGCAGGACCACCTGGCGGTTGGGGGCGGCCGCGAGATCGTAGACATAGGCCGGGGCCTTGGCAGGCGTGGCCGGCGTTGCGGGGGCGGCAGCGGCCGGGGCAGCCGGGGTCGGGGCAATGGGGGTGACGGCGGCGGGCGGCGCGGTCGGTCCCGGTGCAGTGGGAGCGGACGCCTGAGCGGCCGGGGCGGCAGCCGGGGTTTCCGCGGCCGGAGCAGCCGCAGGAACGGCCGGAGCCTCCGAGACCGGAGCGGGCGCCAGAGCGGCCGGAGCCTCCGAAACCGGAGCGGGCGCCAGAGCGGCCGGAGCCGCGGCAACCGGAGCGGGCGCCGGAGCGGCCGGCGCTTCCGCCGTCGGAACGGGCGCAGGAGCGGCCGGGGCGTCGGTGGCCACCTGGTCGAACTTGATGACGTTCACCGGGCAACCGGACGCCGCCGCGACGATCTGGGTCTCCAGGCTCAGGCCCAGGTCTTCCTTGAGCTGCGCCTTCTCGTCCCGGTTCTCGCTGGTGACCCCGTCCACCCGCACGGCGGCGTTGATGACACAGGTGTCATCGGTGACGTGGAACACGTCGGCGCACTCGGCCTCGCAGGCGTTGCAGACGATACAACCTTCGTCGATCCAAACTTTGACAATCGCCATGGTCAGCCCACCGCCTCGAAGATTTCCTTGTACCGGTCAGCCATGCTGCTGGCCATGATCTTGTCCTGGAGCTTCAGGAATCCGTAGATCAGGCTTTCCGGCCGGGGCGGGCAGCCAGGGATGTAGATGTCCACGGGGACGACCTTGTCCACTCCCTGGATGGTGTGGTAGCTGTCGAACGGGCCGCCGGCGGTGGCGCAGCTGCCCAGGGCGATCACCCACTTGGGTTCGGGCATCTGGTCGTAGAGTTGCTTGATGATGGGGGCCATCTTGTACGTGACCGTGCCGGCGACGATCATCAGGTCGCTCTGCCGGGGGGTGGCCCGGAAGATGCCGCAGCCGAACCGGTCGAAGTCGAACCGCGAGGCCCCGGCGGCCATCATCTCGATGGCGCAGCAGGCCAGACCGAAGGTCATGGGCCAGACGCTGGTAGCCCTGGACCAGTTGATGATCTTCTCAACCTTGGTCGTGATCAGGACGTGTTCCAGCGCTGTAGGCTGATTCATCATTCCCATGTAAGGGCTCCTTTGGACCAGATGTAGCCGTAGCCGAACAGCAGGAGGAAGAGGAAGATGCCCATCTCCACCAGGCCGAAGACGGCCAGTTCCTTCATCTGGATGGCCCAGGGCATGAGGAACACCGTCTCCACGTCGAAGATCAGGAACATCACCGCGATCAGGTAGTAGCGGACCGAGAACTGTTCCCGGGCCGAGGTGGTGGGCTTGATTCCGCACTCGTAGGTGGAATACTTGGCCGCGCTGGGCCAGTGCGGCCGGACCGCCCAGGATACGGTCCAGATGATCACCGGAAGGGCGATGGCGATGAGGATGAGCAGGAGAACGGGGACATAGCCGCGCATGGTGCCTCCCGGGCGGAGTTAAGGTCAAACTTCACATTGTGGTATCCACCCGCGGGAGTGGTCAACGGCGAATGGCGCGACGGGTCGGGGAAGAAGCTGCACCTTTTGGAGCATGGGCTCGCCTGAGGCATTAAGATTAAGCCATGACGCCCCAAAATGTCTCACAAACCTCGCCCAACGCCGCCACTTTGGCCTCGGAATTCACGCCGGCGCTGGCTTCCGATGAGTTGTCCATGCCGGAAGCGCGCCCCTCGGCGCTCTACCCGACCCTGGACCTCACCCGGGAGCCGGTGGACTTCGCCCTGTTCCAGGCCATCTCCCTGGACCTGATGCTCAAGCACCACTTCGTGCCGGTGCAGGAGCGGGACGGCTACCTGTGGCTGGCCATGGCCGACCCCCTGGACGTGGTGGTCCAGGACCTGCTGCGCATGCACCTGAAGCGGCCGCTGCGGTTCGCCTCGGCGCCCCTGGCCCAGATCCAGGTGGTGCTGAAGAAGTCCGAGAGCGGCCAGAAGGTCATGGACGAGGCTGGCGAGGCGCTGCGGGTCCAGGTGCTGCGGGAGGAGGACATCGAGGAGGAGCTGGACCTGGAGAACCTCACCGACAAGGAGGAGGCCCCCATCATCCGGCTGGTGGACACTGCGATCTTCAACGCGCTGCAGCGGCGGGCCTCGGATATCCACATGGAGACCACCAGCCACGGGTTCCAGATCAAGTACCGCATCGACGGCAGCCTCTACCCGGCCGCCGAGCCCATCGACAAGCGCTTCGCCTCGCCCATCATCAGCCGGATCAAGGTCATGTCCGAACTGGACATCGCCGAGAAGCGCAAGCCCCAGGACGGCCGGTTCAAGCTCAAGGTGCGCGGCCGGGCCATCGACTTCCGGGTCAGCATCATGCCCACCATCCACGGCGAGGATTCGGTCATCCGCATCCTGGACAAGGAGAACCTCACCGAGGAATTCAAGACCCTGAGCCTCGAGATCCTGGGCTTTTCGCCCAACGAGCTGGTGCGGCTGCGCCGGTTCGCCCGGGAGCCGTACGGGATGTTCCTGGTCACCGGCCCCACCGGCAGCGGCAAGACCACCACGCTGTACGCGGTGCTCAGCGAGATCCGCAGCCCCGAGGACAAGCTGATCACCATCGAGGACCCGGTGGAGTACCAGCTGGAGGGGGTCACCCAGATCCCGGTGAACGAGAAGAAGGGGCTCACCTTCGCCGTGGGCCTGCGCTCGATCCTGCGCCACGACCCGGACAAGATCCTGGTGGGCGAGATCCGCGACTCCGAGACCGCCCAGATCGCCATCCAGTCCGCCCTCACCGGGCATCTGGTGTTCACCACCGTGCACGCCAACCACACCCTGGACGTGCTCAGCCGGTTCCAGCACATGGGCGTGGAGGTCTACAACTTCGTCTCGGCCCTGAACTGCATCCTGGCCCAGCGGCTGGTGCGCACCCTGTGCGTCAAGTGCAAGCGCAGCATTCCCCCCCCGCCCGAGGCCGAGCTGCTGGAGAACGGCCTGGACCGCGCGTGGGCCAGCACCGCCACCCTGTTCGACCGGGTCGGTTGCGTGGAGTGCAACGGCACCGGCTTCCGCGGACGGCAGGCGATCATCGAGTTCATGGGCATGAACGACGATATCCGCGAGCTGATCACCAACCGCGCCTCGGTGCGGGAGATCAAGGCGGCGGCCAGGGCCTCGGGCATGCAGACCCTGCGGGAGAGCGCGGTGGAGAAGGTGCGGCAGGGGGTCACGACGTTTGCGGAGATCAACAAGGTGACCTTCAGGGAGTCGGTCTAGTCGACGCTCAGGCTCACATTGGCGCTGGTCGGCCCGAGGCTGTTGGTCGCGGTCACCGTGTAGAACGCCTGGGGCGTCGCCGCGGCGGTGCCGGAGATGATGCCGGTGAGGGGGTCCAGGCTCAGGCCGGTGGGAAGGTCGGGCGACACCGTGAAGGTCAGTCCCAGGTCCGAGGTGACGGTGAGGGTCTGGCCGCCGTCCACCACGGTGGGGGCCGCGCTGGCGTAGGCTGTGCCGGCGCTGGCGGTGAGGACTGGGTAGGCGAGCCCGGAGGCGGCGAACGCCGCGCGGGTGACCACCAGGGTGAACTGGGCGTTGGCGCTGCCGTTCTGGGTGGTGGCGGTCACGGTGTAGAGCGCGGCCGGGGAGGCCGCGGTGGCGGTGCCGGACAGGACACCGTTGTTCCCGAACGCCAGCCCGGCGGGCAGGGCCGGGCTGATGCCGAACCCCAGGGCCGTGCCGTTGGCCACCACCGGGAGGCCGTCGAGCGGGAAGGGGAACTTCGAGCCCACCTCCATGGACACTGTCCCGGTGACTGGGTAGGTCAGCGCCACCGGCGGCTGGGTCGCGGCGACCATACCGAGGGCAAGCGGGAAGGCGATGCTTGGGCCAGCGGAGTTGGTCGCGGTGATGCTGTAGGTCATGCTTGCGAGGGTGGCCAGGGGTGTGCCGGAGATCACGCCGGTGGCGGGATCGAGCTGGAGGTTGGCCGGAAGCGCCGGGCTGACCCCGAAACCGAACCCCGTGGTCACCATGCTGGCGACGCCGTTGGTCATGACGTAGGCCTGGACGTCCGGCGCCACGCTGGTGAAGGTCTGGCCGACGGTGACGAGGATCGCCGGGGTCTGGTAGCTCAGGATGGGTGGCTGGACCGAGTTCTGCGCCAGGGATTTGTGGTGGCAGGCCACCTGCAGCCCGCCATCGAGCAGCGCCAGACCGCCGGCCAGGCCAAACATGGCGATGCGCTTCCCGTTCCAACCCAGCATGAATGCTCCTGCAATCCATGTTGAGGGTATCGGGAACCGGCGGGCAAGGCCAGAGCGGGGCCCGGCCCGGGGGAACGCCCGGCCTTCAGGGCTTGGCCAGGATGACGACGCTCCCCGGACTCCTCACGAACTTGCCTTCCTTGTTGAGGCTCTGGTTGTACTTGATGGCCTCGTTGACGTCGGTGTCGCCCACGAAGACGGCGCTGTCCAGGAATATCTTGGCCTTGCGGCTGCCCGGTTCCGTGTTGCCGGTGACGTAGAAAGTGAACGTGGCCTGGTGCTTGTCGAATTTGTCAGCGAAGCACAGGCGGATCGTCTTCTTGCGCCCCTTGTCGCTGTTCTTGAGTTCCACCTGCGCGGTCTTGCCGGCGCCGATGGTCGCCTTCGGGTTCTCCCTGCTGAGGGTCGTGGGGGTGGAGATTCCGGTCAACGCCAGTTTCAAGGGCGTCCCGCCAGGGGTGTTGATGCCCGCGTTGTTGTTGGGCCAGACGTGGCCGTCCATGGACGAGTTGACGACGGTCACCGTCCAGGCGTTCTCGCTCTTGTTCTGCCAGGTGATCTTGTCGGTGGGTTTGGCGTCCGAATCATCCCCGGAGTCCGGGTTCGAGTCGGGATCCTTGTCATCATCGTCATCTGCCCGGGCCACGTAGGCGCTCACCGAGGAGAGCAGGAAGATCAGCGGGATGCCCGCGCAGAGATACTTGTTCAAATCAACCTCCCGGGTGCTGGCCCTTGTTTATTAACAACTAATTAATTCTAATCACCCAGGCGCCCGGCGCAAGGGGGCCTGAGCACACGCTGGCCTAGCCGCTACTTCGGCGGATCCCTGAAGGTGATGCTGCCGTTGACCGGGACGTTGAACTGGACCCCATCCAGGACATCGGCCGCGTCCACGCCTTCGCTGCGCTTTTCCAGGATGAGCTTGGCCCTGCCATGGCCCAGGGCCAGGAAGCGGAACTTGATGAAGGCGTCCCCGTTGCTGAAGGTCAATTTGGTCATCCGGACATTGTCGGCGGCATTGTTTTCCACCGACACTTCGGCGTCCATTTTCGGCTTCAGCTTGACCGTCTGCACTCGGCCCTGGCCGGCCGTCCCCAGCACCCCGTGGAACTGAGGGGGGGTGTTCGCGTTCAGGGCCAGCCAGACCGGGAACGTCAAGGGATCCTTCGGTTTGAGGTCCTTGAACCGGCTCCTGTCGACGGCCTCGGGGGCGATGCTGACTGTCCATGCCATCGAACTCCGGTTGATCCAATGGATGCCCTTGGCGGCAGGGCGGACGTCTTCCTCCGGCTCCTCGTCGTCCCCGGCCCGGCAGGCTGCCGCGGCGGGCAAGAGCAGCAGCAGGAGAGCGCCCGTGCGGATAAGCCTGTTCATTTCAACCTCCCGGCTGCTGGGGTTGTTGCGCCTACGGCCAAGCCACCGCCTGGGCCCATGGATCGTCCCCATTCAAGAAATAATTCATTATGTGCCGTCCAGCCCCCACCGCAAGGGGGACGGCGGCAGGCTTCGCCATGCCGGCTGAAAGGCCCGGCACGAACCGCCGCCGCCGCCGGTGGCACACGTCACCCGGACCCAGCGCCGCAACGCTCCTGGCGAGGCGCGCGAAGGCGCGACTCGTTCCAGGAGCGACTACGGGCGACCGCCCGGGACCCGTACGATCAGGCCAACGGGCTCAGGGTCCAGCGCAGCACGGGCTTGCGGGCGGCCGTTGTCTCGTCCAGCCGGCGCATGCCCACCAGCACCGGGGCCTGGTGCAGCGCCTCGGGGTTCTCGGCCGCCTCCCGGGCGATGTCCTTCATGGCCGCGATGAACTCGTCCAGCTCGGCCTTGCCTTCGCTCTCGGTGGGCTCGATCATCAGGGCGCCGTGGACGATGGCCGGGAAGTAGATGGTGGGCGGGTGGAAGCCGCGGTCGATCAGGCCCTTGGCCACGTCCAGGGTGTGCACGTCATAGGCCGCCAGGCCGCTGTCGTCCAGCACCACTTCGTGCAGGGTGGGGGTCGGGTATTCCAGGTGGTAGGTGCCGGCCAGCTGGGTGCGGATGTAGTTGGCGTTGACGATGGCGCGCAGGGTGGCAGCCTTGAGCCCGTCGCCGCCGTGGCTGAAGCAGTAGGCCATGGCCCGCACCACGATGCCGAAGTTGCCGAAGAAGGTGTGGACCTTGCCCATGCTCACCGGGCGGTCCCAGTCCAGGCGGTAGCTGTGCCGGGCCACCTGGCCTTCGCCTTCCAGGGCGGTTTCCCGGACCACCACCGGCCGGGGCAGGAACGGCTCCAGGGCCGCGGTGCAGGCCACCGGGCCGGAGCCCGGGCCGCCGCCGCCGTGGGGGGTGGAGAAGGTCTTGTGCAGGTTCAGGTGCATGACGTCCACCCCGAAGTCGCCGGGGCGGGCCACGCCCACCAGGGCGTTCATGTTGGCGCCGTCCATGTAGACCAGGCCGCCCACCGCGTGCAGGGCCCTGCAGATGTCCTGGATCCGGTACTCGAAGATCCCCAGGGTGTTGGGGTTGGTGATCATGAGCCCGGCCACCTCCTCGCCCAGCTCGGCCAGCAGGGTGTCCAGGCCCTTCTGCAGCTTGCCCGAGGCGTCGGCCACATCCTTGAAGCTGACCGTGCCGTCAGCCTGGGAGGCCACCACCACCACCTCGTAGCCGGCCATGGCGGCGGTGGCGGGGTTGGTGCCGTGGGCGCTGTCCGGCAGCAGGATGACCCGCCTGCGGGCGCCCCGGGACACATGGTAGGCGCGGATCAGCATGACCCCGGTGAGCTCGCCGGCGGCGCCGGCGCTGGGCTGCAGGGTGACCGCCTGCAGGCCGGTGATCTCCTTCAGCCATTCCTGCAGGGTGTAGAGCAGGGCCAGGTTGCCCTGGACGTGGGCGGCCGGGGTCAGCGGATGGCTGTCGGCGAAGCCCGGCAGGGCAGCCACCTTCTCGTTGATCCTCGGGTTGTGCTTCATGGTGCAGGAGCCCAGGGGGTAGCAGCCGTCGTCCACCCCGTAGTTCCACTTGGACAGGCGGGTGAAGTGGCGGATCACGTCCACTTCGGTCACCGAGGGCAGGGCCTGGAAGCCGCTGCGCTTCAAGTGGTCAGGCCGGGTGTCCTGGGCCGGGGGCACGTCCAGCCGGGGCAGGTCCATGCCGGTCTTGCCGGGCACGGAGCGTTCGAAGATGAGGGGTTCGCGGGTCCGGGTGGTCATGGTCTCAGGCTTCTCCGACGAGGCTGGGCAGGCTGGCCAGGACTTCCACCAGCTGTTCGATCTGTTCCCGGCTGTTCAGTTCGGTGGCGCACCACAGGATGCAGTTCTTCAGTTCGGCGGCGTAGGGGGTCAGGTCCAGGCCGGCCAGGATCCCGGCCTTGGCGCACTGGGCCTGCAGCAGCGCCATGTCGCCGCGGTAGCGGGTGACGAACTCGTTGAAGAACGGGGTCTCGAATGGGCTGCTGAAGTCGGGCAGTTCCAGCAGGCGGGCCTGGAGGAACTGGGCCTTGGCGGCGTTCTGCCAGGCCAGGCCCTGGAGCCCCTCCGGCCCGGCCAGCTGCAGGAAGATGTTGGCCCGAAGGGCGACCAGCCCCTGGTTGGAGCAGATGTTGCTGGTGGCCTTGTCCCGGCGGATGTGCTGCTCCCGGGCGGTGAGGGTGAGCACGTAGCCGGTGCGGCCGTCCAGATCCTTGGTCTGGCCCACCACCCGGCCGGGGATCTCCCGCTTCTGGCTGTCCCGCACGGTGAGGAAGCCCAGGTAAGGCCCGCCGAAGTTCAGCTTGTTGCCCAGGGACATGGCCTCGCCGCAGGCCAGGTCGGCGCCCAGCCGGCCCGGGGCCTCCAGCCAGCCGAAGGCGAAGGCCTCCTGGGTGACCGACACCGCCAGGGCGCCGGCGGCGTGGGCGGCGGCGGCGATGGCCTGGAGGTCCTCGACGCAGCCCAGGAAATTGGGGTAGCCCACCATGACCGCGGCCACGTCGCCGTCCAGCTTGGCGGCCAGGTCGTCCAGGTCGGTGACCCCGTCCTTGAGCTTCACCAGCACCAGGTTCAGGCCCTCGTGGGGGGTGATGTTGGTGCAGAGCACTTCCTGGTAGTGCGGGTGGAGGCCGGCGGAGATCAGGATGGTCCTGCGCTTCTTCTGCAGCCGGACGGCCATGAGCGCGGCCTCGACGCAGGCGGTGCCGCCGTCGTAGAGGCTGGCGTTGCCGACTTCCAGGCCGGTGAGATCGCACATCAGGGTCTGGTACTCGAAGATGTGCTGGAGGGTGCCCTGGCTGATCTCGGGCTGGTAGGGGGTGTAGGCGGTGAACCACTCCTGCCGGCTGATCATCTGGTCCACCGCCGCGGGGACGAAATGGTCATAGGCGCCGGCGCCCAGGAAGCGGGAGCCGAAGGGGGTGTTGAGGGCGGCCAGGGCGGTCATCTGCTGGAGCACTTCCTGCTCCGAACGCTGGCCGGGCAGGGCCAGTTCCCGGTCCAGCCGGAGATGGGCCGGGATCCCCCCCAGGAGATCTTCGGCCCGGCCGACCCCGATGGCATCCAGCAGGGCGCGGTCCTCCGAAGGAGCCGTTGGCAAGTAGCGCATGGGGCGACCTCGAAATGAAAAGGGTGACGATCAATCGTTCACGGATGAAGGGTACCACGCAGCCCGGAACCCGGGTCCGGCCTTTGCCGGGAAGGCGCCGAGGAAGTGATCGACGGCACCATCAGCGGCCCAGTTCAGGCGGTGATGTCCACCAGAGACCCCTTGGCTGCTTTCCCCGTCTTCGGCATACCGGCCGCGGCCAGTTGGGCCGCGGCCGTGGAGGCCATGGAGGCGGCCTGGCTGGCCACGCTCTCGTCCTGTCCGGAGGGGTCCGCCGGGGCCAGGGCCGCGGCCTGGATCTGCTGGGCCTTGGCGATGGTGGCACGGGGGTTCCCGGCGACGGGGGAGGTGTCGATGGAGACCTCGCCGCCCACGGCGTAAGCCTTGCCGTCGGGCCCCTGCTGGTAGTCGAAAGTGGGGCCGCCCTGGATCAGGCTGCCGCCGGCGGCCATGTGCGCCGCTTCGTGGGCGCGGACCTGGGCGTCCCGGGTCTTCAGCTTGCCCACCTCGGCGGCGGCGGCCGGAGACAGTTCAACGGTGTCCCCGGCGGCGGCCTTGGCCTGGGCCGCCAGGCCGGACTTGGCCGCAGGCTGCGCCGCTGCCGCGGTCTGGACAGCGGCGGACGGGCTGGTGGAAGCCGAGCTGGTGGGGTCGATGGAGAGGGCCATGACCCTTTCTTCATCGGCAGGACCGGCCTCCGGCTCAAGACGTTCCACGTAGAACAATGGATCGTCCGCGGTTCCCGGTGGGTTACCCTGGAGCCATGCGCTGCCCATTCTGTGGCCACATCGAGGACAAGGTGGTGGATTCCAGGGAGTCCCGCGAGGGGGACACCATCCGCCGGCGCCGGGAGTGCCTCAAGTGCGGCCGGCGCTTCACCAGCTACGAGCGGCTGGAGGAGGTGCCGATCCTCATCGTCAAGAAGGACGGCCGCCGGGAGCCGTTCGACCGGCAGAAGCTGCTGCGCGGCATCATGTCCGCCTGCCAGAAGCGCCCGGTGTCGCTGGGCCGGCTGGAGGAGGCCGCCGGGGACATCCAGGCCAAGCTCATGGAATCCCCCGACCGCGAGGTGCCCAGCCGGCAGCTGGGCGAACTGGTCATGGACGCGCTGAAGCAGATCGACTCGGTGGCCTATGTGCGGTTCGCCAGCGTCTACCGGGACTTCAAGGACCTGCCGGACTTCGTCAAGGCGCTGGAAGGCCTCATGCCCAGCGCCCCGTCGCCGGCCCCCCGGCTCATCCTGCGCCAGCCAACGCCGGAACCCCCGGCGCGGCCGGGCCCGCCCGCGCCGCCGCCCGAGTCCCAGCCGTTCAAATCCACTCCGCTGTTCCCGGGCCTCGATCCCGAGCGACCGGAGCCCAAGCGACGCAAGTCCCGTTGAGGCACATCCCGCTAGACTGTTAGCCAGAGGTATCCAGTGGCCGAAGAAATCGTCATTCCGCAGCTCCTTGAAGAGTCTCCCAAGATCCCCGATGTCCTGCCGGTGCTCACCCTCAGGGACGTGGTGGTCTATCCCTATGTGATCCTGCCGCTCTCGGTGAGCCGGGAGAAGTCCCTGCGCGCCGTGGACACCGCCCTGGTGGAGAGCCGGATGATCCTGCTGCTGTCCCAGAAGCAGATGGAGATGGACGATCCCGGCCCCGACGACCTCTACACCGTCGGCACCGCGGCGCTCATCCTGCGGGTGCTGAAGCTCCCCGACGGCCGGGTGCGGGCCCTGGTCCAGGGCCTGCAGCGGGTGCGGGTGGAGTACTTCACCGAGACCGAGACCCAGTTCAAGGCCAAGGTCGAGCTCATGGCCGAATCCGAGATCGGCGAGCACGATGTGGAACTGGACGCGCTGCTGCGCTCAGTCAAGCAGACCCTGGAAAAGGCGGTGGCCCTGGGCAAGAACCTGCCCCAGGAAGTGCTGGTCATCGCCGCCAACCTGGACAGCCCGGGGCGCCTGGCCGACCTGGTGGCCTCCAACCTGGACCTGAAGCCGCCCCAGATGCAGGAGGTGCTGGAGATCGCCAAGCCAGTGCTGCGGCTCAAGCGGGTCAACGAGCTCCTGATGCGCGAGATCGACCTGCT
>Ga0316217_10005959_pt1 | contig 12309 bp, 7 predicted proteins | sample 1anoAmetaG_FD_203633 | JGI IMG/M metagenome (GOLD analysis project Ga0316217, IMG submission 203633) | Freshwater microbial communities from Trout Bog Lake, Wisconsin, USA - 1anoA | ecosystem: Environmental > Aquatic > Freshwater > Lake > Hypolimnion/Profundal zone | place: USA: Wisconsin... | reverse complement strand
CGCGCCATGATTTGCAGCAGCCTTTCCAGCGGTGACAGGGGCATATGCGGCGACCCAATTAAAAGTGATAATGATTATTATGTTAAATGACATTCCCCATGCGCGTGTATGCGCTTGGGGGCAATTGCGCGTGTATGCGCTTGGGGGCAATGTGGTTCATCGTTCAGGCATCTTGCCGCATACCGTCGTAACCTACCAGCACATGCGGCGGTATCTCGGTGCTGAGCTGGCGGTAATCCATGCTTTTATCCAGATGCGTCAGCACCGCCAGCTTCGCGCCCGTGCGCGCGATCAGCTCCAGCGCCAGTGCCAGATGCGCATGCGTTGGGTGTGGTTCGCGCCGCAGGCAATCGACCACCAAAAGGTCGCAATCCTTGAACAATCGCAGCATATCCGGAGTTATGGCGCTAAAATCCGTGGCATAGCCGATACTTTTGCCAGCTTGTGTAAAGCAAAAACCAGTAGTTTGTGCCGGTCCATGCGGCATTTGGCACCAACCGATGCCAAAGCCCATGCACATCCGCAGCCGGTCCAGCGCCTCCAGCGCGCAGATCGTGGGGTAGCCGAACTGCCCGGCAAACACATAGCCAAAGCGCTGGCGCAGCCGCCGCACCGTTTCCTCGGCGGCATAGGCAGGGATCGGTCCGGCGCGGCCATAGCGCAGCGGGCGCAGATCGTCGATGCCGTGGCAATGGTCGGCATGGTCATGCGTCCAAAACACCGCATCGATGCTGGCGATGTGGTTGGCCAGCAGTTGCGCGCGCAGATCTGGCGAGGTGTCGACCAGCAGCCGTGTGCCGGCTTCGCTTTCGACGATGACCGAGGCGCGGCTGCGACGGTTGCGCGGCTCGGCCGGGTCGCACAGCCCCCAATCCGCGCCATGCTCGCCGCCGATGCGCGGCACGCCCGTCGAGGTGCCCGAACCGAGCATGATCAGCCTCACGCACGGGTTTCCTGTGCCTGCGGGGCCATTTGCGACGCCCGCGCCTTGGTGAACAGGCGGAAGAAATTGGCGCTGGTGCTGGCGGCCAATGCCTCGGGCGAAACGCCACGCAGCCCGGCGACAAAGCGCGCGGTATCTGCGGTGAAGGCCGGCTCGCAGGGCTTGCCCCGGTGCGGCACGGGGGCGAGGAAGGGCGAGTCGGTCTCCACCAGCAGCCGGTCTTCGGGAATTGCCTTGGCTATCGCCTGCAAGTCTTTGGCATTCTTGAAGGTGACGATGCCCGAGAGCGAGATGCTGAGCCCCATCGCCAGCACTTTTTCGGCAAAATCGGCCGATGCGGTGAAGCAGTGGATCAGCGCCGGGAAGGCCCCCTTCCCCATCTCCTCGGCCAGAATCGCCAGCGTGTCGCCTTCCGCATCGCGGGTGTGGATAACCAGCGGCAGGCGGGTGGCGCGCGCCACCGCGATATGGCGGCGGAACAGCGCCTGCTGGGTCTGGCGATCTGAATGATCATAGAAATAATCGAGCCCGGTTTCGCCGATGCCGATGACCTTGGGGTGCGCGGCTGCGGCCAGCAAGATGCCCTCGCCCATATCGACATGCGCGTCGGCCTCATGCGGGTGGATGCCGACGGTGGCCCAGACGTCGGCGTGGCGCTCCGCTGTGGTGATAACATCGGCCCATTCGGCGCGGCGGGTGGAGATATTGAGCATACCCGCAATGCCGGCGGCGCGGGCGCGGGCAAGCACTTCGCCCTGCCGTTCCACCAGGCCCTGGTAATTGAGGTGACAGTGCGAGTCGATCAGCATCAGCCGGCGCTTTCGCCCTCGGCGGGCAGTTCGAGCCGGGGAAAGATGCCGACGGGTTGGGCGAGGCGGAAGCCCGAGGCGCGGAGGCGGTCATACCAGGTGGTGTCGTCGAGCGCAGCGAAGCTGCGCTCATCGGCGGGGATGCCCATCTGGTCGAGCAATCTGTCGGCGCTCTCGGGGATAATCGGCTGGATGGCGATGGCGAGGTCGCGGATGCAGATGAACAAGATCGCGAGCACCGCTTTCATGCGCTCGGGGTCGGTTTTCCTGAGCGCCCAGGGGGCTTGCTCGTCGATGTATTGGTTGCAAGCGAAGACGGCGCGCATCCAGCAATCGATGCCATCCGAAAGCGCAAGATAGCTCGACCAGTTCGCCTGAAAGCCCCCGATCTGGGCGGTCACATCCGCACGAATGGCCTGATCGGCGTTATCTTCAGGGTTGGCCGGCAACTCCCCATCCAGGTTCTTGAAGATCAGGCTCAACACCCGCTGCGCCAGATTGCCAAAGCTGTTCGCCAATTCGGCGTTGCAGCGCGTCACGATCGCCTCGGCCGAATAGCTGCCATCCTGCCCGAAGCTCACCTCGCGCAGCAGGAAATAGCGCAGCGCATCAACGCCAAACCGCTCGGCCAGCTCCAGCGGGTCGACCACATTGCCCAGCGATTTCGACATCTTCTCGCCGCGATGCAGCAAAAAGCCGTGGCCGAAGATCGTCTTTGGAAGCGGTAACTTAGCGCTCATTAGGAAAGCCGGCCAATAAACCGCATGGAAACGCACGATATCTTTGCCGATGAGGTGCAATACGTTGACGGGTTTCAATTCACCGTCTGGGCCAACCACAGATGGCCAGAATTTTTCCATCAGGGCAGTATCATTGGTGCCGTATCCAAGACCAGAAATAGCCTGAGCACCGGAAATATAATTCGCCAGCGCATCGACCCACACATACATGACATGCCCAGGCGAATCGGGCACCGGAATGCCCCAGTCGAAACTGGTTCGCGATACTGAAATATCTTTAAGCCCACTTTCAACGAAACGCAAAACCTCGTTTCTACGACTATCCGGTTTTATAAAATCAGGACGATCATTATATAATTTTATCAATCGTTCTTGATATTTTGACAATCTGAAAAACCAAGTTTCCTCCTCAACCCATTCTACGGGAGTCCCCTGTGGGGAAAGTTTTGAACCATTTTCGGCCGTTGTAAGCTCCTTCTCATCATAAAATGCCTCGTCACGTATGGAATACCAACCTTCATACTTATTGAGATACATATCACCTGCGGCATGCATTTTTCGCCACATTGCCTGACATGAAACTTGGTGCATCGGATAGGTGGTGCGCTGAAAATTATCGTAGGAAATATTGAGCTTGTCGCACATATCTTGGAATTTATCTGACATTTCGCGGCAGAGATAGCGCACGTCTACGCCTTTCTCTCGCGCCGCCTGCGCCATTTTCAGGCCATGCTCGTCGGTGCCCGTCTGAAACCGCACCTCGCGGCCCGAAAGCCGCTGGAACCGGGCGATGGCATCGCCGGCAATCGCCTCATAGGCGTGGCCTATATGCGGTTTGCCATTGGGATAGGCGATGGCGGTGGTGATATAGAATGTTTCGGCCATGGGCGGCGCGGGGCTTTCGTGTGGTTTGGCGAGCGGTTTATGGGGGCGTTTAAGTGGCGTTTAGGGCCGGTTTAGGCCCCGGTTTGCCCGCTTCTAGGCATCGCGGCCCGCGCCAGCAACCCCTGCCAGCACACCGGCGATCTCCAGCGCCAGCAATGGCGGCTCAAAGTTATAGCTGGGCGCCTGGCCGGCCAGCCGGGTCAGCGCGCTATATGCCTCGATAATCCGCGCCTGGCGGGCCGGGGGGGCGGCGCGCAATTCACCGGCCAGCAGGGCGCGCGCCAGCTCGATCAGCGCCAGCAGTCGCTCGCGCGGCGGGCGCGGGCCCAATTTCTCGGCCAGAGCGCCGCGCAGGGCTATTCCCGCATCACCCCCCGCATCCCCGCCGCGCAGCAGGCGCAGCATCAGCCCATGTGCGCCGCCCAGCCCCGCTGCGACAAAGCCCAGCGCCACCCCCGGCGAGCCTTGCGCGGCGGCGACAGCGGCGGCGCGGGTGGCGGCATCGACCTGCGGCGCGGCCTCGGCAAGGATGCGGCCCACCACATCATCGGCTAGCGGGGCGAAACGCAGCACCCGGCAGCGCGAGCGGATGGTGGGCAGCAAGCGCCCCAATCGATGCGCCACCAGCAGGAAGAAGGTGCCGGCGGGCGGTTCTTCCAGGCTTTTCAGCAGCGCGTTGACCGCCGCCTTTTCCATATCGTCGGCCGGGTCGATGATGACGGCGCGGCGGGTGCCCAGCGTCGGCCGGGTGATGAGGCGTTGCTGCATGAGGCGAATCTGGTCGATCGGGATGGCACGCTTGGTGGCATAGGCCTGGCCGTCCTCGCGCTTTTTCGCCTCCTCCTTGTTTTCGGGCGGGTGCTCGGGGATGAGGATATCGGGGTGATGGGCCAGCGGCGGCTGGGCGATGCCCGGCGCGGCCACCAGTTCGGCGGCGGCGGCGCGGGCGAACAGCCCCTTGCCCAGCCCCTGCGGCCCGGCGAGGATCCAGCCGTGGTGCATTCGGCCCGAGGCCAGGGCGGCGTGCCATTGCAGCCAGGCGGCCTCATGACCGAAAAGTGAAGATTCGCCCACAATATTCCTGCGCGCAAGGGGGTGCTATACTCTATGGCGTGGGCATGGCACGGGCCAGTGCTGTCGGGAAGCGGCAAATTGCCCCCGGCGCAAAGCACGCGACCATGGGTGACCCCTGCCCAGCCCTCTCAAGGCCTTCAGCGATAAAAACGCGCCGAATATGGTCGACGCCGGCAGCCTAATACGCAAACCGGAACATACCATTATGCCAAACTGCGTTGATGCTGACGCATCGCATTTTGGATTTCCTCAAGCGCCGGACAGGCTTAACCAAGGCACGATGTGTCTTTCTCATCGCGCCTTGGTATTACATATGATGATGGCGATGATGATGGTGCCAATGATGCCAATGGTGCCAGTGACGCGCCGAAGCCACCGTAGGCAGCGCCAATACCGCCAGGCCGATAGCGGCGGCAAGGCCGGCTTTGAGAACAGTCATCCGTAATTCTCCTGCAAGCGAACCAAAGTGGCCCTTGCATAATATAACAGAGGCTTGCCGCTTTGTCGCATGGGAATTGGGTTAAGACGGAGACATTTGCCCCTTGCCGGTCACGCGCTGCCAGTGGCCCTCAGCGGAGAGGGGCATTTCGCAAGCCTGTGTCCCGGCCTAACTTTACAAAAAACGCCCTAGTGGATTGATTTTTGACATTCGATTCCCATTTGGCGATTTCCATTTTCGGCTCGCCCCGGATCGCATGCCAAAATTATAAAATCTTTTATAAACATAAGCTTGTTAGTGATTCTTAAGCTTGCTTTTACGCTGACCACAAAGGGATGCAAATGTCAGAATCGGACCACTAGAGCGTTTTCCAGTCAGGTGGAACACCTGACGTTTTAGAAAACGCGGCAAACCAATAATCTAGAGCGGCCGATCTGATGCAGTCAGATCGGAAACCGCTCTAGGTGCCAAGCTGTTTGGTAGGGGCGGCCGGAAGAGGATCGGCGGCGGGGGTGTTATGCAGCGTCTGCAACGCCAGGGCCAGTTCCTCGATGGTATAGTTACGCTCGAACACCAGCCCGTGCAGCGGCATGGTGCGCCAGCATATCTTGGCAAAGATCGGCTCCAGCCCTTGCACGTTTATTTGCACACTCTGGTGAAGGGTCAGGCGTTGCGGGCTGCTGACGCAGGCCCCGCCTTGCGAAATATTGCGCAGAGTAACCGCCTGATTGAGCGCACCTGATTGCAATAATACCGGTTTGTCTACGTTGAGACGTATGGGCCGCTTGGCATAGGGGTTGGGTCGCTCTTCGATGATATTATGGACATCTACCTCGCTATCAAAGCGCAATCCGACATATTCATTGCAATGCCAAACCGGCTGCACGCCAATCCGTTCGCCATTGCCCAGCTCCAGCTCCAAGCGGCGTGCTTTGGTTATGGGGTGGAACACCCGGACTTTTGTGCCTGTGGCCGAGGCATCGCGCATCACACACAGATATTCGCGCCCATCGGCAATCAGCTTGGCCGCCCGCATAAGCAGTGTATAGCGTTCGGCGCTACGCGCTTCCGAGCTAACCGAGACAGCCGCCCCGCCACCCGAATGCGCTGAAACACCTTGTTCCATCCCGACAAGCTCCTTCGTATCTTGCATATCACGCTATGACGCGTGTCAGAATTCCGACCCTGCAAGTGCAGATACACTGACGACCCTTGCTGTTCTTTCACACAAAAAGGGTAAAATTTTCGTAAAATATAGCTGAGTATTTTTGCCAAAACAGAGCGGTAATTTTGCTTGGCCATGTATTAAATAGATGATTTTTTATTCTAAATGCCATCGCGTGCCCCATGCAAGGCGAGGGTATGAGGCAACCGCGGATTGCATGATTCTTCTGGCATCGCCCCAGAACTACCACCCCGACCGCGCGCATGCCTTTAGGCGGCAACCCCGTGGCAGTGCTTGTATTTGATGCCAGAGCCGCAGGGGCACGGCGCATTGCGCGGCACATCCTTCCCTGCCCAGGGGTTGTCGCCAGGCGTGACGACGCCCGCCTCCCCCTCACCCAGCGGCGAAAAGCGCTCGATCGCGTCCAGCCCCAAGCGGCCCGAGGCGGCGTCATTCTCGCCGGTCAAGGGGTCAGCGTGGCTGGTGAGGAAGGCGGGCAGTTCGGGCAATTGCATCGTCCCCGACGCGGGGAAGTGGAGGTCGGCGGTGCACAGGATGCGCGTCACATCCTCGCGGATCGCCTCCAGCATCGTCTCGAACAGGCTGAAGGCTTCCTGCTTATATTCGCTCAGCGGGTTTTTCTGGGCATGGGCGCGCAGGAACACCACCTGGCGCAGCGCATCCAGCGTGGCGAGATGCTCCTTCCAGTAATGGTCGAGGCGCTCGAGCATCACGCTCTTTTCCACCTGCCGCCATATGGCCAGATCATTGCTGGCGAGTTTGGCTGCCATCCGTTCGTCGGCCAGCGCCACCACGCGTTCCTCGATATGCTCGGGGTCGATGCCGTCCTCGGCGATCCAATCGGCCAGCGGCACATCAATGCCCAGCACATCGTGCAGCCGGGCGGTCAGCGCCGCCACATCCCACTGCTCGGGGTAGGAATGCGGCGGGCAGGCGGCGCCTACAGCCGCGTTGATCGTATCGTGGCGCATGTCGATCACCACATCATCCACCGCCTCGGCGTCCATGATGTCGGCCCGCTGCTCGTAGATGACCTTGCGCTGGTCGTTCATCACATCGTCATATTCCACCACCTGTTTGCGCACGTCGTAATTGCGCGCCTCGACCTTCTTTTGCGCCGTCTCGATCGCCTTGCTCAACCATTTGGAGCCGATTGCCTCGCCATCGGCCAGGTTGCTGTGCATCAGTTTCGAGAACATCGTGTCGGGCCCGAAGATGCGCAGCAGGTCATCCTCGAGGCAGAGGTAGAATTTGGACAGCCCAGGGTCGCCCTGCCGGCCCGAACGGCCACGCAACTGGTTGTCGATACGGCGGCTCTCGTGCCGCTCGGTGCCGATAACACACAGCCCGCCCGCCGCCAGCACCTTGGCCTTGGCCTCGGCCACCTCGGCCTTGATTGTGGCGATGGCCGCCTCGCGCTCGGGCCCCTCGGCCATGTCTTTCAGCTCGTCCTCGATGCGGAATTCGACATTGCCGCCCAACTGAATATCGGTGCCGCGCCCGGCCATGTTGGTGGCGATGGTGACGGCGCGCAGGCCCCCCGCCTGCGCCACGATATGCGCCTCTTGCTCGTGGAAGCGGGCGTTCAGCACATTATGCGCCACGCCTTCCTTGTTCAGATATTCGCTCAGCAGCTCGGACTTTTCGATCGAGACCGTGCCGACCAGCACCGGCTGGCCAATCTCCTGCCGCTCGCGGATCAGCTTGGCGATGGCCTGGAATTTGTCGGCGGTGTTCTTGTAGAACTCGTCCTCTTCGTCGATGCGCCGCACCGGCACATTGGTGGGGATGCTGACGACGTTCATCTTGTAAATGTCGTAAAACTCGGCGGCCTCGGTAGCGGCGGTGCCGGTCATCCCAGAAATCTTGGGATACATGCGAAAATAGTTCTGGAAGGTGATCGAGGCCATGGTCTGGTTCTCGGGCTCGATCTGCACCCCTTCCTTCGCCTCCACCGCCTGATGCAGCCCGTTGGACCAGCGGCGGCCATCCATCATGCGGCCCGTGAACTCGTCGATGATGACGATCTTGCCGTCTTTTTCAATATAATCAATGTCGCGCTTGAACATGACATGCGCGCGCATCGCCTGATCAAGGTGGTGGACGACCTGGGTGTTTTCAATATCAAACAGGTTGGAGCCGGTCAGCAGCCCCGCCGCCTCAAGCAGCCGCTCGGCATTCTCGTGCCCCTCTTCGGTAAGACTGACGTTCTTCTGCTTTTCGTCGGCCTCATAATTGCCGGGGTCCTGGATCAACCGCTTCACCACCGCATCGACCGAGACGTAAAGCTCGCTCTTGTCATCGGTGGGGCCAGAGATGATCAGCGGGGTGCGCGCCTCGTCGATGAGGATGCTGTCGACCTCGTCGACAATGGCAAAGTTGAACGGGCGGTGGACCATATGCGCGCGGTCATGCTTCATATTGTCGCGCAGATAGTCAAAACCCAGCTCGTTGTTGGTGGCATAGGTGATATCGGCAAGATAGGCCTCGCGCCGCTCGGGCTCGGCCATATTGGGCACGATAACCCCAACGGTAAGGCCGAGGAAGCGATAGATCTGCCCCATCCACTCGGCATCACGCCGCGCGAGATAGTCGTTCACCGTGACGACATGCACCCCCTTGCCCTCGAGCGCGTTGAGGTAAACCGCCAGCGTCGCCACCAGTGTCTTGCCCTCGCCAGTGCGCATTTCGGCGATTTCGCCCCGATGGAGCACGATGCCGCCGACCATCTGCACATCAAAATGCCGCATACCCAGCACGCGGGTGCTGGCCTCACGGCAGGTGGCGAAGGCCTCGGGCAGGATGTCGTCCAGCGTCTTGCCCTCGGCCAGCAGGCCGCGCAGCTTGACCGTCTGCGCTGCCAGCTCTGCGTCGCTGAGGGCCTGCATCGCCGGCTCGTAAGCGGCAATGGCCTGGACATGTTTGTCGAGCGATTTGACGTAACGGTCGTTCGAGGTGCCGAAAAGGGCCTTGGCGATGGCGCCGATCATACTATGTTCCTGGATGCTAGCGGGCCGGCGGTATGCGCGTTTTGCCTGCAAGGTAGGGGGTGCGGCCGGCCAATGGGCGCACGCCGCGGGGGGGGAGAAGACGGCGGGCGGCCTTAGGCCAGCGCGCGGTCAACCCTGATGCGCACGGCGGGGCTTTGTGCGATCCGTGCCGGCAACGGAGGCTGAATGTCCCGCTTGCACAGGCTGACGATGCCCGGCTGGAAGCCCAAACCGGCGGCAGGGGCAGTGCGGGTGGCACGAGCCGCGGCGCCCCGTGCCAGTGTCACCGCACCCATTTCGGCGCGGGTTTCCGCCGCGCCCCGCGCGAAAAGCCGCGCCTGCGCGGGGGCACCCTCGGCCACCAGGCCGCTGAGCACCGCCAGACATGTGAGCAACAGCCGGATCATCGTGTCGGCGATATAGGGGGGTGTTGCGCTGGCGTCCAGTGGGCAGGCATGATCAGTTGGCGGGCGCGTCTGCGATGGTCATCGTCGTTGTCCCTGTCACCAGCTTGCGAACGGCTTGGCCTTTGTCGTCAAGGTAGGGCGTCACACGCGCTGGGCGGGCAAGGCGTGGGGCCAACCTTCTTGCTATCAGCGAACCCACCCGCAGCCTGAATGATTGCGCACCCGGTAACCGCACCATTAGAGCGTTTTCTAGTCAGGTGGAACACCTGACGTTTTAGGAAACGCGGCAAACCAATAATCTAGAGCGGCCGATCTGATGCAGTCAGATCGGAAACCGCTCTAGCGTCAACCGACAGCCGAAATGCTGTGGTGCCCTCCACCTTGTCGCGCAGGGCATCGGGCGGATAATCGTTTAGCGCGATCCAGCTTCGGGGGGCGGTGCGCGGCCGGGGTGGCAGGGCCTTGCTGGCTGGCGGGCTGGGCGCCGGGGCCGCTGGCGGTGCATGAACCACTGGTGGTTTTGGCGGCACAGCCGGGGTGCCGGCCCCCTGCCCCCAAATCCCCCCCCTCGCCCGCGCACGCGTGCGGCGTTCGCACATTCCCAGGATGCGCTACGCCCATAGCAACGCACCTTGGTATATGCATCAGCGGTATGATGCATCAGCGCCAGGTGAGCCCAGGCCGCCCCCTATTTTCTGCGTCGGCAATCCGGGTCCGAAGCGGCATTGTCATCGCAAGATGGCTGACCACCGACATAACCAAGCAAATCGACGGTGATGATCGACTGCCTGCCGCTGTTATCGTTATCGTTGGCCAGTTTGCCGATTTGCGCCACCGTGTTTGACGATGCCTCTGTGGGGGTGGAGACGGACGAGGCCTTGGTCAGGCTGGGAACCCCGATAACCTGGCCCCCCACGCTGAAGTTGTCGGCATTGGCGACGCGGGCGGCGGCGACATAAACATCGCCAGAAGCGCGCACCCCGGCATCGCCCGCATCGACCAACCCCACCGGCGCGATCAGGGTCACCGACGAGGCGGGGTCTCCGGGGTTGCGGCGGAAGGCGCCAATACCCGCGCCCGAAACGCTGCCCGCGCTATCGACCTGGCTATAGCCGTCCTGGTCAATATTTACCGTAATCGGCGGGAAGCTCGAGGCTGTCTTGGGCCCCTGGCCGGCATTCAGATCGCCATTGGACGACCACATGGTGATATCGCCGCCCGCCTCGGTGAAGACCCGGCTCTGGTTGACGATGAAGTTGCCGTCGGTGAAGCTGTTGATATTGCCACCATCAAGCGTCAGCACACCCTCATAGCCTTGTGGAATGGCGTCGATCGGCTGCGCACCGGATTGCTGCGCATCATACGGGCCATCGCCTGTGAAGGTATAAGGGTCGCTCAATATCGAATAGAGCGAAGCCGCCTGGGTCGAGGTGCGGATTATCGAACCGGCCAGGAAATTGCCCCCCGGCCCCATTATCGAAAGCGCGCCGCCACCGCTCGTTTGCAAGGTGGCCAGCCGCAGATCGGCGTCGCCCGTCTCGATCTGCGTCGCCTGTTCGGGCTGACCGTTGACAATATTGCGCACCGGAATGCCATAGGGGTGGTCCGCGCTGATCGTCGACGGCGCGATGGAGTAGGTGGCAAGATTGTTGGTATAGCCCCATGCCGCCGGGAACAGCGTGTTGACCGCCAGATACCCACGGTAATATTTGAGGTAGGACGGGCTGGTGGGAATGGCCACCTGCTTCAATTCGTTAAAATACACATCGTTGATCAAAAAGCGGTTTTGCAACAGCACCGGAAGCCGGAGAAACGCCTGATACAGCGCGGTGCTCTGCCCATAGGCCGCCGTGGCCAGCGCGGCATTGCCCGCCACGGTATCGGGGAAATCATTGCTCCCGAAGATCGCGGTGAACGCGCTGGGCGCATAGGTCCGCAGCCACTGGGCGAGGATCGGCGCGTAGATCTGTTCCGACCGATCGGGGTGTTTGTTGCCAAAGCCGTCGGTGGTTTGCACAAACAGCGCGCTGTCGAGCCCGGCAAAATTGGCCGGATCGAGGTAAGTGTCGCGCAGCGCGGTGTAATCCGCGCCATGCGCCAGGCCAAACAGCACGGTCAGATCGGCCCCCTGCGTCCCCAGCCAGGGGTTATACAGGTTGCCGACCGTCTGGATGCCACCGGGGTAGGAAACCCCGCCAATCGTCGCCGAAGTGATGAAGGGGCCGATATTGCGCCCCGCCTCGACGACGAAGCCGCCCGGCCCGCCCAGCGTAAAATCATTGCCCTGCACATAAGGGAAGGGATCGACCGCTTGAGAGGTGGAACCATAGGCCTGCGTGCTGGTGATATCGCGCCCGGCGCTGATCAGCGTGGTATCCTGGTTGCTGAGGTTCTGGCCGGTGAAGAACATGTTGGTTATGTCCAGCCCGGCGGTAATCTGTGTTTCCTTGGGCATATTAAACAGCGAATCGACTATGCTGGCCCCGGCGTAAATCTCCACCGGCTGGGTGTCGGCAGCGTGCGTCAGGTCCTCGTTGTGATAGAGGCGCAGCGCATCCTCGCTGGTGGTCGGGTTGACCGCTGGAACGTCGAAGGTGAGGCCTTGGGAGCTGCCATTATGGGCGGCCAAGCTGTTGGCACCAATGGCTGCCGTAAACTCACCAGGCAGAATAGAGGGCTGGCTGTCGAGCATGGCGAAGACTGTGTTGTCGAGATCGCCCGCGCTGAACAGGCGAAGCTCGCCAAACCGCGACGGATAAAGCAGATATGCGACCGGTACCACACCACCACCACTATTGGTGACATCGTTGTCAAATGTCATGGTGCTGGTCAGCGC
>Ga0316217_10005956_pt1 | contig 12315 bp, 8 predicted proteins | sample 1anoAmetaG_FD_203633 | JGI IMG/M metagenome (GOLD analysis project Ga0316217, IMG submission 203633) | Freshwater microbial communities from Trout Bog Lake, Wisconsin, USA - 1anoA | ecosystem: Environmental > Aquatic > Freshwater > Lake > Hypolimnion/Profundal zone | place: USA: Wisconsin... | reverse complement strand
TAGCCACTGTTCAAGTAGTAGCCAGATTGGCAGCTACTCGCAGCCACAGTTGAAGAACAGCTTAACGCATTACTGATCACACACAATGAGCAGGTCTGATTGACAAGGACGTATGGGTTCTAGCAAGTCAGACAACCACTTGAGTTGCAAATAAGACAGTTCTAAAGACAAGCTGTGCAAGATGAGTTCGAAAGATAATACTATTGAGTGCAGGTTGTGCAAGATGATTGCGAGGAGCAAGATATACATTCTCTGCCACATGGTAAACAGTTGGTATTACTGTTAGAGGGACAGAGTTGGAGAGCAGCGGCGAAAGTTGCGATTGTGAAGATAAGTACGAAGGATGGGCCTTGCATGACTAATTTTTAAATTTTATATCAACCAAAATTATAATTTTTGGAATATCGAATCTCTTCGGTAGAAGCTTTTGCACTATTAGGCGAAAAGGCTATGAAGCGACTATTACTATCTCCGCACAAAGTAAGATTTAGAGCTAGTAAAAATAAAAACGATTGGACTTTCCAAAAGATAACAGCAATCAACTGCTCAGCAATTCTGAGGCCATTCTAGAGAAGGGAATTCTCAGAAGGCAGTCAAACGAAACTAGATAATAGATGAAATCTAGGGATAATAAGTTTCATTTTTAACCAGCTGCTTAACTTTTATGATTAATTGCCACATAGATTATATAATTTTTGGTTGGTTTCATGGCTTTAAGTAACCCAATCATTCACGAAATGAGAGGTACGCAATTTCCTTTTGGAGTACTGAATCTCAGTGAATTCTAGGCAAAAAAAGTCCTAGTTAAAAAGCGGTATCTCTTCAAAGAGTAGGAATAATACAGCCAGCTTAGAGCGAAAATTGAAAAACTTAAAAATATCACTCACAAAAACACGATTAATCTTAGAAGCACAGAATAAAGCAGCTATTACATTACTCTCTTCTACCAGTATGTGCCTGTTTCTCTCGAAGAGTCATTCCAGGCTAACCCAGCTCAAACTGTTAAAGATCTACACCGACAGTTCATTTAACTGGCCATTTATTTGGCAAAAAACTGCATCACTACTTCTTTCAACCCTCAAAGATGTGGTGTTAATATCAACGACACTCTAAGTACGATAAAGTACTATTTGCCACTGACTGAGATTTCGATTACTGATAACCGAAAAACTTTGGAAAGATCTGTTCAGCTCTTTAATCTGCAATCCATGCATTACTTAGACACTCTCAGGAACCAAAGTTTGAATATGACTCTTTATTAGAGCTACTCTCAGAGGACATTCAAAAATAGGGTGAAGTTGTTTCCTGATAACCTTAGAAAAGATAGTCAACCAAATGGCGTTTTTATGCAAAAAAATAGAAAGTTTAGTAATAGCCTTCAACAACAGCTGAAGAGTAGGAAGCTGTCTGCATTGAGTAGATAACTAAGCTAGATAAACTAGACTCATAAAAGAAATAGGGCTTCAACAAGAATCTCAGGTGGAAGCTTTAACACCTACCACTCGATATTATCTTTTAAAAGCCAAAGAGATGCCTCTTTCAACTAGAAAAGTGAGCACTTTTAGCCCTAGAACTCAGAAATCTTAAAGAAATGTCTGTAAGTTAACGGAATGCAGACAGTAAAGGTTTAGGAAGTAATCAATAGAAGTAAGAAGGCTTTATAAAATTTGAAGCATATTCGAAAGACGATGCATTAGTTCAAATAGCTTTATGATGCACTAAAAAAGATTCGTCTTGACTGAAAGCCAAAGATTAAATTACCTCATTTTTTTATCAAAATATCTCAACCATTTCACAATACTTTAACTGAATGTCAAAGCTTTATTTTGGGTATTACGGCCTAAGATTATAAGATTTGATTAAGATCAAATATCCGATTAAAAGCTTTTACGGCACTATTTTCATCTCTTTAGTTCACATAATAAAAATAATAATCATACTTATGAAACAACTCTATTACAATACTCCATTGTCTAAGAGTAGAGAAAAGTACAAAGGGAACACAAGAAGCTATCTTAGTGACTATGGCGGGAACTCCCCAATCATTCAAAGGATAAGAAACAAAGAAATAAATGGAAATAAGCTGAAATTGATCGAAATAGATAACCCATTAATGGAATCAGGCAAAAGAAGTAAATATAGAGCTCACAGCTATTATTCAAACTATCCTGAGCTGTAAGACCTAAGCAAAGTAAAGAATGATGTCTTGCGACTAGAAGAGGAAGTACTTGCCAGAAAAAAAGATAAACTATCCAGCAGAACTAATGAAGTTATGCCTGTAAGTAGGTTTAGAGCAAGGACGCTTCCATATGAGTTGGAAGTGCCCTAACGAAGCTCACTTTAATTAAGGAAACAATTTTTATTAAATCAAGATAGAATTTGGCAATTTAGTGACTAATTAAGTTCTTCAAGAAGAAAAAAGCTGTACAAAATAAAGAAGAGGCATAAAAAGTATTTGTTTGATACTAATGATTAATAGTAAAGCCTAAGCCATTCGTTTATTACTCTAAAGAAAAGAAGAAATAGGTAAGACGAACAAGATTTTGAACAGCCACTTTTATATAAAGTAAAACACCCAATGGTTATTTCAAGATTTTTGTTTAGAAGCTCAAGGAATAAGCATAAATTTCGGAAAATTGGAAACGTTGTCCTTTTCATTATTAGACTTAGAAGGTACAATTAAAGAATGAGAATAAGGAGATTTGACATTTTCAAAAAATATGTGAGAGGAGATCTAAACAAAAAGTTAATAGAGCTAAAGAATTAGCTGATTCGTTATTCCAAACCTTTATTTATAGAATTAGCAGACCAAGAAAACCTCAATTACAGGCTTCATGAGAAAGATTAGCCGATTTTGAAAAAAGAAAAAGTTAGCTTTGTGTGTAAGTTAGTCAAGATTCAAGTCAGATATATCTAAAAGTGCGTTAGATATATAACCTAACGCTAAACTTTTAAAGAGTTGCTGTATATACTTTGCAAGCATGGTAACTACACATGCACTGAAGAGCTTAACACAGCTTAAGAACTTAATTTGGAATGCATTTCATAGTCATACGGCTACATAAGAGCTGAGAAAAACCTATAGCAATCAGCTATACTTTTACTAGTTTTCTTTAAAATGCTACTTTACAACATCTTTTTACAGCCAGAAAGAATAGATATGGTTTTCATTGATAAAATAAGTCTCAAAGTTATTTTTAGTAACATCAGACTGGTTGGAAACATACTTTATGAGCTCTTTGTTGATGTTCAGGACTAAATCTTATAAAGAGTGCCAGCAACCTATGTGATTGGAAACTGGAATAATCTCAAAAATACTTTTAAGTTCAAAATAGCTGAGCCTATGACTATTAGATAGGGTTATTTCCAAAAAAATGAACTTATCTCAGGCTTAGCCGCACACAAATACATTAGAGAAGTTTATGGGATTGAATCGATGATTGAGGAAAAGCAAATAATGAAGCTAGCTGTGAAGCAATTGCATCAACAGATTGTGGAGTATCACGAAATGTTTCGGAGATATAGTTTTACTCGATGATATTATAAATTTTGAAGGCTCACTTCTATCTCTATCACAAGAAGACTAACTTTCAAGTCTAATTGATTTTCTTTTGGTCCTCCACCAGCATTGAATTCTTAAGAAATGTCAATTCAGATAGGGATAGGTAATTGATTGAAGTTTTATTCATGGGTAGTTTTGAATTATAAAGCATCCAAAAGATCTATATCATTTGCAAAAATAAGCTCATTTAGTCATTTTACAGTATTTTTTACAAGATCATAAAGCCCGAACGAATCAATTTTGTTTAAGGCATTGTTGATCCAATTTGGGTTGACCTTTGACTATTTTTTGTATTTACTTGACAATTACTTTTGTGACCTACGACTAAGGAAATAGGGATGATAAGAAATGAGAGTGAAATCGAGGCCAAAGTGCCCAATAAGCTCATAAAATTTTCTAGTTTATGCTTGCGCCCACTTTTTTGAGTTACTCTTTTAGCAGTTATTTACTCTGAATGTTTTCCTGTGCTAAACAGAGGTCTTTTTAGGCATTTAATTTATGATTTTAGTTAAAGTTTCAGAGAAAAGTATCTGACCATCACAGCTAAAACTTTGAGTGGTTAATAACTCGCAGTCTTCCTTACGCGGGTTTTATTTGGCCATTTATATTTATTTTCAACATCAAAAATACTCATTAGTAAAAGTTATTAGTTTTAATGCTTCATAATTTCAATCTTAGGAATCAATTTTGTCCTTGAAAAGATCTAACAGCAGATTGTTGAATTCGGGATTAGGTCGACGTCCGATTTGTACAAATTATTCATGCTGATTATTTTCTTCGAGACGATGGTCATTCTGTTTCAGTTTAAAGTCTTAGTATTATTCATCTAACCTATTCCTAGAATATCGTGTTTAATGATTTTAATATATTCTTCTTGGGGGTTCCAAAGGTTTTGACAAAGCTTTATGCTTGCGTTATCTAAGCCTAAAGGCGAGATCATACTATTTGTAATAACCTTAGTAGTCAAGTATCTAAAAGGGCGGGTTTTTGCTAAGTATTTCTGCCATATTTTCGCGATAATGTAGAGAGTAGATAAGCACGTCTTAATCCTTATTGAAGATTTTGGCTCTATTTGAAGCAAAGACTTGCTCATTGAAGTAGCTTCGGATATCAGCGATAGTCAACTTTTCACTAACTCTTTACAAGCAAATCGGTTTAATCTTTTTGTAGCGCTAAAAGTCAAATGGGTTTAGTCTTCTAATTCTGCCCCACTGGTAGCAGAGTTGAGGACAACGAGACTCAACTACTTCTTGAATCATCCAAATTTGTTGTTGTTTTGATGTGATTTGAGCCTGTTGGAAGAAGGTCTCAATGAGACTGAACTAGAGTAGCTTTTCAACATGGATGTACCCTTGAGAGTTTTCCTGTAACAATTTCCTGATTGATTTCTCAGTGAAAATGTACTAATCGTTGAAGATGGTGGTCAGTAATTTGCCTAGAAGCTACTCTTGATTCTCACACGTCTCGAATAATTCATCGAGCTCGTCAAATTATTGTTTTGTTCTCTTCATTTGCAATATTAAAATCAGTCAATTATAAATAGCATTTTGGCTTATGCATTTTTATAGCCTGCTATCAGTGAGAAATTACCATGAATCCTTTTGCTCTCGCTCACTTTGTTGATTCTCTTGACCTTTGATGATTACAATCGCTTAAACAGTGGCTAATATTCTTTGTTAATGATTTCATTTGTTCTTGATTTAATCAGTTTTCTTCTATTCTGTCATTATTATCTCTTGCATTCTTGAAATGACTGAGGATGTTTTCTTTTCAAAAAAGTAAATAAAGTTTATAAGCAACAAAGGCACAATCGAATAATCTCAATTTTTAAAGAGAATCAAGATAGCAGTCATATTATCGCAGCCGAGGCCCGACATGGTGTCAGGGGCAATAAGAAATTACAATAAGTCTTCTAAAACCTTTCTCGAAGATCCTTTCGTTTTTACTGCTTATTTAATCATATCTATCATTCCTTGATTATTTTCTACGTAATTTTCCCAAATCCCATCGCATCCTAATAAAATGAATTAGTCAAATTTTTTACGCTAGAATTACTTCACGTCTGGCTTACAGGTTATCATTTGCTAGCTGTAGTCCAGAGATTTGTTTCTTTTGTAGTCAAAATCTCCGAATGACCGAGTTAAGTTTAGACCACCATTGACTCTTCCCATCGATATAACACCACCTGCTTTCTTTATTCTTGCTTCTTCAATAGGACAGTCAGGTTTGTGATCTTCAGAAAGGGCTACAGCCTTTCCCTCTCTGCACAGAACAGATCTAGAGTCGCCTGAGTTGGCAACGTAGAAAGTATTTGGTGTGATAAGCAACACATTCGCTGTGCAGCCAACTCCTCCTCCAATGTATTCACTTGGCTGATTCGATGTGTCTCCGGAGAATCTTATCTTATTCAATCCTTTCTGTCCTTATGAAGATTCCAGTATTTAGTCAATTTTTTTGAAAGTTTAATCAAGAGCTTCCTTGTATTGTTTATTCTTGTAGAGTTGGCTTGAAACCAGCTCCTTCGTAAAGATCTATGAGACATATTTGCTCACTTAAAAACCTGAGTTTGAGAGTTGTTTACCTCCGTGACCATCAAAAACGGCGAAAAGGGAATTCCCATCTCCTATGTCAGGAGTATGAATAGCTGCATCCTACATGGTTTTTCTCCATCCTTTTTCACATATAAATTACCCTGCATTTCGGCTGAAACGAAAGAGAGTAAGCTATTTTGCCCTTCGATTATGTGCTTCTCTTTGTTGGGTTCTGACAAATAAACACCCATTATCAATAAATATCTAATAAAGATAAAATACAACTTCAATAAAAATATATTCTTTTAGGCTTAGAATGAGTAAAAACGAACTAAGCAGAAAAAGTAATCTTTTTGAAAACCAAACAAAATTTTAATTTAATCAATGACCTAAAGAAAGTTTGTGGCATTTGGAAGGAAAAAATAGCTTTTACTTAAAATTTATGAAATCGTTTTCCCCAAAAGCTTATTCAATCTGGATCTCAAATTTCTTTTAAATATATGGAAACGCTGATTCGAAATACTTTCTACCAAAGATTAGAATTTCCAACCTTTGATCATACTTCCTTTAATCTTAATCTCGATCTCAATAACATGTAAGATAGAGAACAATTGTCTTTGAGAATAATCTCATCTTCTAAAGAATCATAAGAAAACTTGGGAATACAAGAATCAGAAATTTGAATCCCTTTTTGGTTACATCTCTAATAAGTTCACAACTACAAAAATCAAAAACAAAAGAAAAGGTTACAAAGTTCTGACTACTTAAATTATTTTAGTTACTAAGAAACAATGAACTAAATTGATGTTGATTTTTGCAGAATTGAGGCAGAAAATCACTTCGAATAAGAAGGTTCTATTGGAGCTTATGAAGATTAACTAATATACAATAAAAGAATTGTATTTTAATCTAATTTATTTTTGAAAATTCTATGGGAAATAGTCCAAATTTTAAGGAAATCCGAGAAAGAACTATCAGAAACCGCGATGGCAGACTCTAGAAATTCATCCCTATCTTTGAAGAAATCATCAAAACCTCTAAAATATCGCCTCAGAGAATCGATTTCCTCACAAGACTCGACATCGTCGGACTTGTTGCCTAACTCAACAAACAAGCCGTAACCTCGGAGCAGTTGATCGCCATTTACGGCCTGAGGGCTGCGACTATCGGTCGCAGAAACTGTATTATTACTGAAGACTGCTTTGAATACGCTCTGAAACGGGCTCAGTAATGTGACAAATAACGACTGAAGACTGGAAAGCGAAATTGGACGTTGGACGATTAGTGGGATATGAACAAATTTTTCCCACCTTTGTTTGGAATTCCTATTTCTCTCAAAGATAACATACCTATTCAAGGATTGGCATGCACTTATGGTATCACTTTAAGAGCTGGCAAAGTTTAAAGATAAGATTCAGGGATGGTAAAATGTTTGAAAAACTCAGGGGTGATACCCTTTGTTAAAACGAATCTTCCTCAATTAGCCTTTAACTTTGATTCAGTTAACTACTTATGGGGAAGAACTCTGAACCCTTGGAATAAAAAAAAATCTGCTGGTGGTAGCTCAGGAGGTGAAGGTGCATCTATAGCATCTAGAGTATCTCCAATCGGAATAGGTAATGACCAAGCAGGCAGCATTCGTATTCCTTCTCAATTCAATGGCGTTTTTGGATTGATGCCTTCACCAGATAGATTGCCAATTAATGGTGAAATAAGGTAGTTATTATTCTATTCAGTGATTTGAGTATTGGTTTCAAGGGAATGGACACTATTAAGGGTATGAATGGCCCACTTTCAAAATCCATCTAATCTTTGGCTTTGTGGCTTCAAAATATGACTAATGAGTAATTTTATTAAGGCGAAAATGATCCTTACAAAAAGTTAATACCTTTTGACGTGAAAGCCTACAAAGCTGCGTCAGAGGGAACTCAAAAATACAGGATTGGCTATACAGAAGGATTTTCCATCCTTTAACCTACTTTGGCTAATAGAAGAGCTGTAGCTTAAGTTGTGTCTTTTTTGAAAAGAGAAGGACATGAGCTCATCAAAATCCAGATCCCTAACGAGTAATAGCTCATTTTTTCATTGTTTGGTGAGGTAGCCAGCTAAGGAGGAATGCAAAGCTTTGCCGATTAGCTACAAGGTGAATAGCTCATTGATTAGTATAAATAGACAAAGTTTTTGGTTGACAGAAACTGGATGCTTTATGGTTGTATTCAAGGCTTAGTCTCTTGCACGTATCCAAGGGTAGGAAAAATTCTCTAAGCCTGCAAGAAGAAAAATACCCATGAATACTTTGAACACGTCGGGAGAATGTATGAACTTAAAGCTGACTGGATAAAGTATTGGAAAAATCAAAAACTTGACTTTTTAGTTGCACCTGGCTTTGGAACTGAGGCTTTAGACCATGGTGGCTCTAAAGATGGCTCACTAATAGCAGCTTACGCTTATATTTATAGCATTTTAGGCATGGTTTCTGTTGCACAACCCATAGCAACTACAATAGCAATTTAACTCTCATACTAAAGCGTTTGGGATGATCCAATCACTTAGCTAATAAAAAGGAGTCTAAAAGACTCTTAAGGACTCCCTGTTGGAATACAATTAATAGGCCTCCCATTTTGTTAGTAAAAGGTTTTAGGTCTTTCAAAAAAAATTGAAAATTAATTCAAATTTTATGAAAAAAATCCATTACCTTCTTAAGTTTGAGAAAATCTAATTGATTATTTTAAACTTTTTGTATCAATCTTAGAATACATTTAATATTAGATGGGAAATAATCCTGATTTCAAAGAAATCCGAGAAAGAACTATCAGAAATCGCGATGGTAGACTCTAGAAATTCATCCCTATCTTTGAAGAAATCATCAAAACCTCTAAAATATCGCCTCAGAGAATCGATTTCCTCACAAGACTCGACATCGTCGGACTTGTTGCCTAACTCAACAAACAAACCGTAACCTCGGAGCAGTTGATCGCCATTTACGGCCTGAGGGCTGCGACTATTGGTCGCAGAAACTGCATTATTACAGAAGACTGCTTTGAATACGCTTTGAAACGAGCTCAGGAATGTGACAAATAACGACTGAAGACTGGAAAGCGAAACTGGACGTTGGACGATTAGTGGGATATGAACAAATTTTTTCCACCTTTGTTTGGCATTCCAACATCAGCCAAGGATAACTTCTAGATTGAAGGCACTAGGTGTACTATAGGGTTATCTTGCCGTGCTGATAGATATATCCTATAAGACTGTGGGACTATAAAATGCTTTAAGAGTACTGGTTTGATTCCGCTATTTAAAACTAACTTGCCCCAGCTTGCTTTCAATTACGATTCGAATAATTATCTGTGGGGAAGATCTCTAAACCCCTGGAATCCCAAAAAATCTACTGGGGGTAGTTCCGGTGGAGAGGGTGCTGCTGTGGCGGCTAGATTGTCTCCTATTGGAATAGGGAATGATATGGCAGGTAGCATTCGTATTCCCGCAATGTTCAACGGAGTTTTTGGTATTAAGGTGGGACAAGATAGGCTCCCTTTGCATTTGGCGTAATTCCTTCTTAAATTAGAAAATATAGTACAGGATTTTCAGGCCTTGACACATTTCAAGCAGTTAATGGCCCAATCGGCACTTCAATAGACTCCTTAGCACTCTGGATGCGCCAAATGACTATTGAATAGTTTTATAAGGGATAACATGATGCTTACAAAAAGTTGATTCCTTTTGATATTAATGCTTACAAAAAAGCTGCGAATAAGTAGAACAAATTCAGAATCGGCTACTTTTAAAGTTTTGATCTCATTTAGCCTACAACCGCTGTAAGAAGAGCTGTGAAATAAACAGTCGCTTTTTTGCAAAATGAAGGACATACAGTTGTAGAAATTACTATACCAAATGAAAACTAACTCTTACTATCGATTTTCGGATAACTTCTCGGTTAAGGAGGATTTCAGAGTTTCAATAGCATGCTCTAAGGATAATAATTGGCTGAAGAGTACAAGATGGTTGATTTTATCACAAATCGCGGTTGGTGCATGTTTAACCTCATTAAATGCTTGATTTCTTGCAAATACCCAAGATTGGGCAAAGTTGTAGAGGCATCAAGAACTTTAACTGCTCATGAATACATCTTAAATGCAGGAAGAATTCGCTAGTATAGGGCCGATTTCGTTAAATTTTGGAGAAGCCAAAAATTAGATTTTGTCATTTCCCCAGGATTCGCAACTGAAGCAAGTAACCATGGATCTTCAAAAGATGGATCACTTCTTGCAACCTATGCATATGTCTTCAACCTTTTGGACATGGTATCTTGCAGTCAACCTATTACAATAACCAGAGAAAATGAGCTAAACTATGAGAGCGATTGGGAAGATCCAATTACAGAACTGATCAGAAACAACTTAAAAGATGCAGTTGGAATGCCAGTTGGTATACAAGTTGTTGGCCTTCCTTTCTCATAAGAAAGAGTTTTAGGACTTTCGAAAAGCATTGAGAAACACTTTGAATTCGTTAAAAACCATCCTCTTCCTCAAACGAATTGATTCATTCTTCGAAATATTAGAATTATATGCTTGTATCTTGAGTTTTTAAGTCTTTAAACGCTAAGATTGAAAGCAATTAAACTTAATATTCTTTTAAAAATTGCAGAATTTATGTTTTTTTCTTGTTTTAAATACTTGTTGTTGCAAATTTATCAATCCCTTTGGATTTTTATAAAAGATCAAATTTATCCATATTTTATTCTAAAGTCTTTAAATCTGATGCAAGCCTCAAAAGCTTCCCTAAAAAAAAATAGATTCGCTGCGTTTCTCATGCTTTTACTCTTAGTCGCTACTGCTTACTTCTACATCCGCTTTACCAATGTTGTACCAACTTCTTCAACATCTACTGACTACTCAAACATGCTTTTTTACTATATCCTATCAGTGATGCTAGCAGCTATAGGCTGGGGTTTAATAATGGCATACTCAGAAAATGTTTCGATTTCAGGACTTTTGTGTAGCCTTTTCGCAGTTTCACTAACTTCTCTTATTCAACCTCCAATTAACTATTTTTATAATTACTATCTCATAGGTGAATCTTCAGCTTCGAGCTTATTCGACTATAACTACGCAACATTTTCAACAGGTGCTACAGTTTCCCTGTTAATAGCTCTTTGCTCCTTAGTCGGGCGCTTGGCCATTTTAGAATTACTGATTATCAGTGTTTTATTTAACTTTGGCTACTCTCTAACATTTTATCTTGCAATTTATCTGAACACAAAGCTATGGAATGTGGATTTTTTCGACAATAATGGAGGTTACTTTATCTATCTTTTTTCAGGAAGCTTTGCTATAATGGTATCAGCAATACTAAATTGTAGTTATTAAGTAAGAGGCAAACAAGAGATCAATAAATAATAAAAGCAAAGAGCCTATATTGGTTTGGTTGGAACAGGGTTTATATTTGCAGCTTTTCCTTTCACTGACTATACAATCATTAAAAATCTAGCTACTTTAAGCTATAGGCCTTATCAGTCTCCTCTTAATGTCTATTTTGCTATGACTGCAAGTGTTGTCACCACATTTTTAGGAACTTCAGTCTTCCATAATGGAAAACCTTAAACAAGAGAACTCTTAATAGGAGTGATAAGTGGAGGTGTTATTATTTCATCAGTTGCTGCTTATATTGACAATATTGGGGCTTGCATGGCTGTGGGTGCATTTGCTGGATTTTTTAGTAGTTTTTGGCTCAGAAAGATTCACCCAAATTTAAACAAGCGTAAAGTGTATGACCATATGGGTATAATTGGTCCCATTACTTTTAATGCAATCTTTGGAGGAGTGGGTTTAGCTCCTCTTTTGTTTCAGGTTTATGCCTGGATAGGCACTATTCCAAGCATAATGCTTACTGCAATAACAAGCAATCAATCTATTCTTTTTCAACTTTTATGCGCAGGATTATCATTAGGAGTAGGATTGTCATTGGGATTACTGACTGGACTTCTTTGCTTGATCTTCAGAAATCCTGAAGATGATTACGAGAATGAAAAACTAGTAAGCCCACATTTTGGTCTTTATGTTTCAGAAGACAGTGAAGAGCCACAAAGCAGAATCCAAATATAGCTTTCGCCTATTTAATAGGAAAATGAATCAGGCTATAGTTTAAAGATTTAAGGCAAAATTTGATTAAATCCATGAATTATTTTTGATGTATTCCTGCATCTTAGCATAAAATAGAGGG
>Ga0316217_10005954_pt1 | contig 12318 bp, 6 predicted proteins | sample 1anoAmetaG_FD_203633 | JGI IMG/M metagenome (GOLD analysis project Ga0316217, IMG submission 203633) | Freshwater microbial communities from Trout Bog Lake, Wisconsin, USA - 1anoA | ecosystem: Environmental > Aquatic > Freshwater > Lake > Hypolimnion/Profundal zone | place: USA: Wisconsin... | reverse complement strand
ATGAATCTTTCGAAAGTAAGATCAAATAAATAGTCTATTCTCAGTAAAATTCTTTTAGCCTAGTAAAAAACCAAATGTAAGATCAAATAAAAACACTGAGTTAGCAATTAAGAGCACAAACTCAGCAGGTGGAGCACTTTGAATCCAAAAAGAAGCTGGTCTAACAAATTAATGTTCTTGAATACGAAAGAGGTCTGATGCTGCAAGACATCTCTATTTTGAGTGAGATCAAAGACAAAAACTAAATCGAAATTTCGAATTTGATACAACAATCTAAGCACTTTGAACAGCAGCTACACTCTTCAGCTATTTAGTTGGTCAATAAAGATGCAGAGATACAGTCCATTTCAGCCCAATTACAAGAGCTCAGCACAAAGAATCGCGAAATAAGCTCTTACTAAGATAAAATAAGGGAACTTGAAAAAAGGAATAACTCAGTAATTTTGCAATTAAGCAAAAGGGAGTAATAATCAAGGCAGGCATCGATTTATGTCTAACAGCTGAAAACAGCCATAGCGTAGTTGGAAGTTCAACTCTCAGCCAAAATATCAGAAATCTCAACACTAAAGTCGACACTTACATAGTTAGAAACTACCTCAAAGTCAGCAAGCAGAAGAAAAGACAGGTCTGAGTATAAATAAGGGTTGAGTAAAGTAGACCAAGAACTATCGTAATCAAGGAGGCAGCTTACAGGAACTGAGAGTCATATCAAGCTACTCTAGTAGGCTATCATCCGTGCACAGCAGTAGATCAAATCTTTGAATGGGCATATTCTTGATCTGGAGAATAGAAGTGAAAGCGGTTCGAAGAGTGACTCTCCTTTGAAAAGGATAGAGCTTTAGACAGAGATTTAGATACTGAGGGCACAAATTTAAGATTTGAAGGTCATAAATGATCAAAGTTTTGAAAAGATAAGGACTCTGGAACTACAAGTTATAGGTCTTACTGAGGAAAACAAAAAACAGATTGTGGTTATTAACCAAAGAAATACAGAAAATACAAAAGAAATACAAGAGAAATTGCTGGAATAAGTCCATTTCTTCAAGACAAAGCTTGATGAAGCCGAGAACTACATTTTTTATATGGAGAAAAAGATACAAGACTAGAAAAAATCAGTCATTTCTTAGAACAACAGTGCATAGAATGAAAAGCTTACCAAACAAATCCAATACTTAGAGAATCTGCTGAAAGAAAAAGATGTTTTGATTACTTCCAACAAAGGCAAACAAGTTGAATTAGAAGCTATGATTAAAACTTTGAACTAATAAAAAGATCTTAACAAGAATAAACTAACAGAGCTCGAGAATATTGTTAGAGTTATTGAGCAATAGAATGTAAGATTGAGCAAAATAGAGCTATAAACAGTAAAATAGTCCATTTAGGCCAAATCAAAGGTAAATTCGCTAGAGAAACAAATAAAATTAGTTTAGCTGAATTGGAAAACTCTACTCTAGAAATAAAGCAAAGAAAGATAGGAAGATTCAAAAAAAATCATTAGCTTACAATCGAATGTATATTAGCTTTAAAACAAAAACAGGTCTAAATAGGCTGAAATCTAGCTCAGCAAGTTAGCAATTAATAGCTATGAAGAGAAGATTATCACCCTTAATGGCAAAATAGTCACACTGGAGGAAAACGAAGCACGTGGTAGCAGATAACTAGCCAGTATTCTTGCAAAGTTAGAGCAGGAAGAGCGAAAGATTAGCATAATCCAACAAAAGTTGACTGACTTCTAAATAAAAAATGAAACTCAATAGAAATAAATAGCAAGGTTGACATAAGAGAATTAGCGTCTTTCAATTGAAAAGTAGGAACAACTTGCTGCAAATATCTAAGAGCTCGAGTTTTACAAGAACAAGTTAGGAGAGGCTGAAGAATACATCTATCGCTTATAGACTTAATCTCACAATGAAGGAGAGCCTTTGATCCAAAACGAAAAACTCGTTAATCTGTAGTAACAAGTATTATAGTTGAAGACACAGCTTGGAGCCCAATCCGATACAATCTTCGCTGACCTTCTTTAGCAGGTTCACAAATCAAAAGAGGCAATAAGAGATCTATAGTCCGACAAAGCCAACATCACAACCAAATTTAACTAGTCACAGTTTTCTTTTGAAGCCATTAAAACCAATCTAAGTAAAGTAGTTGGGCAAGCTGAGATCTATACGATTGAAATAAACCGCTTGAAAAGCTAGAAACTTAAGATAGAGGAGACAGTATCTGAGACGAAGAATGAACTCTTGAAGACTGAGGCTGAGCTGGTTTTCTTCAGAAATAAGTTATCTTAAGCCGAAGATTATATACACTATTTGGAATCTTTACGCAGCGAATAAGAAAATAAGGCACCTTTCGACCTCAAACCTGATTAAATAGAAAGACTTTCTCAATAAATAAAAGGGTTGACAGTCAGAAACAAAGAGCTGTAAAACGACAAAAGCAAGTTAATCATATCTCTCTCAAGTAAGACCGAAGAACTGAAGTTAGTGAACAGTCATTTGTAGAACTACCAGCTTCAATTAAAGTAGGCTCTTGGTAAGGTTGAGTTTTTGTAGGATTCGAAAAAAAGAGCAGATTAGAAGATAAATGAGTTTAAGTCTGAAATTTAAAAAGTTGGGGCTGAGACTGTTTTCTTTAAAGATAAGCTTAGATAGGCTGAGAATTACATCAACTATTTGGAGGATGAAAAAATCAAAGAAATTACGAATAAAGTCCCCACCTAAAGCAAAAGCAGTAATACTGAGCTCATCATTACAATTGCTAACTTAGAAGCTTTACTAAAAAAGCAAGAAAACTAACTGGAAACAAAAATAAAATAGAATGAAGCTGAGGAGAAGCTGATTGCTGCTTTGAAGAGAGAAAGGGAAAGCTTGGTTGAAAGAGTGACGTACTCAGAGAATCTTTTGATTGGAAACGTTGAGAAGATTTAGTTTTTACAAAACCAGTTGAGAGAAGTTGATTAGAGATTGGCAAGCAGAGATATTGCGCCAACTTAAGAGAGTTTTGAACATGAAAGAATCATCTAAATACTCAAATAGAAAAACCAACATTTGCAATAGTAACTTGCCCTTTCCTACAGAACAATAGACCAGCTAAAATCCTCAGTTACTCAAGAAGAAGTTTACCTCAAAGTCTAGCCAAAATCATTCGCAAAAAACAAATTCACGTAAATCCCAAGATAGGACGAATTATTCTTCAAAAAAAAGTTACTGTAGGCTGAATCTTACATCTAGTAGCTATAGAAATAGAGAGACATAGTAGAGGGTGCCTTATCTATTGCGTAAACCAAGTTGAGCAAAAACTAGGTGGATATTCAGAGCCTGAGAAAAGAACTGCTTTTGGCGGTTTCAGATAAAAAGATCTTGGAAAGTAGCATTGTTTAGTTGAATCGGGCTAATTAGAATTTAAGGGAGAGTTTGAAAATTGCCACATCTCAAAGCAACAACACTGCGGCGGTTTAACTAAGTGAAGAAAATAATCGACTGAGGGCAAATTTACTCCAAATCGAAGCAGATTCAAGATTATAGATCTAAAATCTGAGCAACAAATATCAAGAGCTTAAAAGGATTTCTACAGAGTAAAAGCAAAAATACCTCGAGATTGAATCACAAAAAGCTAAATTGGTTCAAGAGCTTTAACAGAGCCACGATTTGGTGACAAATCTCGAGAAAAAAGCTAAATAAACCTAGAAATAAATTGCTAATTTACGCCTCATTAAACAGGATAATGAGGATTTGCTTGCTGCATTATCTTCTTTGGGTAATCTGAAGTAGACCGTGGAAAAGATATAAGAGAGAAATGCCCTCTTGGAAAACCAGGTCTATTAGGAACATTCAAAGCTGTTGGATGTAGAAAAAGCTAACACAACTTTAAATGCTTAATTAGAGCTCCTAAAGAATAAATTGCTGTCTTCCTAAAGATTCATTCTCTAGCTTGAGCAAGAACTCAAATAAAAATAGGCCCAAACTACCAGCGACGAAAAGGCAACCCTCCAAAAAGAAAGGTTTATAGAGCTATAACAAAAATATCGCTAGATTGAAATGAAGTTGATCCTTTCTGATTAAAAGTAAAGAAGATACATCGAAACGATACAAACTCAATAGACCAATCTCCAGATTTTCAAAGAGTCGCTCAATAATGCTGAGCAGTAGATTGAAGCAGTGAAGCACAATATTGATTCTGCCTCTAAAAAAACTAGGGAGGATGCTGAAATCATCAAAAATCTTCAAATTTAGATCAACCGATATGGCAAAGCTCCAGAGGAGTAAGCAGCCTTTTTCAAAGGCAAGCTTTTGTAGGCTGAATCCTACATTTCAACCCTCAGCAAGTAAAACAAGGACCTAAAATAAACAACTGGGGTCAAATACGAAAATTTAGTTTTCTAAATTGAAAGCCTAAATAGGCAGAACTAAGCATTGGAGGGGGAACTTCTTCGTTAAAGATCTTTGAAACAAGATGCTGAAGAAAATTACTTTAAAATTCAGAGTGAATTACAGCAACTGAAAGATGATCTATAAGCTAAAGTTGAGGAAACGCTGAATTTGGCATAATAGCTCAACAGGGCAGAAATTTTATTGCAAAACGAGAGAACAAAGTACGTCGACGATGTGAACCAACTCAGGAAGGAACTTATCTAAACCACCCATCGAGTAAAAGAGCTTGAACAATAGAATGAAAAAATCGAGGATTAGAATGAATAGAGAGGAGAGAAGATAGGAACTCTTGAGGCAGAATTGTAATAGAAAAGTTCACAAAGCGATAATGTTTAGAATTCGTAGTTCTTTAAAGAGAAGCTCTTTGAAGCTGAGGCTTTTATCAAGGATCTTTAAGACTAGAATAAAGCATTGAAGTTAGAGGTCGCAGATTTCAATCTCCAAATGCAAGGTCTAAAACACGAAATATCGAAATTGAAGGATAAATAGATTTTATCCTAGTCACAGTCTCTCGAAAGGAGCCAAATCGAATCAAAAAAACTCTAATAGCTGAAAACTGCAGAGCATCAAATAACTCTAGTAAACTCCTAAAACCTATAACTGAAGCGCAAACTGCAATAAATCAAGATTGACTAAATAAACTAGGACCGTTAATCGAAGAGTTTCGAAGTGAATTTTTTGAAGGATAAGCTTTACGAGGCGTAGAATTATATAGTTCAGCTGGAGAGGTAGGTTGAGAAGCTTACCAATTAAAATGTAGATAAAGAGGCAGTTATTAAACAGGCTCAAGCAAGTATCGAAGATTTGAGGGAGAAACGCAGCAAATTTGAGGCAAAAATGCATTAATTACAGCTTTAGGTTCAGGAAGCTAATCAAAGGGCTGCTTTGAACCAAAGTTTAGAGAATAATGATTAGGATCTATTAAGAGCTCAAAATGAGTAAATCATCGCTTTAGGCTCAAAGCTACAAGCAACAGAAAGAGAGCTTTCTGAGTTTAAAAATGAAGCAAGAGAGAAAAATACCTTAAAATAGAAGCTGCTTTAAGCGGAAGCCTACATAATCTAGCTTTAGCGTTAAAATGAAGGCCTGAATGAAAACATTGGAGATTTGAACGAGAATATGAAAAAGTTGGAGCTATAAACAACAACTTTACTGCAGAAGATTGACAATGCAGACACTGAGAAGTTAGTATTGGCTGGAGAACTTCGAAACCTGAAAGAAGAAAATCTGCAACTGAAGGACCAAGTCTAAAAGTAGCACACCTTATTACTTACGAGAACAGTAGGAACCTAGGAATAAAGGCAAAGATTTTCAATTATTTTGAAAGAGAAGTAACAGCTTTAAAGTAGTTTTTCGGAGTAGAAGCTCAAGAACAACATAGAGCTGGAGTTATTGAAAAACCAACTTGAGTAAAAGGCTCGTTCTTTAGAAGCGACTATCCAAATCAATGTGTAGCTGGTTGCCAAAAATAAATAATTAGAGTAGAAAAACAGTGAACTCTCAGAAGAAGTTAAAGTTCAGGAAAGATCAATAGACAACATTTCAAAGTCGATGACTTTGAAAGAAGAGAAGCTCACAGAAATCGAGCCTTTGATTGCTCAGTTGGAAGCAGCACAGCAATAGATTGCTAGGCTGCAAGAGCAGAATAACGCAAATTACTTCAATACTTCGGAAATGCTTGATCAAATCAATCGTATTTCGGAGGAGAATTCGGCTTTGAATGAAAAACTAGACAACTTGTCAAAAATTGAAGAGGAAGATGCAGTTAGAACTTAGGAGCAATTCAACAATTTGAAAGAAGAATATTAAAATGTAAGTAGATAACACGCTATTTTGTTAGAGCAGGTTAAAGCACTGACGCACCAGTTATCAGAATATGCACAATAAGTGTAAAGCCTTAAGAACATGATTGCACCCGAACAAACTGCTGGAAAGTCATCAAACGAAAAAGTTTAATTACTTTAGAGGTAAATAGCTAATCTAACTGCAAAGATTGAATCATTACAAAACATTTAGAGAGATTTCTAAAGTTTCAAAGCTGCCTTAAAACAAAAAGAAGCCGCTATTGAGCAATTCATTAAGATTTAGAGATAAGGTTAAGGATAGACTGAGCACAGGTCATTAGAGAAGAGCCATTCTTCGGAACTGAAAGATAACGAGCAAAAACCAGAATTGTTGTAGTTGAGTTTAGAATAAGCAAAGAAACAAATCGAAAATAAGTTTAGATAGGAGCTAAATACTACAACTAAATAATTATAGAGTCAAATAGATGGCTTAAGGGGAGTTCTCATTCAGAAATAGCAATAAAAAGAATATCTCTAACAACAAAAACTGAGGCAATAATAAACTCTCAAAGATCTGCAAGAGTTAAACGGCCATCTGTTGACTGAGAAGCAAAAAACGGATGAGAAACTAAAGGTATTCGAATAGCTATAGCAAGCTTTAATCCAAGTAGAATCATAAAAGTTGTCTAGCCAGCAAGAGATTTAAAAACTGAGAAGTGAACTCTTTACTGCATTCAATACAGCAGAGTAAGGCAAGAAATAGAAGATTGGACTGTAGAAACAGATAGAAAGCCTGAGGTAAGAGCTTTAAAGCAAAGCAATAATTCTTTAAGCTTCTAAAGAAGCATTAAGAGCGAGCTAGAATGCCAACGAAGATTTGCAAAATAAACTAAAGAAAGCAGTTTTAGAGTACTAAGAGAAGATTTAGTCTTACAATACGAACATTAAGGTACTGAGCAATAGACTGGGTTAGTCTCAGGCAAAGACTGAGGAGCTTTAATCCAAAATCAAATCAATCATTATCTAAGAACAACCCACAGAGATCCAAGTACCATAAAGAGAGGTATTAGAGCAAAATAATGATAAAAACTCACCTTCAGATTACGATCGGCTCCAAGTCTAATTATAGCTCGAAAGGGAGCAGCTTATCCTGACCGAGAGTGAGCTATAGATCCTGAAAACAAGGATTCAAGAATACGAGCGAGAAAACTACTCACTTCAGCAGCAATTAGATGAGAAAGATAGGCTAAATAAGGAACAAATTGAGAAGATTGATGAGTTGATGACTATTAGACTCAGATAAAAAGAAGAGATACTGAAATAGAAGGAACTCATAGAAGAAGATCTAAGCGAGGCTGAGAAGAAGATAAGCCAAAAGGAGCTGTAGTTCGAAGACAAAGAATAAAAGATAGGCTCATCGATCAGAAAACTTATAGACATTACTAACAATTTCCATCAGGAAGAAGGTGGCGATCCAACCGAGGTCATGAATGAGCTGTAATCTTTCCCCTACCTCAACGAACTCATCACTTCCATCCTTTACCGATTGAGACTTGCATCCGCAATCTAGCTCTAAAAATCACTCAAAATAGAGGCACTTAAGGCCGAGTTGTAGATATACAAAGCACAGGTGAGTGGTCAATCGCCTTAGCTCGTCAAATTGAATGACAAGTTGAAGGACTAAAACCAAAAGTTGAGGCAGTCTTTACAGTAGTTGACTAACCAAAACCAAAAACTGTCATCAGTTCAACCCGCATCTTGGCCATCTTCCGACCAAACCTTCTAAAACCAAGCAGCCCTTGACCAATAACTCACAACTCTGCAGAGATAAAACACTTAACTCAAAACGTAGCTCTCCGAATACAAATAACTAGGAATGGGCAGTGACAAATACGATGAATTGCTCAAGTAGTGTGCAGATTACTAGATTCACAACAACTAGTTGGAATAGCAACTCAAGGAGATCACTGAGGCGCATGAGCGGCTGAAAGAAAAGCTAAAAGAGTACGAGGAGCAGATTTGCCAGCTGATGGGCAGTAGCCAACATACGGAACTTTATCAATAAAATCTTGCGCTCAAGGAGAAACTTAGTTAGTCGCAAAGATTGGCTTCCAGTATCAAGGATCAAGATAGTTCAGGTTCTATCAATACCCAGCAACAGTTTAGGCTGTAGTTTTTGCATCTGTGCCTCAATAAAGTGGATTAGATTCAAAGCGAGGTCAGAAGAGTGGAGAGTGAAATCTAAAACCTAGCCCAAAGAGACTTCAAATCTAATCTAGCGTCTTCTGTGGAGAACAAACCTGAAGATTCTCATCTGATAGAAAGACTTCAAGAATTGTAGTAGCAGTTGCTGAGAAACGCCGAAAACATCCGCGAACACCACTAACGAGCCGACGGCGAGCTCTACATTCTTTTGAAGGAACTGGTCAATGATGAGTAGATACCGGCCAAGAGCAAGTAGAAAATCGAGGACTACTTGAAAGACCTAGAGTAGCAGATTCTGAGATAGTACGAGTAGCACCATAACGAGGTGGCCATTTTGAAGGAGCAGATCACCAGAAGTGCCCAGAAGGAGGGTCAGTTTAGTGACAGGAGCAGGGAAAATTTGCTCAGGGAGATCGAGAATCTCAACAACGCGATTGAAATCTATCACCAGGAGACTATGAGGCGCAAAAGGGTCTATAAGAGGGTGCTGCAAGGTCTGCTCTAAGACGTCCAACGTTTGGCGCTCAACAACCAGACTGAGGATTATACCGAGCTCGCCCGAAAAATAGAGTAGGCTATCGAAAGAAACGACGAATAGGACCTTGAGTTCGACGGGTAGGACTTCATCATAACCGGCGGAAGCGGCAACGTCGAGCTGCTAGGGGAAGACCTAGTCTAGAAGCAAGCACAATCTCGTGGCAAGAACAAGGACAGTTTGGCGATGCAGACCGAAGAAGATAACAAGCCGTTCTTGAAGTTTCTGCTTTCGGCCCAAGACATCGACCGGGAGGATCTGAAGCTGCTGAAGAAGAAGGTGGCTGAGCTCAGAGGCAGGGAGATCGAGGAGAATATGCTGATACTGAGGAACAAGGAGAAGAAGCTGGAGGAGGTGCTGCAGCTCACCAATAAGGAGACCTCTCCGCAGCAGATAGAGAACATCATGGTTGCGCTGGCCAATAACTACTCTAGGGACGAGATCAGTCAAATATTTGGGTCAGAGGACAACGATGAACTGATTAATAAGCTCAACTAGGCACTGTGTTTGTAGGAAAGTTTCTACCGAGGGTTGAACTCATCGATCCTCATGCAGGAGATCTAAGAGAGGAAGCGAAAGTATTACGAGACCCCCACCAAACTGAGCGAATAGGTCTTCAAGCACCTTCTAGGGTTGCTCTCTGCCAAGAAAGACGAAGACTTCTACGAGCAGGTGGAGTCGTTGTTCCGTTCGATGTATGAGATCTAGGATGGGTTTGAGATTTCTCTGAGGAAGAAGGATGAGATCTACCGCTCTCATAACCAGCGGATGAACCAGATTTTCAATAGGAGCTCATCAGACAATTCTGAAGATTATTTGGTGGAGTTTTAGAGGGGCAATGTTTAGGAAATGCAGCTGCAGGTCGGCTCTGAGCGCAAACCTCACCGCTCTTTCGAGGGCAGCGATTTAGAGGAGAGCCCACAGAAATAGTGATTTTATTAAATGCAACTTTTCAATTACTGACTACTCTCCGTCTTTGGGCCATTCCAAGCTGGATAGATATCCAAGCACAAAATACTGTTTTTCGGTGTTTAAAGATGCATTTATTGATGTATTAGAGCTGCATTCATTGTTGCTTTCGAGATGGCAAGTTATTGGACCATTGGGCAATGGATATTAATTGTTATTGGTTATTGCTATTGGGTTTGTTATGTTATGGCTATTGGGCTATGGGTTATGGTATTGGTTCTGGCTGTATAATTGCCCGAATAAAAGCTAATATTCTTCCAAAACTATTCTTCTGAAAATGAAAACCGACCTCGACAAATCGCAATAGCTCTATGATTAGTTGCTGCTGAGGAACGCGCAGAATAAAGCTGCCATCAAAAGCTACCTCCGCAGGGCCAATAAGTGCGCTCTCAAAGATAGGGTCAATTTCGCCAGAACGCCCTCCTTCTTTGGCAGCAAGGACAAGCCAAATGCCAACTCAGTTATGCAGATTTCAGTTGGCCGCAAAATCTAAAGCAAAACCTCCTAGACCAGTCTGAACAAATAAAACAGTGCCACCAAATCCAAGTAGGAACGGTCTTGGAGGATACACTTTATGTAGAGGAAGCAGAATAGTCAAAATTTGCGAACTTTGGGCTCCACCAAAACCCCCATCCACCTCAAAAGTTTGGAGTTCGAGGCATTGGCGATAAACCAGCCCAGAACCACAACCCAACGCAAAATACTGCCGCGAGTGCTGCCGCTGATGCTGCTGCACCCCAACCGACTGGTCCCCTCCTAGCCCCTGTACCAAAAGACCAACCTGAACAAATATTTCTACCTCTTCGACTGAGGTCCAACCATGATTAATCGTATCATCATTGATAAGCTATACCAGCTATAAATATGTGCAAGAACAAGACCAACATGTTCTACCGCGAGGGCGACCAGGTCCGCACCAAATCCGCCAACTCAGGATTGTGTGGGCAGCTGTGCAAGGGGTCGAACGAGAAGGGGGGCAGTGGGAAGTTGACGGAGGAGAATAGGAATGATGTATGGGTGTGTGATAAGTGTTTCCATTCCGAGGACTTCTGATCTGAATGCCTGCCAACATTTATTAATGTGGATTATTGATGGCAGGAAGGATTGAAGATTAGCAACACCCATGACTACCTTTATATTTCTTGGACCGGCGAACTGATCTTGAAACAATGCTCATCTCTCTGAGTCAATCCATATCTCAAACTGGCCAATAACAAGACTGTATCTCAATACCATCTCACAGTTCGACCCAAACCGCTAAACCCATAATATCTGCTATATAATCATTTTGCCTCCTATACGAACATCTACATCGAGGCGATCTATTACAGATGCAATTCTTAGTTTCGTGCTCTCCGCTTTTTTCCGCGCGGGGCGGGTTGCTCCAGCCCTGAGTTGGTTTTCATCATTGACTAGTAATTCGCTTGGGTTTCAATTGTTTGGTTTTGAGGGTTGGGATATTCGGAATGCAACCTGGAAAAACTGTTTGTCAGAGATTTCATTTTTATGGCCAAATATATCAGACCTACACTCACAGCGATAAGAACCACAGCCAATAAAACTAGGGCAGCAACTTAGGAAATCGAGACCCCTGATCCATCAGTGGGCTGTACGGGTGAGAAGAGGGCACAGAGATCGGGTTGGTCGCAGCGATAGCAATAACTCACTTTGCAGCTGACGCAACTATTATCTAGACTAACTGTACTATTAGCAGGGCACACACAGGAGTTGCCCACCAGAGTGTAGCCATTCGCGCAGCTCGAGCAGATGTCGGAACTTGGCAGACGAAATAGAAAGTTCCGTCGGCTGTGGACCCAAACAGGAACGAAGCATCTTCAGCTATGAATATAGGGTGAGGGAATCCGCCAAAAAAGTTGGTGAAGCTCTAGGGGTGGGTTTGTATGTAGAGATTGGTGCTGGCATCGAACTAATACATTTTTATGCTCGAGTTCGACACCCCTGCGAGCAGGTATTTCGCGTTCTTGGTCAGATAGATGTTCTATATCAGAAATGACTCATCCAGCTACTGCACGAAAGTGAGCACACCCGCCACCATCGCGTAGTATTGCAGCAGATGTGTGGTGGCTGTTCTGTATAGAATGATCAGTGCGTAGGTCGTGCTATTGAGCTGCTATATTGCGGCGTCGAAAGCATCGCTAAAAGAGTAATTTCCGGGTGGGATGGGGACAGGAGAGTCAGTTGCAGGTTGGGCAAACGTAGTGCCGTCATAGGTGAAAACATATATGGTCAATGAAGTGGTCAAGCCAACGAGATAGCGGCCATCGCTGGAAATGGCAGCCTTAAGAGCGCTGGTGGTGAAGTTGGACGAAATGATCAACTAGTATAGTCCAGTGGTAGGGTTGTAGTTATAGTACTCGAAAGAGAAGAGTGAGGG
>Ga0316217_10005953_pt1 | contig 12323 bp, 7 predicted proteins | sample 1anoAmetaG_FD_203633 | JGI IMG/M metagenome (GOLD analysis project Ga0316217, IMG submission 203633) | Freshwater microbial communities from Trout Bog Lake, Wisconsin, USA - 1anoA | ecosystem: Environmental > Aquatic > Freshwater > Lake > Hypolimnion/Profundal zone | place: USA: Wisconsin... | reverse complement strand
GTGCCCGCCCGCAGGTGGTTTGTGTAATAAACTCGATACCGCAGTTGCCAACCACCCATACACTAAGGTCATCAATTTTTATATGCCCAAGGTAATTACTGACCCTTCAATATTATCCGAATGCTCATGCAGTACCGTTGATTTATTGCACATTACCGTTACCGGTGTTAGTGGTTTACCTACCGGCGTAACCTACCTGATTGGTAACAACGGTTATTTCGATGTACAAAATGGCGATACTTTGGGCTGCGCTACTTTTTGCGGTACGCCCCTGTTAGCCGGCACATACGTTGTAACTGTTTATTTAAGTGCCGATGTTACTGCAATAGGCACTCCTATAGGTAATGTAACGCAGGATGGCAATCCTCAACAGTACATTGATACCCTGGTAGTTTTACCTGATACAACCGCCGGAGTAAGTTCGTTTACCTATGGTAGCAATGGTTCATCGGCCTGTGATTCGATTACCATTTCGCTCAATGCGCTTTACACCGCTCCACAACCCAATATGACCCGTTATTTCTGGAAATTACCAAACGGCACCACTTCGCAGTCGCAATCGCCGGGTACTTTCAAATTTACCAATACATCCTCAGTGCCCGATACCTTCCCTGTAACGCTCACCACCATTTTTTACAGTTATGTGGTTAGCTACATTCATATTGAGCAAATTTTTGGCGGGTTCTGCGGTACTATTCCTCACCAGCAATTAACCTGCTCATGCTTAACCGGCGTTGATTCTCCAAATCCATTTGTTGAGTTTCCTTTGCTGGGCTTTAACAACAGCGCCAACGCACCTACTGCTACTTGTCGCAATATCAACTTTACACCCAACATGACCGATACAATACCTGTTGGCACCTTTACCCTGCCTATGCAGTTGTGGGATTTGGATGAAGGAGATATTTTTCATATTTACCAGAACGAACTTATTAGCACATACAATTTAACGGTTGGTATAGGCCAGTATAATTTTGCGGATGGCAATGCCGAGGGTTATGTGCAGTTTGATACCGTTGAAGGTACCGTGATTACCGAAACCTTAAATGTTATTGTTAACCCTACTCCACGTACTCCTAATGTAGTGGCCAGCCAGGATTCATTCTGCACCGGCGACTCCATTTTAGTATCGGTTGATACTGCCTCTTATTACCAGGGATGTACCTATGCCTGGTACCGCGACTCTGTATTTTTAAGCACTCAAACCGACAGCGCTTTTTACACAGCTACTCCGGGCAGATACAAGGTAATTATAACCAATTCTGCTACCGGTTGTACTAATGAATCGGCCTTTAAACCTGTTTATGAGGGCCAGTCACCATCGCACAGTACTTACATCGTATTTAACGGAACAGAAGAATTTTTGAATCCGCTTCCCCCGCCTTTTGCCGCCAATTGGTACTACAATGGTTTTCTGGTTACCGGACATAATGGTATGATATTGCCTTATATGGGTAATGGCGTGTATGGGGCCGAAATTTATAATACCAATTTCCCTCAATGTTCTTTTATCGTGCCTAATGATAGCGTTTCCGTTTTGGGTATTAATGATGTTTCGGGCAAGGTGGTGTATAACATCAATATTTTGCCAAACCCAAGCAACGGCAATTTCTCGCTGCAGTTTTACTCACCGCTGACTCAACATCTTACTATTAATGTGCGCAATATTATCGGTGAATCGGTTTTCACCAAAGAGCTTGACAACTTTAATGGTAATTTTAATGAAGAAATGAGCCTGGGCACTTTAAGCAAAGGCGTATATGTAATTTCTATTGAATCGGCCCTGGGTAATGAAAACCGGAAAATTGTAATTCAGTAAGCTTTAAGTCCCTGACAATCAAAAAGCCCTTCATCATCTGAAGGGCTTTTTAGTTTACCATGGGTGGCCTATGGGGTTCGAACCCACGACCTGCGGAACCACAATCCGCTGCTCTAACCAGCTGAGCTAAGGCCACCGTATTTCGGCGCAAAAATAAACATATCAGCCAAAAACTGAAATACTTACTGGCAATTTGAACAAATACATTTGGCAAACCCTGGCCAAATTATCACCAGGGCTTTGAAAGTGCTCAGCAGTTTAACGCGCTATGGCCTTTATTTAGATGGCTCAACTTTAAGGGTAAACTTTCTTTCTTTACCATTAAAAGGTGATTTTACTAACGCACCGCTTTTATCCAACAACTCCAGCTTAACTGTTGATTCGCCCAATGGAAGACCTTCAATTAAATAGGGTTCCCATTTGGTAAGCATAAACTCGTTTCCATTAACGGTAGCCCGTACTTTATACCCTGTGGGCGATAATTCGCAGTTAACCAGGTAAAAATCAAGCATTACCCGGCCGGTTTCTTTTTCGCCGATGTATTCACCTTTAGGCCGGCTTAAAAATACATGGGGCGCTTTTTCATCAAAACCAGCCAACGGGTCCTCTGTTCCGGCGGCTACTGCTTTTTCGCTGAATTTTTTCAGTATATACGCCTTTTTGTGCTTCAGGCTTTCGTGATAAGAGCGCGAAAGGAAGGCTAACAACACGTGCGTGCCGGGTTTAATGTCTGATGCAATATTCGGACTGTATGAGGCCATATACGGTGCATCATCCAAAATGAAATGTATGTGCTGGCCTTTAGCCGAGTTAGCGCACATTTTCTGGTCCGCATCCGGCGTTTGCATGCCCAGGTTGTAATTTGTCACCTTAAACTTAAAGGTATCCACCGAAGGTGGGGTGGCCCCGCTGTTTCCAGGCGTAACCGAAGCCAGGCTCAGTTCTGCATCCGGAAAATCGGGCGAGCCCTTTAATTCATATAATTTAAGTCCGCCTTTTTCCTGCAGCGGTTTATTGGTTTCAAAAGAAAGCGCCACAAACGCGCAACAGGCCATTAAGGCAATGGTTGCAAATCCTGCTAATCTGTTCATATGTATCTGGTTTATAAGTTCCGAAGGTAATAATGATTGCGTGGTAAAGTTATCATAATTCCTACTTTTGTTTTTCACGATACCAGTGCTTGTTTAATCATCGCCATGTTCAAATTCGATAAACTTTTAAGCCTGCAAATATTTCAGCTACTGCGCTACGCGGCTTTTGTTTTTATCGGCATCGGTTTTGCCAAACTTCAACTGCTGCAAACCGACATAGGCCATTTCGAAACCTTCATCATGATGAGCGGCATGGTGAGCTTTTTTTGGGTAAGTGGCATTATTAACTCCATGCTGGCCATTTATCCCGGCAAAACCCAGGCCGAACAAAAATCTGTGCTGGTCAGCACGTTTGTTTCGTTAAGCCTGTTAAGTCTGCTGGCTGCGGTATTCCTGCTGGTATTTTCGCAAAACCTGCTGGCCTTTTTGCATAAGGACAGCGGCGGCCATCTTATCACCCTGGTAATCATCTACCTGCTTCTCAGCGGTCCTTCATTTATTGCGGAGTATATTCTGTTTCTCAACAATAAAAAACGGGCCATACTTATATATGGTATCGTCAGCTCGGGGCTGGCAGTGGTACTGGCCCTTGTGCCTGTGGCTATGCATTACCCGGTGCAATATGCTATGTACGGGTTAATTATAGTGGCAGCGCTCAAGCTTGTATTTACCCTGGTGTTGCTAAAGCGCTTTGCCACCCTTAAGCCCAACCTGCACCTGCTGGCCACTACCATGGCCGAAAACCTGAAACTATCGGCCCCATTAATTGCATCCATATTTGTAAGCGGCTCGGCCGAGTATATTGACGGCATTGTAGTAAAGAGCAAGTTTGAGGATATGTTTTTTGCCGTGTACCGGTACGGCGCTAAAGAACTACCCGTGCTGCTTATTATAGCCAATACTTTTAGCGCCGCTATGATTCCCGCCATTGCTGCCAACCTTCAAAACGGCCTTGCCGAAATAAAGGCCAAGTCGGCGCGGATGATGCACATTTTCTTTCCGCTTACTATTATACTGATGCCGCTAAGCCCTTACTTATATAAGTATGTGTTTAACTCCGGCTTTCTCTTCAGCTCCATGATTTTTAATATTTACCTGCTGCTGGCTATACCGCGTTTATTGTTTCCTCAAACCATTCTTACGGGTTTGCAGAAACCGCGCTTTTTGCTGCTCTCTTCTATACTCGAAATCATCATCAATGTGTCGCTTAGTGTATACCTGGCCGATAAAATTGGTATGGCCGGCATCGCTTTCGGAACTTTCATTGCCTACACCTTCGACAAAGTTTTTCTTATCGCCATCAACCGTTTTGTGTTTGGCATCAGGGTGCGAAAATACGTACCACTCATACCGTACTTTGTATACATAATTTTGACCTTTGTGTCGTTTTTTTGTAGCATACAAGTACTCCAAAATTTGTGATTTTTTTCCCGAAAAAATCATGTATAAGTAGCTGATAATCAGTGCAATAAAACCATTGATAAAGATTAGCCAAAAATGTGAAACCTTTTGAAAGAACGGGGCGTAAAGCAATGTATAAAAAGACCTCCCCAAAAAGTTCAGAAGTATGAAAACATTTTACGCCATCTTAACCGCAACCCTGATTACAAATTTTGTTGATGCAAAAACTTACACCCTGGGTTCGGGCAAGTGGACTGATGCCAAAGTTTGGAATAACGACTATCCCGGAACTACTATTAAAGCCGACGACATAGTTGTTATAACCGGACAGGTTACCATGAACACCGGTATTGTTGTTGAAGGCCGCTTAACCGTTGACAAAGGCGCTTTTATGGTAGGCATGAAAGACCTGGTAATTTCAAAATCGGGTACGTTTGTAAATAACGGAAACACGGTTATGAAACGCATTGTAAACGAAGGCACCATCAACAACAACCTTTTAATGGAAGCCATGAACGATGTTGACAACAAAGGCACCATCCAAAACAACAATAACATGGTGGCCGGCAACAACTTCGAAAACTTTGGAGGCAACGCCAAAGGCACCGGTGGCGCTTACTATGTAAACAACAACGTGTTTACTTCACCGGCTGCAAAATTTGGCCAGGAAGTGAAAGTGTTTTATGGTAACGAAATTCAAAACTCCGAGCACGTTGCAAAAACTACCTCGCTGTTTTTAAACGCTACCATAAAAGGCACCAACGGTGTTGAGTTAAATATTGCGAACCCCGAAAACCTCAGCATCGCTTCATACAGCATTGAAAAAAGCACTGACGGAAGTAATTACACTTTATTGCAAACCGTTACCAATGGAAAAAATACGGTAAACTATACCGATACCAAATTAGGTAACAATCTCACGTATTACCGGGTAAAAGCAACCAGTATCACCGGCCAGGAAATTCTGCTTCCCGTAGCAACGGTAAAGGCCCCTGCTAACGAATACTCCATGCTTAACCAGTAAAAAAATACACATCACTAACAAAAGCAGCGGACCGTGGGGTCCGCTTTTTTTTTGCCACAAGCTAAGCATTTGCATGCTTTGCACGCCCAACGCCTGGACTTGCTTGTTAACCTGAAACTTGTATTTCCCCAAATGTCAAAGAACGTTTTGTGTAAACAATCTGCCATGCTAAGAAATGCTAAGCAATGCTAAGGAATGCTAAGCCTTTTCGAAAAACAAAACCTTAACATCCGTAAAAACCCGCTTCTCTAATGCGGGCTTTTACGCAAGTCCAAAGCCTTGTAAATCGATACCAACGGCAACCTATCGATACCAATCGCTCCTTTTCGATACCTGTTTTGAATCCGTCGGGGTATCGATATGTTAAAATTTCAGGACTTGCAGCCATATATGCCGGCCTTACTCCCATTTTTAAATCAATACCACATCTAAAACTCATTTCCATCATTTATAGCGCTAAGTTACTCAAAAAAATCAATAATTCAAATATTTGTTTGATTGAAGGCAAATTATCTGAATCAGAATGGAATACAGATGCAAGGATTAACAACATGATAAATGCAAGGACAATGATATTATCATGCCTTTCATCCTAAAATCTGAATTATAATCCTGATTCAGACAAATGGCTGTTTTGCATTAAACTCTCCTCCCTTTTTTAAGGAGAGCCTGTCCCGCAGCTTTGAGCGGGAAGCAGCCCTGGAGGTGGTTGCATTTGGCTGTTCTGCATTTTGCCCTGTTTTCCCCTTCCCAAACGGCAAAATAACCCTACGTTATAGATAATGCCTTCTATCTTGCGCGTGTAGAATGAGGTATTTGAAGTATAAATATCTTCGGTGGTTTATATCTTTGAAAGGGTAGTGTTGGAAATTTAATATTACAAGTCGGAAAAGTGAGCATACAAAAATGAGAGTGTTTTATGCGTTAGTATTTTTATTTTTTTCTCCGTTTGTTTCTGCACAACAATACGGCATTCAATGGGTTTTGGGAGATAAAGAATCAGTGTTGGATTTCAGGAATGATACCTTAACCAACTACGCCATTGGTCCGATAATGCCGATGTATCTGACCAGTGCCAATATTTGCGACTCAAACGGCAACTTACTTTATTATACCAATGGTATTTATATAGCTGGCTCGGACGGCAATCTAATTGCAAATGGCGATAGTTTAAGTCCGTGCGAGCACACTAATGAAAATGCTTGTTGCGGCTTAGATATTCCCCAAGGCGCTTTGTTTTTGCCTATGCCAGGCAATTCTAGATACTATTATCTCTTTCACATGTCTGATGATACTTTCGGTGGTGAGCGGCCGGGAAATCTTTACTACAGCTTGATTGATGTGCAGGGTGATTCCGGTAAAGGAGAGGTAATTTCGAAAAACAATATATTCTTTCGTGGAATTTTCAGGGATGGAGGAATGACCGCGTGTAAACACGCCAACGGCAGAGATTGGTGGATTGTTATGGGCGACCGCTATGACACATATCACTTGTTTCTATTAACAAGTATGGGAATTAGCGATACCTTGACTCAAACTATTGGCCCTTCTTTCCACAACCCATCTGATATTGCATACAGCAAGTTCAGTCTGGATGGCAGCAAGTACGCCACCGGTTGTAATGAGGGGGGTATTCTTGTCATGGATTTTGATCGTTGTTCAGGAGAGTTCAGTAATCCAGTAAATATTTTCAATAATGCCTCAACACCTAATACACCTGTCAGTGGTGGGTGGCCGGAATTTTCGTCAAATGGCAGATTTGTATATGCGACCAATTCTATCCAAATAAATCAATTCGACCTGTGGCAAACTAATCCCCAATTAGATTCAAGTATGGTTGATGAGGCTGATAGCAGCGACCCTGCACAAATTGGTTTTTTGCAAATTGCCCCTAATGGCAAGTTATACATTAGCTGTTTCGCCGGAGGATATTACATTATACACGCAATTGATTTTCCCGATTTAAAAGGAGATAGTTGTGAATACATTGATACCGGGTTTAGAACCCTAACGACGAACTCTATCAATTTCCCCAATATGATTAACTACCAATTAGGGGCGTTAACAGGCAGTGTATGTGATTCAATTTCCACCGGCATCAGTTCAATTGCAACGACTAACCCATTGCGTGTTTTACCCAACCCCGCCGACAAATATTTGTACGTTGAAATGGGTATGCAGGGCAATTATGAGTTTGATTTATTAAACGTATCAGGTCAATTGATAGCTACCAAACAAACCCGACAGCTGGATATTTTTGACACAGAACACTTATCAGGCGGAGTATATTTTATTAGAGTATTAAATAAATTAAACGCCGCCGAAATTGCCAGTAAAATGATTGTAATAGCCCATTAATAAAATCATTTGGCCTCCGGAAATAGAACATTGCAAGCCCAAAAATTGCTTGATAACGAGCAAAGCGCGTGAGGTTGCCCTGGTCTCCCCTTTAGGGAACAGAAGTGGCTGGCTGTTCCGTCTTTCAAGTCTCCCCTTTAGGGGAGATTTAGAGGGGCTGGCTGGCTGGCTGCCGGCCTTTTATGCTTCCACCGCTTGTGGCTCCACAACCAATCCGAAGGATTTTCGCGTATTTGTTGCTCAAGAATGCGCACAAATTTTTCGGTTACGCCAAACTGGGGCAGGCTGTTCGGGTCATCGGTAATCTTAATAATTTCAGCGTTAAAATAACCGTGGCTGCGCTCGGTAATTTTGGGATAAATAACTGCTGCATTATGCATGCGGGCATAGCGCTCGGCACCGGTAAAAAAGGCGGTATCCTGCCCCAAAAAAGTAGTCCAGTAACAAGTCTTCATGTTCGATGGCGACTGGTCGCTGATAAAAATGCCGGCGGTGGGTTTGGTTAAAGGCTGGGCAAAAAATTCTTTGCTCTTGTCCATCATAACCAGGTTCATACCCATTTTGCCCCGCGTGCGCTGTATCAGGGCATTAAACCGCGGATTGCTAACCGGTGCAACAATGGCAAAATTATCGTGCTCGCTGGCTGTAACAGCCCGGTAACCGCCAAACTCCCAGGTAGCAATATGCCCTACCATCATTACCAGGTGCTGGCCGCGGTTATAAACCTCGTGCAACATTTCGGGGTTCGTTATTACCACGCGCCGCTCTACTTCCTCCATGGTAATAGTCATGCACTTCAGGTTTTCAACCACCCGGTCGGCCAGGTGCCGGTAGCTTTCGCGCGCTATTTCCTGCACTTCCTTTTCTGATTTTTCGGGAAACGAATTACGGATGTTGTTTAACACCACCTGTTTGCGGTAACCAATAATATCGCGTAACACAAATGCAATAGGATAGGCAAGCTTATACAAAACATCCGTAGGCAGGTAAGCAAAAAAATAAAGTATGGGAACTAATAAATAGTACAGAATCATGCTCGGTTAACGGTTTGTAGTTTTCAGTTTGTAGTTTTCAGTTTACAGTTAAATGCAGTTTTGGGTTTATAGTTTCCGGTGTTCTCGGGTGTGCTGGTTCGATTCCCACCTTCGGTACCAACAGCCCTTTACAGTTTTTAAGTCGAGGTTCACTTGTATTCAACTGTAAACCGTAAACTGAAAACTGTTAAACTGTCATTTTCTCTGCAATTCATTTTGGTTAATATCCAGCTCATGTTTTTTATATCCTCCGCGGCCGTAAATTTCAAGTTTGGCGGTGCGGTTTCCAACCGGCCCGGTAATACTTATTTTACCAAAGTTTTTACGCGGAAAATCGGTGCCCGGTATACGCCACTGGTTGTGATAAGCATGGAAAATGCGCCTCGGCAGCGGTGGACTGGTTAATGGCGACGAAGTAAAATCAACCAGCGGATACCCGTGCCAGTCGCGCTTGCAAATTTCGGCGTAGTGCTTATCGCCGGTCAGAAAAATAACGCCTTTAATATTGTTCTTGGCAATAAAATCAAACAGGTCGTTGCGCTCGCGACTGTGCTGCGCATACGACTCGCCAAAATTATTATCGTTCAACACCTGCGAGCCAATGCAGATAAACTTAAACGGCGCATCGCTCATCAGCAATTTGTTTTTAAGCCACACCAATTGTGTTTCGCCTAAAAATGAAGAGTTCGTGTCTTTCGGTAACCCGCGGTAAAGCCGGTCGTCGGTCATAAAAAACTCGGCATCGTATTGCCTGAAGTTAAAGTAGGTGCCCCTGAATTTTTCCTGGTCGGCATAATTATTCGGCCAAAATCCCTGGAAAACCTTTAGCGAAGTATCCTTTAAAGCAAATGTGCTGTCCGAATCATTCGGCCCGAAATCGTGGTCATCCCAAATGGCGTAGTTAGGTTCGCAGGCCAGAAAATCGCGGTAAAATTTCCGGTAATATTTCCTGATGTCGAGCTGGCGCTTAAACATGTGCTCGTAACTGCTCCACTGTTTAGGGTAGATGTAATAAATGTTATCGCCCAGCCACAACATAAAATCGCCCTTCTTCTTTTTCATGCGGTAAAAAATCCAGTTCGAACCACCCGGAAAAGCGATACGGCTGGGGTCCGTATTCATCAGCGCGCACGAGCCCAGCAGAAAACTAAAATCTTTTTCGGCCACATCATCCGGGGTTTTAAAAGAATACCGGGCATTAGCCCCCCAACCATCAATGCTGATAATAACATTATAAGTATGCCCCGGCTTTAAACCCGTAAAATCCATGGTAAGCGCTATCTCGCCTTTAGCATTGTTGATATAGCTGTAGTTGGTAGGATAGTAAACCTTCTTCTCGGCGGTATCGCCCAAAATAAGCATGTTGCGCCCCTTGCCCCGGTAGGCAATCCATATTTTAGCCGTGGTTTTGCTTACCGCCCCAATTACCGGGCCGGCTATCAGTTTGGGCTTTTCTTCTTTCTGGGCGAAAAGAATATTTACCACGGCTAAAACGAATAGTAACAGGCTTGTTTTTTTCACGGGAACGAAAGTAATAAGTTATTGCAAATGCATCTTTTTGAAGGGCGCTGCTTTACCCGGTTTTGGACCATTCTTATTTCGGCTGCCAGACTCACCTCTGGCTGTCGGCACCTCCTCTCTTCCGAAGGCAGTTACCTTTCGGGTTAGGGATAGAGCGTAAAGCCCGCAAGGAGGCCCTGCGACTGAGGACTTGCAGCGACAGCCCGGCCCTTGCCGTTTCGGCATGGGCAATCCCACACCCCAAACCCGGGTTAGGAAAATGGATGGTAGTATACCAAATGCCTGTTGGCACAAATGCCATATAACTAATTGCTAATCAGCTAAAAAGAAATATTTGTTTGGCAGGGCGCAACCCTGGGCCGGGGGCGTTTCATCTTATCTTAACCTGTGCATAATCATAAGAAAATACTACAATTGGGATTAGATTTGTCGGTCCTCACCCCCGGGGATTTTTAATTTGAATGGATACCAAGCAATGAAAAAAACTTTACTCACGCTGGCAGTATTGGGCTGCCTACGGGTTTTTGGCCAGGCGCCGGCCAATGATAACTGCACCACTGCTACCTCGCTGGGCACTTTACCTGCACCCGCTAACTGCGGCAATGGAATTAAAAAGGGAGCCCCGGTAACAAGTGCCGGCACCAACGTAAATGCCACACCGGGCAGTCCGTACGTTTACCTGAGTGGTTGTAACCAGGCTGAGCCTGCCAACGATGTGTGGTATAGTTTTGTAGCGCCCACCAACGGTTACGGATTAACGGTGCAAATAACCGGTGGCACGCTGGCTAACCCTAACATGGCGCTTTACCAGGGCACCAACTGCGATTCGTTAACAGGCATAAGCTGCGATGTGGGTGCTCTTGACACCGCACTTATTTCGGTGGGCAGCGGTATTATTCCGGGCGAAACATATTACCTGCAGGTAAGTGGTAATACCGGTCAAAGCGGCACCTTCAACTTGTCGGTTAACGCCTGGCAGGACTGCGCCGATTGTTTGAATTCGGCCAGCCTTACGGTTACGCCGCTGCCGGTTAACGGAACCTACCAACCGGGGCAAACGGTTTCATTTTGCTTTCATATTGATAAATGGACACAAACCACCAATAACTGGCTGCATGGCGTGCAAATGAGTTTTGGGCCGGGATGGAATACAGCTTCGCTTACTACTACCGCACCTCCGCCTTATGTTTCAACCTCCGCTTATTACGGCGGCGGAACGCCCGCTACTTGTGGCAACTGGGCTTACTACCCTGCCGGTATCACCAGCTCGGCTACCGGTTTGGCATGGCCTCCGGGTTTTTATTATAACGGAACTTACACCGTAAGCGCATTAACCGGTTTACCCAATGGTTGTACCAGCCAAAACGATGGCAACCCCGGCAATAATTTTGGCGATGGAATAAGCGATGCCGGTTTGGTAATAACCCCGCCCGCCAACGAATGGAATTTTTGCTGGACCATAGCCGTTGAAACCGGTTGTAACCCCGGCGTAAGTTTATCGGTACAGGTAAAAACATCGGGCGATGGCGAGTCTGGCGCCTGGAGCAACCCCGGTTGCGCGAACGACCCGGTAACTAATTTTACAGCTTTAATTTCGTGCTGCCCGCCAACCATGTCGAGCACGCCAACTTGTACCGGCACCACCGCCGGCAGTGTAACGGCAACACCGGTGGGTAATACAGGGCCATATACCTATACCTGGTCGGCAGGCGGCCAAAATGCATCAACCGAAACCGGCCTCGGCGCTGGTCCTTATTCAGTAACCGTGGTTGACGTAAACAACTGTTCGGCCACCGGTACGGTCAGTATTGCAGCCGATGCACCACCGGTATCAACTGCGGGCGCAGCGGTAAGTTTTTGTTCGGGCGGAAGCGGTACGCTGGGGGCTGCATCCGTGGCGGGTAACACGTACTCATGGTCGCCCACCACGGGGTTAAGCAGCGCTACAGTATCAAACCCCACGGTAACGTTAACCAACGCAACGGGCAGTCCGGTAACTACCGCTTATACGGTAACCACTACTACCACGGCCACCGGTTGCAGTTCAACAGCCACAGAAAACGTTACGGTAAATC
>Ga0316217_10005952_pt1 | contig 12326 bp, 6 predicted proteins | sample 1anoAmetaG_FD_203633 | JGI IMG/M metagenome (GOLD analysis project Ga0316217, IMG submission 203633) | Freshwater microbial communities from Trout Bog Lake, Wisconsin, USA - 1anoA | ecosystem: Environmental > Aquatic > Freshwater > Lake > Hypolimnion/Profundal zone | place: USA: Wisconsin... | reverse complement strand
CCAACCCCAACCCCAACCCCAACCCCAACCCCAACCCCAACCCCAACCCCAACCCCGATATTTTCTATCAAAATATGACCAAATTTATTGTAATGACCAGTTCCATACATATAGAAGCTATTATCATTTATGGATTTAATTAACTTTTAAGAGCTTTTACGAGTTGTGTTAGGTTATAATTTAATGAACAACGAAGAATACGAAAAGTTTACAAAATTTTTAGCCTCAGGCTACAAAGAGCTGATCACGCACCGTCCGGAGAAGCCATTGGAGCATTTTATTTACCAGCTGCTTTCAAAGGTTCCAGAAGAAATGCGAGAAAAGGATGAACTCATCTCAGAATTCTATAAAGAGTACGAGAAAATTGATTTGAAGAAAGTGTAAACTCTAGAAACCCATCCCTGATCTCTTGGACCTTATCTCAAAACACATCGATATTTAGCCATGGTGAGATGAGGTAGGATTTTGGAATGAGGGTGTTCTAGTAGGACATTATACTAAAGTGGTATTTCTTGTTGATTGATCAAAGCAGTTAATTATATATTTTGAATATGAAATACCTGCAGTAAAACAATAGACTTTTGGAGACGATTCTGAATAAAATGAGCCAAGAAATGAAGCGAAACCTAAAGTTCTCCAAACACAGGATCTCAGAGGAATAGATGGTGAGACTCTGTGTTGACTACCTCAGGTAGCAGAACAGGATGATGGCAAATTAACTCAAAAAGGAGAACGTTTCGCCCAATACGAGTAATCGGGAGGGAGGCGGCTCGACCAGTGGGAAGCAGAATGGAAGTTCTAGGCAGTAAATTGAAAGTTAGCTAAGTAGAAGATATAACATGTTCTTGAGCAAAGAGTTCACCCCTGAAGAATCTCCCAATAAAGCAGAGCAGGAAGAGCACTGGAATCTTGAAGAACAGTTTCCTGACGTTACAACAAGTTTGACTAAACAATAAAATTGGATCCCCAACATTCCCCTGACATCATCCTACACCATTTCTCCAACTCCTACCTCTCAGAGCCCCTCTTACACGTTAGTAGGTAGCAGAAACCACTAGAAGATCAAAAGAACTCACCATTTGCTTTCAACCAAAGGAGGATAGTCCGAAGCTAGCTTCACTAAATCTTCTAAGTAAAAATCCAAAACCTTCTCACAGCTTCGCAAGGTCGAGGAGATATTCTGCTCCCAGAATCTTTCTCGATAGAACTCTAAGAAAAAAAGATGCGTCATCGAATATGTGGAGCAAATCAAAGACAATACTGATAAATAGGCAATTCTGTAATAAAATAAATGCTTAAAGGCGATTCAAAACAACCTAATAACTCACCTCACTCTGTATATTTGACCCTACTTAGGTTATAGAAGTATAAGCACGTCCCATCTTTGGAGTAGCTTGTGAAAAGGTAGTAAACTTTGAAAAGAAAATAGTAATCTACCAAATAGCTGGAATAAAGTCTGACCAAAAGATAGATGATGCTGAATAAATCGCATTACTAGGTTCTCAAAAAACAAAGATCCTTAAAAATGGTCTGATTGAGTAAGCTGATTCATTACTTGATTTGTTCAATATGCATTAATTTAACTATCTAATCAAGTTCATCTGTAGAGCTTTTCCACATTTTCGTATTCAACTTTGAAGTTCCTTAGAATCTTCAGGTACTCTCTTTAGTGCTTCACTAGTTCGATGTAGGTGTTGTAGCTGGAGTCGCAACTGGTTTTCAATTTTTAGAGGGTAACCTTTGCGTTCTTCTCATTCCCTTCAAACCCGTCTAAGATCTACTTTAGGTTGTCTGCCAGCTACTTTTTCTAGTTTTTCTTGCGAGCTCCGGCCACACCTTACTTGGCATTATCTAAAAACTACTGATAGTTAGAAATCAACTTTTTAATGCCTTCTAGATTAGAGGTCTGACTATAGATAGTCTTTTTTTCCTCAATCGAACAGTTGATGAGTTCAAACAGTTCAATAAACCTTTGGTGGTACTGTGCTATTTCTGCAGCAGATGTATAGTTCTCAGCTTTCCTCTGCAAAACCGCCAGTTCTTGGTTAACTTTGGTCAGCTCTTCATACTTTTTGTCATAGATCTCCTTCTTCATATCTGCTTCTTCAAGCATGTTCTTAAATGCTTATTAGTCGATTTAAGGAATGGTTGCTTCCACTGTGACCTTCTTTTATTCCAGCTCTTACAATTTGGCCTTGGCTTTTTTCTTGATCTCTGTCTTCTTCTGCTTCAACTTCAATTTCTTATCAACCAGTTTCTCAACTTTTGAGCTCGCTTTTCTTGATTTGAGTTATTTATCGATTTCCGCCCCTATTTCTTAAATCTAATTGTATGATGACTTCACTTCATTATAGCTTGCTTGGACTACCTCTCTTTTTTAGAATAAAACTCGCTTTTCTTATTAAATTTGTTTTTCAGTAAAACTCAAATTGTTTAGTTGATTTTTTAGCACTTTTATCTGCGCCTAATATTTGTCATTTTGTAGTTTCAAAGATCTGAGTTCCTTTTAGTCTGCTGATTCTTTGGCAGTTTTTGAGTCACTTGGCTGCTACGGGGTACCTTACTTGCTTTATTTAATTTAAGCTATCTATTCTTAATGTTGTTATTTGATGGCCTCTTGTAGCTGCTGCTTGTTTTCTTCTATAATCTGTTAGAGTTTGGCCAAAGAGAATTTCCCAACCTTGCCGAAGTTGTTGAGATCTGCTTCCTGTTGATTTTAATCTTCATTTTGAAGATAAGTCATAAATTCATCTTGTTCAGGTTTCTCTTTGCCTTACTTCTTTGGCTTGTCGGTTTTCTTCTTCTGCTTCTACCTCTCTATCTTATTAGTGATGATATTATGCAACTTGTGGTACATTTTCAAAGCGGTAGCATCATTGTACTAGAGTAGAGCAGAGTACACTCGGATTGGATGATCGTGCTTCATCTGGCCGATCTGTTTGTTTATTCTTGTCCTTTAAAGTTTAGAATGCTGGATTTTGTCAACGTTGCCCCTGTTCTACATCTTTAAGATATTTTTGCCGAGAAGGACTGATATCTACCTGTTGTATTTTTGCCTTTCGAATCTGGTCTCATAGACGAATTTAACCAGCCACTGTACAACTGGGAAGATGTTGTTTACATCTAGGCCTTGCAGCTGGAAGGGCTGAAGAGTGTAAGGACACTTCATGTTGATCAGAGCATTACAAATTTGTTCGGAAACCTTAATTTTTTGGCCGATCTGCATCTAGTCATTGTATTCCACTTAAATCTAGAAATTAGAAGAGGTGATGCACCAAGCTATGCCTCCGATGATTTTATCAAAGGCTTTCAAAGAAGCGATTCTGATTCTAAAGTAACCTGCCAACAGTAAGATTTCGTAAATTTAGCTGAGCCTCGGATTGTCCTCTGCGTTGTGGTTGATAATCTACGCCATTTATAATCTTTTATTATTTGCAATCAATTTATAAAGAGGATTTATGTTAAATTCATTTGCTTCATCATCAATTGTACTTTATCTAATGAAGCTTTCTAAGATAAAGGCAGATGTCTTTAGATTTGGTGCTCAAGCCACTGAAGTCGAACATCTTATTCAGTGTGTTTAAGTTTTCAGGGTTCAATTCGGGTAATATTTCAGCTGGAAGAGGCTTTACTGCTCCATCAATGACTGGGTTGCCGAATCTAGCACTTAGATTGATCAGAATCCTTTTGAACTAATCTCGATGTAGCTTGTAGTCTCTATTTTTCACGGCTTCACTCTTCTTGTCAGATTGGGCTGTCTTTGAGGCTAATGCAAGGAAATCTTAAGTAATTTTTGAGAGTTTATTGAGCTATATATTGATCTAAGTATAAAATGAAGTACCCTGCCATAGTAGGCTGATTATCCTTAAGCTAACGGCCCAAGAACATACAAAAAGATCTCCTAATTGCCCTTAATCACTGATTTCACTGCAACAGTTTCAAATTAAATGAATTTATCTTTGGGCGTTTTTTTCAAAGTCACATCAAGAGAGCTTATAGCACATTTCTCCTTGTATCCTTGGAGAGATTTCATGAGTATTCTATGGCACTTATAAATGGTATTTTGATAATTGGAGTTAGTAAAGGTCATGACCTATGCCTAACGATACAACTTGAGCATGTAAGTGATTAGTTCAGTTCCATTCAAAGGACCTTTGGGCTTTAAGTTGTCTATCAATAGTTGGGGATACTTTTTCTTAGCTTACTTATCGATTTATGTAATTTAAGCACTTATGTCTTAGTCTATTTTGACATTGGGGTCTAATCCTTTTCCTCCAATTTAAAGGTAGTTTCTTGAAAGCTAAAATTTGATAGACTTAATCTTTATCGCAAACTACAAGAACCCAGATCCTTCAAAGACATTATTCAGATATTATAGCTGCAATTTCTAAGTGTCGATCTCAGCTTGATTTTCAGGGTAGTACTTAGGCTTATCTCTTCCAGTGTATTAAGCCAACAAACATTGATTGTCAGCGTATTACCAAGCTATTTATTCAGCATTGAAAGATTTTTCGTAAAAGACAGTCGAATTTTATACGAAAGTTAGGCATTTTTTGAAGTAGGTTTTAGCCTTTATTAGGAGAGCTCTATGTTCATTTATGAATTCGGAGTAAATAGGAATATTGATTAAGGTTTTATTCAAAGGAAAGTCTTCAAAAGGAGTCTTTACATGATCTCCTCCACTACTTTTAGCTTCTTTTACCAATTTTTTCAATTACAAGATAAACAGTTGCTTGTGAATCAGACCTAAGCAACTGTAGAGCAACATTTTTACGTGTTATGTTGAAAAAGGGTATGACTCCAATACATGTAATAACTTTGTTATTTCTTAAACTTAGCCAACATAGCTCTTTTCCCTATTCAAATTCATCTATTATCTCAGCAGTCTTAAATAAACTTTTATGTAGACCAACCCTATTTGTTGGTAGATATTGTTCTTACGATAGTTTGGATGAGGATTCAAAGAGTATTATCCCATTATGAATTTTTATTATTAGACTAAGCTATTTTCAGTCACTTTCGAAAGAGGACTCACTTTGTACTAAACTTTACTTTATTACTTTTTCTTTTTAGGGTCTTCTTTCTTAGCTGGAGCTTTCTTTTAGTCTTTTCCTCCTTTTTTCTCACCTTTTTTCTTTTTCTTTATCGCCTATTCTTGCTCTGCAGTGGTCTCTTCTTTCAAATAGTAATTTCTGATCGGTAAAGCTTCCCCAATACCATTTAAAGTTGATCTCATTCCATACTTTTTCCAAATCGATTCAGCCAACTTTTTGCCTTTACTCAAGTATTACAAGCAAGAGGCATCTCCTGTCAGTAGCTCTCCAAAATCGACAACTAAGTTGATATAGTATAAGTCATAAAACTCCTTCTTTTAGAGCTAAGATATCACATTTTTAAACTATTCAGGTTGGAAGTTGCCTAACCTTAGCTTTATCCTTGCGATAAATCCTTGGCTCAACAGCAAAAAGTATTCTTATTGGAATTTTTTACAATTCTGAATTATTATTTCAAAAAGATTGAGTGATTCCTTCATATTATTTTGTTTAAACAGGAGTCTAGCAAGTTAAAAGAGAATTTTTATGTGCCAAAAAGCATTATGGGCAGATCTTGTAGATTTTCCTTAAGTCTTACTACGAGTTTATTTTTATTTTTGGCTGTCTATCGGAGGAGAAGAGACTACTTGCACGTTTTATTATTACTTCTTCGCTCCTTTTTTGTCCTACTTTTTGCCAGTTGGAGCAACAGGCTGTATAACTGCAGGCTTAATTTAAGGATCATAGCCAGTTTCACATAACCTCGCCCCATAGGCGTATCTCTGCATATTCGCCAGTCCATTTTTCAAGATGTGGAAAGAGTTGGAAAGCAGGTTTCTAGATTAGCTTAATTTGTGAAGACTAAATCTGATCCTACACATAAATTAGAGCCTATAAGCTCTTTTCAAAGCGCTACTTTCTTCTTTCTCATAAATTTTCAATGCAGATTCTTCAACATTATTCTTCTTCAGATACTAGAACATCTTTGATTTGCAACTTTACATTTATTTTTTAAGCTAGTCACTTACTTCATTTTGATTGTATTGAAGTTTGGCGTTTTAGTATTCATCCAACAAGCTGTAGAACTACTATAAAACTGCGCATTTTTTCAAAGTTTCTCTTAAAGTTGCTTAAACTTCGTTTAAAGCTTGCAATCTTTGTTAATTTAGTGCCTAATCCTTACTCAATTCGTTCTAGTATATTTTCAATAAGACCAATGATTTTGCGTAATTAAACAGTTGAGGGTTGAAAATTCCATTTTGAAGTGCATTTTCTGGCTTCATGACAGCAATTTTTTTGAATTCTTCAATAACCAATTTGTTTTAGTTGTTTGACCACAACTAGTTATTGTTGTATATTAGACCTTCTTGAATCCAATTCATTCCTTTTTATTTTTTCAAGAAATCAGAGTTTTCAAGCCATAAAATAGGTAAATCTTTCTAATTTGTTACTTTGATTAGATAGTTTATTGATTATGAGACGAATCCTGACTAAGAAAGAAGCAAGGACTTATAGATTTTAGCTTTTATTGAAATTTAATTATTTTTCACCACGTCGGTCCCCAGATACTCATAAAAGGTTACTAGAGGGAGACACTCCAAGCAGTTTTAGTCATATAGATTCTTGAAAATGAAGTACTCCAGAGCAGCAAGTAATTAAGTCAAGTTGATAGTGTTTTAGTCAGAGAAAATCTCTCTTGCTGGAAAAACTTTGATCCTGTAATCTTTGTACATTTAGTAAGTCTGTGGGTATGTCAAATTTGCCTAGAATAGTGAAAAAGCTAAGTGACAAGCAAAATGTGTGGACGATTTTTGTATACTCAGTCTGTTTCCTGATGTAAAGTTAGAAATCTTAAAAAGTAAGCATAAGGCTAAGATAGTTTACTTTTCTCCAATGTTTTTGACAAGATAGGGCTTATTTTCAGCTAAAACTTACTTGTAATTATCGATAGGATTCACCTTTTTGAAAATAGTTGCCAGAGAGTCATTCCAGAATTCAAAGGCTTTCTCCAGGTTTCCAGAGGCGAACCACAGATTTCCAACATCGTTTCTGTTTTGGATCTCAGCTAATGTATCTTTGCTAGTTTTGTTATTTTTTAGCTTTTAATAAATGCTATCGTATTTGTTGATTATATCTTTGATGAAATTCTTACTCTTTTTTACATGTTTTGCCTACTAACCGAATTTTCTATACATTTGTTCATAGTCTTAGCCAAATTAAATTGTGTATTTCTTTTGCTATTATTGAGCTAAGACCTATTTGCTGGTATCTCTGGTTATCTCATCTTTTATTCTGTTGCTTTTAGATATTTGATTCTGAATGTAAGACTTTTCACTTTACAAGAATTTCAAACTTGATTTGATTTTTTCACTCTTCTATTCATAGATTTTTTAAAACTCCATCTTTTCTCCTGACATCAAATAAGCTCGTTTTTTGCCTGCTTTTAATTTCTCGGCATTATAAATATTTGTAATTTATGTAAGTTCAGAATTTTCTTTCTGGTACATTCTTTAAACATCTTCTAAAAGTTTTTCCTGAGAATTAGTCATAAAAGGCAGTAGCATCAAAGAAAAATAGTGTTGAGTGACATTACAAAAATCTCTAACGATGTTAATGACCAAATTATACTTGTTTTCCAATCTTAAAGTGTTGACTGTATAAGCAATAATGGAACTGATAGCCTATATATCAATATTCTTTTAGTTATTAAACCAAAAAGACTTGGTTGTGCTTGAGTCTAGGTCAGGTTGATAGTACTCAGAGACAAACTATTATATCAAGGATTAACCATTGAATTAGCCTAGTTGAAGTTTTTCATTGATGTTAGCTTTTTATGTGTTCATCATTTTGATGTTGTAACGGTTTTTGAATTAATTAAAGCCGTTTTTCTTGATTTTTTGAAGCATTTCGATGGCACAAAGTGAGATGAAGGCAAAATATGTCCAAAGCTGAGTATTTTTGTGATAAAAAGGTGTGATTTGTATATAGCAAATGAAGTTGCACAAAAACTTAAGTACTGATTAAAGTTTAAGCCAGTTTTGAATGACCAAAGATGTATAAACAGACTGTGACAGATAGCTTAAAAGCTGAGTAAGCTTTTTAACCTGATCTTATGTATAAGAATACTACTTAGGCTCCAAGATCAAAACCTACTTCTATTTTTTGAACAAATCCTCAAGATTCATGGTTTTGACCTTATCATACCTAACTTTTATCTTTCTTTTTACTGTAAAGTCATTAGAGCAGAGTATAGTGTTACATTGAGTCTTCAAATGATAAAGTTCACTCATCCACATGTTAAGATAGTCAAAATCTTTGAATTTGTTTTGTAGAGTTACTGATTTTTGAAGTTTGGAAGTCAATTCTCTTTTTTTGTTTTCCCATGTATTGAATAAGTCAATTGCCTTTTTGAGATCTTTTCCAGTATTGTTTTGGAACTAAATTAGCTCTAGCTTTGCCGCAGGGCACCAAGCAATATCCTCTTTTACTGCAGAAAAGATAAGCTCGTAGATATCTTTTGAAAGCTTCACCTCCTCAGTTATATCAGGAATATCTAGTTCTTCAGATTTTTGGGCTAGAGTTTTGTAGTCGGCTTAATTAGATACTTAAAGAGCCTTTTTGAGTATTTTACAGTTGTATTCAAGGTAATAAGGAGAATTATTGGCAATTTTCTTAATAGATTGCAAAGGCTCCTTTAGGTATTCTAGTAGCTCAAGCTTCAGGCTCAAATGGTTAGATACAGCATCAAGCTACTCTGGAGGGTTATCGACATATTGGTTCATTAAGTTGATTTGTTCTTTTGCCCTTTCAATAAATAATGCCACAAAGTCATAGTAATCTTCAGAAATTGTGATCATTGAGTCTTCAAAGGAATCCATTGTTTGTGGAGACTTTTCAATCAATATTCTGCAATACTTGTCAATCATTTTAACCTATTGCTACTTACTATCCTTTGCTCCTTTTTTAACTTATTTCTTTTCTTCAACTTGAATCATTTTACCCATTATCAAGTATTTTCTTTAGTTCCATTTATAAGTTAGCTTCCTTGCTAAGCTGACCTAATTATTCTAAAGACCCCATTTAAGCAGTTTTCCCATTACTTGGGCGCCCAACTTTCTTATTTTTGGGTTCATCCATTTCTCAGGAATCATGTTGATAGCAACACTTCTTAAGAGAACTTCACTTTCTGGGATTAGAAAAGGAATTGACATATTAGGACTACTTAAGCTTGGGCTTAAAGACACAGATAACATTAGTAAGTTAGTTATTAATTTTTCCTTTTATTGAAAGATAATCTTAGGCTTATTTGGTTCATTTTCAGTAATTTATCTTAGTTTCCTTCTCTCACAAAGGGCTGCAATATAGAATGATTCAGCAACTGACTTTAATTAAATTATTGAAACACTTTTTATTCTTTACTAATTGAGGTTATAGAAAGAAAGATTATTTACTCTTTAGTCTGTAGTAAAGTATTGCACTTGTTTACAGAATTCATTTAAAATTATCTTTGTTGCTTTTTCGCAGATCTAATATTCACCTATTTGGTAGCTTATTTTAGCTAAATAAGAAGCAAGCATTGATATAGATAGTGGGTTGAAAGTGCCAATATCTTCGCCTGTTTTTCCGATACTGAGTACTTACTAATTCTGGTCTATTCCAGCTACGGCAAAGCAATACACATTGTTTGGGGTCAAGGATGAAACTTTTACTGTTTTTCCTATCTAGTTTCTGATTCCTGTTCCTTCTAATTCTGTGCAATTTAAGCTCACATCTACACCATTTGCAGAGGGTTTTCCGTAAACGCTCATAAATTTGATTACTTTCTTTTACTATTTCGGCTTAGATTGCTTTAAAACAAAAGGAGGTAACTTTAGTTGCACTGAAGTTGAGTTTTTGCTTATCAAAATGGGTGGCTAGGGTCTTTCGGTCTAATTTTGCCAAATACTATTGTAAAGATCTTTGAATGGTGCAATTTTTTAGCTATTTTGGTCTTAACAAATTTTGTTGTCCCAAAGGCCACTAAAGATGAAGATCGCATTTTCAACAGCTTTATCAAGCATCGATTTTTCAAGTTCTTTGCATTAATAGATGTTATTAAGTGCTTCTTGAAGATAGTACCTCTTGTCTTTATTTTCTGAGTTCATTGCTGCTAAGTTCACCATAAGCAACACCATGTTGTAAGGGTTTTTCTTGTTTTAGGCAATTAATTTGTTTTGCATTCTTTAGAGCTTTGGTTTTGGGGTAGGTAGTTGATTGGCTTTAACTAAAGTATTTTGTAGCTGAGACAGGTTTTGTATGTTTTTGGTTTGAGTAGGTCCTACGCTAAGGTTAAGCTTCTGTTTTGTTGTTTGAGCTAATCCTTACAATTCTGCATTTCTAACGCCATTAGTCATATCATTTTTACTACCTTAGAGTTTAGACACTTCTTCAGATCTTTTCAAAGAAACCCTAAAGTAAATGTTGTATAAATCTAGCTCAATGGCGCAGATAATTGCATAAACCTGCGCATGACTTGTGTTTACTTTTTAGATAATCTGATCAAAATTGTCAGGCTTCTTTAATCTTATGTATTATTTTTCCTCTTCTTATAATTCTTCAAGGGTCAGTGGCTTCAAACCTTTAGCTTTCCTGTCGCTGATTCTAAGTATCTTTTATAAATATCTCCTCTGCTAGGTATACTTCTTCCTCATCTTTTCTACTGTATTTTTGATTTCAGTGTTGGAGCAAGTGAGGCTAAAAGGTAGAATCCTGTCAATTGCACCTTCGACTCCTTTGGATAAATACTGGTCTCTATACCTTCTAAGCTTGTCAAGTGTGAGTCTGATATTTTATGCAGCCATCTTATAAGATTTAGATTCTTCGAGTAATTTTGAAAGCTACAGACTGATTTTGGATTAGAGTAAAATGTCACCTCTTGGGTTGCTTACCATTATCAGATTCAAGACCTTTAGCCCCCTCAAAAATACTGAGCTGCTTTTCTATACGATGTCCTTGTAATAGTGATAGTCATAGTCGATGATTTCTCCATTTAACCTTTGCTATCTCATGTAATCGAACTGAGTTAAACCGTTTTTCAAGTATTTGGTCCAAATCTAAAAAGCTAAGTTAGTCAAGAAGTCACTCTTTTTTTAGTAGTACTACCTGCCGAGTTCTCCTTTCAAGCATTCCTGGACTGTTTAGAAAAAGAAGTCTAGCCTCTACATGTTGTAGTTAAGTTCTAGCTAAATGTATTTTTCTTCTTCGGTATTTGCTCCTTTTTTTTCTCCGTAAGTGTTCTACAGTTAAACAAAAGCTTTGATTATTTGAATATGACGTTAGCTAATGTGAAAAATTTCATCAGTTTTGTAGGTAAGATAAACATAATCGTGGTTTGGTGCTTTGATGTACTAGATTGGCACTTGACGTAAGTCAGTATCGATTTTACTATAACCCCATTTGGCAGGGACCATTGGGTTCTTGCCAATAAGAGGGGCTACATCAGTAATGAGGGTTCTTTTCTCTTGGTCACTTTATAATCCATTTCTAGAGTGATACAAAATAATGTAAGGAACAAGACCTGTGGTCTACCTGACTCCAGTATGCTGGTTTACTTAGCTCTCCATTATTTTCATATTTTATTGGATGTAGGGCACAATTATACGTCTGTTATCCACATAACCTACAGGACCGGTTTCCTAGTTTCCTAGAACAACCCTCAAATCGTACAAAGCTTCTTCAGGACTCATTGATTTTTTGATCATCAAGAATACATATTTGTGCTTAATTTAGTTTAGCTACCACTAGGTAGGCTATTTGTTGATATCGTTTTACTTGTTTGCTGCTGGTGGAGGAACAACCTACTTACCTCCTTTTTTACTATCTTTTTTTTCATCTTTGTTAGTTCCTTGAGGAGCATTTGCTGGGGTCTTGATTGCCTAATCTTCAGGAGGCTTTTTACCTGATTTTCTTAGTTTGATGAGTTCTTTAATCATGTTGGCTTAGTTTAAGTCAACTGGAATCTTAGTGTAGCCATTAGGAACGTTGGGATAGGGAGAGTTAGAAACAACCACCATGATGTCATTTACGTAGGGGACTTCAATTCTTCTGCAGTGTATCCTTACTTTTGCCGATTCAATAAGCTAGGAAAGTATTTTGTTAGATTTGATTTGAAGGGCATAATGAATGAGCTATGCATGATATTAGATGGGGAAAGCCTAGCTTGCTTTCCTCAGCTAAGATTCTCGAACAAATTTGTCCTCCATTTCTCTTTTCTTTTTGATTTCTTAATTGATTTCTAGCTGAGTTGCATTCAAA
>Ga0316217_10005950_pt1 | contig 12333 bp, 25 predicted proteins | sample 1anoAmetaG_FD_203633 | JGI IMG/M metagenome (GOLD analysis project Ga0316217, IMG submission 203633) | Freshwater microbial communities from Trout Bog Lake, Wisconsin, USA - 1anoA | ecosystem: Environmental > Aquatic > Freshwater > Lake > Hypolimnion/Profundal zone | place: USA: Wisconsin... | reverse complement strand
CCCACCCATTTTCAGAGCGTCCTGCAAGAACTGCAAGAGCAAACTGGAGTTTAATGTTGCGGAAGAGGCAGTCGCGAAATATGATTGGGGTGGTATTGTGTGGAAGGTACAGCGTGTAGAACAGGTATATGGGTGTCGTAAATGAGAAGTAGATCCGTTAATGTAATGTTTGGTCTGATGACAGCATCATTACTTGGAATAGCAGTGAATATGATACACTTTCTGTTGTGTATGGCAGGAGTAGCGGGAGTTCCTTTTGGAATGCAGTGGTGGGATGCTGCCTTTTTGTTTATTCCGCTATTGTTAATGATAGTGTGTATAGTATATGATGACTGGAAGAGAACTGGCATCACTGGAAATGACTAATATGAAAATTATATACGCACCAAATCCTTTGAGAACTATCATAGAACTTGATGATCATGAGAAAAAAGAGTTCTGGTATAAATTAAAGATAGAAGAAATGCTCTGCCAGATGCTCGACGCCCCGTTTTGTATGAACGAGAATGACAAGTATTTTGATTTAAAGAGAGCAAGAGAAGAACTGAATATTGATTCTCTGTACAAGCAAGAGGGTGAAACTCAGTCAAAAATTGATCAGCGAATTGATGAAATGTGTGAATATTATATCAAAGCATTGATGGATATTCACCGCGGAGACTGTACATGTATTGCCTGTTCCTGTGACAAATGTTATGCCCCAGAAATTCGCGGAATCAATACGATTACGGAATTGAGAAAGCATGAGGCGAGTAAGATTGGTAGTGCTTTCTGGCAAGGCAAGGATCTACCAGAAAGGTCTTTGAGTGAGGCTATTGAGATTCTAAGTAAACCCGTAGAATACCCCAAGACATCTATACGGAATGGATACACTGATGAGCAATTCCAGTATCACATTCCAAGATGGAATCAAGAACAAGCAAATGCCTGTGAATGGTTGAAGAACTATAGAGACACGTTTTATTTCCAGAGACTACCGACAAACAACAGAGAAAACAAATGAATAGAACACTTCGAAATGTTTTAATAATTGTGGCAGTCTGGATATTCATATTGGTAATGACAACACTTGCTGTAAACTATTACTACGGAATGTGTGAAGAAGAAACGGGAAAGACTGTATTGCTATCCTGCGTAGTATCTATAGAAGGGCATGGCTATGAACTACAAAAAAACACTATGACAAACGCGGTGGAAAGAGCCAGAAATCGCAGCATACTGGAGGGATATACAGAGAGTCATCACGTGATTCCAAAGGAAAAGGAAAGCAATGGATTGATATCCTTTATGAAGTGAGAATTCAAGGGAAATTTCAAGCTAAATATTCAAGGGAAAGTCAAACTGAGGACGATAGAACATGAGTTTTTTCATATTATACAAGAGTACCTGTAGGGCTAATGGAAAGGTGTATTACGGTATTCACGAAACCCAGGACTTATTCTTTGGAACTCCAATGGGTAGCGATGCGTATTGCGGTTCTCTTCCAGAGATAGTAGCAGATGTTCGCAAGTATGGTCGTGCTGCCTTTGTAGTAGAGGCAATACAATCCTACGATAATCTTGAGAAAGCTAACAGAGGCGCGCAGCCGTATATTAAGGCTGTACAGGGTTTTAATACCTATCATACTAACGCCAGAGCATTAGCTCAGATGGGTAACAGTAACTCTTTGGGATCAGTTAGAACTGAAGAAGAGAAGCAAAAGCTCTCTGAGATTAACATGGGTCCGAAGAACCCATTCTACGGCAAGACTCACACAGATGCCGTAAAAACCAGGATCGCAGCAGCGCGTACAGCATCTAAGTGGATAAATGACGGGTTTCAGGCCCGTCAAATACCCAAGAGCGATCCCATACCCGAAAGCTGGAAACTAGGCAAGAGTATTAAAAAAGCTACACCTACCGTAGCAGAAACTAAACCAGAAAAACCTGAATAGAATCAATAAGTTATAAGTCATTGATTTCATTAGCATTTATTCATGGTGAAATTCTCACGCTACCACCATTCTAGCACAGGAAAAGATGAAAGCGGACTGAAAAAACTCTAATATTATCAATGACTTAGCTAACCCATTGATTTTTATAGTAATCGCCCACTCTCCCATTATGCTCCTCTCCTGAGAACCTGATACCAGTATCTCACAGTGCGGCACAGAAGGCGATGGTAAAAACTCTAATAGTTTCAGTGAGTTACAGTGAGTTACAGTGAGTTACAGTGAGTTACATTATATGCTACGCAGTATATACATACACGCACATGTAAGTCATTGATTTTTATAAATGACGCGCAGGGTCGGTGTATCACCCCGTTCTGGAACTTCGAAACCGTTTCCCTACCCTATGAAACCATTATACTAAAACAGCACTGATAAGACGATAGAGAAAACTCTAAGAGAATCAGACACTTGAAACATGCTCTGAGAGCCCATGAGAGCCCCTGAGTGGGGCTCAGACAGACCTGGATGGGTAGCATGGCCCTGGAGCACCTGGATGAGCCAGGGACGCCTGGAGAGCCTGGACGAGCCAGGAGTGCCTGGAAGCTACAGGAAGCATTCGAAAGAGTCTTAGATGCTAAGAAAAGAACAGAATGGTAAGATATTGATAGAATTAGAGTTTTTTGAATTGAGAACCTGAGTGACTTTCGATAGAATGGTTACATAGTCAATAAGGAATTAACGATGTATCTGCTCATGCGAAGCGACAAGTCTCTTCTGAGGTCGAAGATTTCACTGTGACCTGCTACCAGTGACTTGTGAATGATCAGAAGTGGAGGGTGACGATCTGGCCCTTCCAGGTAGAAGTGACCGTCGAAGCTAACTGATTGAAAGAATTGAAGTTTTTGTGATTTAGTTTGTTGTCGAATATCTGTAGAATGTATCTTGTGGGTTGAAAAAAGGAAATGAACATGAATGCGAAGGTTGTGAAGTTGACTGCGGATCAGGTTGCTCTTAAGGCTGCTCGCGATGTGCTTGCTGAGAAGCGGGCGCTGGTGAAGGCTCTCAATATCAAGGTTAAGGAGCAGCGTCTGCGCGCGAAGGCTCAGACTGAGGATGACCGTGCTGCCCGTAAGGCTGCCCGTGAGGCGAAGCGTGATGACATGCTGAAGGCTGTGGATGCTCGCATTGCCAAGATGGAGGCGAAGCTCGCGGCTCTCCGTGCGAAGGCTGTGGCTCCCAAGGCTCTGAAGCGTGCTGCTCGCAAGGCTGGCAAGGTGAAGCTGATACGGCGGGAGACGGTGAAGGCTTAAAGAACAGACCCCGCGAAAGCTTAGGCAAGTAGCGGGTTCTCTTAAAGGTTTCGTTTGATTCTGGGGATGCGCTATGACTGGCGAATTAAGGTGAAGGCATAATGCTTACGAATGACATTAAGAAGGGTATGCGTATCAAGCTGGCGAATGGCTGGTACGGCACCATGATGGACAACGCCCGTGGCAATACTCGCATGGTCGAGGTAGAGGGTTACTTCACTGAGATTGGTAGCGTCTACTCTCATGACATTGAGTTTGTGTTAGATGATGAGCATTCTCAGCAGCGGTGGCGTAAGGTTGAGCACACTCCCGCTCAGTTGAAGCTTCGTAAGATGGGGATTCATGGCACGTACTAGAAAGATTCGCAATGATCGCTTCTACATCATTTACATGATGGAAGCGCCTGATGGCGAGTTCTACATTGGTCTGACATCACGTATTGGACAGGCAGTCCAGGGTACTCTTAAGACTCGCGTGCGTCGTCACTGGTCAAAGGCACGCACCGCAGGTAAGGATTGGTCCCTTCATGAAAAGATTCGTGAGTTTCCCGTTCAGAAGGAATGGAATTTCACTGTGATAGACGGCGTTCGCGGTCGTAAGGATGCCTACGCCCTGGAGCGTGAGTATATCATCGAGCAGCAGCCGTCTCTCAATACTTTCTAGGAATAACATATGTCGAAGATTCTTCAGAATGCTGTGGATAATTTCATTGATCACATGCAGGGACGCGATGTCCCTGCATGTTTTACTGAAAAAGAGTTTAGGTCGTGGCTGGTCCATGAGTCTGAGATTAAGACTCAGCCATTGCGTGGGTTTATCTGTAGAGATTGCTCTGTAGTATATGCTGATCAGATGCGAAAGGAAGGTCGCTGCTTTCAGAAGGGTATTATGATCGAAAAGGTGTTTGATTAAAACATCAATTTCCTAACTCATTGATTCTTTGAGAGTTTTCATCGTTTAGTTTAGCTTTCGATACAAGTATAATTGATTTATACAGTGAACGGACTTTCTGAAGCGCCTGGGCAAGAACACCAAAAACCCTCTCTTTCCGAAAATTCGAAAGGTAGAGTATGTCAAGGTTCTGAGTGATGATATCTGGGGGAGTACGGTTACTGACACTTGCTATGTCGTGACGATGGAAAAGCTGATCCCCTGGGCTGATGTTCCTCACAATCTGCGCGTAGAGCCACTGAAGGATCTTTGCGCGAGGTTCGCTGCCCATGAGTCCCTTGAGTAGAGACATGGCTATAAGCCTCCTAAAACAAACACTTAGGGCTTCCGAGGCCGCTTCGTTTCCGAAGCACATGCTTCAATTATAAAGCATTCGCTTCAGATTTGAAGCGCACATTTGCGAAGCATTTTCGCCCCGTCATGGACGACATTGGTGCCAATGACTGTCATGAGGGTAACGTCATGTTTCGCCGTCGTGGTCGTGGCTTCCAGGTTGTCATCACAGATCCAGTGGCCTAAGTCACTGAATGTTCTGGAGTTTTTACCATTTAGTTTCTGAGTCTATAAGAGTAGAATGGTTCTTATAGGATGAAAACAAAGAGATTTATGAAGCAATATGATCAACGGCATGGTGGTCCCTTCGACAGAGGCGGGGCAGACTCATTTTATGGGCGCCCACGGGCGCCCCACTACTTCAAGGGTGGTTCCTATTCTTCGGAACAGGTGCCCTGCACCGTCATGACTACGGATGAGATCGAAGCCTATGAGGCTGGATACGATTACAACGAAGAGTCTGGTGCCAAAAAGGATTGGGGTTGATATGAAGTATGTAATTGTAGCCAAGATGGTTAATAATTACACAGTTATTTCTGATCCTATGGAAGCCACAGAGAATGATATCAACACCATCATGGATGACATTACAGAGTTTAAGAAACTGAACCATATCCATGTTGTGGTAGATGGAGAGAACTGGTTTCTTAATCCAGACGCTGTTGTTGCTGTTTTCAAACGTACCGTGCAAAGTATTGAAATGTCTAATCATATGAATTATCGTCGTCGTAATCCTGTTGCGAAGTTTATGAATGCGGTGGCGCGTCCACAGACTCACAGGGATCGAACTCAGTATAAGCGCAAGGCGAAGCACCGTCAACGCACTGATGATGTAAGTTACTGATTTCATTCAGATTTATTGACTTCAGTTTCTGCTCTGATAGGACTATAATGGTTACATAGAGTGGAGAAACGGACAAATGATCAAGATGATTAACAAGGCGGGAATGTGGTTTGAAAGCAACATTCTGCCGTTTATGGCTGGTGTTTTGTTTGCTCTTGCTGTTGTCTACGTGAGGTTTCTGTAATGGATATTCGTATCACCATCTCCGTCGAGCTTGCTAACTCCCCCTATGAGATCTATGCCACCATGCTAGGCGAGGCTGCCTACAATGAATTGCTTGATTCAGAATACTCAAAGTACCTGGATGAGCAGGAAGAAATCTGGCTTGCCAAGCACGGAATGCTGGAGTAACACCAATGAGCGATATGTACGACAGCGACGAGTTCACCCCATTGGCACTATGAGCGCCCAGCAAAGATCGACTGGAAAAAGCGATACAACGAAGTCGCCTCGCGCACCCCAACGGAGAAGTGCGAGATTCGCTACGCGAACGGTAGCGGACTGGTGCTGAACATTAACGGCGAGCCAGATGATTGCCAATGCACCAGATACAGGGACGGGGCGCGCAGCTAAGTCCCTGTAATTCCTAGAGTTTTTGTTGTTTAGTTTTCAGGCTCCTAGAGCTATAATGGTTACATAGGATAGGAAAACGGAGAGAGAAATGAGCAACATGAGCGCGCTGAGTCAGGATATCGTTGAGCTTCTAGAGGAAGGTCTAGAGTGCGAGGCCATTGCCAAGCAACTTGGTTGCCCCCTGGCTTGGGTTCTGGATATTGCTGAAGCCAATAAGGATTGGGAAGCTCCCAATGACGAGGAAAACCATCTGCGCGAGGTGGAGAACGGTCTGGAGCTTTATGACGCTCAGTATGAGGAAGATTACCTGGATCGCATCCTGGAGGCTCAGGAATGGCATGACTTCGATCCCGCTTGCTGATTTGAGACTAACTATAGACTAGCACATTCGTTGCCCTGACCGCCATCTCGCGGTCATTTTTTTGTCCATAAGTCTATGATTTGTAATGAGTTTTGTTGTTTAGTTCTAAGTCTTATAGAGCTATAATGTCTACATAGGATAAGGAAAAAGAAATGAGCATTCCCACTGTATATCGCATTATCGCCCTTGATTCCAACAAGGTGATTCAGTACCGTGACAGCTTATGATGTTTCCGTGTTTATGTTGGGTCGCTACCTCAACGCCTACCTCATTGTAAAGACTGATGAACAGGGGTCGCGGGTTGTGAATGATCTTCCCACCCCTGGCGCTACTCTGGAAAAGCATTTAGCTCAGGCTTGATAAGTCATTCTATTGCTGAGAGTTTTTGGACTTTAGTTTCCAGGCTCTCAGCGATATAATGGTTTCATAGGATAAGGAAACAGCAAACATGGATACTTTTGTAAAGGTTTTTCATCGTGAGAACGATGGCTTTGTGCTGGTAGCCGCAGTGGCTTGCCATGTCTCTACTCATGAGGATCTGCCTCTGGAGTATGCGTTCTTTCGCACTCAGAATATTGAGGGCTCATGGTCAAAGCCTCGTCTGGTGTTTGACGACCACAGTGGTTACCACGATCACCTGGTGGAAAACCGTGACTTCAGCACTGACGTTCAGGTTATGGCACCTCTGCCCGTTCACAATGGTAAGGAATATGGTCATCGCTCCACGATGACGGGTGACCATATGGAAATGGATGGTCTGCGCTTTCGAGTCGGCTCCTTTGGATTCGATGAGATCGAGGTCAAATGAAGTACGGTAAAGAGATAATGACAATGCTAAATGAGGCATTGTATGAGAACCAGGGCAACAAGTCAAAAGACATGCGCTTCGAGCTGCGCTACTATCAGGGTCTGCTGATCACACTGATTGATCACAGTCCAGACAGTCAGAAGTACGTAGAGAGTCTGATACGGGCTATCAATCTGGATACTGTAAGGAAAAACACATGATCTATCTGGCTCTGTATCTTGTCTATGCCTATCTGGTGGCACTCACCATTGCCTTTGGCATATCACTCATCCGCTTTCTGATTTATTTTGTAATACTTGGTAGAAAGTAATGAACACTGACGCACTGGAGCTAATGAGTATCATACCCGTAGGACTTTTGATAGTCTTGACGCTTCTCAGTATCTGGGAGACGCAGCGAGGCTGACCAAGGCAGACAGGGTAGCAAAAAGGAATGGCAAAAAGATATCCCCAGGGGGTGGGGGCAGACAGTATAAAAACTGGGTCCCATATTTTGGGTGGGGAGTAGAAGCGGTTCTACTCTTAAGTACCTAAGTATTCGGCTAGTCTCTGAGACTCCCAGTCTAAAAAAATTCTGGGACTCCAAAAATCTCTATGGGACTCCTATAATTACTATGAGACTCCCAGTCTAAAAAAATTCTGGGACTCCAAAATAATGCTACAACCCCCATTAGGGATTTCACCTAGAATTAATGTTTGACAAGAGTTCATAACCTAAGTATAATAGACAGTGTAGTCATTCAAGTGGTGTTAATAAAATGCTTTCTCCATTAATAGTTGTTGCTCTTATAGCTTCTGTTATGAATATTGTTCTTGCTCTTCTTACTAAGAACTATAATGCTTTTGGTGGCTGGTTAGTTGCTAGTCTTTGTTTTTTGGATTCTATTATAACATCTTTACATATGTAAAAGGAACTCTTCTTTATGTCTACTAGTGAAAATTCTAAAAAGATTGATGAATTTCTTACTGTACTAGATAACAGTCTTCTTCTTTGTTATAACTACGAAGAAATGTCATTGTTAGGTTGTACTATGCTGGCATCTGCTCGACGTATTCTTTTAAACTCTATTGGAAGAGAAGGTACTGTTGCTATTATGGAAGAGGCTTTAAAGACTCTATGAACAAGCTTGTTGTAATTCCTATGGGTACAAGTGTTTGTATTAATGAACTACCCACTAACAGATGGTATTATAAGAGTATAGAGAATACTTTAAAGTTTGATTATAGCGAGTTGATTGAAGAGGGTAATATGCTTCTCTTTAAAAGAGAAAGAGATTTGATCTACGTAGATCGTAATTCTATCAAGATCATGTAAGTCATTGATATTTAATTGAAATTTTTATTTGCTTTTATATGATGACTTCTGTAGAATGGTATACATGTTGATGAGGAATTGAATTGAATTTGTTAAAGAAAACGATTAAGATGTTTGAGAAGCACGATGTCATGTTTTACTTCAATAAGTCACTCAAGCTATGGCAGGTAATGTTATATGATCATATCATTTATATTGAGCCTAAGAAGTTTGATGAATTAGATGAAAAAAGTTTTAGTCTTTTGGTTGCGAATTCAATCATGGAACAAGTTCAGGCAGGAAATCTAAATGGATTTGTTACACTTCATTGAAAATATTTAAGAATTTTTACTTGATTTATATGTGACGTTGACTATATAATATACTCACTTTAGTTCTTATCTACTTTAAGAGTTATATTGAATGCCACGGACACAGATATTAAAAATAGTAAAATTCCTTCCCGCACCAGGGGGAAGTAAATCTACTGGTATCTGTAGCCTTTGTCGCTCAGATTAGCTCTCTAACAATTAGTGTATAAATTCTAGGGTGATTCGCCACCCCCACCATTCGTGTGGTAGGACCCATTAATCGGTCCCAAGTCGCACATTCCTCCTCGCGACGAAAAGAGCGAACTTATTTTTATTGGCGTGTAGCTCAAACGATTAACATCTTACGTTAATCACTATTATAAATATAGTTGACATTATCAATAATGGAGGCTATAATGGTAGGAACAAACGCACAACTAGTCAAAGATTGGCGTGTAAGAAATAAAGAGCGCATGGTAAAATGCATGGGTGGCAAGTGTCAAATATGTGGATATTCTAAATCAAATAGAGCTTTAGAATTTCATCATATTGAACCTGCAACAAAAAGTTTTGGATTTGGTGCTGTCAGAGGAAACAATAAAGGTTGGGATTCGACAGCAGCAGAACTAAAAAAATGTATATTGTTATGTTCTAACTGTCATATGGAAGTTGAGGATGGTATATCAATGATACCAGAATCGTATGCAAAATTTGATGATACTATAAATGAAGAAATTAAGGCATACAGAAAAGAATCTAGTGCCAAAAACGTAAAACGTTCCTCAGTAGCTCAGGGGTAGAGCGACGAGCTGTTAACTCGTTGGTCGGTGGTTCGATCCCATCCTGAGGAGCCAATTCGGGCTGTTAGTTAAATGGGATAACGGTAGCTTTGCAAGCTTCAATTGAGAGTTCGATTCTCTCACGGTCCACCATTTTCGGGTAGTGAGTAGCACAGGTGACTACAGCAGACTGTAAATCTGCCGTCTTATGACATACTTGGTTCGACTCCAAGACTACCCACCAATTTCATTTTACTTCTTATTTATTTTTTAGTTTAGCTTTGGGGGATTAGCTCATTTGGTAGAGCAATAGCTTTGCAAGCTATGGGTGAACGGTTCGAATCCGTTATCCTCCACCAAACAAACGTAGTTGTCTACGTAAAAGAAGCTGCTCCAGTCAGTTTCAAACGACAACAACTGGAATATTTTATGGTCCCATCGTCTAGCGGTAAGGATTGGAGATTTTCACTCTCTCGACAGGGGTTCGATTCCCCTTGGGACTACCATTTTTGATTCTAAATTTTACCTTTAATGGTAAGAAAAGTAAAAGGAGATGGGGCAAGTCTATGACTTTATAAGCCTAGACCATATACCCCACCTGCCATTCTTTTAAGACTAATGTAACTCATTGATTATACAAAAGAATTTTTGATTTGACTATTACATAGTTCTTCCGTATAATGTATCGTATAGTTTGAAATTACTTGAGGTATTTAAGGGGAGCTTAATCTCCTATAAGAATAAGCGTAGCGATACGCCCAAAGCAGTAACCCCCTTTTACGGGTCTGCGCCTAATAAATTATGGGGTAGAAAGCCCAAGTTTGACCCAATTCCATGATAAATACGTGGAACCAAAACACAAGGATTCCACTATGAAAAAGAATGAAATTATTTCTATAATTGCTGCTGCTCTGATTGTAGGCACGTTGATCGTACTCTCATCATGCGCAAAGTCTCCTGTAGAACTTCGTGATAATAAAACTACTATAGCAATTAATAATTGATTTATTGGGTTCTTAGCTCAACTGGCTAGAGCATTCGACTCTTACTCGACAGGTTCAGGGTTCGACTCCCTGAGAACCCACCAAGTTAAAAGGATAATCTTATGAGTGAAGACCTTGATAAAATTTTAAATGAACTGAGTCAAACTCAAGCAGAGTACGAAAAGAAGTACGATGAAGAATGCGAGTCTTTTTGGAATGGACTTTCTCAGGATGATAAACTAATGGCTTTTTATTCTGTTGTTAAGAGAGTTCATGAGAATGATGTGAAGGTTCGTGGAACTTATCGTTACGGTCTATATCATATTTTTGGTTTTGGTCCCGTATCTTATGGTATTGGTATGATGTGTGGATACATGGATATTCATAATTTGATTTTTGATGGAATGGAGAAGAATAAAGATTCTTCAGAGTTTGATTTTACGGGATCGTAGCTCAGTGGTAGAGCAGTATTATTTTATAAATAGGTTTACCCATTAGGAGAAATACTATGCCTGTTTATAAAACCTTTAATTGTATTAATTGTGGAAAATTGAATGAGAAGAAACCGAATACATCTGGCAAATATTGTGACAATAAATGTCAACAGGATTTTCAATCCAAACAGATTCTTGAATCTTGGAAAAAAGATCACAAAAAAGGTATTGGTGCAAACTTTAGGTTAAAAACCCCAATTAGAAAATTTATATTTGATAAATTTGATAATAAATGTTGTCAATGTGGTTGGTGTGAAGTGAATAAAAATTCTAATTGTATTCCTCTAGAAATAGACCATATTGATGGGGATTGTCTTAATAATAAAGAAGAAAATTTAAGATTATTATGTCCTAATTGTTATTCACTCACTTCGACATATAAAGCTCTTAATAGAGGTAAAGGTAATAAAAGCAGGTTAAAATATTATAAATTAGTTTAGCTTTGGGGGTATAACTCAGTTGGCTAGAGTAACGGTCTTTTAAACCGTAAGTCCTGGGTTCGAATCCCAGTGCCCCCACCAATTTTAAAAGTTGCGTCAGCGTAACAGGAGTAAGCATTGAGTGGTCGATTCCACTCCTTCTGATCAATGCCTCTGGTGAGGAATGGCTGAAAGATTAAGCGAGACGCGCCGATTTATCTGGGTGTAGCTCAGTTTGCGCAGAGTGCTTGCCCTGGAAGCAAGAGGTCGCTGGTTCAAATCCAGCCATCCAGACCAGATTTTTATGCTCCTATAGTTTAATGGTAGAACAACGGCCTTATACTCCGTCTCGGCGCCAGATTAGCGCACAGTACAGGTTCGAATCCTGTTGGGAGCACCACATATATACTAAGAAGTTTTCGTGATGTGATTGTGAAACTATGTTAGGTAACAAAGGTAAGAAAATATGAAGAATGTAATTTTGGCTCTTGTCGCTTCGGTTGCTCTTGCTGGTACAGCAGTTGCTGGTGAATACGCTGGTATTGATTACCAGAGTAAGCAGCGTTCTGGTGTAGATGAACAGCATGATGTTCTTGGTGTATCTGTTGGCGCAACTCTTGGGACTAAGCTTTATGCTGAAGGTCGTATGGAAGAAGAAATTGTCCATAATCCCTCAAAGCATGAAGGACTAGCTCAGGTTAAGTTGGGTTGGAATGTGCTTTCGTGGCATAAGCTAACTCCATATGTTGCTGGAGCAGTTGGTTATAAGAGCAAGGCTACAAGCAACTTCGACTATTATGTGGTTGAAGGTGGTCTTAAGTATCCTCTGTTTGCTAATCTAGATGTAAGTGCTGCTTCTCGATTGCGTTCACCATTTGGTGAGAGTTCAATGGGCGGAGCAGATGCGTATCGCACAGTTGAAAACAGTCTTGGTGTCAAGT
>Ga0316217_10005949_pt1 | contig 12337 bp, 12 predicted proteins | sample 1anoAmetaG_FD_203633 | JGI IMG/M metagenome (GOLD analysis project Ga0316217, IMG submission 203633) | Freshwater microbial communities from Trout Bog Lake, Wisconsin, USA - 1anoA | ecosystem: Environmental > Aquatic > Freshwater > Lake > Hypolimnion/Profundal zone | place: USA: Wisconsin... | reverse complement strand
CCTGATCCACAGCAGCCCGGCGGCCCAAGGCCAGCAGGCTGCCGGAGGCGAATACCGTTCCGGCCGGCAGGGACTCGATGTGCTGCGTGATCCTTTCCATGGTGCTCATGGGTCCGCCTTCTGTCATTAGGTTTATGTTTTTTCTGACAATGACAAGCACAACCCTCAGGTCGACCAAGCTTCGAGCACTCCATCCCCGGACGGGGATATCCTGGTGCCCGACTTTCGGTTGCCCGGCGAGGACGCCATGGGCCAGGGCGTGGTGCAGATCACGGCGCCGCAGGCCCGGAGCGCGGAATGGGTCCTGGAGGGGTCCGGCGGCGAAGCGCCGCAGGAAGGCCTTGCATTTCTCGTTTGAATGTATTATTTATTAATCAGTCGATTCGGCCGCATCAGGATTGCGCGTTTGAAATTGACATAAAGGCAAAGTCGAACCAACACGCTCAATAAAAATTTCATCTAATAATCCAGGAGTCGATCATGGGCAGGTTCCTGTCCCGCATCCTTCAGTCGTTCGCCCTGGCCGCGGCCTGCCTGCTGCTGGCCTTCGGCTGCAACAGCGGCGGCGGCGGCTCCTCGGCGAATTCCGGGGGCGCCCGCAACCTGAGCTACACCCCCGCCGCCCCGGTGTTCATCCTGGGCGGCGCCATCGCCCCCCTGACCCCCAGCGTCCAGGGCGCCCAGCCGATCGCCTTCGCCATCGCCCCGGCCCTGCCCGACGGCCTGAGCCTGGACCCCGCCACCGGGACCCTCCAGGGCACCCCTTCGGCCGCCCTCCCGGCCACCAGCTTCACCGTCACCGCCTCCAATGCCCAGGGCAGCAGCCGGTTCACCCTGCAGATCACGGTCAGCGACCAGGCTCCGGCCATCAGCTACGCCTCCCCCGCCACCATGTTCGTGGGGCAGGCCGCCTACCTGGAGCCGACCAGCTCCGGCGGGCCGGCGGCCAGCTGGGCCATCACGCCCGCCCTGCCCGCCGGCCTGACCTTCCACACCGACACCGGGATCATCGACGGCAGGCCGGGCGCCACGCTGGCCGCCACCCGCTTCACCGTCACCGCGACCAACGCCGTCGGCCCGGGCACCGCCCAGGTCGTCCTCGCCATCACCGCCGCACCGGTCTACAGCAGTCCGAGGGCCCAGTACGTGGTGGGCAGCGCCATCGCCCCCAATATCCCCAACCTGGCCTCCGCCTCCAGCTGGACCAGCGACCGGCCGCTGCCGGCCGGACTGGTCCTGGACGCCGCCAACGGCCGGATCACCGGCACCCCCACCACCCCCAGCCCGGCCGAGGACTACACCATCTCCGCCCGCCTCGGCGGCCAGACCATCGCCCTGCCGCTCAACCTGACGGTGCTGGCCCGGGCGGCCTTCAGCCTGAGCTACGGCTCCAGTTCCATCCGCTTCACCCGCAACGTGGCCATCGCCAGCCTGACCCCCACCCCCAGCGTCGCCGGCAGCTACAGCTACAGCGTGGACCGCCTGCCGGCCGGGCTCGGCATCAACGCCGGCACCGGCGTCATCTCCGGCAGGCCCACCACCGTCACCGCGCCCCTGGTCTGCACCGTCACCGCCCTCGCCGCCGGCCGGGCCGCCCAGGCCCAGCTGACCCTGGCGGTGGCCGATGCCGCCGGCGCCCTGAGCTACCCGGTCTCGGCCGAGACCTTCACGGTGAACCGGCCCATCGCCGACCTGGCGCCCACCCTCGCCGGCGCCGGCCCGGCGACCCGCTACTCGGTCAGCCCGGCCCTGCCGGCCGGCCTGAGCCTGGACCCGCTCACCGGGGTCCTGTCCGGCACCCCCACCGCCCTCACCGCCCAGGACGACTACACCATCACCGCGGTCAGCCCGCCGGCCAGCGCCGTGCTCTCCCTGACCGTGGGCGACGTGCCGCCCACCATCACCTACCCGCCGCTGATCCTCACCACCGGCCACGCCAGCCCCGGCACGCCCCCCGCCACCAGCGGCGGAGCGGTCACCGGCTGGAGCCTGGCCGGCGGCGCCCTGCCGCCCGGGATGGACCTGGACGGGTCCACCGGCGCCCTCACCGGCATCCCCACGGCCAGCCAGGCCGCCACCCTGGTTACCATCCGGGCCGACTACTTCGGCGGCACGGTCGACGCCCAGGCGAGCGTCCAGGTGGTGGATCTCCCGGCCATCACCAGCTTCCCCCGCCCCGTCACCTTGGCGACCGGCGACTCGTTCGATTTCATGGCCCGGTTCACCGGCGGCACCGGCCGGCTCACCGACAGCTCGCTATTTGGGTTCGATCAGCCGGTGCTGGACAACGTTCCGGTGCCCCTGAGCCCCGCGGCCAGCACCACCTACACATTCATCGTCACCAACGCCGCCGGCGCCGAGGTCAGCCAGGACCTGGCGGTCACGGTGCGGCCCCGGGTCGCCATCATCTCCTTCACCGCCACCCCGGCCAGCGTCCCCTTCGGCCAGCCCACCAGGCTGGACTGGACCCTCTCGGGGGTGCCGGACCAGGAGCTCGAACTCTCGGACAACCTCGGCCTCCTCAGGATCGATGTCGCGCTCGGCCAGACCGGCCTGACCTTCACCCCGGTCCGCCGGCAGACCTTCACCCTGGCCAGCGAAGACTCCCTGGGCAACGCCACCCGCACCGTCACCGTGGCGGCCCGCGGCCTGGACCACCTGGCCGGGGACTTCGGCGGCGCAGGCCACACCGACGGCGCCATCAACGGCGGTCCCCGGCCCCAGGCCCGGTTCGCCATCGGCGGCCCCAGCGGCCTGGCCAAGGACGGCCAGGGCGACCTCTACGTGGCCGACACCGAAAACAACACCATCCGCCAAATCGTGAACGGCCGGGTGACCACCCTGGCGGGGAAGGCCGGGGAGGATCCGGGCGACACCGACGGCGACCTGGACACCGCCCGCTTCGACCACCCCTTGGGGATCGCCGTGAACCGGGCCGGGACGGCCATCTACGTGGCCGAATACGGCAACAACCTCATCCGGCGCATCGACACCATCCTGAACCAGGTGACCACCCTGGCCGGCCCTGCCCTGGCGCTGCCGTTCAGCCGCCCGTCGGGGATGGCACTGGACGGAGCGGAGCAGTTCCTCTACGTGGCGGACCAGTCGAACGGTCTGGTGCGGCAGGTGGACGTGACCACCGGCAACGTGGTCTCGCTGCCCGTGCCCCCCGGACTCATCAGCACGCCCTCGGACGTGGCGGTGGCCCAGGTGAACGGCGCGGAGCACATCTTCGTCGCGGACAGCCTCGAACAGGCCATCATCGATATTCCCGCCGCCAACCCCGCCGGGGCACAGCGCCTGGCCGGCCAGGGCACGCTCACCACTTTCGCTGCGCCCGCCGGGCTGGCGGTAGTGGGCACCGACCTGATGGTCGCCGACCGCGGAAACGATCAGATCATCCGGATCGGCCCCCTGGGTGGCGCCCTTGCCGCCTCCCTGCTGGCGGGGCCGGACCCCGCCGCGGTGCCGCCTCCCCCGCGTCCATGGAACGGCTACGGCGATGGCGCCGGCGATGTGGCCCGGTTCGACACCCCCAGCGGGATGGTGGCCACCCTGGACGGCGCCGGCCTCCTGGTGGGCGACAGGGGCAATGGCTGCATCCGCCGGGTGAATCTCGCCGACCGGAACGTGACCACCTTCGCCGGCAGCCGCGCCCTGCCCCCCGCCCTGGTCAACGGCCCCGGCCAGGCGGCCCGGTTCAGCTTTCCGACGGGGATCGCCGTGGACGGCCAGGGCAACGCCTTCGTGGCCGATACCGGGAACAGCGTCATCCGCATGATCACCCCCAAGGGCGAGGTCTCCACCTGGGCCGGCGACGGCACCGCGGGCTACCTCGACGGCGCCGGCGCCTCCGCCCGGTTCTCGTCCCCCCTCGCCGTCGCGGCCGGGGCGGGCGGCCTGTACGTGGCGGATACCCACAACCACGTGATCCGCCGGATCGACGCCACCGGCAACGTGTCCACGCTGGCCGGCCGGCAGGATGCGACCGGGCACGATGATGGCGATGCCCGGACCGTCGCCACCTTCGACGAGCCGAGGGCCGTCGCGGTGGACCCGGCCGGCGCCGTCTTCGTGGGGGACGGGCCCTTCCTGCGCAGGATCGCCAACGGGCAGGTGACCACCGTGGCCGGCCAGGGCGGGGAGTTCCGGGAGATCAGTTCCCTGGCGGTGGACGCGAACGGCGCCATCTACGTGGCGGATCCGGAAAACCGCGTGATCCACCGGGTGGTCCCGGACCCGGGCAATCCCGGGACCTACCGGGTGACCACCACTCTGGCCGGGGTGGCCCTGGCCGGGGTGGTCGGGGACCCAGGCAACCTGGACGGCCCCCAGGGCGCGAACAGGCTGAGTTCCCCCACCTCCCTCGCCCTGAGCGGGGACGGCCTCACCCTCTACTTCACCGAACTCGATATCCCCGGGGTGCGCAAGGTGGACCTCGGCTCGGCGACCCTGGACGTCTCCCGGGTGCTGGGCAGCACCCTGCCCCTGCCCATCGACGACGCCATCCTGAACGCGCCGGTGGACCCGGGCACCCTGGACGCCGGCCCGGACCTGGCCCAGATGTGCTCCGCCTATGGCCTGGCGGTCACCCCGGCCAGGGATCTCCTGGCGACCATCCTGCGCTTCCCCGGGGGGGGCGGAGAGGACGCCAGGGGCATGGGGGTGGTGCAGATCACGGCGCCGTAGGACCGGAGCGCGGAGTGGGGCCTGGAGGGGGCCGAGGAAACGCTACTGAGCGCCGTTCCGAACCCTCAGGCCATAACCTTCAGCCCCATCAACCCGGACAAGTACACCGCCTGCTGCGGGTCGACGATGGCCCCCTTGAGGTCCTCGATCCGAACCCGTACCCCCTTCAGTTCCGATCCGCGGAAATCCGCCCCTTCCAGCCGGGCGCCTGAGAACTGGGCCTCGGCCAGGTCGCAGCCCTGGAACACCACCCCCCGCAGATCGGCCTCCTGGAACACGCAGCCGCGCAGATCACAGTCCTGGAACCGCACGGCCTTGCAGCCGATGCCGCCGAGATTGGCGAACCCGCCGTTGCAGCCCTCGATCCCGACGTTGCGCAGCAGGCTGCCGGACAGGTCCAGCCCCACCATCCGGCAGCCTTCCAGCTTCGCCTTGGCCAGGTGGGCCCGGGTCCAGACGGCGTTGGCCAGGTCGCAGCCGGTGAGCCGGGTCTCGCCCAGGTCCAGCCGCGGCAGCCGGGTATCCGCCAGGTTGACCCGCTCCAGGGTGCAGCGGCTGAAGCTCACCAGCGTGCCGGCCTGGCCGGAGAAATCCTGGCCGGCGAAGGCCAGGCCTTCGTAGGCGGTCTCGGCGGAAAGCGCGCCGCCGTCGAAGGCTACCGGGGGCACAGGGCCAGCCCCTCGCGCCGGTGGTCGCTCACCGCCAGGCACTCGCCGTGGCGCCAGACTCCGTGCACATCGGCGATCAGTTCGTGCTTGTCCTTGACCGGGTAGCCCATGGCGGCCAGCGCCGCCAGCAGTTCCGGCCGGTCGAAGCCGGGTTCGTGGGCGAGGGTGTCGGGCCAGCCCTGGTGGTGCATCCGGCCGGCGGCGATGACCGCCTCGGGGCGCTGGCCGTGCACCAGGGTGGCCAGCAGCAGGTCGGCCATGGTGGTGGGGATGGTGGGCCCGCCGGGGGTCCCCAGTACCGCCTCGACGCCATCCTTCCCGGTCACCAGCACCGGGGCCATGTTGGAGGAGGGCCGCTTGCCCGGGGCGAACAGGTTGGGTTCGCTGCCGATGACGCCGTAGTAGTTCTCCCGGCCCTCGATGAAGGAGAACGAATCGACGCTGCCGTTGAGCAGGAAGCCGGCCCCGGCCACGCTCCACTTGGAGCCGTAGCGCAGGTTCATGGTGTAGGAATTGGAGACGGCGTTGCCTTCGGCGTCGATGATGCTGAAGTGGGTGGTGTCCACGCCGGTTTCCCGGCCGGCCCTGCCGCGCCCGGCGCGCATGCGCGCCGCCAGCGCGTCGGTGGCGGTGTCCCGGTCCGGGTCGATGAGCCCGGCCAGGCCGGCGGTGTAGCCCGCGCTGAGCAGGTCCCGGTAGGTGGCGTTGCCTTCCAGGGGGACGTCGCCCAGGTAGTCCAGCCGGTCGATGAAGGCCATCTTGCAGGCCTGGGCCAGGCGGTGATGGTAACCGGGCGAACCCCAGGGGTGGCGGTCGAACTCGGGCCGGTCGAGGATGGCCAGGATCTCCAGCAGCATGGCCCCGCCCGCTTCGGGCGGGACGCTCCAGAGGGTGCGGCCGCGCAGCTCGAGGCCAATGGGCGCCACCTCCCGGAACTGGTAGCCGGCCAGGTCGGCGGCGCTGACGAAGCCGCCGTTGCCGGCCAGGTCGGTGACGATCTGCTCGGCGATCCGGCCCTGGTAGAAGGCCCGTTCGCCTTCGGCGGCCAGGTGCTCCAGGGTCCGGGCCAGGGCCGGGTTGGGCAGGCTGTCCCCGGCCTGCCAGGGCTCGGCCTTGCAGTAGATCCGCCGGGATTCCGGGGACACCGCCAGCTTGGGGGCCAGCCGGTTGAGGCATTCGGCCTCGTACTGGGTGACGATGGCGCCGCGCTCCGCCAGCCGGGCGATGGCCAGCAGCAGATCCTTGGCTTTCAGCCTGCCGTGGCGTTCCTGCAGGGCGAAGAAGGCCTTGACGGTGCCGGGCACGCACACCGAGGCCGGGCCGAAGGCGGTGCGGTCCGGGTCCGGGTTGCCGTCGGCCAGCAGGTAGTCCTCGCGCCGGGAACCGCTTGAAGCCTGCTCCCGGTAGCTGTAGGCCCGGGGGGCGGCGCCGGCTTCGCTGAACAGCAGGTAGCCGCCGCCGCCCAGGTTGCCGGCCTGGGGGTGGCAGACGCTCAGGGCGAAGGCCAGGGCAAAGGCGGCGTCGAAGGCGTTGCCGCCGTCCTCCAGCACCGCCACCGCCAGCTCGGAGGCCTGCCGGGAGGCGCTGGCCACGGCGCCGCGGCCCCTCGCGGTGGAGACCTGCCCGGGGGCCCGGGCGGCCATGGTGACCCTGAAACTGCCGTAGCTGTTGTCCAAGTGCGAACCCCTCCGCGCCGCGACGGCGCCCATCCACCTTACCACGCCGAAAAGGCGCTCCCGGGGGAGCGCCTTTCCTGTTGAAGCGTTGTGCCTATTCGGCTTCGACTGATTCCTTGGGCTCGGGGAGGACGTAGTCCACGAGTTCGATGATGGCCAGGTCGGCCCCGTCGCCAAGGCGGTGGTCGGTCTTGAGGATGCGGGTGTAGCCGCCGGGCCGGTCGTTGAACCGGGCCACGAAGGCCTTGTCGAACAGCTTGCTGACGGTGCTCTTGCTGCCGAGGCGGGCCATGGCCAGCCGGCGGTTGGCGACCGTGTCGTTCTTGCCGAGGGTGATGAACGGCTCCACGAACTTGCGGAGCTCCTTGGCCTTCACGAGGGTGGTTTCCAGGCGCTCGTGGGTGATGATCGAGATCGCCAGGCCTTTCATGAGGGCTTTGCGCTGGTTGGTGGTGCGGCCCAGGCGCTTGCCCGTGACATTGTGACGCATGGGGTTGCTCCTTAAACTTCTTGTTCGATGCGCATGCCGAGGGAGAGGCCGATGCGGGCGAGCTCGTCCTTGATCTCCTGGAGCGACTTTTTGCCAAAGTTTTTGGTTTTCATCAGTTCCGCTTCGGTGCGCTGGACCAGCTCGCCGATCGTCGTGATGTTGGCGTTCCGCAGGCAGTTGTTGGCCCTGACGGAAAGCTCCAGTTCTTCAACGGACTTGCTGAGCATGCCGTTGACGCCCTCCGTGGTGAGGATGGCCACCCCGGGCTCGGCTTCCACCGCGTCCTCGTCCTGGCGGGCGAAGATGAGGAAGTGCTCGCGCAGGATCAGGGCGGAATCGCTGACAGCGTCCTTGGGATCGACGGTGCCGTTGGTCCAGACCTGCAGGGTGAGTTTCTCGTAGTCGGTGCTGTGCCCGACCCGGGCCGGTTCGACGATGTAGTTGACCCGGGTGATGGGGCTGTGGTTCGAGTCGAGGGGGATGAACCCCAGCCCGAGCCGCTCGTCCAGGTTGCGGTCGGCGGTGACGAACCCGCGGCCCATGCTCACCTGGATCTCCATCTCCAGCTCACCGTCCTCGCCGACCGTGGCGATGTGGACATTGGGGTCCGTCACCTCCACGTTCTGGTTGGTCCGGATCGAGCCGGAAGTCACAACGCCTTCGCCCTTGTGGCTGATCGTGATGATCTGGGGCTGGCTGCTGTGGAGCTTCAGGGGCACTTCCTTGAGGTTCAGGAGGATGTGCGTGACATCCTCCCAGACCCCGGGCATGGCGGTGAATTCGTGCTGCACACCCTTGATCCGGACATTGGTGATGGCCGCCCCTTCGATGCCGCTGAGCAGCACCCGGCGCAGGGCATGGCCGCATGTCGTGGCGAAACCGCGCTCGAAAGGATAGGCGACGAATTCGCCGTAGGAGCCCGTCTTGGAGCCCGCACTGACTTCCGCGAAACGCGGACGCTGGAAATCGCTGATGTTCAGCATTCCTGTCCCCTTACTTGCTGTAGAGTTCGACGATCAGCTGCTCATTGATGTCAAGAGGCACATCTTCCCGCGAGGGAACCGAGATCACCGCGCCCTTGAAGGCGCTGGCGTCCAGGGTGAGCCACTGCGGGATGCCGCGGCCGGCCGCGGTCTCCAGGGACGACTTGACGAAATCGTTCTCCCGGGCCCGGACGGAAATCTCGATGCTCTGGCCGGCCTTGGTCTGGTAGCTGGGGATATCGACCCGCTTGCCGTTGACCAGGATGTGGCCGTGCATGACCATCTGCCTTGCGGCTGCGCGGCTGGGGCAGAACCCGAGCCGGAACACCACGTTGTCCAGCCGGCTTTCCAGGAAGGAAAGCAGGTTGTGGCCGGTCACGCCCTTCTTGGCCTCGGCGTGCTTGAAATACAGGCTGAACTGCTTCTCCAGGACGCCGTAGATGCGCTTGACCTTCTGCTTCTCGCGCAACTGGAGGGCGTAACCGGTGGGCTTCTTGGCCTTGGCCGCACCATGCTGGCCAGGGATCTTGCCTTTGCGGGTCTCGAAGGAGCACTTTTCCTTGAAGCAGCGTTCGCCCTTCAGGTAGAGCTTCATCCCCTCGCGACGGCAGAGGCGGCATACGGCGTCACTATAACGAGCCATTGTTCTCCTCCTCTCTTAAACCCGGCGCCGCTTGGGAGGGCGGCAGCCATTGTGGGGAATGGGGGTGACGTCGCGGATGCTGGTCACGGAAATACCGGCGGCGTTGAGGGCGCGGATCGCGCTCTCACGGCCCGCGCCGGGCCCCTTCACGCGGACGTCCACGGAGCGGACGCCCTGTTCCTTGGCGGCTTCGGCGGCGACGCCCGCTGCGATCTGCGCGGCGAACGGCGTGCCCTTCCGGGTGCCCCGGAAGTTCTGGTTGCCCGAAGAGGCCCAGGAAAGCATGTTACCCAGAGGGTCAGAGATGGAAATGATTGTGTTGTTGAACGAGGCCTGGATATGCGCCACGCCGTGGGGGACGTTCCTTTTTTCTTTCTTTTTGACCACCTTCTTGCCGGCGGTCTTCGACTGAGTCTTTGCCATGTCAGTTCCTCAATCCCTTACTTCTTCTTGCCGGCGACGGTCTTGCGCTTGCCCTTGCGGGTCCGCGCGTTAGTGTGGGTGCGTTGGCCACGGACGGGCAGGCCCTTGCGGTGGCGCAGCCCGCGGTAGCATCCGATGTCCATCAGCCGCTTGATGTCCAGGCCGATGTTCTTGCGGAGGTCTCCCTCGACCGTCTCTTCCGACGTGATCACCCGGCGGATCCGGCCGACTTCTTCTTCGGTGAGATCGCGCACCTTGGTGCCGAAATCCACCTTGGCCCGGGTCAGAATGCTCTGAGCCTTGGGCCGGCCAATGCCATAGATGTACGTGAGCGCGATCTCGATGCGCTTGGCAATTGGCAGATCGATACCTGCGATGCGTGCCATGCTTACTCCTTAACCTTGGCGCTGTTTGTGCTTGGGATTTTTCTTGCAGATGATCCGGTTGATGCCTTCACGGCGGACCACTTTGCAGTGTTCGCACAACTTCTTGATAGAGGGCCTGACTTTCATGAATTCCCCCGATGGGACAAATGGACTTTACTTGAATCGGTAGATGATGCGGCCGCGGCTGAGGTCGTAGGGCGTGACCTCCACCAGGACCCGGTCACCAGGCAGGATGCGAATGAAGTTCTTTCTCATTTTTCCGCTGATGTGCGCAAGCACCTGGTGCTTGTTCTCCAGCTCAACCCGGAACACGGCATTGGGCAATGACTCCACCACTGTGGCTTCGAGCTCAATGGCTTCTTCTTTGCTCAAATTTGCTCCTGAAAGAGTTGAACCAGTCGGTCGTGGATCTGTTCCGGAGGCCGGTTTCCCTCCACGTACCGGTAGTTCGGCGTTCCCTTGTAGTAGCCCTGCAGCGGCTCGAAGGTCTTGTTGAATTCAGCGAGCCTGCTGTGCAGGGCCTGGGGGGTGTCGTCGGACCGGTGCTTCAGCGGACTGCCGCACAGATCGCAGATGCCCTCCACCCGGGGCGCCTTGGTATTGAGGTTGTAGATTTCTCCGCAGCTGTTATTGCTGCAGACCCTCCGGTTCACGACCCGCATTTCCAGCTCATGCTCCTGGATCTCGATGTCCACCACCAGCCCTAAAGTGATTCCCTGCGAGGAGAGGAAAGTCTGCAAGGATTCAGCTTGAGAAAGGGTTCTGGGGTAGCCGTCGAACAATACGTCGCCAGTCTCGTCCTGCAGCCGCGCGAAGACGATGCCGTTGACCGTGTTGTCATCCACCAGCTTGCCACCGGCCATGTCGGCCTTGACCCGAAGGCCCAACTCCGTCTCTTTCGAAACGGCATCTCTCAGAATATCACCTGTGGACAGGTGAATCAAAGGCAAACTTTCAACCAGCTGTTTAGCCTGGGTGCCTTTCCCGCTTCCCGGGGGTCCGAGCAGAACATGAACTTTCATCTCGATCGCTCTCCAGCCTTGGCGAGACGTCCACCGCGGATTCGCCCCTTTTCAAGGAAACCGTCGTAGCGGCGCATGACCTGGTAGCTTTCCAGCTGGGCCACGGTGTCGAGAGCCACGCCCACCACGATCAGGAGGGAGGTGCCGCCATAGTAGAAGTTCAGCCCCGGCATGCTGTTGGTGATGACCAGCGGCACGATGGAGACGAGAGCGAGGTAGATGGCGCCGGCGAAGGTCAGCTTGGACAGGATGTTGTCCATGTAGATGCTGGTCTCGCGGCCGGGCCGGATGCCCGGGATGTAGCCGCCGGATTTCTTCATGTTGTCGGCGGTCTCGTCCGGGTTGAAGACGATGCTGGTGTAGAAGAAGGCGAAGAAGATCACCACGCCGACGAACACCGGGGTGTAGACCCAGAAGTGCGTCTGCGGGCTGATGTAGCTGGACGCCCGGCCGAGCCATTCCCACTTGGTGAACTGGGCGATGGTGGCGGGGAAGAAGATCACGGAGCTGGCGAAGATGACCGGCATGACGCCCGCGGTGTTCACCTTGAGCGGCAGGTAGGAGCTGCGCTGGCTGGCCATGCTGGAGGAGTCGACCCGGCGGGCGTAGTGGATCGGGATGCGCCGGTAGGCGTTCTCGATCATGACCACGGCCAGCAGCACCGCCGCCATGGCGACGATCAGCAGCAGGAACACGCCCGGAGGGGCCACGTTGCCCTTGTTGGCCAGGGAATCCCTCAGCATGCTGCCGATGGTCCCGACGCCCTTGGGCAGGCCGGCGACGATGCCGGCGAAGATCAGCAGCGAAATGCCGTTGCCGATGCCGCGGTCGGTGATCTGCTCGCCGATCCACATGACGAAGACACTGCCGGTGGACAGGGTGAAGGCGCAAAGCAGCTTGAAGGCGATGCCGGGAATGATCACCACGTCAGGGCCGAGGCTCTGGGCCAGGGAGGCGATGCCGAAGCCCTGGACGAAGGCCAGGCCGACGGTCAGGTAGCGGGTCCACTGGTTGATCTTGTTCCGGCCAGCTTCCCCTTCCTTCTTCTGCAGGTTCTCGAGCGTGGGCACCACCGCCCCCATCAGCTGCAGCACAATGCTGGCCGTGATGTAGGGGGTGATCCCCAGCGCGAAGATCGAGAACTTCTTGAAGGCGCCGCCCGAAAACAGATCCACCACGTTCAGCAGGTCGCCGGCCTTGCCCAGGTTCTTGGCCAGGGCTTCGGCGTTGACGCCCGGCACCGAGACATGCACGCCGAGCCGGTAGATCACCAGCATGACCAGCGTGAAGAAGAGACGCTTGCGGAGTTCAGGGTTGGAGAATAACTGGCGGAGTTTTTCCATCCTGGATGGCCTTT
>Ga0316217_10005948_pt1 | contig 12340 bp, 9 predicted proteins | sample 1anoAmetaG_FD_203633 | JGI IMG/M metagenome (GOLD analysis project Ga0316217, IMG submission 203633) | Freshwater microbial communities from Trout Bog Lake, Wisconsin, USA - 1anoA | ecosystem: Environmental > Aquatic > Freshwater > Lake > Hypolimnion/Profundal zone | place: USA: Wisconsin... | reverse complement strand
GCCGCGCAAGGCGGTGTTGTGGTTGAGGCTGAAGGCCGCGCCGATGCGGGGGCCGAAGTCCTGTTTGTTCGGATCGATGGTGTAGCGGTTGCTGGAGCTGGCCAGCACGATGGACTGGGTGCTGGGGTTGAAGTTGGAGAGCTGGTTGTTGGCCTCGTAGATGGGAGTGGCGTACTCGTAGCGCAGGCCCAGATTCACGGTCAACCGCTGGTTCACCTTCCAGTCGTCCTGGATGTAGCCGTCCCAGCCCCAGTCGCGGATGTTGGCGACGGGCGAGTTGGAGAGTCCGATCTCGGCGCGGTAGCCGAGCAGGAAGTCGGCATAGTCGAACATCTTGTAGGTCTGGGCGGTCTGGCTGCCCGTCAGGTATTTGCTGTAGGGAGCATAGCAGCCGGCGTAATAGCAGTAGCCGCTCATCTGCGCGCCATAGACATCGCCGCCCAGGACGGGGTGCAAGTCCTGCTGGGCGATGTGGATGTTGGTGTACTCCAAGCCCACCTTGAGGGTGTGGCGGGGCAGGATGCGGGTGTAGTTGACCTTGGGATTCCAGAGGGTGGGGTTCTGGTACTGGGGGCTGGTCCACAGGCGGCCCAGGCTGGTGAAGCCGCCGTCTTCGAAGAGCTCGTAGGTGATGCCGCCGGTATACTGCGGGTCGGTGGGCAGGCCGGTGATGCCGAACTGCTGGGCCATGCTGGGTCCGCCGGCCAGCGGAGGCGTTTTGCCCGCCTTCATGCGCGAGAAGCCGAAGCGGGCCTCCAGCAGGGATTTCGGGTTGATGGTCCAGGTAGCGCCGCCCACGATCTGGATGACGGGTGCGGTGACGTTGCCGTCGCCGCCCTCGCCGGCCGGGCCTTGAATCGTTCCCGGATCGAAGGCATTGAAGCGGGCTTGGGAGTAGCGGGCAAACAGCCGCAGGTCCTTGCGCACATCGTAGTCCACCTTCATGTCCCCTTTGTCCTTGTTGAAGGTGTTGGGGTGCAGGACGATGTAGTTGTTGGTGAAGTTGTTATTGGTGGTGGCCGGCAGGAGCTTCAGGACCGAAGCCGCATAATTGATCACCGCCGTGGCGGGGATCTGGCCGTTCAGGTACTGCGTGCCGCCGTACAAGGCCTGATAGGCGCCTCCGGCCGCTCCCAGCCCGATGCCCACGTAGGTCGAGTTGGTGCACGGGTTCTTGGAGGTGGTCGGTCCGCCGTTGGGGCCGGTGTAGGGACAAGGATTGTCGATGGGCAGGTAACCGAGCGCAGAGCCGGGGTTGTCGATCAGGTAATAACCCAGAGGAGCGCCGGTGGTGGGGTCCAGGCCGCGCTCGGCCGCGGTGGGCAGGGTGGCCGTATCGGTAAACGAGCTGGATTGCCGGAAACCCTCGTAGTCCATGAAGAAGAAAAGCTTGTCCCGTTTCAGCGGACCGCCCAGGGTACCGCCGAACTGGTTCTGGTGCAGCGCCGGCTTGCCGCCGTAGTCGGGCTTGAAGAAGCCGGTGGCGTTGAAGTCGGTGTTGCGCACAAACTCCCAGGCCCGGCCGTGGAACTGGTTGGTTCCGTAGCGGGTGACCACGTTGATGGTGGCGCCGCCCGAGCGGCCGTACTCCGCGCTCATGTTGTTGGTGACCACCTGGAACTCTTGCACCGCGTCGGGCGACAACTGGACTACCTGGTTGGAGAATCCCTGGTTGGAGGTGCCGTACATGTTGTTGTCCAAGCCATCCAGCATGTAGTTGTTGAAGACGCTGCGCAGGCCGTTGATATTGAACGACCCTTCGCGCTGCGTGTAGCCGGTGCCCAGCTCGTTCTGGTTGGGGACGACGCCGGCGGTCAGCTCGACCAACTGCGAGTATTCGCGTCCGTTCAGGGGCAATTCGGCAATCTCTCGCTCGTTGACCACCTGCCCGCGTTCGCTGGATTCGGTCTCCAGTTGCGTCACGTCGGCGGTGGTGGTTACGGTGGTGGCCGCCGTGGCCACCTTCAGGGAGACGTCCACGCGCTGGTGCGCGCCAACCGTCAGTTCAAAGCTGGCCGCCGCGGGCTGGAAGCCCGCAGCCTTGGCTTCTAGCTGGTAAGGGCCGATCGCCACCGACACAAAGCGGAACTCTCCCCGCTCGTCGGTGACGGAAGAGCTGAGCGCACCGGTAGCCGTGTTATGCAACGTCACCTGGCAGTGCGGCACAACCGCTCCACTCGGATCGGTCACGGTTCCCAGCACGGTTGCTGCATCGAATTGCGCCCTGGCGCCAGCGGCAAAGAAGAGAAGAAGAACGAGCACAGCGAAACGACGCATAACTCCCCCTGAAGCCAAGATTCTCACAGGGTTCGGACGGGAGCCGGGCAAGCGGTTCTACACCGGATCGCGGTGTGAGCATGGCTGTTCTTACGATCAAACTATCTGGTAGGGATCAACTGTCAATGAATTTATTGAATTATCGTAGGCAAACTTGGGACAGAGTGAGTTGAATCACAAAATACAGCCCATTGGGGACCGAATGTTGCGGGACAGTACAAGCCCATGAGACGCATCGGCGGAGCTTGAGGGAAGCGCTCTCCCATCCTTCCCGCGGAAAGATGCGGCAAGGATGGGGGCGGTAGGAAAAGCCCTCAGCGGTTGCGGCTGGCTTTGCGAGCGGCCTCGAACTCGTTGCCGGGCAGCCACTCGACGGGCTTGTCCTGCGCGCTGGCCAGCCAGCCCAGCACAAAGCCGAAGCGGGCCAGTTTGGCGTTGCCGCGGAAGTCCCAGTCCGCACGGTATTCGTCGGAGGGCTGGTGGTAATGGTGGACCACGTAGTCCCTGGCCTGTTCCTTGCCCCACTCCGCGGTATGCCCCTCGAAGAGGTTGCCCTGATCGATCGAGAAAGCGGGAATGCCGACGCGGGAGAGCGAGAAATGGTCGGAGCGGTAGGCGTGGCCGGCCGAGGGGACGGGATCGGGGGCCAATGCCAGATCGAAGGCCTTGGCGGCGGTCTGAATGCTGGGCCAGAAGTCGAGCTGGTCGGCCCAGCCCAGGGTGACCGCGGTGGGAACGCCGATGGGCAGCAGCATGTCGTAGTTGATGTCCAGGGAAATCTGGCTGGCGGGAATGGGTGGATGCATGCCCAGATACTGCGAGCCGAGCAGGCCCTGCTCCTCGACGGTAACCGAGGAGAAGTAGACGGCATGGGGCGGGCGAACGGCGGACTGCCCGTAGGCGCGGGCCAGTTCCAGCAGGATGCCGCAGCCGGTGCCGTTGTCGGCAGCGCCGTTGTAGATGCCGTCGCCCTTGGCATCCGGGTCGATCCCCAGATGGTCGTAGTGGGCGGTGTAGAGGACGGCTTGATTCGCCGAACTGACGCCGGGGACGCGGCCTACGACATTCGAGCTCTCGTAGCGGCGGACGCGGCTCTCGACGTGGGCTTTGAGCCGGATGGGAAGTTCGACGGCATGGAATGCGCCGGGCTTGCCGGCTGTGTCGATGGCTTGGTCCAGATCGCCCAGGCCGGCCAAGGTGAAGAGCCGCTGGGCGACGGGGTGCTGAATCCAGGCGGCGGCGCGCAACGCGTTCGAGGAGTCGCCCTGGAGGTAGCTCTTCTCAATGGCCTGGGAGTTACGCACCACCTCCCAGCCGTAGGCGGCCAGATCGGTGCGGTGGATGAGCAGCACGCCCACTGCGCCGCGGCGCGCGGCCTCTTCGTACTTGTAGGTCCAGCGGCCGTAGTAGGTGAGGGCCGGGCCTTTGAAGAACTTGGCATCGTTCGAGGGCGGTTCGTTGACGATCATCAGGGCGATCTTACCCTTGAGGTCGATTTCCTTGCCGTCCGGGCCGGCGAAGTCGTTCCAGTTGTACTCCGGGGCGTGGATGCCGTAGCCGACATAGACAATGGGCGCATCGAAGTCGGCGACGGGCTGGCCGGTCTGGTCCTTGGAGACGATTTCGGTTCCGTAGGCCAGATCGATGGGCTGGCCGGCAGTGGGAACCAGCACAAACTTCGTCGTTTCCTCGACGGTGTGCACGGCGAAGAGCGGGACGCGTTGGAAGTAGGTGCCGTTGTCGCCCGCCGGCTCCAGGCCGTCCAGGGCGAACTGGGTGGCGATGTACTCGGCGGCCAACTCACCGCCGCGCTTGCCGGGGCCGCGGCCTTCCAGGAGGTCGAGCGAGAGGAAGCGCACATGGGCGCGAATCTTTTCAGGATCGATGGAAGCGGCGGCAGCGCGAGCAGCCGGCGGCAGGCCGGAAATCTCGGGAACCGCGATGGGCCGCTGGGCAAATACGGCAGTTGCGGCCAGAATGCCGCTGGCCGCAATCAAAAGCGTTTGCTTGCAATGCATGAAATCTCCCTGGTGTCGGTCGGAGTTGGTCTAAAGGCGCGCGAAAGATCAATACGGCGAGGACTCTTCAGGGTACGTCTTGGCGCAGGTGCGGGGCAATGACGCCCTGCGATGCGCCTTACAACAGGTGGGCGCGGGCGAGGACCTTGCGGGTCAGTCCGGTGAGCGCCATCCCGGAGGCGCGTCCCAGGGGAATCCAGCGCCGCTCGCCGCCGGGGACGGTGAGGAACTCGACCTCGCCCTCCGAGACGGTGCGGATGCGGACGTAGTAATTGACCTGCATGATGGCGTGGCGGACGGTCATGCGCACGTCCGCTTCGGGCACCGACGGATCGTGCAGGGCGGGCAGTTCCCACAGGCCGGGCATGACGGTGAGCGAATCGGGCCGCTGTTCGAGCAGCACTTCCTGGTTGGCTTCGCCGGGCTCCAGGCCAAGGCGGACCGCAAGAGCGTAGGCCACTTCCCGGCTCTGCATGGGCGCTCGCGCCGGGGTTTTGTGTTCGCCGCGGGTGATGCAATCGGCGGCCAGAGGGCAAACCAGGCATTGGGGATTGCGGGGCAGGCAGACGATTGCGCCCAGCTCCATCATGGCCTGGTTGAAGTCGCCGGGGCGGCCGGGATCGACAAGCTCGGCGGCCAGGCCCTCGATCTTGCGGCGGAGCACGGCGCCCCCACCCTTGCGGCTGCCGGCTTCCCAGCCAGCCAGCCGGCAGAGCACCCGCTCGACGTTCCCATCCACCACGGCGATCGCCTCTCCGTGGGCGATGCTGGCGATGGCGGCGGCGGTATAAGCGCCGATGCCGGGCAGCGTGCGCAGTTCCGCGGCGGTACGGGGCAGGTTTCCCTGGTACGTCTCGGCCACGAACTGGGCGGCCTGGTGCAACATGCGGGCGCGGCGATAGTAGCCCAGTCCGCTCCACAAGGCCAGCACCTCCTGCTCGGGGGCCAGAGCCAGCGAGAGCAGCGTAGGAAAGCGGGCCATGAACGCCTGGTAGCGCTCGACCACCACGGCCACGCGCGTCTGCTGGAGCATGATCTCGGAAACCCAGATGGCGTAGGGGTTGGCATTGCGCCGCCAGGGCAGATCGCGCCGGTTGTGGGCATACCAGTCGAGCAACTGGCGGCGCACCCTGGGGGGCCTCCCCGATTCCCGGTCCTGCTTGGTCATGGGGTCAGATTAAGGCATTGGGCCGGGGGCGTGCGGGGCCGGTGTGCAATATGGAGCATCTCTTTCTTCCCGTGCTATGGCTTGATTTCGCCAAGGGCGTTCCGCAGAGAGCGACATTTCCCGAATGGGTCTTGAAGGCGCACGGGCCGGGACGTTCCACATTTCCGGGATGTTTGTTGAAACTCCATGATCACTGAACGTGTTACCGTATGTGAAATACCTGGTAGTTGTGAACGCCCCATGGTTTAGCGCCGTTAATGGGATGTAAGAACCGCGCCATCCGTGTGAGCGGAAACCCCGATCGCTGCTGGGAACCCGTTTTTATCTGCTTGGAGGTAATTTCGTGAGATTGACTGCTATCTGTCTGTCTGCAGCCCTGCTGGCCGCGCCTTTGGCGCTGGCAGCGCAAACCACCAACTCTTCACCCAGCCAGACGGACCTGCAAGTTCCCGCTCCGGCAAACAGGGCGCTGCCCACCCATATCTACCCCAAGAAGGTGGTGAAGCCTCTCAAGCCCTTCTCGGCACTGGCTTTCAGCGGTGGAATTTCGGCCGAGGGCGTCAATCTGCAAGCGGCGACCAACGTGAATCGCTACCTGAACCTGCGCGCCATCGGCAATGTCTTCAATTACACCGTCAGTAACGTCGATGTCAGCGGCTTCACCGTGAATGGCAAGTTGAACCTGGCCACCATGGCGACATCTTTGGATTATTACCCGTTTCCGAACCACGGCCTTCGCCTGAGCCCCGGTGTCCAGTTCTATAACCAGAACTCGGTTACCGCCAACGTGCAGGTTGCCGGGGGAACCAAGCTGACGCTCAACGATGTGAACTACTACGCTTCGACTGCCAATCCCATTACCGGCACGGGCAGCGTGGGCCTGAACACGCAGAATCCGGCCTTCACCGGCACCATCGGCTGGGGGAACATGATTCCCCGCAAGGGCGAGCATTGGTCCTTCCCGTTCGAGATCGGCGTAGCGGTAGTCGGCTCGCCCAACGTCAACGTAGCGCTCACCTCGGGGCTAGCTTGCAATGCCCAGGGGCAAAACTGCGTGAATGTGGCCACGGACCCCACGGTGAATGCCAACCTCCAGGCGCAGATCGCCAAGTACAAGAGCGATCTGGACCCGCTGAAGGTTTACCCGATCTTCTCCTTCGGCGTGTCCTATAGCTTCAAGATCCGGTAGCTTTTTGGGAACCGTACGACCAAGGGCCGCTTCCCGGTGGGGAGCGGCCCTTGGCCTTGGTCGATGGCGGAGTTATTGGATCGATCCCACGTCCTCAGTGTTTCGCCTCGAACTCGCGGAAGCGGCGCTCCAGTTCCCACTGGACGGCGGCCTTCTCGCTGCCGGCGAGAAAGGCCGTGCAAGCGGCTGCCGGTTTTGCGCCTCCCAGGGTCTCGCTCTTGCAGGCTGCGGCGGGGGCGGTAAAGGCATCCTGTTTGGCCCACAAGCTATCTCCTGGCAGGAAGCTATGCTCCAGGCCGGTGCGCGCCAACTCCTTCAGGTCGCGGTAGCTCAGGCGGTAGTCGAGCGCGGCGCGGACGTACTCGCGGGTAATGTCGATGCGGCTCACGCCCTCGTCGTCTGTGGAGAGCGCCACGGGCACATGGGCGGCGCGGTAGAGCGGAAAGGGGTGGTCGGCGCCCTTGACGCCCAGGATGCCCTCGTTGGAGCTGAGGTTGACCTCGATCATCACGTGCTTGTCGGCCAGTTCCTTCATCAGGGCCGGCGCGTCGTCTTCGTAGATCGCATCCACGCCGTGGCCGATGCGCTCGGCGTGTCCCAGTTCGACGGCCTGACGGATGTGGAAGCGCAGCCCCTCGGGCGGCACCAGGCCGGGGGCCAGTTCGCCGGCGTGCAGGCTGATATGCACCTGGGGATACACACCGTGCAGGTAATCGAGCATCTTCATCTGCAAGGTGTAATCGCGCATGGAGAGGAAGCCGTCCTCGGGCTGGACGAAGTTGATGCCCACGAAGCCGGGCTCGTGCGCCTCGAGCGTGGCCTGCACGGTCTCGAATCCCAAGAGCGCCTGGGCAAAGACCTGCTCCGGTTCGGCCCCGCGCAGGACCTGGTAGATGGAACGGATTTCCACCTGGCAGGCGGGCGCGGCTTGCGGGCTGCCGCAGTGCTCGATCTGGCGGCGCTGGGCCTCGGCAGTGCGCACGTCCTCGCGACCGGCGGTCACTTCGTCGCGTATGCCTTCGTCGAGCATCTTTTGGCGCAACTTGGCAAAGTCCGCGTCGAATCCGAGATGGCGGGCGATCTGGGCCGCGTGGCCAAAGGGCGGTGTCTGCATCAACTCCAGATACTGCTGATTCTGGGCGGCGGCGCGGCTGGCTGCTTCGTCTACCCATTCGCCGGTATGGCTCTTCTTCAAGCCGCCGAACTTGGCGAAGGTCGAGAAGAACTGGTCGTGGCCGCTGAAGCCGGAAGTGGGCACAAAATTGCGCATGGAGAAGGAGTCGATCAGGCGGTCGTAGAGGTCCTGGTTGGCGGGAACTTGTGCGGCCGGAACCAGGGGCGCGGCACAGGGCGGCTTGGCGAAGCTCAGGGCCGCGGGGTCCACGCACAGCCCGTCCTCGCCCGCGGCGCGGATGAAGCTCTCGGCATAGACCGCACCGGAAAGATGCACATGCAGGTCCGCGCCCTTGGGGAAATCGGCGAGAAACGCGCGCAGGGCCAGCGGGCCGTTGTGGACGGCGGCTTGGTACGCGGCGGCGGCTCGCGCCTCCGGGGCGGCGGCCTTCACGGCGGGTTGCTGGGCGGGGGCGATGGTGACGGCGAGAGCGAAGCAGGCGAGGAGACAGAGAGGGCGGCGCATGATTGCCTTCCAGTGTAGAGCAGCATTCTACGGCGCGGACATGAAACAAAGCCGCGGCGAGGATTCCGCCTTCGAATTTCGCGGAGTCAAGTTGAGTGACGCGCACAGGCGGGGTCGATGAGCGGCCGGTGTCTCCGCGCCCTTGCGTCAACAAGTGCGCGCAACCCATTGAGGCTTCGCCGCGGGCCGAAGCGCCCAAGCGCAGGTCGATCCTGGGCGCTCGCTTGACGCAGCGGCGCGGCGCTTATTTGTCTTGAACGGCTTTGAATCCGTTTGCCGCGGCGGCAATGGTCGCGGCTACTTCTTCCGCTCCGTGCGCCGTACCCAGGAACATCGCCTCGAACTGCGAGGGCGGCAGCCAGACGCCCGCATTCAGCAGGTCATTGTGGAAGCGGCCAAAGGCGGCGGTATTGGACTTCGCGGCTTCGTCGTAGTTGGTGACCGGGTCGGGCGTGAAGAACCACGTCCACATGGCGCCCACGCGGTTGAGGGTCAGGGGCACGCCCGCTTTGGCAGCCTCGGCGGCGACGCCCTCGGCGACAGCCTTGGCCGTGGCTTCGAGTTGCGGATAGATCGTCGCGGCGTGCTCCTGCAAGTAGCCGAGCGTGGCGATGCCGGCGGCCATGGCCAGCGGGTTGCCGCTCAGCGTTCCGGCCTGATAAACCGGCCCAAGCGGCGCCAGCATATCCATGAAACGGCGTTTCCCGCCGAAGACGCCCACCGGAAGGCCTCCGCCGACAATCTTGCCCAGGGTGACCAGGTCGGCGTCGAAATTGTAGAGCTGAAGGGCGCCGCCCAGGGCCACGCGGAAGCCGGTCATCACCTCGTCGGCGATCAGCAGCGCGCCTTCGCGGGCGGTGATCGCGCGCAATCCGGACAGGTAGCCGGGGGCGGGCGCGATGCAGCCGGCGTTGCCCACCACCGGCTCCAGAATCACGGCGGCAATCGCGCCGGGATGGGCGGCGAAGGCGGCTTCCACCGCGACCAGGTCGTTATAGGGCAGAGCCAGCGTGAGTTGGGCGATCTCCTCCGGCACTCCGGCCGAGCCGGGAATGCCCAGCGTGGCGACGCCCGAGCCGGCCTTGACCAGCAGTCCGTCGGCATGGCCGTGGTAGCAGCCCTCGAACTTGACCACGATCTTGCGCCCGGTGGCGGCGCGCGCCAGCCGGATGGCCGACATGGTGGCTTCCGTCCCGGAGCTGACAAAGCGCAACTTCTCGATCGCCGGGAAGCAGGCCGCGACCCGCTCGGCCAGATCGGCCTCGGCGGCGGTGGACGCGCCAAAGCTGGCCGAGTTGCGTGCCGCCCGCGCGATGGCTTCGACCACCGGCGGAAAAGCATGACCCAGAATCATCGGCCCCCAGGAGCCGAAGTAGTCGATGTAGCGGTTGCCGTCGGCGTCGAAAAGGTATGCGCCCTCGGCCCGTTCGACAAAGGGCGGCGCTCCGCCCACGGCGCGAAAGGCCCGCACCGGCGAGTTCACGCCGCCGGGAAAGAAGCGCTCGGCGCGCTGTTGCAGGGCTTGGGAACGGGTGCGAAGGGGGGCTGGGGTCGGGGAACTCATCGTGGGTTCAGTATAGAGGGCGGCGCGGGACGGTCCTGCCTCAAGGTCAGGAGCCGTCGGCATGAAAACGCTCCAGGAATGCGCCGGGCGTCAGAATCTCCAGCCCCTCGATGGGCGCCAGGTTCAGAAGGTGCCGATCGCCGGTCACAATGTAGGCGGCATTCCCCTCCAGGGCGCATTCCAGCACGCGATTGTCATCCTCGTCGGGACAGAGGGACACTTGGGTTTCCGGTTCGACCCTTTCTGCAACCTTCCACAGGCGTGTGCACGTCTCGTCAATGAATTGCCGCGACATTTGGAACTTGCAGGAAAGGACTCCTATCAACTCATCCTTGAGTGCCATGGAAGTCAGCAAAACAAATGCCTTCACTGACCGCCAACTCCAGAATTGCCTGGGGCTTGCCGCCGAACCGGAGACCGGAGACGAAGACATTCGTATCCAGGACGACGCGCCATCGCAAATCTCGCTTTCCCGGAATGTCCATTACCGGGTTCCCGTCCGCCGCTCCAGTCCAGTTATTTAGGCACGTTCATTCTCTCGTCTGAACTCACGAATCACGCGGACGACATCCTCTTCGGTGTGGACCCCAATCTCGTCGGCAACCGTTTCCATGTGAGCCCTAACCTTCTCGATTGTCCGCCTGAACTGGTATTGCCGCAGCGCCTCGCGCATCAGCTCGCTCATGGTCCGGTTTTCTTCCTTGGCGAGAGCTTGGGCGGCCCCGAACATCTCGGGCGGTAGCGTAATCGAGACGACTCTGGTGGTTCTCATATGACTTAGTATGACTCCGTATTGCTCGCCTCGCAACCTGGCTCACGCAATCAAGCGTCCACACGCGCTGTCCGGCATCTCAAGAGTGGGTCGATGAAAGAACCGCTCCAATTCGGCGGCCGCATGCTGGTCGTCTTCGACGGCCAGTGCGGCCTGTGCAACGGCGCGGTGCGCTGGCTGTTGCGCCGGGACCTCCATGACCGTCTGCGATTTGCCGCTTCAGAATCGCCCAAGGTCGCCGGCCTGCTCGTCCGGCGAGGGTTTACCCCGCAGAACACGCTTTCAGGCCCCGACACAATTCTGGTTGTCTGCGCTCCGGGCAGCTCGGAGGAGAGTATCCTCGCCCGCTCCGATGCGGTTCTGGCCCTGCTTCGCGAACTGCCGCGCCCTTGGCCCGGCCTCGCCGCCGTGCTGGGTTGGATTCCCCGTCCGCTGCGCGATCTGGGCTACCGGATCGTCGCCCGCTGGCGCTACCGCATCGGGGGGCAGGTGCAAAACTGCCCCCTTCCTTCCTCCGAACAACACGGCCGGTTCCTGTAGAACACAGTCAGAACCCTCCGAATCCTGCTAAAATCGACCTTTCTGGCCCGCCGCGCCACACCAAACTCCATCGCGCAGAAAGCCCTCACCGTGCCCAGCGAATCCAAACCCAAACCCGTGACCTACGCCGACGCAGGCGTTGACATCAGCAGTGGCGACCGTGCCAAGGAACGCATCAAGTACCTGGCGCAGAAGACCTTCAACCGCAATGTGCTGGGAGGAATCGGCGGCTTCGGCGCGCTCTTCCGCCTGGACTTGCAGCGTTGGAAGACGCCCATCCTGGTCAGCTCCGCCGATGGCGTGGGCACCAAGCTCAAGATCGCCTTCGAGCTGGGCATGCACCACACGGTGGGCCAGGACCTGGTGAACCACTGCGTCAACGACATCGCCGTGCAGGGCGCCACGCCGCTCTTTTTCCTGGATTACCTGGCCAGCGGCAAGCTGGACCCCGAGGTCACCGAAAGCGTCATCAGCGGGCTGGCCGATGCCTGCAAGGCCAACGGCTGCGCCCTGATCGGCGGCGAGACCGCGCAGATGCCCGGCTTCTATACCGACGGCGAGTACGACCTGGCCGGCTTCATCGTCGGTGCCGTGGACCGCGAGAAGATGGTCACCGGCGAAGGCATCAAGGTGGGCGACGTGCTGGTGGGGCTGCCCTCCACCGGCCTGCACACCAACGGCTACTCGCTGGCCCGCAAGCTGTTCTTCGAGGTGGCCGGCTACAAGCCCACACAATATGTGAACGCCATCAAGGAAAAGGCCGGAACGGCGCTGATGAAGACCCACCGCAGCTACCTGCATGTGATTCAGAAGCTGGTAGCGGCCGGGCTGACCACCGGCATGGCCCACATCACCGGCGGCGGCATCACCGAAAACCTGCCCCGCATTCTGCCCAAGAACACCGGCGCGCAGATCGAACTGGGCTCCTGGCCGGTGCTGCCCATCTTCGAACACCTGCGCACGCTGGGCCAGGTCTCCCAGGAAGAGATGATGCGCACCTTCAACATGGGCGTGGGCCTCATCGTCGCCATCCCCGCCGCCAAGTTCACGCGGGCAAAGAACCTGTTCGACCGCGCGGAGGAGAAATTCTTCGTGATCGGCCGCGTGGTCAAGGGCGACCGCAAGGTGCAGTACACGTAAACAGTTGTCAGTTGTCAGTAGTCAGTTGTCAGT
>Ga0316217_10005947_pt1 | contig 12341 bp, 9 predicted proteins | sample 1anoAmetaG_FD_203633 | JGI IMG/M metagenome (GOLD analysis project Ga0316217, IMG submission 203633) | Freshwater microbial communities from Trout Bog Lake, Wisconsin, USA - 1anoA | ecosystem: Environmental > Aquatic > Freshwater > Lake > Hypolimnion/Profundal zone | place: USA: Wisconsin... | reverse complement strand
ACACCATGACCAAGGACGCAACGACCCGCGCAGAACCTGAACTTTTGACCATCTGGCAGGAAACGATGCAGACCCCTTGCGTCGCGATCGGCGGGATCACGGTGGAGCGGGCGCAGGGCCTCGCCACGGCGGGGGCTGACTTCATCGCCGTGTCCTCCGGCGTCTGGGCGCACCCCCTGGGGCCGAGGGCGGCGGTGGCGGCCTTCAATGAGGCCTTGCGTCAGGCCGCTTCGGATTGAGCTTCACCCTTTACGTGCGAATTTCGCACCGCGAGGGGTAAGCCAACGTCAAGAGATCGGCTATTGTGCGAGTGATTCGCCGCTCGCTGCGGTCGATCCAGCAGGATGACGGATGGCCGGCTTTGACGCAGCTCTGTTCGCCGCGGGCGGAAGCACCAGTCTGGCGCTTGCGGCGATTCTTTGGTCGCTCTCTCAGCGCAGACGCCAGTCGGACGTTCAGTCCGCGCTGGAGGCGGCCTTGCGTCGCCAGTCGGACCAGTCGCGCACCGCCGAAGCCGCTGCGGACGCCTTCGACAGCGTGCTCATTTCGGTGTCCGGCGAAACGACGACCCTGGCGGGCGGGGAGCTTGGCGTCGCCGACTGCGCCGCGGTCCTGAACCTTTCGTCTGAAGCGACCGTCGAGGCGCTGGTCGCGGCCCTGCGCAAGGACGCGGCGCATGACGCCAGTCTGACCGCCTTGTTTGAGCGCGGCGAAGCCTGCGACTTCGAAGTGGCGGGCATGGGCGCGGACGGGCATCGCCGCACGCTGACGGTCGAGGGGCGCGTGTCGGGCGCCGTGGCCTGGCTGCGCCTGACCCTGTCAGCGGCCTCGGGCCTGCCCTCGTCCGCCCGCTTCGCCGCGTTCATGGACGCTCTGCCGCATCCGGCCTGGATCGTCGGCCCCGACGGCGCGCTCAATTGGGCCAACCGGAACTGGCTCGCCGCCGCCGATGCTTCCGGAGTGGATGACGCGGTTCGCCGGGGCGCGGAGTTCGACCGCAACGCAGCTGCAGTCGTGGCCGCCGCCGCCGCGACCGGCGACCGTCGCGACGTGCTTTTGAAGGCGAGCGCCGCAGGCCAGCGCCGGGCCTTTTACCTCGCCGCCACGCCCCTCGAAGGGGGCGGCGCCGCGGCTCTCGCCGTCGACGTCACGGACACCGAAGATCTGCGCGAGCAGTTGAGGCGGCACAATGCGGCGCATGACCAGACCCTGAACCGCCTCGACGACGCTGTCGCCATCTTTGGGCCGGACAAGCACCTGTCGTTCCACAACACCGCCTTTGCCGAGTTGTGGGGACTGGAGCCGGCCTGGCTTGCGGACAAGCCGACCCATGGCGAGGTTCTGGACCGCTTGAGACAGCGCCGCCGCCTGCCCGAAACCGTCGACTACGCAGTCTGGAAAGCCCGGGAGCTCGCCTATTACGAGGCCCTCGACGGCGGTCCGGATGAGCTTTGGACCACGCCGGACGGCAAGACCCTGCGGGTCGTGCGCCAGCCCCATCCGTTCGGCGGCCTGCTTCTCCTGTTTGCCGACATGACCGGCGAGATCAAACTGCGCGCCCAGTACAACGCTCAGGTCCAGGTTCAACAGGCGACCCTCGACAAGCTGAACGACGCCGTGGCGGTGTTTGGTTCGGACGGGCGTCTGCGTCTGCACAATGAAGCCTTCGAACGCTTCTGGCGCCTGACGCCGGCGGCGGTGACCCAGGCGGGCGACTTTGACCGCCTCAGCGAAGCCTGTCTGCCGATCATGAACGAACGCCAGTTCTGGCGCGATCTGAAGGCGCGGGTGGCGGATCCGGGTCCGCAGGCCCGGTCGCCAGTGTCGGGAGAGTTCCGCACCACAGACCGGCGGGCCGTCGCCTATCAGACGCGGCCCCTGCCGGACGGCGCGACCCTGATCGCCTTTTCCGACATCACCGCCACGCGCGAACTGGAGCAGGCGGTCGACGAGCGTCAGGCGGCGCTGGACGAGGCGCAGCGACTGAAGCGCGATTTCGTGGGCAATGTGTCCTACGAACTGCGGACGCCGCTCACGACCATCCTTGGCTATGCCGAACTGCTGGAATCCATGGGAGAGCAGGTGCCCGAGCGCATGCGGCCCTATCTCAGCTCGGTCCGCATGGCGGCGGACCAGCTGGCGCGGTCCATCGACGACGTCCTCGACATGGCGCAGATCGATGCGAACGAAATGGCGCTGTCGCTGGGCGATGTCCGCATCGACGACCTGTTGAACGATGTCGGAGACAAGCTGTCCCGCGCCGCGGCGGAAGCGGGCGTGCGGCTCGTGATCGACGACGCGGCGAAGGCGGGCGTCATCCGCGCGGACTTCCGGCGCTTGGCCCAGGTGCTCGACCATCTCGCCGCCGCCGGCATCCGCTCGACCCCGTCCGGCGGCGAGGTCCGCATCTCGGCCCGCAGAGCCGAAGGCGAGGTGCAACTGATGGTCAAGGACACCGGCCGCGGCATCCCCTATCACGTCCAGGCGCACATTTTCGACCGGTTCGTGGGGCGAGATCGCGGCGGCCCGGGGCTTGGGCTTGCTCTGGTGCGCGCGCTGATCGAGCTGCATGGCGGCTGGGTGGCGCTGGAAAGCGCGCCGGGGGAAGGGGCCCTGTTCACCTGCCATATTCCCGAGCAGGTGCAAAAGGAGTCCGGTCAGCCCGAACTGAGCTTCGGCTGAGACGCGAGAGTTCTTGGCAAGAAGCGTATCTTGGACATTAGCGGGTCGCCGGACGGCCCGTGTCGTCCCGATCAAGCGCCATGGCCACGATCGCTATAGGGAACGCCTTCGTCGGGAGGGGCGAACCGGCATCCACTTCGCCCGCAAAATGCTCTAGGTCAGATCCCGCCGTACCACTCATAGCCGCGATCCGGCCAGTAGCCGCCGCGCCCGCCGTGCAGATCCTTCAATGAGGCCACCGCCTCGATGCGTTCGATATATTTGGCCTGCTTGTAGCCGAGGTAGCGCTCGACCCGCAGACGAACCGGCGCCCCGTGCGGCACGGTCAAAGGCGCATCGTTCATCTCATAGGCGAGGAGGGTCTGGGGGTGAAAGACGTCGGCCAGAGCGATGCTTTCATAATAGCGGCTGTCGTCCCCGCCCATGCTGTCCATGCAGTGGAACACGATGTATTTGGCGTCCGGCTTCAGCTTGGCGTCGCGGATCAGCGCGCCCAGCGGAGCGCCCTTCCATTTGCCGATGCAGCTCCAGCCCTCCACGCAGTCATGGCGGGTGATCTGGGTGCGCGAGGTCCGGGCCTTCAGATCATCAAGGGTGAGCGACATGGGATGCTCCACCAGCCCGTCGACGCGGAGCCGCCAGTTGGCAAAGCCGGTCGCCACATGCGCGCGATAGGCGGCGTCCGGCGGATCGACCGTGCCGTTGGCCTTGAACATCGGCGACAGGTCCGCCTCGCGAAACTCCGGCGCCAGTTGGCCCGGCGTCAATAGGATGCGCTGCGAGCGGCGGGTCAGGCCTTCAGCGCTTTCCAGCACCTTCTGGACCGACCGATTGTTCGACAGACTGTCGCAGCCCGCCACGACCAGCCCGCCCAGCCCCGCCAGCGACGCCTTCAGCCATCCCCGACGGCCGGGGCCGGACTTCACGACTTCGCTCATTGGACTTTTCCTTGGGAGGCGCTTTCCGGGGCGGCGGCGTCGTGCCCCTTGGGGACGCGATACCAGCCGGTGAGGATCGACGTGAGTTCGTTCACCGGTCCCGCCAGCACCATCTCCACCATGTGGATGACGAAGAAGGCGACCAGGGACCAGGCGAAGACGAAGTGCAGCGTGCGCGCCGTCTGCCGGCCGCCGAACGCCCAGGGCAGGATGGGGAAGGCGGCGTCCATGCCAGGGCTCATGGTCAGGCCGGTCAGCACCATGCCGGGGACAAGCACCAGGATCACCGCCAGATAGGCCAGCTTCTGCAGCACATTGTACCGAATCGCGGCCGCGCCTGTCGGGTGCTTCAGCTTGATATGATCGATGATCGACTGCGGGATCTCCCGCAGATCTTCCCGCGTCGGCCACAGGTCCTTCTGGATATGTCGGACATAGGTGTTCCAGGCGAGATAGGCTGCGCCGTTCAGAACCAGCAGCCAGGCGAAGAAAAAGTGCCAGCGGCGCGCCGTGGACAGGTCGCGATAGCTGGGCAGGGTCAGCCAGGTCGGCCAGGCCCGGGACACCGGGTGTCCCATCGCATTGTTCGACACGCCCAGAAGGCCGGTGGTGTCGATCTGCTGACCAAAGATCTCGGTAATCCCCACAAGGCGGCCGTCGCCCGCATGCGCCGCGAAGATATGAAGTGCAGGGTGGTTGAAGTCGGCATACTGGCCAAGGAACAGGGCCGGCTCCGCCATGAAGATGTTGAGGCCGCTGAGCAGGAGCACAAAGAGCGAGATCGCATTCACCCAGTGCGTTGTGCGCGTCAACCCAGAGTGTCGATAGATGCGGTCAGGCACAGCGTCCGGCATTGCCGCCAGCGTTCCGTTCGCGTCGTTCGTCGCGGTCATTCACGCCCTGCCAAGCTGCCTGATATGACCGCGGAGATTGTCCCAATTTAACGGTTGCCGCAAGGCATTCTCAGCACGTCCGTTAAACATCAGCCCTGTCCGCGATACATAATAATCCCGCGTTCGCCACCGGATTCTCCTGTTCGGTGTTCGCCTTCGGGGATCGCTTGACAATGCGTGTGCCAGTCGTGACAAGGATAACAGGTTAATGGTTAACGTCACCGCGGTGGGGTGGGAGTATGGCGGGCGCCAGCACAGAAGACGGTTACGGCGGCGGTCGCGGCCGGATCGCCCCGGTGGCGAGGACCTTTCTGATCGGCGTGGCGATTGTCGCCCTGGTCATTCTCCTCACCACCTTGTTCCTGCCGTCGTCCGGCGGACGTCCGGTGGCGAGCGGCGGCGGCGGTGGCGGCGGCTTCTGCCCCAGGCCTCCGCAGGCGTTCGTCGCGGTGCCGCAGTTCAATCAGCAAGCCATCGAAGTTCATGCGCTGCGCAGGCACGCCTTCCGCAATGTGTTCTTCGCCCAGCTTGAACTTGCGCGTCGTTACGAAGCGTCCAGGGCCACGGACAAGAAACTTGAAGATCCTGTCGAGGCCGCCACCTGGTACGCCGTGGCGCTGGCCAACGCCTCAGGTTTTGATCCCGTCGGCGGAAGTTCGGCCACGCGCGCGACGTCCAACGGCCGCGCGGCGGAGCATTTTGACGAATGCCGGGCGAACGAACGCCGCGACGCCTATCGTCACCTCGACATCCTTCTGGCGCGCATGTCGACGGAAGAGCGGGACAAGGTCCGCCGTCGCGCGATCTATGTGCTTTCGACCATGGGCGCGGACGGTTTCCGGACCCTAGCGCGCCTGCATGACGCCGCTTACGGCCCCTATGGAGAGCCTTCGGACAACCGCGAGGCCCACTGGTCGATCAGCCGGGACGGCGCGCCCACGGCGACGAACCTTTTCCAGCGCAATGACGTGGACGCCTATCTGTTCAACTATCTCGCCGCTCAGACCGGCGATGTGGCGGCGTTCGTTCTCTTGAAGGACTCGGTCAAGGAATATGAGCGGGCGTCGCCCGAGCGCGGCGGCTTCGCCAATATGGTCGAATCGAAAGCCAATCGCTGGGTTCCGCCTTACGAGTTCTATCCGCCGGAGGCGCCGGACTCGGGCGTGCCCCTGTCGGATGAAAGCGAGCCGAATTCTGATTCGGCCGAGGCTGCGCTGCTTCGGCTGTGCCGGCTCCCGACGTCGGAACTGGTCGATGCGCTGGCCTATCTGCGGCTGATGGATCGGTCGGCGGGGCATGCGGCCGAGTCGCATTGCGGCGGCGGCCAGGGCCTGTTCGCGCCGGCCCAGGCGATCGAAACCTTTCAGGCGATGCTGGGCCAGGAAAAGACCGGCGCCCTGTCGCCTTTGCAGAAGGTGCGCCTGATCCAGTATGCGGCCTCCAGCGGATCGCCGAAGGCCCAGCTTGCTCTGGCGGTCATGTATTCCGAAGGCGTCGGCGTTCCGGTGGACTATGCCCGCGCCTATCACTGGTACGAAACGGCGGACAAGCAGGGCTCGCCCGAAGCCAAGTATGCGATGTCGACCTTCTTCTCATTGGGCCTCGACGGCGTCACCGATCAGGACAAGGCCAAGGCGGTCGCCTACCAGATCGACGCGGCGCTTTCCGGGTTCGGACCCTCGACAGACCGCCTGCGCGAAATTCTTCAGCGGATGGGCCGCGCCCGTCCGAAGGTGGAAAGGGACACTCAGTGATCCGGTTAGTCGAGTATCGTCGACGGTCGGCGCCGATCGCCGGAGTCGACTTGAGGGCTATGGCTGCGGCGGCCCTGTTCGCCGCTGCGCTGGCGTCAGCTCATCCGGCCTTTGCCCGGGCCGAGGAGCCGGACCCCTCGTCGAAGATTGACGCGACGCTGAGGCCGCATTTCGACTATTTCCTCTATCGGAAGTCGCACGCTGCGGCGGTGCGCAAGCCCAAGCTCGGGCCGCTGCAGGACGTCGCCTATGTCGACTGCGCGCGGGGCGAGTCGCTGAATCGCAAGCTGAACACCCTTCGCGATGGCGGCCTGCTCTATATCCGCTCGACCGAGGCCTGCCGTGAGCCGTTAATCATCGACTTCCCGGTGACCGTGATCGGGGAAAGTTCGTCGCCGTTCGAAGGCGCGACCGGGCACGAGGCGACGATTTCGCCGCCGGCGGACGCGCCCTGCATTGACGTCAACCACGACGTCAAGGGCGTGGTCATCAAGAACCTCAACATCGATGGCTCCCTCGTCGGTCGCAAATCCTGCCTGATTATGGGCGATCGGGCCGAAGTGACCCTGTCGAACGTCAAGATGAGCTATTCGGGCCAGGCGTCGGCGATCTTCGCCAAGCGCGGCAAGCTCCTGATCGACAACAGCGTGATCGAGGCCACCAGCTATGATCCTGCCGTGGTGGTCGACGGCGCCCGGGTGGGCATCCTGCATACGACCATTCGCACCGGGGCCATCGGCATGGAGCTGACGCCCGGTCCGGATGGCCAGATCGACCTTTTGTACGTCTCGGTTCTGTCAGCGACGTCGATGAGCGATCCGGCCAATTTCGCGGATGTCGGCGTGATCGCCCGCGGCGCGGGGTCGCCCGGCGGCCGCATCCTGATCTCGCACAGCGATATTTCCGGCTACCGCACCGGCGTGCGGATCGAGCGGGGCCTGAAGGCGGATGTCGGCTGCACGCGGGTCCGGCATGCGCGGGAGGGCATCTTGTCGGACGGGGACGAGCTGACCGTGACCAATTCGGCCATGGTCGCCGACGTGGGGGTTCGCGTCCGCGCGGGACACAACTGGATTGAACGCAGCTGGTTCGGCGGCTTTGTCGGCATGCCGTTCGAGTACGACGTCGGCGCCGAGCTGATCGAGGCGATGAACCACAAGGATCCGAAGCGGGGCTGCGTCGCCTATCCGAACCTGCATCCCTGGTGCGGCCCGCTGCCGGACATCATCATGATCGAGGATCCCTCCCGCATCCCCTATCGTCCCGGCTGGGACTGCGCCGAATTCACGATCCCAAGGGGCGTGTCGGCGGATGATCTGCGGCGTCAACCTCACCGCAGCGGCCTGCGCCTCGGCGTTGGTCTGGGCGGGGATGTCGAAGGCTATATGAGCAAGACCAGCCAGTAGTTCGGCGCGGGAACCTGGTTTTCATTGCGCCGATCCGGGCCTGTTGTTCACGCGACGTTCAGCCGGCGTCCGGCAGAGTGTGCTGGCTATGGTAGTTCCTCTCACCCGTCCTTTTGTCGTCCTTGTGGCCATGCTCCTGCTGGCGGGCGCCGTGGCGACCTCTGTCACACCGGCGCTTGCTGATCCGGAAGACGGACGCCGTCGGCCGGAGGGCGAGCGGCGCGCCAATGACTATGACCGCCACGAGGAACGGGATCGTCGCGGCGGCAGTCTCGGCGCCGACTGGAACGCCCATGAGGACGCGGCGCGGCGCGGCGTGCGGGAAGGGCGTCTTGCGCCCCTGAGCCAGATCCTTTCGGAAATTCGTCGCCGCACGCCGGGACGTCAGCTCGACGCCGGTCTTGAGAGCGATCGCGGGCGGCCTGTCTATCGAGTCCGCTGGGCGGCGATCGACGGCCGCAGGATCGACTATATTGTCGACGCAGAATCGGGCCGGATCCTGTGGGCGGACGCCCGATGACGCGCGACCTTGGCCCGCCTTCGACACATCCTGTTGATCTAGGAAAACGTCCATGCGCCTTCTGCTCATAGAAGACGAACCAGACATCGGCCGTCAGTTGAAAACAGCGCTGTCCGACGCCGGCTATGTCGTCGATCTGGCGCGGGACGGCGAGGAAGGCCAGTTTCTGGGGGAGACCGAACCCTATGACGCTGTCGTCCTCGACCTTGGACTGCCGAAGGTGGACGGCGTTTCGGTGCTCGAGCGCTGGCGCCGCGCCGGTCTGACGACCCCGGTGCTGATCCTGACGGCCAGGGGCGCATGGTCGGACAAGGTCGCCGGGTTTGACGCGGGCGCCGATGACTATCTGACCAAGCCGTTCCATACCGAGGAGTTGCTGGCGAGGCTGCGGGCGCTTCTGCGGCGGGCGGCGGGCCACGCCCAGCCTCAACTCAGCTGCGGCGATCTCCGCCTTGATCCCAAGGCGGCGCGGGCGTCGGTCAACGGGGAGCCCTTGCGTCTCACCTCGCTGGAATACCGGCTGTTGCACTATATGATGATGCATCATGAGCGGGTCATCAGCCGGACCGAGCTCGTCGAACACCTCTACGATCAGGATTTTGATCGCGACTCGAACACCATCGAGGTGTTCATCGGTCGGCTGCGCAAGAAGATCGGTTCTGACCGGATCGAAACCGTTCGCGGGCTGGGCTACCGACTACTGCCTGTCGACGCCGGCGCGTGACCGATCCCGGCGCGCCGAAGTCGATCTGGCGTTGGCGCGCACGGCTGGCGGCGTCCCGCCGGTCTCTGGTCGAGCGTCTGGTGCTGGCCGCGGTCGGCTGGTGCCTGGCCTTGCTGATGGTCGCGGGCCTCGCCCTCACCAGCGCCTTTAATCACGCCGCGGTCGCAAGACTTGACCAATCCTTGTCCGAGGACGCCGACGACCTCTATGCCGGCGCCGCGGTTGGCCCGTCCGGGGAGGTCTTCGCCCCCGCCCTGACCGACGTCCGCGCCACCCGCGCCTATTCCGGCAAATATTGGGAACTGGCGGAGATGGGGGCCGACGGCGTCCTGCACAGCCTCGCCCGCTCGCGCTCGATGTTCGACGCCGAGGACCTGCCCGCAAGACCCGGCGTTCTGAAAGCCTTGCGCGACAAGCCCGGTGGACGGGTGTCCTATGACGGGGAGGGGCCGGATCGCCAGTCCTTGCGCCTCTTCGCCATGCAGCGGATCCTGAGCGGGCGGGCCAAGCCCGTTGTGTTCATAACCGCAGAGGATCGCGGCCCGATTGACCGCGATGCGCAGACCTTCGCCTTGACGGCGGCGGCGGCCTTGCTGGCGCTCGGCGCTGGGCTTGTTCTGGCGGTCGTCCTCCAGGTCAGGTTCGGCCTTGCGCCCCTGTTCGCGATGCGGCGGGATCTGGCGGGGGTGCGCGAAGGACACGCCGAAGCCCTCACCGGCGTCTACCCGACCGAGCTCGAGCCGCTGGCCCACGAACTCAACGCGCTTCTGAAACAGAACCGTGAAGTGGTCGAGCGCCAGCGCACCCATGTGGGCAATCTTGCCCACGCGCTGAAGACGCCGATCGCCGCCTTGATGATGGAGGCGGACGCTCAGCCGGGCGCCTTCGCCGATCTGGTCCAGCGCCAGGTCGGAGCGATGCGGGGGCACGTGGACCACCACCTGCGCCGCGCACGGGCCGCGGCGCGCACCTCGACGCTGGGCGAGCGCACGGCGGTCGCCCCGGTGCTTGAGGAGCTCTCGCGCCTGATGGAAAAGGTCTACCGCACCACCGATCTCGATGTGGATCCCGGGGACGGCGCCCTCCACTTTGCCGGGGAGCGGCAGGATCTGCTCGAGATGGTTGGCAACCTGTTCGAAAACGCCTGCAAATGGTCGCGATCGGCGGTGAAGGTGACCGTGGAGGTGCGGCCGGAGCGGATCTTTGCCGTTATTGTGGAAGACGACGGTCCAGGTCTGCCCCCCGACAAGCGCGCCGACGTGTTGCGCCGCGGTGAGCGGCTCGACGAAAGCGCGCCAGGATCTGGGCTTGGGCTCGCCATCGTCAGCGATCTCGCCCGCGCCTATCGGGGCGCCATTCAGCTGGAGGACAGCGCTCTGGGCGGACTGAAAGTGACGCTAGAGCTTCCGCGAACCGATTTTTGACATCATCAATGCCTGTGCATACTCGGAGGATCGCGAGCCGCTCAGGTATTCGCGAAAACTTAACCTCGTCGGGTGATGATGAGTCATAAGGGAAGGCCTGAAAGTAGGTCGGGGGTAGGGGACGTATGTCGGAACCGGCAGCAGCCAAACTGGCTCTCGTCCGTCAACTGATTGAACGGGCGCCGGATTCTGTCGTCCGCAGCCTGGAACAGGCCCTGATGGGCGGCGGCGACTACACCGATTCGAGCGCGGCCCTGTTCGAAATGATTTCAAGGGAGCGCCGGCTGCGGCGGGCGCAAAGCGTCGTATTCGCGCCCATCATGGGGCCGTTCACACGTCGTCAGCGCCTGCTGCCGACCCTGCAGTATCCGACGCAGACCTTGAAGGTGCTCTGGCGCGACCTCTACGAAAACCACGCCGACACGATGGACGAGGCGAGCAGCTACGCCAACGAAGCGCCGACCGAGGAAATTCCAAGGATCTACGATCAGGTCTGCATCCTGGCGTCCAAGGCGCTCATGAACGATCGGGCGCCCAATGCGGCGGCCCTGGTTGAGAACCTGCCGGGCGGAGTTGTGCAACTGGCTCAGCTTCTGCGTCTGGCGCCCATACTGCGGGGCGTGATCCCAAGGCTCGACGGTTGGCTCCGAAACCTGAACGGCGACAACATGGCCAGCATCCGGCTCGCCTTCAAGGACGCCGCGGTGGTGTGCGACGATGGCGGCTATCTTCTGATGGAGACGCTTTCGGCCCAGATGCCGGAGCCCTGGCAGATCCTGCGCCTGATCTCGGCGGTCATGGACAAGCCCAGCGATCGATACCTGGCGTCGTCGGAATTGGCCGTCTTTGGCGAGCGAATCATCGCCGATGCGGCGACGCGCGTCGAGGCGATCCGGCGTTTTGATCCGTCTGCGGGGGCTGAGGCCGGGGTCGCGGCGGCAAGGTCGATCTCTGTGGCCGTCAACCAGATCGCCGAATTCGAACAGTGGGTCACGCTCGGCCGAGATGCAGGCTGGGGGCAACGGATCTTCGAGCTGAAGCGCACCCTCGCGGCCAGCGTCGAAGCCAAGCTCAAGGATGTCGAGCCGGCTGTCGGGCAGGCCTTGCCGCTGGCCAGCAAACCCTTCGGCGCCAAAAGCATGCGCGCGCCGGCGAAGCTCACCGACGATCCCAATCCCGTCGCGATCCGCAAAGCGGAAGGACTGCTCGCCTTTACCGAAGGCGTTCGCTCCAGCGCAACGCTCGGCGGGTATGGCTCGTTCCGCGCCAAGGTGATCGAAGCCATCGACGAGCGCCTCGATCACTATGCCGAAGACCTGATCGACCGACTCCTGACCGATACCGGTCGCAACGGGCCGCCGCAGGACCGGGTGCGCGCCTATCTTGATATCGCCGCGCGCTTCGTCGAGCAGGTCTGCGATCCCAAGCAGGCCGAGATCATCCGCCGTCGAAGCGCCAGCGCCGCCGCCGCCTGAACCGGTGTCGGCGACGTCGTTTTTCGGACAGTTTGATCCGCGACCCTTCGCAAATGATCCCAAACCCGCTAAGGCCCAGCCATGATCGGGTTCTGGCTCATCGTCGCTCTGTTCGCCTCCCTTGCCGGCTTGGCCGTATCCTGGCGCGCGGCGGCGGCGGACCGCTCTGCGCAATCGCCGCATGAGCCGCCCGCCTTCGCCGTCTATCGCCGACAGATCACGGAGCTGGACGATCTTGCCGACCGGGGCCTGATCGGTGCGGAAGAGATCGCCGCAACGCGGGCTGAGGCGTCGCGGCGGCTGTTGTCCGCTGCGGAGACCGCTCCCGAAGTTGAACAGGCGGGTTCGGAGGCGATCCGGCGTTGGATCATCGCCGTCACCGCCGCCGCAGGCCTGGCTGCGATCGGGCTCTATCTGACGCTTGGACGTCCATCCCAACCTGACCAGCCCTATCAGGCGCGGCTGGCCAAGTGGACGGCGATGATGAAGACCGATCCTTCCGCGCTGGGGCCCGATCAGCTGGCT
>Ga0316217_10005946_pt1 | contig 12341 bp, 27 predicted proteins | sample 1anoAmetaG_FD_203633 | JGI IMG/M metagenome (GOLD analysis project Ga0316217, IMG submission 203633) | Freshwater microbial communities from Trout Bog Lake, Wisconsin, USA - 1anoA | ecosystem: Environmental > Aquatic > Freshwater > Lake > Hypolimnion/Profundal zone | place: USA: Wisconsin... | reverse complement strand
AGATGAGGTGGAAGACCTGGCCCACAATCAGGATTATGATTGGGTAGAAGAAAACTATGAGTATGTAACCTTATCTCTGGATATAGAGGGAACCTCATATTTTACCCAAGGTAAATATTATGGTCCGTCCGAGGATTGTTATCCTGATGAGGGCGAAACGGAAATCACTTCCATTCTCTATGGAAAAGAAGATTGGGATGATAAGATTACCAAACATGAACGAGATTATATCATAGACATGATTGCCGAGCACGCCCAAGAAGACTATGATGGCGATCCCGATGTAGACGAAGATAGAGATTACGACATTTACTGAAACGAGGAATAAAGAATGAGATACGGAATATTAACCGCAGCTACATTGGCGCTTGTATGTGCCTCTGCATCTGCTTTTGCAGATGAAGATAGTACAACCTCCAACCCACACCCTTTCAGATATGGTTTTGGAATGGACCTGGGGGTTCCTTCGGGAGTATCTCTTGGATTCGTTTTCCATCCCAAGACAGACGCCATTAGCCTGGAAGCTTCGTTCACCGAAAACGTGCTCTCTCCTGGTGGAAGACTCTCTCTTCAGCTAGATCCTTTGGCTCTCTTGCCAAGACTTCCTGTTGCCTTGTATGCTGATGTTCAAGCAGGCTTTACTGGAAGAGGGACAGTTCCTGGTCACTCGACTAATCTGCCCTCGCTCGGTTATGATTATGTCAATTTCTATGGCGGATTGCGGCTGGGTAGGGCGCAAAACTTCCATTGGTTCTTCGAGGCTGGACCCACGTATCTAAACGTTACGACTGGTAATTTCCAGTCAATAGTTCCTAGTGCCAAAGGGTTGACTGTAGGTAATCCCACCGCTACTGCGTGGGTTGTTCCAACCTTTGTAACAGGATTTCAGGTGTCTTGGCCATGATTAAAACAATCTCTTCTCTTTCCATTCTTGCGTTCGTAGCTCTAAGCTGTGCCACTGTAACGGTGACTGAGCCGAATGCTTGTGATTCGCAATCTATCTCATTCCCTTTGCCCACTTTGCCGACGCTTCCTGCGGAAGCTCAGTCTGTTTTAGCTGGACAATCCTTTACCATTCCGCCCGTTTCTAAGACGACAAGTTTTGACTTCTCGGGAACGCTAAGTAAGATTAGCGATATCTCTTCCAGCGTTTCAGCTGGCATTGATCAGTTAAATCTTGACAATTCGGATGGAGAGTTTTCTTGGCTAGATAATATTTCTGTCTCTATGCAGAGCACTACATTACCAAGTATTCCTCTAGCTACATATCAGGCTGTATCTCCGGGAGCGCAGCTTAATCTGCTCTCTTCTCTGGAAGCTACTCCCGATCAGGTGCTTTCATATTTTAAGAGTGGCCCTGTTACTCTAACCATTACTCTGGGATCTGCTACTGGAACGGTAGTTAATGGCAGTACAGTTGAGCTTCTTCAGAGACTCAATGGACAGCTAAGCACTAACTTGTCTGTATGTGTTTCTGCTTCGGCTAGTGTAAGTAAATCGCTATAAAGCGGTCGGTCACCCATTCGCAAAACGCTCCGCCGATAGGCGGAAAGGAAATTAAAGATACATGGACACTTTGGATTTTGTTTCGGAACTGAGCAAGTTGAAGTCGAATAGCACCTTCCTTACACTCAAGAGTTATAGGACGGAGAATGATGAGGTTGCAGACTATTCCCTTGTTTTCAACATGAGCTATACCAATGCGCTCAAGAGGAGCATTGCCACCCTGGAAGCTCTGAGTCTCTCCAATGACCTGGAACGCCAGGCTAGGACGGAACTCTTGGCTTCTTACAATAAATCGCTCTCCAATCCTGAGAAGGTGGAGGCGCGAGAGCCGGCGTATGACTATTATGTCAATGAGGATGGCAGTCCTGTTAAGGGTGTCAAGCTGCATATTGCCACCAATACTCTGCACCTCTATGGTTTACAGGTACATAAGCGGGTTCTTCTGCCCGGTATCTGCAAGACAGTTAATAGCAAACCGCTAACCCTTGCTAAGAAAAAGTTGACCGCACTTACCGCCGTTGGTAAGTTCAGGCAGTTCAAGCTAACTCCTGATAGGGTTGACACTATCAGTGTTCAGGGTCTTGAGTTGCTTCCCCCGGAGTAATATCAAATGGATAAGGTAACAGTAACTCTCGAAGTGGAAGTCGATCCTGATTGGATCGACTTCTGCACCTCTTCATATCAGGATATCTTCATCTATGGTTATTGTGGATATTGGATGCAAGGCCTAGAGCATGATGATGAATTGGGCTGGCTTGTACGCCAGAGCGATGATGATAGGCCAGCAATCATGGTAGCCAAAGATGCTGGATACAGCAAGATTGTCGAAGCCTGGAAAACTGGTCAAGATCTGCCAGAAGGATGGCATCGGCTGAACAAGGACGCTGCTATCAAGGCGTATGCGGCCGGGGTCAAACGATACGGTCTTGACTGGTATGAGAATGGTGATGCTAATACTTATGACTTTGCCATTCAGATGGCATTGCTTGGAGAGATAGTCTATGGGTGAGAGATGCGGGCATTGTTATCCTTATATAAATGGAAAGCTTTAGGGAAATAATCATGTCATATAAATGTACATGCATCCACACCACAAAAGATCATTCTTTTATTAAAGAAGAATCTAAGTTTGGCGAATGCAGTCTTTGTGATTGCAAAGCTTATGTTTTTGCATGTCAAGTATGTGGTCATGATTTGCAAGACCACGAATTTTGCAATGTAGATTCTAAAGTACAATGCTCTCATTGTAAATATAGATGCTATATAGGTGGATAAGATGCTTCATCTACTTGAGATTGCAGGAGAGGTTGCTGATCTTACTTCCGACACATCTCGTAAGGCTTTTATTGGGGCCGTTGCAATCCGTAGAGACGGGGTTATGGTTCACAGTCGCAATGGAATAACTCCTCGACCTGTAGGTAAAAGCCCATCCTCTCATGAAGCGCGTATCCTTCGTAAGTCTGGCAACGGAGCAGTAGTTTATGTTGCCAGATTGAAGCGTGATGGAAGCTACGGCATGGCTAAGCCTTGCGTTTATTGTATGAATGCATTGCGAGCAAGAGGCGTTGATATGGTTTATTGGACAATTTCTAACAATGATTGGGAAGCTTGTCGGCCATAATGGAAGATTTTAAAATTGATCTAGAGAAGCTTAGGAGAACTATGTTAGAATATAGTTCTAGGCCTTGGTATTCTGATATTGTTGATAACATATCTTTCTTGTGCGTCTTGATTAAATCTGATGGTTTAATCAGTGGATGCAGAGTTTTCTTCTTAACCATGCGAGATCAAAGAAGATACGCTAAGAAAGCAAGGGCTCGGCTAAATAAGTTTGCAGCAGAGCGCGGTTATATTCGCGTCAAAGGAAAGTTTATTAAGTCAAATGGATGAGTTAATAATGGCAGTCTATCGGGCTCTTGGTTCTGGCGCTACGATAGAGCAGATTCATGATGCCTGCCTTGAAAAGAAATGGTCAGAGGAAGATATTTTCCTAGCCATTAAGGCCGGAGAGAATCTTTACAATGCTGTCGCTAAACAAATAGATGAGCTAAGTAAGCGACCGGCCCCATTTGGGAGAATAAAATGAGCAAAGAACTTAGAACTCAATGTATGTATCTAGAAGATGCTTCTATTAAGCAGTTAGAGGTTCAGTTAGCTAAGAGAAAAGCAGATCTAGAATCTGCTTTAAAGGCTCGCCCCAAGCGTCTTTCCAAAATTAACTGGAATCCATTAATTGAATTGATGGAGCAATATCATATTCAAATGGTTCATAATTTTGTTGATACTGATGTCAATGAAATATCTCAAGAAGATATTTTAAACAAAGCATTTGAATGTGCTTATGGCTCAGAGATACTTAAGTGGCAGCACGAGCATACCTTGCGGTATCCTGATGAGTGAGAAGAATGTTCAGACTTGCGGCAAGTGTGGGGAGGTTTTAGAGAAGATTCATTTCTTGGACCGCTGCGAGAAATTAGAATTAATTAGGGCGCGCAAAGAAATCGCAATTCTAAAAGATTCTGTGTTATCGTGGAAAGATGCCTGGTTTCATTTGCGAGAAATTATTGGCAATTTGTGGTGGCATCATCCAGCCATTGACAACGACGAGAGCCGTGCTTATTATCAAAAGATGCGGAAGGGGTTCCTGGCAAAATAAATAATGGCTTATCGATCAAATGTTGAGAGCTTCGCTTGAAAACATGTACGATGATTGGGTTAAGAAAATGAACTCGGATGAAGATTACGAACCCTGGGATGTAGGTATCGCTCCATGAGTTATTTAGAAATTACAGAAGATGTATTAAAAGACCTAACTCATCGTATGCATAGCCATACGGAAGTTAAGGAAATCGCAGTTGTTGTTCTGACCGCTAGAGAGCTAGAAGGTTTACTCAACATTGTTGAGTCAGCTTTGGCTCAAGGGAAATCTTGTAGTAAATGCCAACACTACCGGCCTCAAAGGCTGGGGCCGTGTCTTGGTTGTGGTGAAGTCTAAGCCGCCGACCCATTCGCAAAATGGCGCCGGCATGTATGAAACGATCAATCTGAATCGCTAACGCGAGTACAAAGGAACAGAATGAGCAAGAAGAATCGTAAGGAAGAGCACGTTGTTGAGACTGTTGAAGAGAGTAATGAGCCGCAGGAAGTTGTGCGCGGTGATAGGGGAGAGGTTGGCGTAGCTACTGCTGGCGATACCATCCGTAGAATGTGGCATGAGGCTACGCATCTGCGTGTGGATGTTGGCAATCATCAGAACCCCCGTAAGCGTGAGTGGGTTCGGAAGGCTGGCACCCCTTCACTTAAGCGATTTGCTAGAGAGCTTCTTGTTAAGGGAGATGCTGTAGCTAAGGAATGGTTTGCCAATAAGCGAGGCGCCAATAACGCCAAGCGAACGGATGCCAATAGGTCTCGCGCTTCCTTGGAGCGTCAGGCAAGCAAGGCGGCTCGTAGAAAGCGTTCCGATAGCAACAAGAGCAAGGCAAAAGCAGTTGATACCTTGGCTCCGGCTAAGTAATCATGTGGCAGTTTGCATCGCAGCACATAATACATATATAACACGGGAGTTTTAATGTCTAATTATCAGAAGTTTATGGTTGGTGATTATGTAAATTATATTGGTCTGACTTATCAGACTGATCTTACCAAAGAAGGTAAGAAGCTAGTCGGTTGTGTTCACGCTACGGTAGCCAATGAAGAGGACCGGTATGTGGTCGAATTCTTGGAAACTAAGAATGAGGATTCCTATGTCATTCATGCCAGGAACCTAACCATTCATCATCCCAGCAAGAAGGATGGCGGTCCCGAGGTTGCGCCGAGACGGCGCAAGCGTGACGATGACACCGTTTGATATCAACGACCTTTACATTCGAGCTGTCGAAATGGATGTCATTCTTAGGAATGCCAATCTGTTATCGACAGTTCGAAGGTTGACTATTGATTCTGGTTCGGGAATGAATATGGCGTTGAACTATTACCAAACGCTGATTCAATCCCGTTCCGTCAATGCTCATGGCGTTCTTGGCTATCATGGTAGCCTGGCTATTGGCTGGGCATTGGTCACGCGAGAAAGTGATCGCTTCTCTTTCAAAGAGAGAGCTGGGCACGCTTGCATACAGGTATATGTGTTGCCCACCTTCCGTCGTAAAGGGGTGGGTTGCGCTTTGGTCAAGTCAGCTACAGAGCTGTACGAAGACACATTTCATGTTTATGAATGGTCAGAACCAGAATTCTTTTCTCTCTTCATGGGCGAGAAGAATTTCAAATCAGTATAAATGATTTTTTTCAAGAAGAATATTACGCGTTAGTAGCTGCATATATATGCGCTTTAGGGAGGACGTAAAACTCCCCGTTGGGCGGCTAAAATATTAGGATCACGTAAAAATTATACGACAAAACATATTGTTAATTGGATTTCCAAAAAGAAATGTTAAGTAACATAGCTCCAAGTTTTACCAGTTTTAATATTAGTAATTGTAGCTCTTGAAACTTTATATTGTTTAGCAATACTATTTATTGATCCATTAGCTTGTTTGATTTCTCTTACCTGTTCAAGAGTAAGTTTATGATTAGATTTAGATTCTCCACGATGTTTTAGTTCGCGTGAAATGGCGCAATCTTTTCTAGTTCCTAAAAATAAATGCTTAGGATTGCAACACAAATCATTAGTACAAGTATGACACACTAATTTATCTGGAGGAACTTCTCCATAAGTTATTTCATAAGCATATTTATGTGGAGAAGTTACGCCTAAGTAATAGCTAATTCTAAATGTTCCCTTATTTTTACTCTTGCCATTATTCCACAACCAACATGACTGATCATTTTTAGTAGTGGGAACTTTTTTCCAGAACCTTTCAACTATATTTGGTAATGTTCTTTTATTAACTATTGGTGTAATGGCTGTAGGCTTAGGAATAAACAAAGTTTTAGCCCACCCAAATTGATTTGCAGTTTTTATGCGATGGCAATTAGAGCATCTAATATCACATTTAGATACTTCATTTTTAATTCTTTTTAATGACATACCATATCTAACCATTTCGCATATATCATATTCTTTTAGACCTCTAACGTGATCAAAGTCTAAAGCCAATATGCGTGATTCTCCACAATCAACACATGGATGTTCATTAAGATAGTTGAATGTGTATTCTCTATTGCGATCAATAATGGCTGTTCTTCTAATAATTACTTTTTCTGTAGTTTTCATTATAACTCCTGTTATTTTGACAGTTCAATATACTATATAACAAAGGAAATAAAAAATGTATCGTTGTATGATAACAAATAAACAATCTCAGCCTGGTGAACCTTTAAATAAGACTGTGGTAGCCACTCGACCCAAGATCTACATGAAGTGGGTTAGAGACGAGGAAACCAATCGCTGGCAAGAAGTAGAAGCTGGTCGTGGTCATGAGATTGTTAGGGAACTTAACCTCTCAGCAGAAGGCTTGCAGCTTTGGGAAAGCTGGAGCGAAGCGGATAAAACGCTCTTCCTCAAGGAGCTTCGATAAGCATGAAGAGTGTTATTACTGGACTACAGATCCTCCTCAAGTACGGGGAGGATTGTGTATGTGCCGAACATGATATTATTTATGCTGGGCCTAGCTATCGTGATAAAATGTCATATGAAGACAAGAAGTCAATGAAAGCTGCCGGTTGGCATTGGGACAAGGAAGCAGATTCATTCGCGTTTTTCGTATAAAGGAGATAGATTATGAATAAGGTTTCTAATAGAGAGATTCTTTCCGAGGCTCGGCGTCTTATTCAGGACATAGGGTTCTGCAAAGGACGTTCCAGATATGTGGATGCAGATGGGCATGCGTTAGCCTACTGTCCTATGGGGGCTATTGATGCGGCGGTTGAGCGATTATATCCTAATGAACCTGATAACTACCGAATCACTCTTGCTTGCAATGATGTTTTTCGGGATGTAAATGAGGAGATTGTCTCCATTCCAAATTGGAGCGACGATCCTCTAAGGACTAAGAGTGATGTTCTTTCGGCTTTTAGTCGAGCCATTGATTCGTGTGAAGAATAATTATGTGTTTCTTTCGAAAACTATTTGGCTTGCGCAAGTCGGTGGAACCTAATTGGTATCCACCCATGCCCGAGCCGGAGCCAGAAAAGGCAAAGACGCCATATCGTACCGCTCCAGATATGCCAGTTGAAGACAGAGAGCCGAGTCCCGCCCCAGATATTAAATTACTTTTTACCGAGGTAGTTCAGAATCAAAGTGATGCTCTATCAGCCAAAGAGAAAGCCTTTTTTACGGAAGATAAAGTGAAAGTTCTTTATAAGGCACTCATTAATGCTATGATAAAAGGGGCTCATAATGGCGGTGATAGAAATGACTGTCTCAGTTATGTCGATCTTGGAAATGGCATGACTGAAGATTTAATGTATCCATTTTTCAAGATGGCAAAGAAAGAGTTTCTGTCTTTAGATATTAATTTGTCATGGAAAACTTCATACAATTATATCTGGTTTAGTCCCTCAGAGTTTAGGACGGCTCTTAGTAAAATCCCTAATCAAAAGGTTTTGTATTTCCCTTAAAGCTTGCGTAACCGTAAGTTTAACCTACGGGTTTAATTGAATACATGGCGCGCCCAGGAGATTCGTATGTCTGATCTTGATTTCGTTAATGGAAGACTTGCTTACTATCTAGATTCAAAAGAGTATAGATATACGCAATGCAAAAGCTTAATTGAAGCTGTCATTAAAGATGACAGTAACATTAAAGCCAAGTATGATCTCTATTGTATTCTTATGAATACCGGAACAGACAAGTTAGTGATAGACAATTTAACATCTCGTCTTGAGAGTATCTATCGTTCCGACATCAATATCAATACCTATCTTGATCATGCGATAAGATATAATCCTAAATTAGGTTATGTTTCTATTGAAGCTTATCATCAAAGAGATATAAAGAATAATTGTTCTAGGTATATTCATATTCCTTGTATGCCGGAGCAAGCAGATCACATTATGGAAACGGCTAAAGAAGTTCTAACCATGATGCTCATGGAAGTAAAAACAATTCCCAACAAATAAAAGAAAGACTATAAAATGGCTAAAGGCAATCAGAGTTCGGGTACTAAATCATGTACGTGCGATAAATGTGGCATGCAATGTAATTCTACTGTTGCTGGTAAGCGGCATCGTAATTGCCCAGGGCAGGCAGACCAGCCAATAAGAAGCCATGATAAGCGGCTGCATGCTGCTGACCGTGGCAAGTGGGCATGATAAATGTCAGTCCCTAAAGTAGAAGATATGACTATTGCCGAGCTTCGATCAGAAGTTAATAAATGGCGCATGTTATATTTAGACCAACCAGAGGACAGACTCTATCATGCCAAGGACGATACTTGGTGGTTCAGAAAAGATGACACGTATCTGGGTGTGGGTGCGCTTTTTCGAGCAAAGCCTCCGCCTGGCTATGTAAAGGAATAATTCATGACAGAGCAAGAGATTCTAGATCAGATAGAAGAAGTTGAGCATGACCGCAAGAATGCCAAGCGAAAGCTTGCGTCTGCCAAGAAGCTCTTGATGGACATGGAAACAAAAATTATTGAGCTTAATCTGCAAAAAGCAAAGCTCATTGAAGATTTGAGAGTCTTTAAGATGATCAGCGTCATTCAACCTAAGACTCCTTACGAGCTGGAGATTGAAAGATTTCGTCAGAATAATCCAGAGATTTGCGCGTTCGCAAAAGATAGAGATACTTTTAAGGGCAAATAAGATGACAAAGCAAGAACATTGTACGGCTCTTTTTGCTATTGCAATGTATTATCTGCTTGTAGAAGGCGACAAACTGAATGCGGAAGCCGCAATTAATACCGCTTTGAGTGTCGCCTTCTACCCTTGGTATAATCCACAAGGAGAATAAATTAAAATAAATTACCACGGCAGTTGTCGGGTTATATCTTTATAGATGAAAAAGATAATTTTGGTTCTTTGCTTGGTTTTATTCGGCTGTTCTTATAGTCCAAATGCGGTTCAAATTGAGATTGATTCTTCCTTCTTGCAAGACAAAAGGGAATTGATACTTCAATCATTAAGTGATTGGTCGGTAAAAACAAATGGTGGATTTGGAATATCTACGATATCCTATCCTGATGGACTATCTGGAGATACAGAAGACAACTGTATCAAATTTGTTAACCAGAATGTGACCGGAGAAAAGAATAGCAAGAATCCTAATCTAACTGTTCTTGGCTTTACAAATACAGAATATTCTACCGTAGCTCATCCAGCAGATCATGTTCAAGCAATTATATATGTTTGGGATGGAGAGCCGAATGCTACATTTGGTCCAGTAGTTCGTCATGAATTGGGGCACGCATTCAATTTAGGACATTACTGTAACGAGCAGCAGAATGCTAGCGGTGACTTTAGTTGTGCATTCGTATCAACCGATCCTGAGCCAGCCATCATGTATCCAGCAATAAGTTCCGGTATAACTGAAGTCCAGCCGATAGATGTTTATAGATTTTGCCAGCTATGGAGTTGTCCACAATGAGCACCCGACATGCCAGAAAAGCTTTGTTGCCTACAGAAGCAGAGCTTGAAGGATGGACAGATGAAACTGGTATCTGTTGGGGTTGCGACAAAGAGTTTAATATAATGCAGTTGAGAGTTGATTCTGAACTGTGTTACAAATGTCATTGGATTTTAATTAAGGATGATAATGATTGATCTATTTTTCTTGTTTGCATTGATCGGTGTAGTCGTTGTTGCCATTGTGCTCACAGAGTTAGAGCAATTTGGTTGGGCAACAGTCCTGCTTATTGCCACTGTCATTGGCTCTCAACTTCTGCATGTAGCTGCCCCTTTAACTTGGGTCAAGACGCACGCAGTAGAGACGCTTGTCTACTCTCTCGTCTATGTAGCTGTAGGTATTGCTTGGTCTTTTGCCAAGTGGTTTAGCTTCCTCATTCAGTTCCGTGATCAGTATCGGGACCAGAAGGAAGGGTTTCTTACAGGCAAGAAGCTCAATCCCAAGAGTCAAGTACCCGAGGAACTTCGTGAGGAGCTTAGCCTAACATTTAGGAATACGTATAGAGGCATTCGTTGTTTCAGAGGTAATCTTCTAACTGAGAAGCCCAAAGCAAGCAATAATAAATCTCGCATCATTTCGTGGATGAGTTTATGGCCTTGCTCTGTAATCGGAACGGTCCTCAATGATCCGATTCGAAGGCTCTTCAACTTCCTTTTCAATAACTTCAAGGCTCTTTATCAGAAGATGTCTGATCATATCTTCCGAAATGAGCCTGAGCTGAAATAAAATGGACTATACCGCCAACGCCAAAGAGTTTCTTAGAATTGGCTATGAGATAGGTTTGTTTGCTCATGCATTTGCCGGTCCTCCTCCGCCCGTTCATGCTTTGGAGAGGATAATTAAATCTAGAAAAGAGATTCGTTCTGCCTATGAAATGGATTTAATTCTTACTTCACAAGCAGTTGGCGGAATCTATTATGATTGGCTCATGGGGTACTGGAAGCCTGATGCTGGCTTGACTTGGTGGAGCCAAGGAGTTATAACTAAGTGCGAGCATGTGGGCGCGAGATGGGCTGGTAAGCTGTGCAAGTGTATTCCCATCGAAATCAAAAAGGAATTCTAAAATGGCAACAGTTATGGCATGGCCTGAGATTGAAGGCTTTAATAACGCACGTAAGTATACATCTACTCATCCTGAAATTCTCAATGGGCAGAGCAAGGTTACATATAAGTGCAAGGTTAAACTTCATGGTATGAACCATGCAGTTCAAGTTCATTCTGATGGTAGCGTTGTCTGTCAAAGTAGAACCACTATTCTCACAACTCAAGACGACAATGCTGGATTCGCTAAGTGGGTCCATGCCAACGAGGATGCTTGGAGTGGACGCAAGAATCGTCCGCCCATTCCTATTGGTAGCGGAGTTGTTATCTATGGTGAGTGGGTTGGCCCCGGTATCCAGAAGGGTGTTGCCCTAGCGGAGCTTTCCAAGAAAGTCTTCGCTGTCTTTGCCGCAAGAATCATTGGTGAGGAAGAGTCTCTAATTGTTAATCCTGAGCATCTGGAAGTCTTAATGCATGGTGTTGACGATACCTACGTCATTCCATGGTATCAAACTCTCATGGAAGATATTCTTCTCACAGTTAGATTTGATGTTGATTGGAGCATGCCAGATACAACGTTAACTTTGATTACCAATCAAATCAATGAGATGGTGGTTAATGTAGAAAAGGAAGACCCGTGGGTTAAAGCCAACTTCGGTATCAAAGGAACGGGCGAGGGATTAGTTTTCTATCCGGTCTCTAAAACTCACGAAGGGTATACAAATTTCTCTAACCTTACTTTCAAAGCTAAAGGCGAAGCCCACAAAAACATTAAGACGGCTAAGCCTGCCCAGGTTAATGCAGAGGCAGCTGCAAGTGTGGATGCGTTTGTCTCTATGGTTCTAACGGAAGCTAGATTAGAGCAGGGAGCGCAAGCAGTCCAAGTGATCGTTTGCAGAGATGGCTCACCACTATATAATCCTAAGCACACCGGAGATTTTGTTAAGTGGATTTCTGCTGATGTGCAGAAAGAAACCAAGGATGAAATGGAGGCTTCTCATCTTACATGGGCACAAATTCAAAAGCTTTTGATCGAGAAGGCAAGGCAATGGTATTTGGGTAAGGCAAAGCCATGAGTTTGCGTGGCGTCAAATCGACTTGGCGAGGCAAGCTTCTTGGATGGTCAGATGAAGCTATCTGCCTTTGCCGATGTCATGTGCCTGGTGTAAAAATAAGACACTTCAAAGCATGTTGTCACCCTCCCAAAACCGATAAAGGTAAGCTTATCTTA
>Ga0316217_10005945_pt1 | contig 12343 bp, 17 predicted proteins | sample 1anoAmetaG_FD_203633 | JGI IMG/M metagenome (GOLD analysis project Ga0316217, IMG submission 203633) | Freshwater microbial communities from Trout Bog Lake, Wisconsin, USA - 1anoA | ecosystem: Environmental > Aquatic > Freshwater > Lake > Hypolimnion/Profundal zone | place: USA: Wisconsin... | reverse complement strand
GTTATTATAATGATAAAAAGAAGACTGATAAGAATTATAAATACAGTCAAGCAATGAAAGATGCAAGACCATCATATAAAGGACAAACTGGAACTGTCGCAACAAAAAGTCACAAAAAGTCGCATAAAAGATCACATAAAAAGATGCATAAAAAAAGAAAGACAAAAAGAAGAAAACATTAAATTTGTAACTTAAAATTTTTTAATAAATCAGAATGCATATATTCTTCCCAATTTAGTTCATATAATATTTCTTCATATTCTGTCAACAATTTTTCATTATCAATTTTCTCTCTTTGAATGTATTTTAAAAATAAATCTATAAAAGGTAAATTATTATTTATAACTGAAAATATATACAAATACAACATAATACATCCATAACTTCCTTTTTTACTTATAGAAATTTCCAAGAAATTTATAACTTTCTCTCTTTTTTGGGAAAGTAAAGAATAAAAATACTGAAAATATATTTTCTTGAAAGAAAATATTTTTGATTCTTCTATTTGTATTTCTTTTAAAATATGGGAACTCCATTCCTTCCAAATTATTTCAAAAATTTCTATATTAGGAGAAGAATATTTATGATCTATAAAATATTTCAAATAATGATATTCAATTGGATAAAAAATATAATATTCGGGTTGAAAATCATTAAAAAGAGAGAAATCTAAAGTATTAAAAAAACATTGGCTAAAATTAGAAAGAATACAATGACTTGTTTGGGTATTTATTTTAATATTATTGTGGTTAAATCCAATAAAATAAATATTTGATTTTTCTAATAAAATTATTTTTTCTATTAATGAAGAAAAAGAAAATAATATTGGACGATAATGTATTCTCTCAAAATATTTTATTTCAAAAATAAAATGAAAATAATTGAAAAAATTTATATAATCCGATTTCAATTTATATTTAAAAAATAAATAATCTGTTTTTAATTTCAATGAAGTTTCATCCGATTTCATAATAGATAAATCTTGTATTTCATAAATTGGTAAAAAATGAAAAGACCATTTATCTATTTGTTTTATTTTATTACTTATTTCTATTTCTCTCTGTATATCAGAATTATGTTGTTGTAATTTAGTTTGTATTATTTCTTTTTTAGATTTTGTTAAAAAAAAAGGATTGTATAATATCAACATAATTTTCAAAATATTATATTTTTTCTGTTTTGACTGATTGTGTCAGCAGAAAATATCTGTTCTTGTATGTTTTTTTGATTTTTCTCTCTATTTCGGAATTATCAGAAATATTATGGGAGAGAAAATGTTTGATCTCATCCATAATTATGTGTGTATTATTTTTACAGAAAAGAACATAACTTTCAGAAGGTTTGATATGAATATTTTTTATTAAATGAGAATCAATCTCATTAATAAATTCTTTGTTGTTTCCCACATATTGACTTCTTTCTTTTGGTTCAGTCATTTTATTGACTTTTTTTCTGTAGTAATATCTTGCACTTTTAAACATCTTGTCTTTAATATCTCCTTTGCAACCATTTGACTTTAACCTTTCAACTTCTCTTTCAATAACTTCTTCATATTCTTCCGACCATTTTTTCCATTCTTCTTTAAAAATTTTTCTTTCATCATATTGATGAACTTTTGCAAATTCAGACAATAGCTCGGCAAAATCTTGTGAAAATTTGAATCTGTAAATTGATGGATCCATTTGTTCTTTAAGTACATTTATCAAACTACTAATAATCATTTCAATTTTTAATAATAAAATTGAAGATATATTATGGAATAAAGGGAATGAATAAAACAAATTATGGAAGAACAAAATATACCAACAAAAGAAGAACTTCATATGCTTTATATATCTCAAATGAGCGTCCAAGAGAGAAAAGCATATGAAATAGCAAAAGAACATCTAGAAACATCCTTTAATATAGAAAAAAGTATCGGATTTATTGAATGGAAGAATAAAAGAAAAAGTTAATAATTATAAAAATATTTTAATGTTCGTTTAATTCTATTTATATAAAAATGTTTACTTTTTGATTTTTTTCTTTTTTTTCTTCTTCCTCCAGTTGTTACAATAGTTTCAACTAATTCTTCAACAATATTGTCAGATAATTGTTTTGCAGCTTCATTCGTTTTATTAACTGCTACTAATGGTTCTGTACCAACTGGAAAGATAGATGCTAAAAATTGTGCTAGTGTAAGTGGAAATGATGCTGCAGCATCAGATATTGATTTTTTAAGTACATTATTTATATAATTTTGTAAAAATTTTGAAATATCTTCTTCTGTGTTTAAACCAGCTTTGTCTATTAATTCTTTTAAAAATGCTTGATAATTTAAAAAATTTTCTTTACTAATATCTCCAATATTAGGTAATTTATTTAATTTTTCATTAATTATATCTGGACTAAGATTCGGATTTTCCTTTAATTCAGATGTTATTTTAATTTTTTCTTCTTCTAATTTAGTTTGTATATTTGATATCCAACTATCAATAAAAGTATCTGCAATATTGTTAGCTCCAGTAGCAACTAATTCATAAGAATTTGTTACAAACTCATCTATATTCAAATCTTCAATTGCATTTACAATTTTATCTAAGTTAGATTGTCTATAATAAGAAAGAGAAATATTTTTTAATGTTTCTATAAATATTTTTGAAATATCAAAATTTTTTGGTTCTTTATCATTTTCCATATTATTTTATGATTTTATTAATTTTTTATATTCACTGAAAGAAATATCCACTTTATTCTTTGGGTTATCTCTTTTTAAGAAATTAAAGTTAACTATTCTTCCCATACAAGAATAATGATTTGAATTTTCTTTTAAAACTACATTCTTCTTTACTACATTTGGTTTAGATATAGAATTTGGTTTATAATTTGTTTTAGATATAGAATTTTGTTGGCTACTTTTTGTCACGCTATCAATAGAAGAGTGATTATAATTTTTTAATTTAGCAAATACAGATGGAGTATCTTCTTTTTTTTTAGAAATTGTTTCCAAAATTACTTCTTTCAATTGTTCCTCCATTACATAATACAAATCTTTACAATCATTCATAATCACATACTTTCTTGCAACTACTTCTAAAAAACGATAAGGCATTGTTCCATCTGAATAATAAGAAAATACTTCATTTTTTTGATTCCAAAACATAATTACATTTCCATGTGGTGTCATTTCCATTATAAAACTATTTTTTAAATTTTCTCTTTTTACTTCATTTGTAGTTTTATATTCTAAAATTTCAAACTTTTCTTTGTATTTATCCTCATATTTTATAACTGGTTTTACAACTTCATCTTTATCTTTATCTTCATCATCATTACAATAAATACAATGCATATCTGAATTAAAAAGTAACACTAGAAATTGTGTAAATAAAAGTAATACAAAAATATTATTTAAAAAAAAATAAACATTCTCCATAATTTTATACTTTAATGAATATTAATCTTTAATTATTAATATCCATTTACTTATTTATTTGTGATAATCTTAAATCAAACAATATTTTTATTTCTTTTGATAAATCCGCACATTTAATTAAATCATAAGTATTATTCTTATTATTCGGATGAAGACGAACTAAATATAAATCAGTTACTATTTTATTATATTTTCTCTCTAAAATGGCTTTATAGGTATTCAATTGTAAACTATAATGCCAATAATTTGTATTTGGTAAATGTTTGATACATTCAGTTATAGCTGTTTCTTTAAAATAATTAAATTTACTAATTTCTTTTGATCTTTTCCAATCATAAATAGATAAAGAACCATCTTCATTTTCATATACCATATCAATGGATCCTGCTAATTTTAAGTCTTCATCAAATATCATCCATTCTGTTCTATATGGCTTCAAATGAGAGAAATCTTTGACAAATTTTAAGAAATATTCCCATTCTGGGGTTTTATCTGGTATTTCTTCATATACTTCTAATAAATCAGAATGAGTATACAAACAAGGAGAACCATCATCATATTCCAATTCTTCATTCATGAAACATTCAATATTATAATGCATAGTTGTTCCTAATCCAGAAACGAGAGAACCATTATCATTCCAAGATTGTTTAATTTCTTCTGCCGTTTTACCCCAATATTTATTTTTTTCGTTCCATTTTGGACCGGACATAATTTTCTTTATAACAGCAGTTGCATCAAAATGAGGAAAATGTTGGTGATTCCAAGTAGTGACACTCGTATAATTAGAAGAAGGATCAATAGTAATAGTATATCTATGAGATGGTTCATCAAATTTTAAAAATTCATCTCTTTCGTGTTTATTGAGAGAAGATAAAACCGGTTTTAAAATGGGTTGCATACTTATTTATCATAATTATTATCGTTTCTTTATATTCAATTTTAAATATATTAAGGATTTATTGATGGTGGAGTAGAAAAAGATGCATTTGTAAAATTTAATAATACATTACATGTAGCAGAATAACTATTTGTAGGAGTTAAAACAATTTGAAGTGTAATTGTACTATTATTACTTGTTGCAGTTAAATAATAAGAACTTGTACTAGTATTGGATGTGTTCATTATATTTACATTTACATTTGTTACAGTGTTATTATTAGAACAACAAACATTACTTAAAGCAGTTATACTCATAGTATTATCTGATGTAGTATATATACTAGTAGAAAATAAACATGATGTATTTTGTTGTATTGAAAAAGTTATGGTTGTGTTTTCAGTTATAGTTTGATTCGTGAAAGAATAAGTACTTTCATTAGTTGCTAATTCTTGATAAGTAGTTGAACCACTATTATTATAAGCAAAATAAGGAAGCCCATTATAACAATAAAAAGAACCATAACTTGTTATTAATGAAGGATTTGATGTTATATTATTGGTTTGAATTATTCCTGCTAGATTATTTATACCATTACTAACATTTAACCCTCCTTGCGGACTTGAACCGGTTGCACTTATATCTACAAATGTTCCTTCTAAAATAATTGAATAACCAGATGAATTAATTGTAAAATTATTATTATTATTATAAGAACCTTGTATTATAATTCCGCCGTTAGATGTATTAGGAGTAAATTTTGCATAATATGGAGCAGAAGATGATGCATAATTTGAAAATCCTAAAATCATATCACCAGTTGCAACGGAAGTTACTTGATTTCCAATTGCTATTGTATTGCTTAAAGTTGGATATAAAGAATTTACTCCCGATTGATAACCAATAGCAACATTATTACTTCCTGTTGTTTGATTATAACCCGCTTCAAATCCTAAAAATGTATTATTATTACTATTTGTTCCATTTCCATTTAAATTTAATCCAGACCAATATCCAACTGCTGTATTATTACTATCTTGTATAGAAGTTCCAAGAGAACCAAATCCTACTGCTGTGTTATTATTACCGCTACTTTGGTAATTTAAAGAAGAAGTTCCTATTGCTGTATTGTTATTCCCGCTTGTTAAATTAGTTAATGTTCCAACACCAAAAGCACTATTTTGAGTTCCTGATGAATTATCAAATAATCCTATTCCAAGTCCTATTCCAGTATTATCACCTATATATTGACCTATATTAGTTTGTGCATTATTTACTACAATAGAACCTGGAAAATATTGCGTTGTTCCTGTAAAAAAAGTATTACTTGTGTTAGTATAAGCAGTATATGGACTTGTATTACCAGTAGGTCCAGTAAAACCAGTATAACCAGTATAACCAGTATAACCAGTGTAACCAGTGTAACCTGTATAACCAGTAGGTCCAGTTTTACCTGTATAACCAGTATAACCTGTATAACCAGTAAAACCAGTAAAACCAGTAAAACCAGTATAACCAGTGTAACCAGTATAACCTGTATAACCAGTAGGTCCAGTTTTACCTGTATAACCAGTATAACCAGTGTAACCAGTGTAACCTGTATAACCAGTAGGTCCAGTTTTACCTGTAGGACCAGTATAACCAGTATAACCAGTATCACCAGAAGGACCAGTAGCTCCCGTATCAGATGCTTGTCCGTCTTTTCCAGTTGGACCATCTGGACCAGTAGGTCCAACTGGACCTGGTTTACCAGTTACTCCACTAGGAGGAACATTTCCATCAAACACATTTCCATTATAAAAATATATTTTATTTACACCAATCATACTATTTCCACTCATATCTATATGACTTTCATTCAAAATTTTTGAATTCAATAACCCGATCTTTTCTGATATTGTTAAATTATCATTGTTACAATAATGACTTCTTGTAATATTATTTGTTGGAGCGTAATTTAAACCACCATATTTACGAAATGATTGATTCATACTTATCTTATTTAATTATATTTTATTTTATTTAAATCTTCTTTGTTTTTTTTGATTTATTTTTATTAGATTTTGTTTTAGATTTTCTTTTAGATTTTGTTTTAGATTTTCTTTTAGATTTTGTTTTAGATTTTCTTTTGTTCTGACTTTTTTTTTTTAAATTATTTTTTGGTAAAATGATAATTTCCATATTTTGAAATGGATAAGGAGATAAATTTAGTTGTTCTTGTTTTTCTCTCATAAAATCCCTTTTTAATCTATCTTCTAGATTATGTGAAGACATTTCTAATTCATGTAACATCTTCTTATTTAAATTTACATGATAATGTTTTTTCTTTCCATTATCATTAATATCTACATTCATAATTCCTTTATTTAAAACCATTTTAACATCTTTATCTTCTACTTTTTTTCCATTTACATTTATATAACTTTTACTATTCATATATTCATACATATCTATAATATTTATTTATAAAAAAATATTTCAAATAATAATATTTTGAATAGTATATGGTTGAAGATATTGGATATGTAGATGAAAATAATATTTATCATAAAAATATAGTTCAACCAGTTCAACCAGTTCAACCAGTTCAACCAGTTCAATCAGTTCAACAAGTTCAACCAGTTCAATCAGTTCAACAAGTTCAACCACCACAAAAAAAAAAGATTTCATATGATGATTTATTAACTAATATGGGAATTCAATTAGTTAATGGAAAATTAGAATTATACAATAAAAATTTAATAGGACAAAATAATTATTCTTCTAATAATACATATAAAAATGCAGATGATTATCATTATAAAATAAATAGAATGAATCAAAATAATATAATTCAAAGACAACCTTTCCAACAACAGCGAAACCAACAACAGCGTAACCAACAACAGCGAAACCAACAACAGCGTAACCAACAACAATTTAACCAACAACAATTTAACCAACAACTTCAACAAAGACCTTTATCAAAAGAACAATATAAACAATATCTTCGTTTTCAATATTTTAAACAACAAAAGGAGAAAGAACATGTTAGCCAAATTAAATCTAAAAAAATACAATTTACAAATCCGAATGCTTATTCACAAATTAGAAGTAATTCTCATAGTTTGAAATTTTTTAGATTTGTAGGACAAAGATGATAATTATATAATTTTTGAAACTAGCAAATAGAGAGAATTCCAAATCTTACGATTTGTTGTATCTGCAAAATTATCTGTTTTTAAGTTAGTTATTTTATGTAATAACTTAACATTAATTTCATCATAATGATGAATATGTTGATTATTTTCTTTCCATTGAGTTTGATAAGCTGTTAATAAATATTTATAAAGAGTTTTAATTAATAATAAAAAGTCATCATTTTCCATTTTTATCCATTTTATTTCATCTGTATTTGAATATATATATATATTATTTTTCTTTATATCACTGGAAATAATTGGACTATCTTCATCAATATTTCTTGATAATATATTATTAATTACATTTGCTATATTTTCTGTAATTAATTTATCAATATCTTCTTCTTCTATTACTATATTTTTTATCCAATCTTTAAATAAACAATCAGGTTTTACATGATTTGAATTTAATTTTTCTAAAATATCTACTTTTTTCATCATACCTCCTCTTTGAATTATTTTTTCCAATTCATTTACTTTTTCTTTTAATTTATTATTTTGGATACTTAGTTCTTTAATAATTTTATACATTTGGGTATTTGATGGAATCAATTCTTCATCTTCATCTTCTTTATTTTTATTAGAATTATGAACTACTTCACATAAAATAATATGTCTATCATATAATGTTTTCTTTCTATTATGAAATTCTTTTTCACAAAAAGAACAAATAAGTTGATTCATGTTGATAGAATTCATTATTATTATATAATATTATTCAATTTTATTTTAATGGACGAGTCCATTAAAATAAAATCAAGAAGCAAATCTTCCAATTTTATTATATCAATTTTGTTGATATAAATAAAATCAAGAAGCAAATCTTCCAATTTTATTATATCAATTTTGTTGATATAAATAAAATCAAGAAGCAAAGCTTCCAATTTTATATAATAATATTATCATAATATATGCAACCTTCTTATAATAATAATAATAATAAAGCTCTTTATGAAGCAGGTCGTTTTTATACAATTGTTCCTCCTACTTTTTATTTAACATCTAGAGATCCAGCATATCAATATCAAACACAAAAAATTATACAAAATCAAGTAAGAACATGGTCTTCTTTATATGCAGATAATTTAGGGGCATTAAATATTTTTCAATATCCGAAATCACAATTGCGTGTAAATTGGAATCAAATGAGCGATAGAGCTATTCCTCATTATCAAAAAGGAAGTGGTTATTCACAAGGAAGTTTTTATCATGGTAGTAGCACTAGACATACACAAACAAATTTAAGACCTGGTGCGATGAATCCAGGAGGTTGGGGAGTAGATATTAAACATAATTCATATTATAGATATATTGGTAGATTAAAAGCAAAGAAACCAATTAGAAGAGGAAAAATACCTGAAGATTATGGTAAGCCAATTAAATTTAATTGTGCTTTTCCAATTCAAGGAGGTAAAACTATAAAAACATCTATTGTAACTGGATGTAATAATTGTGAAATAAATAATGAAAATGATAGAAAAATATATCAAATATATGATATAGAAAATAAGTTAAAAACTACAATTGCAACACATGCAAAAGTTCCTAATTTAACAAATAAAAAATGTTTAGAATATTGCAAACAACAAAAAGAAATAAATGAGGTTCTTGGTTTAAATATGGATTTAATTGATTACGAATATAATGTAGCACCTACATTTAATGATTATGATTATAATTTATAATTTAATAGATTTTTTTCTCTCAATAATATATTATATGTATTCTTTTCGTTTGATTAAAAGAAATAATATTAAAAATCCAAAACAAATAAAATTTGGATTATTTAAATTAAATAATATAAAATCTAGCAATAATTCTTTGAAAAGTCCAATTATTTCAAGAATAAACCAGAAAAATTATTCATGTGGAGGTTGTGGTAGAAAATAATATAATAGTAATATAATATATGCCAGTTCAGTTCTCTCCTACTATGCGAGCTACTAATTATAGTACAAATGCTATTTATGTTCCTGTTACAAGAAATGTGAATAATTGCAATAATACATTGTGTTATACATATAATCATAATTATATTTCACCACCTCATTCTGGAGTAAGTTATATAGGAAGAAGTGCTGCTGGTTATTTGTTTGGAAGAAAAAGGCTATAAATATTTTTATGAACGATTCTTTCATAAAAATAAAATTGAAATAATTATTCAAATTACTAATTCTTTACTCTTGAAATGTTATCCATTAAAAATCTTTATATTTCATTCATTGGAGAGAAATTTGAAGAACAAGATGTTCGCCAAATTTTTGAAGAAAATCAAATTGGAGAAATTGAAAAAATTTTATTTTACGATCATAATTATCAGTTGGGTCCAAATGGAGATTGGGGAAGACCTGCAATTATTTATATGAAAAAATGGGAATTCAATAACTATACTCGTGCATTGAATTTTATGATAAATATTGAAAATAAAAGTTTTATTAAAATTGATAAAACTACAAGTTGGGTGATTCAAAAATATTCTTCTTCTATTAATGAAGAGTATTTAGAATTATAAAAGAGACAAGAATTATAAAAGAGACAAGAATTATAAAAGAGACAAGAATTATAAAAGAGACAAGAATTATAAAAGAGAGAAAAAATTTAATAATTATTTAATATATGAAGAAATTAACAAAATGTAATAATGTGGTTATTACTTCTTTAATAGTGATTGGAACATTTATTGTATTTTTTTATTTGTATGTATATGGTTCTAATAATGAAGGATTTACTAATAATAGTGGAAATCCAAAAAATAAAGATAAAATGAGTGATTCAAAAAGTAAAAATGAAGTAACTTATCCTTCAAAAACGGTTCCAACAAATGGTAAATTTCATAGTTATAATGGAATGAAATAGTTATTCTGGTTCATCTGTAAAAATGAAGTAAATATGATATATGTGTAACTATTTGAAAATATATAATATATAATATGGATGATAGTTTTGAAACCAAAATAGATATAGATAATATTTCTGAAGATGATAATGAAATGTCATATATAATGTTATATAATTTAAAAGATGAAAATATAGATATACCAGGAAAAATTTATGGTAAACAAAATTATAAAAAGACAACTTATAAACAAGTAGAAAAAGATATAAATAGTCAATATTCAACAATAAATCAAGATTATTCTTCTTCTTTTGATGTATTAGCAAGTTATTTAAAAGGTCAAAAAATTATTTATATGGAATCAACAGATTATTGTGAATTAAATTTACACAAATTGATGATGCCTTCTATTATATTATCTACTTCAGCAACTGTTTTAGCTAGTTTTATTGGATGTAAAAGTTGGGGATCTATATTAGTTTCTGCAGTAAATGCGACAATTGCATTTTTATTAGCATTAGTAAATTATTTCAAATTAGATGCTGCATCACAAGCACATAAGATTTCAGCTCATCAATATGATAAATTGCAGAGCACAACAGAATTTACTTCTGGTTCTATTTTATTATTTAGTAATTTACATTCAAATTTACAATCTACAAAAGAAAACATTTCATTAGAATTAATGAAAAAGTTGAATGAAGTAGAAAAAAAAATTAATGAGATTAAAGAAACAAATCAATTCATAATTCCTTCAAAAATAAGAAATATGTATCCAATTATTTATAATACAAATATTTTTTCAGTGATAAAAAAGATTGATGATATAAAAAAGAAAAAGATTACTTTGATGATGAATATAAAAAATCAAATAAAATATTTTGAATCATCTATAGAAATGAATGAAAATTTTAATATAGAAGAAATAAAGAAAACATTATCTTCTTTAATATCTAAAAAGAGAGAATGTATGGAAGAGATATTAATGTTGAAATCAGCCTTTTCAGTAATAGATGAAATGTTTCGTCAAGAAATAGAGAATGGTAATATTAAAAAAAAAAGATGGTTTCCTTCTTATTTTTATAAGCCATTAACTTCCCCCGAGTCTTTAAATCTTTTTATATATAATTTAATGCGTCCTTTTAACGATGAAATTAAAATAAATTAGATATTATAATATTCTTCATGATATATAACTACAGCATAATACAACACATTACATGAATACATTATAATATATAATATTAATATGATCGTACAAATCCATCCAAATAATACATTATAACGAATAACATTATCTTCTTCTAACAGAAATATTTGTAAATAATTATTTATTAAATATAAATCATCTGGTAATCTATAAGGATAATTTTCTTGAATTGGAGGTTCCATGAAATATATTCGTTGATTCAATTTACAAAAATATTTTCTCATCAAATTTATTTCTTCTTGATTTGATAATTTTATATGGTTGATGATTTGACGACAATAAGGACATTCTAAATTATATTTTTGTTGTGTATTATACATATATTCTTTGGTGCAAGAAATACAAAATATATGTTTACATGATGTTATTAGTTGATTTTGTAAATTAGTTTCTTCATAACAAATAGAACAAGTATTGATTACTTCTTCTTTTGTTTTGATAATTGACATGTGAAATCTTCGTTTAGGATAGTTCATTTCTCTCTTTAAAGAGAGAAAAAAGATGGAAAGTAAATCAATTTTATTATACCAACAAAGTTAGTACAAGAAGCTAATCTATTAAATTCTTACATCAGTTGATCTAACAATAATAAATCGTTCATGACTTCTTTCATACAATCTTATTTCAGAAGTTTTGTCACTACATTGTTCCGGAACATTTACTAAATTTTTAATATTATTCATTTCTGTTTTATTAAGAAGTTTCATATTTGTGATAGGAGTTCTACAACAGGGACATGTTAATGATTTTTTATCTTCACTATAAATTATATGTTCTTTTATACAGTCAATACAGAAAGAATGGTTACATCCAATCTTGG
>Ga0316217_10005944_pt1 | contig 12345 bp, 10 predicted proteins | sample 1anoAmetaG_FD_203633 | JGI IMG/M metagenome (GOLD analysis project Ga0316217, IMG submission 203633) | Freshwater microbial communities from Trout Bog Lake, Wisconsin, USA - 1anoA | ecosystem: Environmental > Aquatic > Freshwater > Lake > Hypolimnion/Profundal zone | place: USA: Wisconsin... | reverse complement strand
TCATTGTCGACAAGGACCATGCGCCCAACTGGTCGCCGAAGACGCTGGAGGGGGTGGATTTGGGCCTGCTGGACGCCATCTTCGCGCCTCTGCCCTTTGGCGAGGAATGGACGCCGCTATAAACGCGGATGGGAGAATGTGATGACCAGGATCGCCTTTATCGGCCTTGGCAATATGGGCGGCGGCATGGCCGCGCGGCAGGCGGCGGCGGGCTGCACCGTTCACGCCTTTGATCTGTCCGCCGACGCCGTGGCGCGGGCCGTGGCCAAGGGCTGCCAGGCCGCCGCCAGCGCCGCTGACGCTGTTTCGGGGGCCGATGTGGTCATCACCATGCTGCCGGCGGGCGCCCATGTGCGGGCCGCCTACGCGGCTGATATCCTTCCCCATGCGCGGCGAGGCGCCCTGTTGATCGACTGTTCCACCATCGATGTGGAGAGCGCCAGAGCTGTGGCGGCGCAAGGCAAGGCGGCGGGCTTTCGCGCCGCGGACGCGCCGGTCAGCGGCGGCACGGCGGCGGCGGACGCCGGGACCCTCGCCTTCATGGCGGGCGCCGACGCGGCGGACTTTGCCGATGTGGAGACCGCGCTGACCCCCATGGCCCGGACGGTGATCCATGCGGGGGGGAGCGGCGCCGGGCAGGCGGCGAAGATCTGCAACAACATGCTGTTGGGCATTTCCATGCTGGGGGTGTGCGAGGCCTTTGCGCTGGCCGAAAAGCTTGGCCTCGATGCGGAGCGGTTCTTCGAGATCGCCGCAAAATCCTCGGGCCAGTGCTGGTCGCTAACAACCTATTGCCCCGCGCCGGGGGTTGGCCCGTCGACCCCTGCGGACCGGGACTATGAGGGCGGCTTTGCGACGGCCATGATGCTGAAGGACTTAAAGCTCGCCCAGGCCGCCGCCGCAAATGTGTCGGCGGCGACGCCGCTGGGCGCGCAGGCCGAGGCGCTCTACGCCCTCTTTGCGGGCCAGGGCTACGCGGGCCGCGATTTCTCCGCCATCCTGCAGATGCTGCGCGGAGACATGGGTGGATTGAAGAAGGACGGACCTCGATGACCTATGCAACCCTGATCGTGGAGCCGGCCGGCGCGGTGGCGCTGATCCGGCTGAACCGGCCCAAGGCGCTGAACGCCCTGAACGCGGAGCTGTTGGGCGAGCTTGCGTCGGCTCTGGCCGCCATCGCGGCTGATGACGGTGTGCGCTGCGTCGTGCTGACCGGCTCTGATCGCGCGTTCGCGGCAGGGGCGGACATCAAGGAGATGGCCGACAAGTCCTATGCGCAGGCCTATAAGATGGACCTCTTCGCCGCCGCCGCGCGGGCCGTCGAGACCTTCCGCAAGCCGATCATCGCCGCCGTCGCGGGCTATGCGCTTGGCGGGGGGTGTGAGCTCGCCATGCTCTGCGACTTCATCATCGCCGCCGATACGGCGAAGTTCGGCCAGCCGGAGATCACGCTGGGCGTCTCCCCCGGCATCGGCGGCTCCCAGCGCCTGACCCGCTTTGTCGGCAAGTCGAAAGCGATGGACATGGTGCTGACCGGCCGCCAGATGGACGCCAGCGAGGCCGAGCGCTCGGGCCTTGTCAGCCGCGTCGTGCCCGCCGCCGCGCTCATCGACGAGGCCATGGCCGCGGCGACGAAGATCGCGAGCCTGTCGCCCCTGGCGGTTATGCTGAACAAGGAGATGGTCAATCAGGCCTACGAGACGACCCTCGCCGCCGGTGTGCAGTTCGAGCGTCGCCTGTTCCACTCCCTGTTCGCCTTCAACGATCAGAAGGAGGGCATGGCCGCCTTTATTGACAAGCGCCCGCCGAGCTTTACGGGAAGCTGAACCGATGGGACGAAAACACGTGCGCCACGCCTTCATCCTCAACGCCGCCGCCATGGCGGGCGTGCTTAGCCTGGCCTCGCCCACCCATGCGGGGCCCGCCACCGACACCCTGGGCACGTGTCTGATCGCAGCGGCCGGGCGCGCCGACCCCAGCGTGCTCAGCCAGTGGATGTTCACCGCCATGGGGACCAACCCGGCCTTGGCGGGGCTCTCCAGCGTGTCCGACGACCGGCGTGAGGCGATCAACGCCAAGGCGGCGGCCCTGTTTCAGACCGCCATTCTGACCGATTGCCGCCCGCAGGCGCTGGCGGCCCTGCGCGCGGACGGGCCCTCGGCGGTGGAAAAAAGCTTTCAGCTGTTGGGGGCCGTCGCGGCGCGGCAACTGGTCAATGATCCTGCAACGCTCGCGTCCTTGCAGGGCGTCGCCAAGGGCTTTGATCCCAAGGCCTGGGAAGCGTTCGCGACAGAGGCGGGAACGGCCGAGCCCGCCGCCAGCACGACGGTCAAGCCGGCGCACTGACGCGCTAACGCACTGAAATACAGGCGCTAAAGACCTAAGCCGCCTTGATGAGGGACTTGTTGAGGAGGCCGATGGCCGCGTCACGGTCGATCTGTTCGATCGCCGCCACTTCGCGGGCCATGCGGTCGAGGGCCGATTCGTACAGCTGGCGCTCCGAATAGGACTGTTCCGGCTGATTCTCCGCGCGGTGCAGGTCGCGCACGACCTCGGCGATGGAGATCAGGTCGCCCGAATTGATCTTGGCCTCATATTCCTGCGCGCGGCGGCTCCACATGGTGCGCTTCACCCGGGCGCGGCCCTTCAGGGTGGTCAGGGCGGAGGATACGACGTCATTATTGGCGAGGGGACGCAGGCCGGCGGTCTTGGCCTTCTTTGTCGGCACCCGCAAAGTCATTTTCTCGTGGTCGAACGTGATCACATAGACTTCGAGCGAAATACCGGCGACATCCTGCGTCTCGACCCCTACGATCTGGCCGACGCCGTGCGCCGGATACACGACATGATCGCCAGCAACAAAAGTTTGAGCGCTCGTGGTCATCGAAAGTCCTTCTTTCATCTATCCGCAACGGAGCGCGTCGCGCGGGCTTAGTCGGGTAAATCGAGCCTTCGCCCGGTGGGGGACCGGACGTGGTTTTGGCTCAGAGCTGAATAAATGCTTCAGATCACCCTTCGTACCCGATGGGCGCGCGCCTGTCTGGGCGGCGGCAAACACAGGAGAGACGGCTTCGATGGTGGAGAACATCGCCACCATCAAGACACAGACATACCACGAGTTCGCGCCGTTTCAAAGGCTTGGGTTAAGACCTGTAAAAATTTACCCACATCCCGGACAGACGCTTGACCGGTTCGTCAAGATCCCTTGCCGGGCTTCTCGGAAAAGTACTTTTCGAACTTTCCGGTTTCCCTCTCGAAGTCGGTCGCATCCACCGGCGGCGCGCCCTTGACCGTGATTCTTGGCCAGACCTTTGAATAGTCGGTGTTGACGCGCAGCCATTTGCCGTCCGGATCGTCCGACGTGTCCGGCTTGATCGCGTCCACGGGGCACTCAGGCTCGCAGACGCCGCAGTCGATACACTCGTCCGGATTGATCGCCAGGAAGTTCTCACCCTCATAGAAGCAGTCGACCGGACAGACTTCGACGCAATCCATGAACTTGCATTTGATGCAGGGATCGGTGACGATGTAGGTCATGTCGAACGTCGGTCCGTCTGTGAGGCGGTCTGGGAAGGCTCGCAGATGGGGCACCGGTCCCGCCTCTGTCAATGGGGCCAAGCGCCTTGGCCCGACATTGGCCCCCCTGGCGCAGCGGCAAACGGGGGCGAAGCCGTTTCCATGACAAGATGTTTGCGCTGTTAACCCCGATCTAACGCCGCTTCGTCACACTGCGGCGTCGTGGAACCGCGTCGTCACATGTCGCGCCCTGGAGCGTTCCGGGGCGCCCTGACCCTCATTCTCGCCCTGGTCATGGCGGGACAGGGCGGATTCGCGCCCTTGGCGGCGGCGAAGGCGACGCGGCGTGAGGCGGTCAGAAGCGCCGAAACCTCGGACGACGCCGACGCCTCGGCCTTCGACGTCCGCGTCGGCGTGGGGCCCCAACTGACCAGGATCGAGTTTCACGGCGCGCGGCTGACCGACAGCAAGCGCGAAGGACAGGTGCTGGTGCTGCGCTTTGCGATGCATGCGCTGCCCCTGATCCCCCGTCTTCATGTCGATCCGCCCCCTTACCTCAAATCCGCCGCGGCCGATCTGGTCGGCGGGCAGGCGGAGGTGCGGCTGACCCTCGCCGACGGTGCCGATGCCAGGGTCGCCCTGGAGGACGGCGCGGCCGCAGTGATCCTGTCGCCCGCCGCCACCGCGGCCGGAGAGGCGCGCTATGACCAGATGGGCGACACCCGCGCCGATCCGACGCCGATCGGCGGCCAGGTCAAGATGACGGCCAGGCTGGACGGCCCCGCCGCCGTCCTGCGCTTTCCCTGGCGCGCGCCGGTGGGGGCTGCGGTGTTTCGCCGGGCCGACGCGGTCTGGATCGTGTTCGACAGCCACGCCGTGATGGATGTGAGCGCCCTGCCGACCCAGGCCAAGACGCAAGGCCGCTCGCCGCTCAAGTCGGCGCGGGTGGTCTCCACCCCGTCCTCCGTGGCGGTCCGGATCGTCTCGGCGCCCTCGGCCAATATCGCCGTCGAGGCCGAAGGCGCGGTCTGGACGGTCATCATCGGCGGTCCGCCGCCGGCCGAGCCTCCGGCCCAGGCGACGGTCTCGGTGGATGAGACGAGCGCCATCGGACTGCAGGTCGCCCTTGCGGGCGGCACCGGCGTGTTCTGGACGCCCGACCCCATTGTCGGCGACACGCTCGCCGTCGTCACCGCCCTGCCGCCCGCCAAGGGCGTGCCGGTCAAGCGCGCCTTTGTCGGCGGGTCGGTGCTGGCGACGGTGCAGGGGGTCGCCGTGGAGGCGGTGTCGGATCAGCTGAAAGTCACCGCCAGCCGCGACCTTGTCCGCATCGGCAGCCCAAGCGGCCTGCCGCTGGCCGCCGCCGCCGACGGCATCGAATTCGGCGCCGCGGCGCTGGGGGATCCCCAGCCGGCTCTGGAACCGGCCATGGTCGACTTCACCAACTGGCCAAAGGTCGGCGAGGGCGGCTTCCATGAGCGCTATGCGAGGCTCCTCGCGGGCGCTGCGCGGGAAGTCGCCGAGCACAAGCCCGGCAAGGTGCAGGCGCGCCTTGCCCTGGCCCGCTTTCTGGTGGGGTCGGAGCTGGGCTATGAGGCCATCGGGGTCTTGAACCTCCTCGCCAAGACCGATCCGACCGTCCTTGGCAGCGCCGAGTTTCGGGGCCTGCGCGGGGTGGCCAAGGTCATCGCCGGCCGCCTGCGCGACGCCGTGGCCGATTTCGCCTCGCCCGCCCTGTCCGAAGAGCGCTCGGCGGCCCTGTGGCGGGGATATATCGCGCAGAAGTCAGGGGACCTGACCGGCGCGCGCCAGCAGTTCAGCCTGGGTCGGCTGGCCCTGCCCGGTCTGACGGGGCGCTGGAAGGCGCGGCTCGCCCGCTCGATCACCGAGGCTGACCTCGCCGGCGGCGATCTGGGGTCGGCGCGCCAGCAGCTGGCCGTGGCGACCGGGGCGACCGGCGGCGATGAAGACGAGGAGATGTCGACCAAGTTCGTCGCCGCCAAGGTCGTCGAGGCGTCCGGACGCTGGACCGACGCTCTGTCGCTCTATGACGAGGTGGCCAAGGCCAAATACGGCGCGGTGGCTGCGCCGGCGGCGCTGCGGGCCATCCAGCTTCGCCTTGAGCACGGGCAGATGACCGCCAGCCAGGCGGCGCCGATCCTGAACACCTTGCGGTTCCGCTGGCGTGGGGACGCCACCGAGCTTGAGGTCGTGCGCAATCTTGGCCAGATCGACCTCGCGCAGGGGCACTATCGCGACGCGCTGGAGGTCCTGCGGTCGGCCAGCCGCAGACTGGCGGATTTGCCCGCCGCCGCGGCCATCCGCACCGATCTGGCCCAGACCTTCCGCGCCCTGTTCCTCGACGGGCGCGCCGACGGCCTGCAGCCGATCCAGGCGCTGGGCCTGTTCCTCGACTTCAAGGAGCTGACCCCCATCGGGACGGACGGCGACACCATGGTGCGCAAGCTGGCGCGCCGGCTGGTGGATGTCGACCTCCTGCCGCAGGCGGCCGAGCTTTTGAAGTATCAGGCCGAAAACCGTCTGGAAGGCGTGGCGCGCGCCGACGTGGCCACGGATCTGGCTACCATCTATCTGATGGACCGCAAGCCTGAACAGGCGCTGCAGGCGATCAACAATTCCAGGACCACCGTCCTGCCGACGGCGCTCAACCAGCAGCGCCGCCTGGTCGAGGCCCGGGCCCTGCTGGCGCTGGGCCGCACCGATCACGCCATGGAAGTGCTCTCCAATGATCGCACGCCGGAGGTGGCGGCCCTGCGGGCGGAGACGGCGTGGCAGGCGCGTAACTGGACTCAGGCGGCGTCCATCTATGACGCGCTTCTGGGCGATCGCTGGAAATCGCCCGCGCCGCTGTCGCTGGAGGAGGAAAGCCGCCTGACGCGGGCGGGGGTGGCCTACAGCCTGGCGGGGGACGATACGTCCCTGGCGCGCCTGCGCGGCCGCTACGCCAAGCTGGCCGAAGGCGCGCGCAACAAGGAGATGATCCGGATCGCCCTGTCGGGCCTGTCGTCCGGCGAGGTGTCCCCCGCCGCCTATGGCCGCGCTGTCGCCGAGGTCGACACCTTCGCCGGCTGGGTGTCGACGATGAAGAAGCGCTTTCTCGAAAAGTCCGATCCGCGGGCTGGCGCGTCGGCCCAGGCCCGCAAGGGCTAAGCAGAGCTTCCCAAAAGTGGCCGCCGGTTTTGGGTTAAAAACTCTGCTAAAACAAAAATATACAAGCAGGTTCCGTTGGTTGGGCCAACCAACCGTGCTTAGGGCCTCAGGCGCCGCCGAGCACGGCTGTAAGGTCATAGCCCGCCCCGGCCGCGTCTTCGATCAGCGTCGCGGCGTCCGCGCCCGCCGCGCGCCGGCCCAGCGACCAGGTGATGATCGAGCGCGTGCCGGACCGGCAATAGGCCAGGGTCTTCGCGCCGGAGCGCGTGATGGCGTCGGCCATCGCGGCGACCTGCGCCGGATTTGGCCCGCCGACCACCGGAATATGCACGTAGTCGAGGCCAAGGCGTCTCGCCGCGGTCTCCATCTCCGCCGCCGTCGGCTGGCCGGGGGCTTCGGCGTCCGGGCGGTTGTTGATGATGAGGCGATAGCCAAGGGCCGCCGCCTCGGCGAGATCGGACGGGGCGAGCTGCGGCGCGACGGCGAAGGCGCAGGTCACGGGGCGGATGTCGGCCATGTCAGTTTTCGCGCTTGCAGCGAAAGCCGAGCTGGGTGTCCACGCGGCAGAAGAACGAGCCCAGCAGCCCGGGCGTGATGACAAGGCTCTGACCGGCCTTGGGCGCGCGCACCGTGTCGCCGTCCAGTTGCCGCCAGGTGGCGCCATCGACGGTGTGGATCAGGAAGCGCCCTTCGGTGAACTCGCTCGCCGTCTGGATCTCCGTCTCCAGCCGGTCAACGCCGTCGCCCTTGCCGGCAAGGTTCAGGACCGACAGGCTGGGCAGGGAAAAGCCGAAGGACTGGCGCCGGATTTCCCGCGCCTTGGCCTGATCGACCACCACGACCTGGCCGCTTTTCTCCGCATCGTCCAGCGCCTGGGCGGAACGATCATAGCAGGCCAGCCGGTCGGCAGAGTCCGCGATCTTGCGGCAGTCGACCACCTGCTGCAGCACCTTGGCCCGCTCGGCCGCCGACTTTGCCGCGGCGGCGGCAGGGGACGTCGCGGCGCCAAGGGCCAGCGCCGCCAGAATTAGCGAGAGGCGCAACTGTCGCATCCGTTCCCTCCGATCAGGCCAAAACCTGATCTTACGGCGTAGACCCGTCCAAGGCCAGCGGCGCCAGCACGCTGGCGTCCTCGGCCCGCCCATTCACGCGGTGAAGGCTGCGCACCGCCGCCTGCACCTTGGGGTCGCTGAGGGTCTGGCCAAGAGTGACCAGGGCGTGGGCGGAGTCCGCGCCGGCCTCCACCGCCTGTCCCAGACCCTCGAACGGCGAGCGCGCCTTGGGCAGATAGCGCAGCGGCACAGTGTCCTCGGGCTTGAAGCCGGCAAGGCGCCGGGCCTCGGCGACAGCCGTGTCAAAGCCGCCGAGCTTGTCCACCAGCCCAAGCTCCTTGGCCTGCACGCCGGTCCAGACGCGGCCCTTGGCGATCTCCCGCACGCGGTCGGGGGACAGCTTGCGCCCATCGGCCACCCGCTGGACAAAGCCGTCATAGATCCTGTCCATCCAGCCCGAGAACTGGGCGCGCTGCTTGGGCGTAAACCCGTCCGCAGAGCCGAAGGCCCCCGCATAGTCCCCGCCGACGGTGATCTGCCGGGTGTCGAGGCCGAAGCGGGCGAGGGCGGGGCCGATCACGAACTTGCCCCCGAACACGCCGATGGAGCCGGTCAGGGTGGTGGGTTCGGCGACGATTTCCGTCGCGCCGGAGGAGACCCAATAGCCCCCCGACGCCGCATAGACGCCCATGGACACCACGACGGGCTTGCCAGCGGCCCGCGCCGCCTTGACCGAGGCGAGGATCTGTTCCGACGCCGTGTCGGAGCCGCCGGGGGACGAGACGCGGAACACGATCGCCTTGATGGATTTATCCTCCACCGCCTGGCGGAAGGCGCGGGCGACGTCATCGGAATAGACGCCGCTGTCATTGCTGAAGCCGCCGGCATGTGAGGTTCCGGTGGTGATCTCGCCTTCCGCGCCGATCACGGCGATGCCGTCGCCGGGACGCTCGGTCTCGTCGACATGATAGCTGGCGAAGTCGATGAACTTGGCGTCGCCGTCGCCGACCACCCCGCGAAGGGAGGCCTGCGCCTCCTGCACCTCGCCGACCTTGTCGACCAGGCCCAGCGCCTTCGCCCGGTCCGCATCGTAGGGGCCCGCCTCCAGCACCTCTTTCAGATGGGCCGGATCAAGCTTGCGGTCCTGGGCGGCGGCGGCGATTTCAGCCTGATAGACCGACGTCATCCAGCCCAGGGTCGCCTCGCGGTGCGCCGGGGTGTAGTCGTCGTAAAGGTACGGATTGACCGCGTTCTTGTACTGATAGCGCTGTTCGTAGTCGGCCTTGACGCCGTACTTGTCGAAGGCGCGCTTGAAGAACATGTCCTCCCGCGACACGCCGACCGCCTGCAGGGAGGCCGAGGGCTGCATCCAGAACTGATCGGCGGCGGCGCCGACCATGTAGCTGGCCGTCACAAAGCCGCTGGGATAGAGGCCCTGACTGTGGGCGACGACCAGCTTGCCGCTGGTGCGGAAGTGGCGCAGCGCGCCGCGGATCTCGTCCGCCACGGCGGGGGCGAGGCCGCCCTCCGGCAGGCGCACCAGCAGCGCCTTGACGTGCGTGTCGCCCTCGGCCTGCTTGAGGCCATTGACGATCTGCTGCACCGACAGGGTGTGCGGGCTGAGGAAGGCGAAGGGGTTGCGGGAGTCCTGATCGCTGATGGCGGTGCGCAGGTCGAGGCTGAGGATCGAATTGCTTGGCGGCGGCGCGGGCCTAGAGCTTGCGGCGATCACGCCGATCAGCACCACCGGCAGACCGACGAAGAACAGGAGCAGGCCGGCGAACACGCCCGCCATGGTCAGGAAGAACTGTTTCAAGCCCAAACGCTCCTATCGATCCATCAACGGACCGGCACGAAGCGTACCGGCTTCCCATGCCCCGTCAAGGAACCAGATCGCGATGACGGCGCGGATCCGCAAGGGCTTGCTAAGGGGACGCCCTTTGGCGAAATGGCGTCAACGGCTTTCCCTTTTTGCGCGCGTCGAGCTATCAGCCGCTTGTCGCGTCGCAACTTGAACTCACAGGCAGCCCCCATGACCGTCGCCATCGACCCATTCTACGCCATGGGCGTGAGCCGGATCGCCCATCAGCTCAAGGGGGAGGGGCGCTCGATCATCCATATGGAGTTCGGTCAGCCCTCCACAGGCGCGCCGGCCCGGGCGATCGCCGCGGCGCACGCCGTGCTCGACCGCGATCCGATGGGCTATTGGGAAAGCCCGGAGCTGAAGGCGCGGCTCGCCCGGCGCTACCTTGATGTCTACGGCCTCGAGGTCTCGCCCGAGCGCATTCTGTTGACCTGCGGCGCCTCGCCCGGCCTTGTCTGCGCCCTCGCGGCCGGCTTTGCGGCGGGGGCGCGCATCGCCATCGCAAGGCCAGGCTATGTCGCCTACCGCAACGCCATCCGCGCGCTGAAGCTTGAGCCGGTGGAGATCCCTTGCGGCGCGGAAAGCCAGTATCGGCTGAACGCCGCGCATCTGGCCGCGCTGGATCCCGCGCCCGACGGCGTGATTATCGCCAGCCCCGCCAATCCCACCGGCTCCATCATTCCAGAGGCCGAACTTGCGGCGCTGGCCAAGGTGTGCCGGGCGCGGGGGATCAAGATCATCTCGGACGAGATCTATCACGGCCTGACCTATGCGGGGCCGACGCTCTCCATGCTGAAGTTTGCAGCCGACGCCGTGGTGGTGAACAGCTTCTCCAAATATTTCAGCATGGTCGCCTGGCGCCTCGGCTGGCTGGTCGCACCGGAGGATCAGGTCCAGCACTACCGCGCCTATGTGGCCAATCTGTTCCTGACCGCGCCCTCCCTGAGCCAGCACGCGGGCCTTTGCGCCCTCGACTGCGCCGAGGAGCTGGACGGGCATGTCCACGCCTATGCGGAGAACAGGCGCCTGATGCTGGAGGCGCTGCCGCGCCTTGGCCTTGGCGCCATCGCGCCGCCGGACGGGGCCTTCTACATCTATGCGGATGTCGGCCATCTGACGACGGACAGCCTTTCCTTCTGCGAGGCGATGGTGCGCGAGACGGGCGTGGCCACGGCGCCGGGGATCGATTTCGACCCCGTCGACGGCGGGCGCTTCATCCGCATCAGCTTTGCCGTGTCGACGGCGGAGACGAAGGCGGCGATCGAGCGCCTGGTCCCCTGGTTCGCCCGGCGACAGCGCCTTTAGGCGCCTTGATAGGGGATTGCGGGAAAAAATGGTCGGAGTGGCAGGATTTGAACCTGCGACCCCTGCGTCCCGAACGCAGTGCTCTACCAGACTGAGCCACACTCCGACATAAAAGAGCGCGCCTTATAGCGAGGCGCCCCTTCGGCTGCAAGCACGCAAAGAAGCATCGCGCGACCTGTTGCCAGCCCGGCGCGCTTAGGCTATCTCCACCGCCTTCGTCGCCGCAGGCCTTTTCAGCGCCGCGCGGCCCGAACCATCCTTGGGGGATGGTGTAATGGTAACACTGCGGTTTTTGGTACCGTCATTCTAGGTTCGAGTCCTAGTCCCCCAGCCATTGGCCGCGTGCGGTCACCCCCGTCGGACATCACCGCCCCTCTGGCGCAGCCCTTGCAGCCGCACCCTTGACCGGGCGGGCTGGGCTTTGCGGGAGGCGCGCTTCGTCCGGGAATGGGTCATTTGACCCTAAAAAGGGCAGGGTGAGGCGTGACGGCTCGGGTCAATCTGTTAGGCGTGATGCTGGCCCTGATCGGGCTGTCGGCCTCCACTCTGGCGGCGAGGCTCCTTGGGCTGGATGTGCGCGCCCTGATCGCCCTGCAGCCGGCGCCGCCCGCCTTCTTTTCCGGCCTCGCCGTCTTCGCCATGCTGTTCGGCCCCCTGACGGTGCTGAGCGGGATCCTGATCCTTCTGGGCGTGCGGGCGAGCCAGCGTCCGTTTCTGGCCGATCGTGGCCTTGGCGCGATGCTGCTTCGCCTGTTCGGGCCGGAGGTCATCCCAGCGGCGCCGCCTCTGGGGGGCGGGGCGCTTGTGGCGGGGGTGTGGATCGCGGCTCGCGCTTTTCAGACATCGCCCGATCACGATCTGACGGCCTTGGGGATCCTTGTCCTGCAGACCCTCGTCTCCATCGCAGGCGGCGTGTGGATCCTGGGCCTTGGCGTCGAGGCGGCGCGGGCGGAGGCGATCAGCGAGCCGGTAGCGGTCAACACGCCCTGGTGGCGGCGCGCGGGCTTCCTCTATCCGGCCTTGGCGGCGCTGGCCCTGATCGGCGTGACCAAGGGAGTGGAGGTGGGCCTGTTCCTGCTGGTCATACCTGGCCTGCTGATGCTGGCGGCGCCCTATCTTCTTCTCTATCTGCCGATGATCGACCTGCCCCTGTTCGCCCTGCGCGCAGCGGGGGCGCGGTGGGCGGCGGCCATGGCGCTGCTGGCGGCGAGCCTGCCGGCCCTGGCGACGCCCTATATTGTCGATCAGTGGCTGGCGGATGATCCAAGGCTCGCCACCGCCGGAGACGTCGCTCCGACGCCGACGAGCGCGCATGCCCGGCGCTTCGCCATCTATCGCGATCCGGGCCCCGGGCGCTGCGGGTGGCTGTGCCAGCGGCTGATCGGCGGGGGCTCTGCGCCCGAGCTCCTGATTCTGCGCGACGGCCCAAAGGCCGCC